>Ga0073906_1004992_pt1 | contig 12516 bp, 9 predicted proteins | sample Inofromicrocosms_FD_65485 | JGI IMG/M metagenome (GOLD analysis project Ga0073906, IMG submission 65485) | Mouse cecum microbial communities from Vienna, Austria - Inoculum for glucosamine and mucus D2O microcosms | ecosystem: Host-associated > Mammals > Digestive system > Large intestine > Cecum... | reverse complement strand
TGGGTTGACCGTGGAGCTGATGACTCCCGCGCCCGCGCCAAGGAGTATAACCGAAATGCCCACCACCGCGTCATAGCCCGCCGCAAGAAAGACCGGGATCAGAAGGGGATAGAAGGCCATGGTTTCCTCCCACATACCGTAGGTGGTGCCCCCCAGTCCAAAGAGCAGCATCAGGATGGGAATCAGCCATTTTTCCTTTCCGCCCAGATGCCGGATAATACTGCCCACCCCTGCATCCACCGCGCCCGTCTTCATCACAACGCCCAGAAAGCCGCCTACCATCAGGATAAATACGCACACATCCACAGCGTCGTAGAAGCCGGAAAAGGCCGCTTTCAGAACCGCGCCGATTCCCTGGGGGCTGGGGTCCGCCGGATGGTAGGTTCCCGCCTGGGGCACGCCGTCCACATAGTCGTAAGCGCCAGCCGGTATCAGCCAGGTCGCCGCGGCTACAAGGATGATCAGCAGAAACAGGATGGTGTAGGCGGTGGGCATCCGGAATTTTCGCTTTTCCAAAAAAATCCCCGCCTTATTTCCCGATTGTCGCTACCAGAACGGCCTTGATGGAGTGCATCCGGTTCTCGGCTTCGTCGAATACCACGCTGTGAGGACCCCGGAAGACCTCGTCAGTGACCTCCCGGATATCCACGCCCTTTTCCTGCCATTCCTTTGCAAGCTTCGTCTCGAAATCGTGGAAGGAGGGCAGGCAGTGCATATAGAGAACGTCGGGGTTTTCGGTGGCCTTCAGGGTCTCCTCTGTCACGCGGTAGGGAGAGAGGAGTTCGGCGCGCTTGGGAATCAGGTCCTCCTCGCCCATGGACGCCCAGATATCGCCATAAATCATATCCGCGCCTTTAAGGGAGGAAACGCTGTCGGTGATCTCAATCAGACCGCCGTTCTGCCGGGCCTCCGCAAAGACGCGCTTCACCAGCTCATGATCCATCTGCTGGGCAAGCTCCTGGGGACCCAGACCGACAAAGTGCATTCCCATTTTTGCCGCGCCAATCATCCAGGCGTAACACATATTATTCCGCACGTCGCCGGGGAACACCACCTTCATCTTGTTCAGAGGCTTTTTGCAGTGCTCCTCCAGAGTCATCATATCCGCCAGAATCTGCGTGGGATGGTCCGCGTCCGTCAGGCCGTTCCAGACAGGCACTCCCGCGTATTTCGCCAGGTCCTCCACCGCGCTCTGGGCATAGCCGCGATACTCAATGCCGTCAAAGAACCGGCCCAAGACCTTGGCGGAGTCCTCCAGAGATTCCTTTTTGCCCATCTGGGAGCTGCCCGCGTCCAGATACGTCACATGGGCGCCCTCCTGCGTCGCGGCGACCTCAAAGGAACAACGGGTCCGGGTGGAGGTCTTCTCAAACAGCAGGACAATATGCTTTCCCTTCAGAGCAGGGTCGCAGATCCCGGCACGGCGCTTGGCTTTCAGGTCGTGGCCCAGGTCCAGAAGATACCGGATCTCCGTGGGCGTAAAGTCCTCCAGCGTCAGAAAACTTCTTCCTTTCAAATTCACTGCCATAGTCGTTATTTCCTTTCATTTTTACTGTAAAGTTTCTTCAATTGGGGCCGGGGCAGTCAGGAATCAGGCGTTTGGAACCTTCCGAACCTGAAATCACCCCAATTTTTCATTCCATCAGGGGAATTCTCTCCAGAGGGGCATGGACATACAGCGGGGACCGCCCCTTCCCCGGGAGAGCTCCGCGCTGGGGATGGCGTGGATTTTGACGCCGGCTTCCTCCAGGGAACGGTTTGTGACGTAGTTGCGGGAGTAGACGACGGCTTCCCCTGGGGCTATGGCAAGGGTATTGCTCCCGTCACTCCACTGCTCCCTTGCGGCGTCGATCTCACTGCCATGGCCGCATTCAATCAGGGTCACGCTGTCCAGGCCAAGATGCTCTTTCAGGATGTCCTCCAGACGGGCGTCCTCCTGCCGGATTTTCATTTTCCGGTTTTCGTCCAGCTCCATGACATACACCGTAATGCTGGACAAAATATTGGGATGCACTGTGAACTTGTCCCGGTCTACCATAGTAAATACTGTGTCCAGGTGCATAAACGAACGGGTCTTCGGAATGTTGAACGCCAGTATCTTCCGGAATTTCGTCGTCGGGTAGGTCAGGATGGTCTCCGCAAGGGTATCGATAGACCCTCCCTCGGTCCGCTGGGAGACGCCAATGGCAAGAACCTGGGGGGAAAGGACGAGAATATCGCCGCCTTCCAGGGAAGATTCCTCGCCCCGGTCGTACCAGCGGGGAACGTGCATATATTCCGGGTTATGCTCAAAGATAAATTTACCGAAAAGCGTCTCCCGGTTCCGGGTGGCGGTGTGCATTTTGTGGATGGACACGCCGGTGCCAATCGTGGCGAAGGGGTCCCGGGTAAAATAGAGGTTGGGCATGGGGTCCACCACAAAGGGGTAATCGTCTCCCGCCGCCGCAAGCATATCCTCCAGACTGCCGCTTTCACGGTTCAGCTGGCTTTTCCGTACTCCCGCCATCATCGCCGACACCATTTCCTTGTCCTGCATCCGCTCCAGATATTCCCCCAGAAGTTCTTTTGTCCGCTGGTCCTTTATGCCGGATTCGTCCAGAAACTGCCGGATAAAGTCCTGTCGAATCTCCCGGCTGGTGAGGGAATTGACCACCAGATCCGTCAGATACAGCACCTCTACCCCTTGCTCCCGGAGGCATTCCGCAAAGGCGTCGTGCTCCCGCTGGGCCTCACGGAGATACGGAATGTCGTCAAATAACAGCCGCTCCAGATAGTCCGGCATCAGGTTTTCCAGCTCCTGGCCCGGACGGTGCAGCAGAACCTTTTTCAGCCGCCCAATCTCTGACGGATTCTGTATTCCTGTCTCCATCTCGCGCTCACTCCTTTTCATTACAGTCGGATTCCGTGCAGATTTAGGGTTTCTGTTTTTTCCGTTTTCATGCGCGGCAGATCAACTTTTTCACAGAAGCCGCTTTTCATTCCGGCTATGGGCGGGTCATGGCAGCGTCCGGTCCCGGCTTTTTCTTTACCTTTATGATTCGGACAGCTGACGCGCCCCTCCTGCCGCAGAATCATTTGTATGAGAAAAAATTACCGGCAGAAAAACGGCATATTCGCGCTCCTTCGAGTCAAACTATGCAGGCGATACCCAGTGAATCCACAGCAGAAATCAATATGTTTGATGAAAAGGAGAATGCTATTATGTCTACCAAGAACACCAATCAGCTCAACGTTCCCGAGGCCCGTGCCGCTATGGACAAGTTCAAGATGGAGGCCGCTTCTGAAGTCGGCGTCAACCTGAAGGAAGGCTACAACGGCGACCTGACCAGCCGTGAAGCCGGTTCCGTGGGCGGCCAGATGGTCAAGAAGATGATCGAGTCCTACGAGAAGAATCTGTAAGCCACCTGTTATTCTGCGCGTTCCTTCGGGATTCCCTGATTCCGTCTGAACAAAAAAGAAGACCCTTCCTGTTACGGAGGGGTCTTCTTTATGTGTTGTGTTCGTTTCACGGAAATTCTTATTGTTGATCAGATATGCTCAAATCTGTAAAAATTCTGCTTCGCAAACTCCGCCGCGTAAGCTCCAGGCAGGGCGCGGATTACCAGCTCTGTGGGACAGTCCACGAAGGCCATCTGGTGTATTTCAGTGACGCTGTTAGGGAGCGTGACCCGCGCCAGATTTCCGCACCCCTGGAACACGCCGTATTCCAAAGTAATTACGCCCCGTTCCACCACTGCCTCCCGAAGCCTGGAGCACTGAAAGAAGGCGTTCCTTGAAATCAATTTTACGTTTCCGGGAATCGTAATCTCCTCAAGCCCGCTGTACGAAAACGCCTCTGCCTCTATTTTGCGCAGCTTCTTTGGCAGCGTCACGGAAACCAGCGCGTCACAGTAATGAAACGCCATGTAACCGATTTCCCGCAGGCTGTCCGGAAGCGCTGCTGTCTTTAATGCGGTGCAGCTCTCAAAGGCACATTCTTCAATCTTCCTGACGCCCTCGGGAATGATTATCCCCGCCAAAGACCCGCAGCCGTAAAACAGGCCCTTTTCAAGGCTGGTCAGACCTTCCGGAAGCGTCACCCTGGCCAGCCCGACGCAGTTCCGAAAAGCGTCCTGTTCTATCTGCCGGACGCTGTTCGGTATCGTAACCGCCTGAATCGCCTTTCTGATGGTCCTTTCCTTCTCCGTCAGGCGGAGCGCGTCCGGTGAAAACGCGCTGTCTGCAATGGCTGTCACTTGACCTTGGCCAATTTTTTCGGGAACCGTGACTTCTGTCTCCGTGCCCTTATATCCGGTGATGCAGATGGTCCCGTCCGCCTGCTTCTTATACCGCCACAGCTTTTTCAGCATATACAGAGAATCCGGCGCGGCCGTCAGGTCCTTCATCAGCTTTGCTTCCTCCGCCGCCCGCTCTTTGACAAAATCGGCCGTTCGGTTCTTGTACTCCAACAGCACCGCGGTATGTTCCGTCCGTCCTTCGTCTATGGACCTCTGAATCAGTTTGTCCCGGGTGGCCTTGCTTTTCAGGAAGCCCCGTTCCAGACAGAGGGACAGCGTTCCGGCGGTCTTTGCGTTCAGACTGCTTTTCAGTAATTCTGTGGTGTTCAGATTCTCCGGCAGATCTCCCTCGTCCAGAAACCGCGCCACCAGATTCGTGTCGTTCATCACCCGTTTCAGAAGGGGCAGGTTTACCGGCATTTTATCCCCCTGACGCTGTGCAATGTCCAGCATTTTGTTCGCGGCGGCGGTCAGCTTGACGTTCGGGCAGTCGGAGAGGTCATAGTCCAGCAGTTTTATGTTCTCTTCTATAAGCGCGTCCGCAAAGGCTGTCTTCTCTTCCATGACAGCACTCCGCAGCAGCTTATGGCAGTCACATCTGGTCTGTTTGCAGTGGGACAGATATCGGAGAATCTCCAGCCGTTCCGCTTCTGGGATGGGCGGGCGTTCGCCATCGGTGAACAGCAGGTGCCGGATATTCCGCAGGTCCCCGATCCGCTCCCCGTTGGTCAGATCGTCTTCTGTCAGCAGATACTCAAAATGATGGTATACGGTCTTTTGGCCGAAGAATCCCCGGTAAACGGTATAAGTGTCATACTTTGCCGTCAGCTTGGCGGTATAGCCCAAATCAAAGGAAAACCCTGCCTTCACCAGCCGCCGGACCATCTCCAGGGAACCATAGCGGCACGCCAGTCCCAACGCCCGGCCCATAAACTCAAATTCCTTACAGCCCGTCAGAACTTCCTCCAGCTTCTCCATGTCTCCGGATAGAATCGTCTCTTCCAGCAGCAATACCTTCTTCTGTTCGCTGAGCTTTTCGTATGGATTGCTTTGGCCGGTCCGAGGCTTTCGCGGGGCGGGCTTGATGTCGTAGTATGCCATGACTGCCGCTTTCTCTTCCTTGTACAGCTTTTCAGCGGCTGCCAGAAGCGGCACCCGATATTTTTTGGCATATTGGGCATAGCGCGCCTCAGCTTCACCCTGATAGCGTTCCGGATTCGCGCAGTACCCCAGCACCAGAGAAATTTTCAGGTCCCCTTCTGCATTCTGCAGGAGCAGGTGGGGCGCGATGAGCATCAGCCGGGGACAGCTGCGAAAGGCGTCTGGCGCAATGTATGTTACGCTGGACGGGATCTCTACGCTCCTCAGCTTTTTACAGCCGGAAAACGCAGAGTCGTTAATTGCCGTCACGCCCTCGGGAATGCGGACGCTCTTCAGATTGACGCAGTTGCTGAACATATTTCCCGATATCCTGGACAGATTGGGGGACAGAACAACACTGGTCAGGGATTTGCAGTCGGAAAAGGCTCCTGCGCCTACATAGGTCACGCTGTCCGGAAGAAGTATTTCCGTCAGGCTGTTGCAGTTCCAAAACGCCCGGATTCCAACGCGCTCCAGGCCCTCCGGCAGAATGACATACGACAGCGCCCCGCATCTATAAAAGGCGTATTCCCCTACTTGTGTAACGCCTTTCGGAATCACCGCACCAGTAATGCAATAGCTCTGCCCGATTTTTTCGTTCCAGAACGCATTTTCGCCTACCTCTGTTACGCCTTCCGGTATTTCTATCGGGACGTTTGCTGGCCCCAGGTAGTCGATCAGGACGCCATTCTGTATGTAAAAGTCGCTCATGCTGGTTCCTCCTTCTCTTGCTGGACCTGCTGCCCATGGGTCGGTATCGTTTTTATTATAAATCCTATCGATTAAATTTTCAATAGCAAAAACAAATTTTCTAAATCGATTTCTATGAACTTTTTTATTTTTCCTCTTTACAAACCGAAAATTTATGGTATAATATCTCTTGTCGTCAAGTCTGACCTGTTTAATTGCTATACTATGGGCCTGTAGCTCAGTTGGGAGAGCAAATGGTCCACTAAGCAGGCCCTTTTTTACGGGAAGTTAGACAGGGCCGTTTTACTCGAAAAAGTTGCAAAAAACGCCAATATTTGGGCCTGTAGCTCAGTTGGGAGAGCGTTCGGTTCGCATCCGAGAGGTCGAGAGTTCGAATCTCTTCAGGTCCACCAGATTGCAGGGGCTTCCTGCAAAAGGAAAAATCCTCACTTCGGTGAGGGTTTTCCTTTTTCCTCAGAAACACTTCGATTCTCAAAAAAGAAAAAGCTGCCTCTGGAGCTGTCGATACTCTGACGCCTCCAGAGGCTTTTTTTGGGCTGGAGATCCCAGGCGTTGTTGGAACTGCTTCGTATGTCTGGGATTCTCTGGTGGTAATGGTAATAGCTTTGCGGAGAGCTTCCAGGTATACTTGGGTCAACACCAAAGGAAGGAGTAAGCAAAATGCCTGAAACGAAAAATCTCTGCGCAAAAATCCCCCTGGCGCTCTACACGCAGGTAAACGAAGCGAAGGTCCAGGCGGGTCAGACCACCAACGAGTACATCACCAACCTGCTGACCGAATATTTCGAGATGAAAAGAAACGGAGGAAATGCGACGATGACCGGAAATACAAGAACGATGGCATTCCAGATCCCGGAGGAACTCTTCCAGCGGATCAAGGCCCACCTGGAACGGGAAAGCGCCCGCCTGGGCCGGAAGTTCACCCAGCGGGAGTTCGTCCTGGGCCTGATCGAGGAAGCCCTGACCGACGCCGAGCAGACATCCGCCGAAGAGAATCCGACCGACGCCGAGCAGACGGCCGCCGAAGAGAACCCGTCCGACATCGAGCAGACGGACGAGGCTGACGCCTATGAGGAAGAAGAACTGCCTCCGGAGAAGAACTGAACCGCCACAAGCCCGTCTCGCGCCCCGTGTGGCCAGCCTGCCGGAGAAGGCCCCAGTACCCACGGCGAAACGTCCAGGCCGCTGTAACGGTCCTTGTGGCCCACAGTGACACGGTAAAGAAAACTACAACAAACCAAGAAGAAACAGCCCGGAAGGACGTCCCCAAAGAGGGATACCCTTCCGGGCTTTTCTGCTTTCAGTCGAGGGAGGTGAGTTACACGAGCCAAAGCACAGCATTCCGTTTTACAGAGGCAGAGATGGAGATTGCCAGAGAAACAGACCTGCCGGACCTGCTCTCTTCATTGGGATACACCGTGAAGAAAGTCGGAAGCTGCTACACCACAAAAGAGATGGACAGCCTGCGGATTTGGGAGCGGCGCAGATGGTACCGCTTTTCTTCCAGACAGCATGGAGACGCCATTACCTTCTTACAGGAGTTCTGCGGCAAGAGCTTCCCGGAGGCGGTCAATTACCTGCTGGCCTACCACGGTCGCTCAAGAGATTCCCCCGAATGGAGCAGAGCGCCGCCTCCCTTAAAAACGGCGCAGACAAAAGAGCGAGTCGCTTTCGTTTTGCCGCCTGCCCATACAGACGAGCGAAGAGTGTTCGCCTACCTGAGCAAACGAGGCATTGCGCCGCAGGTCATTCGGCGTTTTATTGAGACAAAACTTCTCTATGAGGACGCACAATATCATAACTGCGTATTCGTTGGCAGGGATGGCAGCGGTCAGCCCAGATTTGCCAACAAGCGCGGCACCTACGACCTGAACGGCGCTGGCTTCAAGGGTGACGTGGCCGGAAGCAACAAACGTATCGGCTTCCGTCTTCCCTGTAACCCGGAAGTCAACGGTGTTTTCGTCTTCGAGGCTCCCATCGATCTCATGAGTTTCTGCACACTTTGCCCGGAGGTAGTCAGCAACGCCGTAGCTCTCTGCGGCTTGTACAGCGGGCCGCTGGATTCATATCTGCAAGAGAATCCTCACTTAAAGCAAATTACATTACTGCTGGACGGGGACGAGCCGGGAATCAGGACCGCGAAAGAGATGCGGGAGAAGTACAAGAACGACGGATATGCGGTAGAAATCCGGGTTCCCAAGTACGGGAAAGACTGGAACGAGCAACTTCTGTATAAAACCGCAGGGCTTGGAAAGGAGGCGGATTTATCTCAAAAAGAAGAAGAATTCAAACACGAGGAGGACGATAAAGAGATGGCAAATTTAGGAAAACTCATCAGCGACAAGACCTCAGCAGACGCTCAGTGGCGGGAACAGCGGCAGTCGGAACGGGAGATTCTTTCCGGGTTCCGGGACGCCGGCGTAACGGAAATCACCTCGGACCCGGAGACGTTTGCCCGGTATCTGGAGATGCAGGGAGACAACCCGTCGTACAGCGCCGGGAACATTGCCGCAGTCATGGCACAGCTTCCGGAGGCTGCTGTCGTTGCAACTGCGGAACGTTGGAAATCCCGTGGACGGCATATTCTGAACAGCGAGTGGGAGAAGGGTGCAAGTATTTTCGCACGTTCGCAGTCGGGCCGGGGCTACATCGTGGATTCTGTGTACGACGTGTCCCAGACCCAGGGGCGGGAATTGCGGTCTATCGCTTTGGAGGATGACACGAAAGAAATGGAAATCGCGTTGACGGCTCTCCTGAACTTCTCGCCGGTCCATGTTGTGGCTGACGCAGAATTGTCCGCCGATGCCTTTTACGACCCGAAAAACATGGAACTGGTCATCAATCCGGACGCTTCGGACACTCAGGCGTTTATTGCGATTGCCGCCGAAATTGCCCACGCCCGGTTCCATGACCGAGGGAGGGCTTTCGATTACAGCCGGGAGGGTTGTGAATTGAGTGCTCAAAGCGTGTCCTGCATCCTGTGCCGCCGCTTCGGAATTGAACGGGAATTGCCGGACCTGTCCAAGATGGCCGAACGGTTCCAGGGCTGGAAGACGCAGGACCGGCTGAATCTGCTGACCGGCATTCAGGGCATGAGCCGTCAGATTGGCGGTTCCATCGAAAAGGCGATGGCGCCTCCCCAGCGGACGCCTTCCTTTCGGCGCGGAGACGCGAGGTAAATTTAGGAATTGAGGTTATACCATGAAGAAAACAATTTCGATGTTCACGGCAATGCTCCTGCTCTGTGCAATTTTTGCCTTTCCTGCCCATGCTGCTGAAGAGGGAAAGAGCAGCCACTATTATCCGATTTCTGTGGACGAATACATTGGCGGCGACTTTGACGAGCCGCGTATTCAGAAAGTATATCAGCTGTCTTTGGACGACGATCCGGCGAAAATTCCCACAGAGGATTTCGTCCGCAACGGGCGGCTGTACTACCTGCTGGATATGACGCGGCAGGATGAAATCGGCGTAGACACCAAGAGCCACATCCAGACTGTTACGCTTCCCAGCAAAACCAACGATATGGAGAGAATCCTCCAGACGCTGGACGCCGAAATCGAAGCGGCAACGGAGGACGGTTATACCGGAACGCTTCATCTGGACCATACCACCGTCAAGGTGACAACGGACGGATACGCAACAAAAACTGGCACTGTATCGGCGTCCAGAACCTACTCAAATTTGTCTGATGCAGACCTCTCGCTGGTGCCGAAAACCATCTCGGACAATGGCAGAAATCTGACTCTGGCAGACGTGCAGTGGAGCAATTCTACGGATGGCGAAACGACCCGCTACACAGCCACGGCCCGCTATACTGGAACAACGTCGAGCAAGTACGCCACTGGCTACACAGTGACCGCAGATTACAGCGGAGAGGTCTCCAAAACAGGCTGTGACGTGGTGGTTTACACCGCAATTTTCGGAAGCGTGGAAGCTCCCAAAGAGGAAAATGTTGAGAGAACGCCAACTGATCTCAGCGGACTGAAACGGTCTGCAATCGTTGGCGTTGGTATTTTGGCTTTTGCTTTGAGCGGAACGTTTGTAATTACTAAAATCAGAAAAAGGAGATGAAAGTTTTGAAAATGAGAACGTTTCTGCTGGCCTGCATGATCTGTGCGCTGTTCGCAGTCCAGGCCAGCGCTTTGGAGTACAGCTATGGCGGCGCGGAGGATTTCCTCTTTGCACAGCCTACCAGCGAGGATGTAATTCACGAAGAGGTCAATTCTAACATGGACCGCAGCAAAAACACTGCTCTGATTGCGCCTGGCTTTGGTTCGGGGACCAGCTACCTCCCCGGCAGCGGCGAGGCGTTGACGCCCAATCTTGTCCCCGGCGCGTTGTCCGGAGGACTGGTGAATCAGGTGGGCAGTGTGAGTAATTTTTCTACAAACAGCAACAATTCCGTTTTTTTGCCCAACACCTCGGTCTCAGCTTCTGGAACCAATGCGGCGACACCTCCGGAAACTTTCAGCTACACCACCCAGCCCAACGACACTGCGGCCGTGGGCTTTACCAGCGTAACTGCGGACAGCTACTACAGCAACGGCTCCCTGGGAACCTTGAAAATTCCGGCTATCGGCCTGAGCGTCAAGGTGGTTCAGGGGACCGACAGTGCCGCGCTGAAAAAGGGTGCGGGTCATTTCACCGAAACCTCCATTTGGAATGGAAATGTTGCGCTGGCGGCCCATAATCGAGGAACTAACAGTTATTTCGGTAAAATTCATACGTTGGAAACAGGCGATACAATTACCCTGACCACCAAACAGGGAACCAGAACGTATGCGGTGACTTCCGTTGCAAAAGTCGGTGAAACGGACCGCAGCAGTCTGGAAAATACCGCCGAAAATTGCATCACGCTCTACACCTGCGTCCGGGATCAACGGGACCTTCGATGGTGTGTGCGGGCGGTTGAAAAGGTTGCGTAAACTGTCTGGCGATTCTGGTCGACATTCCTCCGAATCTGTGGTAATGTGGCGGTACAGAAGTATCCACAAAATTGCGAAAACGGAGGAAAACTATGAAAAGGCTGAGAAAGGTGTTCCAAATGTTTGTAACCGGCTGTCTGGCAATGGCACTTCTGGCAAATCCTGTGCTAGCGGCAGACGGAGGTGTTCGCGTGGGCAGCTACAAGGGCAATGTCCTGGAGATCGGCGAGCGGAGCGCCCTCGTCATCGGCCCCAGCGGTCCGGCGTACAGCGCTGCATCCAGCAATCCGGAGGTCGTGGCCGTGGAGCAGGTGCTGACGTTCTGGGTGGCCGTCGCTAAGGCAGAGGGCACGGCTGAAATCGTTGTCAGCGACGGCAGCAATACAGGGAAGCTGACGCTGACCATAAGTCCTGCCCAGGTTCCTGCGGCAGTCGACCTGAATGCGAACATGGACATCCGCCTGAAGATGGTGCAGTACATCAACGAAGTCCGTCGGGCAAACGGAAAGGCGGAACTGCCTGTCAACGAAGCTCTGATGAACGCCGCGCAGGACGTCTCCAGTCAGTGTGTCACAGAGCATCGGCCATACGACCACAAGGCCCTCGTTCGCTATGGCTGGCCGCATGGCGGAATGTACAACCTGTCTGTTTTCGGAGCGTTCGATACCGAAGATATTGCACAGCGGGCCGTTGCGAACTGGATCAATTCACCGGGGCACTACGAAACCATGCTGATGGAAGAGTCGACCTGTCTTGGAACCGGCGTAACTATCGATGGCGGAAGAGCCTATTGTTACATGGTTGTAGGCGACCCGAACTCCTACAATTTTTACGGATAATCAAATACGAACTGCAAAGCCTCTCGGTCTTCCGAGGGGCCTTGTTTTTGAAAACGTTGAAGAAAGGAAACTTTATGGGAAAAACAAATCACCACTTGCGAATGCGCCTGACGGCTTTGCTGCTGGCGTTTGTCTGCGTCTTTGGCCTGTTTCCAGAAGCCGCTTTCGCAGCCAGCGACACGATCACTCTGAAAGCGTTCGGCCATTCCGACGTTGGCTATAATTCCCCCGCTCTGGGGCATTGTACACTTCACGAAATGACCTTCAAGAACGGCAGCAAGGACACGACTGGCTTCTGCGGCACCAAAGGCGGTGGGATGGGAAGTTCCCTCCAAGACCAGACCTGGGGTCGGAAAACTTCCGTCTCCAACAGTGCCGTTGAGACTATGATGGCCTACTATTACGCCCACTCTACTGGCGTATTTACCGACGCTGCAAAGGCGATTGGCGCAAATGATGTCTGGGACAGCGGCTACACCTGGTATATGAACGCCTGGGTGCAGGCTTGCATCTGGCGCTGGAAGCAGGGAAGCATGGGGAATCCCGTCGTTGCCTGTGCCGAGGAATTGATGGCCGTTTACAACACCCTGGAGCATACAAATTACACCAATATTGACCAGG
>Ga0073906_1004977_pt1 | contig 12548 bp, 8 predicted proteins | sample Inofromicrocosms_FD_65485 | JGI IMG/M metagenome (GOLD analysis project Ga0073906, IMG submission 65485) | Mouse cecum microbial communities from Vienna, Austria - Inoculum for glucosamine and mucus D2O microcosms | ecosystem: Host-associated > Mammals > Digestive system > Large intestine > Cecum... | reverse complement strand
TGACCAGATTCGACACCACTGTCTCCAGTTGGAAAGGGTGGAACTATCTGGCATTCGCTGTGGTTTTCCTTAAAAAAATTCACAAATCACAAAAGTTTAAATGAGTTCATTGACAAAAATGTTATACGAGCGCATTTTAACAATATCGGAGGCCTTGACGCGGAGGAAGTTACCTTCACCCTCGCAGACTTGGCCGCTTTTAGCCGCTTGCTGTCAGTCACATACCTCGGTATGCTCCTTCAGCAACCGACTAAAATCGCCTCAAGTCTGCGACCCCTACGGCCCCGAAATTTTAAGGAACGCGCTCTAACAGATTATTCAGGAAAGAAACAACAAAAGAAACGCCATGCAAAGAATTGTCATGATTATTCTTGCCGCCACAGCCATGCTTGCGGCACATGCGCAGTATGCGGTATATGAAGTCAAGGGTAAGGCTACTGTCGAGCGGCAGGGTCAGAAGAAAGCGGTGACCAAAGGTATGGAACTGAGGCCCAGTGATGTCCTCGACCTCGGCCGGGGTGCCGAGGTGATAGTGACCAGCAAATTGCGCAAGAAGAATCTGACCGTAAAGGGGGAGGGCCGCGCCACGGTGCTCAACAGGATGGTCGATGCCAACAGGAAGGCCAAGGACAACGCCACGGTAGTGGGCGGATTCGGACCCAAAGGGAATAAATTTCCTAAGAAACCGCAGCCAGGCAACATGATATATACTCATGACGGAGCTGCTAACCGGGGTGGCTTGGAAATATGCGACTCCGACACCTCTTATGTATCCGACATACAGCTTCTGGCCGCCATTCTGCGCAACTGGGAATGCTATACGCGTCAGAACAGTATCTTCCCCGCGGAGTTCCGCTATGTCACCGAGGATGGTGCCGACAATCTGGTGATTGAAAACCAGGGCGACAACACCATCTATTTCAACATATTCAGGGTGACAGACGGCAAGGGGATATCAGCGGAGACCTATTCGTCGACATCTCCGGAACTCAACAACAGCGTGGGACCGCGTGCGGAGTGGACGATGGTTTGGCGGCCGCAGCTTGGCGACGGCAGCCGCCGGGTGGTGCTGATGTCGGATCTCCCCTTCGACCTTGAGGAGCTTCTTCTGGAGCTTCAGGAGGGCGACGACAATGTTGACGATTCCCCGGCGGTGGAGCGCAACAAGTGGGTGAAGGTGCTCTGATCAGAGCACCTCACCGCGCAATGTGGCCGACGAGGCGTCGGTGATGCGCACCTTCACGAAGTCGCCGGCGTTGACGCCCCGGCGCGGAAATACCACAAACTTGTTCTGCGACGTGCGGCCGCAGTATTCCTCGGCATTCCGCTTGGAAGGCCCTTCCACCAGGACCTCGAAGCTTTTGCCCATGTCGCGGCGGTTGCTCTCCAGCGACAGCTCGTTCTGAAGTGCTATCATACGGTTGAGGCGCTCTATCTTCACTTCCTCGGGAATGTTGTCGGGCATCGTTCTTGAAGCCAACGTGCCGGGACGTTCAGAATATTTGAACATGAAGGCGGAGTCGAACCCCACTTCCCTCATGAGCGAGAGGGTCTGCTCGAAATCCTCCTCCGACTCGTCGTGGAATCCCGTGAACATGTCGGTGGATATTCCGGCGTCGGGAATTATGCGTCGGATGGCGGCTATACGGTCGAGGTACCACTGCCGGGTATATTTGCGGTTCATGTTCTTGAGCACGTCGTCGGAACCGCTCTGCACAGGCAGATGAATATGTCGGGCGAGATTGGGAAATTCGGCGATGGTCTCGAGAGTCTTGTCGCTCATATCCTTTGGATGGGAGGTTGTGAAGCGTATCCTCATGTCGGGGGCTTCCATGGCTACCATTCGCAGCAATGCCGGGAAGTCGGTGACGTTGCTGTCGGCATCCTCATAATGGTATGAGTTGACATTCTGGCCGAGGAGGGTGGCCTCCCGGAAACCTCTGGCGGCGAGGTCGCGGAGTTCGGCGAGAATGCTTTCCGGCTCGCGGGAGCGTTCGCGTCCGCGTGTGTAGGGTACTATGCAGTAGGAACAGAAGTTGTTGCAGCCGCGCATTATGGATATGAATCCGGATACTCCGTTGGCGAGACGTCGAGGCGTGATGTCGCGGTATGTCTCCGAGAGCGACAATTCCACGTTCACTGCTGGATTTCCCGTTTCGGCGGCGGCTATGAGGTCGGGAATCTCGCGGTATGCGTCGGGACCGGCCACAAGGTCTACGCCATGTTTCTCCACGAGCTCTTCCTTGAGGCGTTCGGCCATGCAGCCCACCACGCCTATTATGATATTGCGGCCCGTCTTGCGGCGCAGGGCGTTCCAGTAGGCCAGCCGGGAGTATATTTTCTGCTCGGCGTTATCGCGGATGGAGCAGGTGTTGAGCATTACGGCGGCAGCCTCCGTATCGGTGTCGGTAGGCTCGTAACCGGCCAGCGACATCATCGCCGCTATAACCTCCGAGTCGGCCACATTCATCTGGCAGCCATAGGTTTCTATGCGCACTCGCTTCTGCGGTGTGCAATTTTTTTTCTCCTCAGGTAAAAAAAAGGGCTCTGTCATTGTGGAGTTATTGCATATTTTTTATAAATTTGTGCAGAAATTCCAATTGAGGGAGTCTGGACTTTCCGGACACTGCAAATATAGTAAAAATATGTTTTACAGTATAATTGTAGGGCAGGAAATTTTAGATGGCCTCTCTTAAATCTAATAAACGACAATGAGCATACCTTTTATCACAGCAGAGGAAGCTGCTGCGTTGATCAAGAACGGCGACAACATCGGGTTGTCGGGCTTTACGGCATCAGGAACGCCTAAAGTTGTAACAGTAGCCTTGGCAGAACGTGCCCAGAAGTCCCATGAAAACGGCGAGGAATTCAAGATCAACCTCTACACCGGAGCGTCGACCAACGACCATGTAGACGGCGAGCTGTCGCGTGCCAACGCCATAAACATGCGTACCCCCTATCAGAGCCACAAGGATTGCCGCAACCGCGTCAACAATCACGACATACATTACTTCGACTCCCATCTCAGCCATGTGTCGCAGGATCTGCGTTACGGCTTCTTCGGCGACATTGACGTGGCTATCATCGAGGCCACCGAGATGAGCCCCAATGGCGACGTGATTCTCGGCGCAGGTCTCGGCATGAGCCCCACGCTCGCGCACATGGCCAAGAAGGTGATCATAGAGTATTCGAGCTATTATCACAATTCTTTCCGTGGCTTCCACGACAACTACGTGCCCATGGATCCTCCTCACCGTCGCGAGATTCCCATCTACAAACCCTCTGACCGTATCGGCGACACCGTACTTCATATCGACCCCAAGAAGATTGTGGGCGTAGTGCCCTCCAATGCTTCCGAAAGCATCAAACCCTTCACCAGCCCCGACGAGCTTACACAGAAAATCGGCGACAACATCTGCGAGTTCCTCGTGCATGAGCTCCGTGCCGGCCGTATTCCCAAGGAGTTCCTTCCCATCCAGAGCGGTGTGGGCAATGTGGCCAACGCTGTCCTTTACGGTCTGGGCGAGAATCCCGAGATTCCCCAGTTCGAGATGTACACGGAGGTGATTCAGGATGCCGTGATGACGCTGATGGAGGAGGGTAAGTGCCGCTTTGCGTCGACATGTGCGCTGACTTTCAGCGACGATGCCATGCTCCACTTCATGGACAACATCGATTTCTTCCGCGACAAGATCGTGATGCGTCCCGGCGAGATTTCCAACAGCCCGGAGGTTGTGCGCCGTCTCGGTCTGATTGCCATGAACACGGCCCTTGAAGCCGATATCTTCGGCAATGTCAACTCCACTCATGTGCTTGGCACCAAGATGATGAACGGCATCGGCGGTTCAGCCGACTTCAGCCGCAATGCCTATCTGTCGATTTTCAGCTGCCCGTCAATCCAGAAGGGAGGCAAGATTTCCACGATAGTACCTATGGTATCGCATCTTGACCACAGCGAGCATTCCGTGAAGATCCTTGCCACGGAGCAGGGCGTTGCCGACCTGCGCGGCAAGAGTCCCATACAGCGTGCGCAGACCATCATCGAGAACTGCGTGCATCCCGACTACAAGCAGCTCATGTGGGATTATCTCAAGCTCACCGAGGGCAAGGGATTCCATACGCAGCACAGCCTCAAGGATGCCTTCGCATTCCATCAGGCATTCATGGAGACGGGCGACATGCACAACGCCTCCTATAAATAATCCGACATATCCGGATTTCCGGACACGTCATCACCGCCCATAGCCCAGGCTATGGCCGACGACCCGTTGGGTCCTGATAATATGACCCCGGGCAGCAGGAATCATCGATTCCCGCTGCCCGGGGTGTTTGTTTAGGTTTTGTTATGGTTGTCAGGGGATGGATACTTTGGATGCTTTGTCGTTGGCGATGCGGATGTAAATTCCTTTGGAGAGATGGTCGGGGACGACTTGATTGCCATGGAGGTCATACCATTTCACATCATCGGCGGGGGTGTCGATGCCGGCGTCATCCACTCCGGTGGTCAGATATTGGAATTTGCTCCATCCATCAGCATTGCGGTAGGCCGGTATCCAGGCAGTGTTGATGTCGAGGGTGATGTTTTTGACACAGTCGGGGAAAGAGTTCTCATAGGCTGCGGGAGGGGTGGGAGCCTCAGACTTCACACTCTTCAGAGCGTCGCAATGGGCAAAAGCGGCATATCCTAACGATTTCAGCGAGGCTGGGAATGTGAGATACGTCATAGCCGTGCATGTGGAGAAGGCAGCCTGGCCTATCGACTGTATGCCGGGAAGGAAATTCATGCCGGAGAGGCTGGTGCATCCCTGAAAGGCTCCGTCACCGATGACAGTCACGGAGGTAGGCCAGGAGATGTTGGCGAGACGCGGACATTCCGCAAAGGCGAGGAAGCCAATCTCTGTGACACCACTCCCTATGGTGACGGTGGTCAGCGATGTACATTCCTCAAACGACCAGTCGTCGATAAGTTTCACGCCATAGATATGAGCTTCCTGCAGAGAGGAGCATCGCGAGAAAGCACGGTTGCCCATGGAGGTGAGACGCATTGGAAGTGTTACCTTGGTGACATTCGATTGCATGAAGGCACCCTGGCCTATCGTGAGGGGTACATCGCCGTCGGCTATCGCCAGCGAACTCATCTTTGACTTTGCAAATGCGAAATGGCCGATCTTACGGCATGTGGCCGGGATCTTCACATTGCCCAGCCCGGAGCAGTCCGAGTAGGCGGATTCTCCGATCACCTCGACTTTTGTGGGTATGTTCACAAGCTTGGTATACCCTTGTGAAAAGGCGGCGTCGCCGATTTCAGTCACCGTATTGGGTATGGTGATGTTAACGGCCTGGGCATCTCCGAAGGCGTTCTCGGCAATCTTGGTTACCGTGAGAGTGTAGGTGGTGCCCCCTTTGGTGTATTTGATCTTGGAGGGAATCTCCATGGTCTTTACCTTTTTGTCGTTACGGTCATAGACATACCATAGTTTCGCTATCTTGTCGGTGAGGTTGACGCGATAGACAAACTGCACATTCTCGTAATGGTAGATGGAGACCTCTGTGGCACCCCGGACGGGCACGACACTGATGAATGCCGCCACAAAAAGAATCAGCTTGGATAGTGCTTTCATAAATGCTTTTGTTTTGAGCGGCAAAATTATGAAAAAAGCGCATCGCAGACTAAAAAAGCATATGTACAATATATGTACAAGCCCGGTCAGGCCGCATGAATAAAGGAAAATAGAGCGGGCCGCATCCGGGAGGGATACGGCCCGCTCTATGATTGGGGGGAAGGTTATTCGGCAGAGAAGCGGAACCTGATGGTACGGACATACACCTCTCCGGGAGCGAGCGACTGCGAGGGGAACTGAGGCTTGTTGGGAGCGTCTGGGAATCCCTGCATCTCTATGGCCACGCCGTCATAGTCGCGGTAGGGACGGCCGTCGCAGTTCTCGGGAGAGCCGTCGAGCCAGTTGCCGGTATATATCTGCACGCCGGGCTGGTCGGAGTCGATGCTCAGTACACGGCCGGAACGGGAGTCGCGCAGCACAACGGCGTCCGCCACCATCCTGCCCGGCTCCCAGTCGCGGATAGCCCAGCAGTGGTCGTAACCCTTGCCGATTTTCAGAGCCTCGAAGTCAGCCTTTATGTCGCGGCCGAGGGTCTTGAAGTCGCGGAAGTCCATCGGCGTGTCGGCCACATCGGCGAGTTCGCCGGTAGGAATCTGCGTCATGTCGGTGGGGAGCCACTTGTCGGCGGCCAGCTTCATCTCATGGTCGAGCACGCTGCCGCTGTCCTTGCCCGCAAGATTCCAGTAGGAATGGTTGGTGATGTTGACCACCGTCCTGCTGTCGGTCACGGCCTCCATGCGCAGAGTGAGCATATTATCCTCGCTCCAGGTGTATGTGGCCTTGAGGGTAAGGGTGCCGGGATAATTCTCCTCGCCATCCTTGCTGACATATGAGAACTCCACGCCGTCGGGGAGCCGACGGGCCTGCCATATACGGTTCTGGAACCCTTCGGGGCCGCCGTGCAGCGCGTTGGGGCCATTGTTGATGGCCAGCTGATATGCTTTGCCGTCCACTTCGAGATGACCGTTGGCGATACGGTTGGCATATCTTCCGGGACATTTGCCCATGCAAGGGCCGTCGTAGAGATAGTCGGCGGGGTTGGCGTAACCGAGCGCCACTTCGCCGATAGAGCCGTTACGGTCGGGGACTGCCAGCCCCACAACACCGGCGCCGAGGGTGGAGAGCTCCACCCATGCTCCGCTGCGGTTCTCGAGCTTGAAGACGCTGATGTCGCCTTTGGTGCTCGGGAATGTTCTTTCAGAGATGTTCATAGTCACTCACATTTGCGTGCGCCATCGGAGATGACCACGTCATAAACCATAGGCTCATGGCCATACTTCTCGTTGAAGCGGGCCTTAGCCTCGGCTATGAAGCTGTCATGCAGTCCGTCGGGCACAAGGTTGATAGTACAGCCGCCGAAACCGCCGCCCATTATGCGCGAGCCGGTTACGCCGCATTCCTTGGCTATGTCGTTGAGGAAGTCGAGTTCCTCACAGCTTACCTCATAGTCTTTCGACAGACCCCTGTGGGTCTCGTACATCTTCTTGCCGACAGTCTCGTAATCGCCCTTTTCAAGGGCGTCGCAGACGGCGAGTACACGATCCTTCTCCTCGATCACGAATTTGGCTCGGAAATAATCCTCGGCGGAGATGTCGCCCTTGATGGCGTCGAGCTGCTCCATAGTGGCGTCGCGCAGTGTCTCCATGCCCAGACGCGAGGCTACCCGCTCGCAGCTCTCACGACGCTTGTTGTAGGGAGAATCCTTGAGCTCGTGTTTCACACGCGAGTCCACAAGCACCAGACGGTACTCCTTCGGATCGAAAGGGAAATATTCGTATTCCATCGAGCGGCAATCGAGACGCATCAGATGTCCCTTGCGGCCGAAGACGCTTGCGAACTGGTCCATGATGCCGCAGTTCACGCCGCAATAGTTATGCTCGGTGCTCTGTCCGATACGGGCAAGGTCAAACTTGCTTATCACATTGTTGTTGAACATGTCGTTCAGGGCGAAGGCGAAGCAGCTTTCCAGGGCTGCCGACGAGCTGAGGCCGGCGCCTAACGGCACATTGCCGGCGAATACAGCGTCGAAACCTTCAACCTTGCCGCCACGTTTCTGAATCTCGCGGCATACGCCGAACACGTAGCGTGCCCACCCCTGGCTCGGAGCATCTTCCTCTTTAAGACCGAACTCGGCATAGTCGTCAAGGTCCATGGAGTATACCCTGCATTTCTCGAGGCCGTTGGCGGCAAGCTCCGCCCAGATACCCTTGTCGATGGCTCCCGGGAATACGAAGCCCCCGTTATAATCGGTATGCTCGCCGATAAGGTTGATGCGGCCTGATGATGCATATGTCGTTCCTTGCTGGCCAAAGCGCTCCTTGAACGCTTTGGCCACTTTCTCTTTCATGTCTTCCATTCTGTCGTGATGATTTTTAAGGATAAATACCTGATTTTTAAGGATAAATACCTCGGTTATTTTTTACTGTTGTTATTTCACGGGTAATGTAATTGTTGCGGGCTTCACGCCTTTGGCGGAAACCTTGAGAGTCACGTTGCCCGGTTTGTCGGCGCTCTGCACGATGGCTGTGGCGGCACCGCTGAAGAGGTCGGTCTGGGGGAGGTGGAACAGACGCAGCGATGTGGGGTCGCCGTTGGCGGCGGCACGGAACTTGCCGGCGCCGCTTACCTTGAAGTTGACCTCACGGCTGTCGCCCGGGATGATGTTCCCATCTTTGTCGGCTACCTGTACCGTCACGTATGCCAAATCTTCGCCGTCGGCCTCAAGGACATTGCGGTTGGCGCTCAGCACTATATGGTCAGGCTTGCCAGCCGTCCTGACAACGGCTTCTCCGGTCTTGTTACCCGCCTTGTCATAGCTGACCACTTTCAGCTCTCCCGGCTCGTAACGGACCTCGTTCCACATCAGACGATAGCGGTTCACCACCGTTGAGTCGTTTTTCTCGCGCATGCCCTGGCTCTTGCCGTTTACAAACAGCTCCGCTTTCGGAGAGTCGGTGTATACGAATACGGGTGTCACCTCTCCTTCACGTCCCGGCCATGTCCAGTGGGGGAGGATGTGAAGGGTCTTGTCGTTCTTGTTCCATTGCGACCGGTATAGATAGTATCGGTCCTTTGGCAGAGAGGCGAGGTCGATTATGCCGAACACAGAGCTGTGCGAGGGCCAGGCGTCGGTGTCGTAGGGCGACGGCTCGCCGAGGTAGTCGAAGCCTGTCCATACGAACTGGCCGAGCACCCACTCGTCGTCATCGTCGCGGGCAAAGTCAAGGTCGGGTATATTCGACCATGAGCATGTCTCCAGGTCATAGCTGCTCGACTGGTTGTCGGGATGCATCACCACCTGATGTCCATCCTTGTCGGGGAAGGTTACCGGGAAATGGTAATCGCCTCGGGAGGAAACGGTGGAGGCAGTCTCGGAACCCAGCACCATGTGCTGCGGCAACCGGGCATAGACCGTGTCGTAATACTGCGGCTTGTAATTGAAACCGGGTATGTCGAGGGCGGCGGCGAAACCGTTGTCGACAACGGAGTTGATCTGGTCCATACCGCAGGTCACGGGACGTGTGGGGTCGAGGCGGTGCACAAGGTTCTGGAGCATGGTAAGTTCGTCGATGCCGGTGGGACCCCACTGGCTCGGCACCTCATTGCCTATCGACCACATCACCACCGACGGATGGTTGCGGAACTGCTCTACCATGTTTGTGATATCACGCTCTGCCCATTCGTTGAATACTGAGCCGTAGCCGTTGGGCGACTTGGGACGGAAACCCCAGTCGTCGAAAGGCTCCACCATGAGCATGATGCCCATTTCATCGCAGAGTTCGGCAAGCTCGGGTGCCGGCATGTTGTGGGAGGTGCGCACGGCGTTGGCTCCCATATCCTTGAGGAGTTCCAGCTGGTGGCGCAACGCCGACTTGTTGACGGCCGCTCCTAACGGACCAAGGTCGTGATGGTTGCATACGCCCTTGAATTTTGTGGGCTTGCCGTTGAGGAAGAAACCCTTCTCGGGGATATATTCCAGCTGCCGGATGCCGAAACGGGTGTCGTACATGTCCACGACTTTTCCGTCGGCCGACAGGGTGGTCCTCAGTGTATAGAGCGCCGGATTTTCCGGACTCCAGAGGTCAGGCTTGCTGACGAGGAAGTTCTGCCTGAAATTCTGGCCGCGTGCTATGTATGTGGAGTTGTCGGAAGCCACTTCGCGGCCCTGAGGGTCGAGGATTATCGAGTTGACGTCTATTTTTTCGCCGTAGGGCCATTCCTTTGACTGAGTGGCGCCCGCAATCTTCATGTCGACGGATACCGACGCATATTCATCCGATACTTTCGGGGTAGTCACGTAAGTGCCCCATACGGGTATGTGAAGTTTCGGGGTGGATATCAGATGCACGTTACGGTATAGGCCGGCACCGGGATACCAGCGGGAACTCTGTGGTTTGTTCTCGAGGCTCACCTCGATGATGTTCTCGCCGGGGCGTGCCACATTGCCGAGGTCCACGAGGAAGCTGTTGTAGCCATAGGGCCAGTAAGCCACCTCTTTGCCGTTGACTTTCACGCGGGCATGGCTCATGGCACCGTCGAATTTGAGGGTGAAGGCTCTCCCGCCCGTGTCGGGAATGTTTACGGCGGTGCGGTACCACCCTTTGCCTACATAGGGTAGGCCGCCGGTGCGCCCGGTCTTCCAGGTCTCCTCCTTCTCGCCGTTCTGCTCCACGGCCACTTTCTGAAGGTCATGGCTCCGGTCGAAGGGACCATAGATGGCCCAGTCGTGTGGGACAGTTACCTGTTCCCACTTGAGAGAGTCGCGGGAAAAATCCCAGCTTTTCAATTTAATGTCGCTTCTGTCGGCCATCGCCGACGTTATGACGAGTGTGCCCATAAGCAGGGCCGATAATAATTTCTTGCTGTTGTCGATCATCTTGTTTTGGGTTAACGCAACGGTATTTTAGAAACTGTTTAAATTTATGTGAGAATTTTTATTATAATTTATGAAGCCATGCTTTTAAGAATCTTTTTGGTGCTTTCCGCCAAGATTTGCGTACCGCGAGCCCTTCGGGGTTCGTCGGTCACGATGCCCGCATCGCTCCCTCCTCAACTTGCGGAAATCCCTCAAAAATCTTCTCAAAATCATTGGCTCATAAATTTAAACAGTTTCTCAACAGTCATATTCTTCTTCTGTTCCATTGCCGATAAGCAAAGTTACTATATTTTTAGAAGATTTCCAACTACTATAACCTTTATTATCAATTGATTGATAAATTTATAAAAAGGCCTCAATCTTTTTTTCGGTGCAGTTCCGGTTCAGTTCTGTGATTCCCCCAAAAAGAGCCCAAAAGTCTTTGGGAATGGTTTTTGATAACGAGACTAAAATTATTAACTTTGTAGGAGATTAAGAATCGAAATGGCAGAGAATAAAATAGAGGAAATTGATTCAGAGGTGCTGTCGGTAAAGCAGCGCTTTCAGATAATAGGGAATTCGGCGGCGTTGCTGAATGCGATATCGCGGGCGATACGTGTGGCGCCGGTGGATCTGTCGGTGCTGGTGACGGGCGAAAGCGGCGCCGGCAAGGAGTTCTTCCCCAAGATCATACATCAGTGCGGCGCACGAAAACATAAGAAATACATAGCCGTCAACTGCGGCGCCATACCGGAAGGTACTATCGACTCGGAGCTTTTCGGCCATGAGAAGGGTTCGTTCACGGGAGCGATAGCCACCCGCAAGGGTTATTTCGAAGAGGCGGACGGAGGAACGATTTTCCTCGATGAAATCGCGGAACTGCCGATGACCACACAGGCGCGTCTGCTGAGGGTGCTCGAGACGGGAGAGTTCCTGAAGGTGGGTTCATCCACGGTTCAGCGAGCCGATGTGCGGGTGGTGGCCGCCACCAATGTCGACCTCCTCGAAGCTGTAAGAAAGGGGAAGTTCCGCGAAGACCTCTATTACAGGCTTTCCACGATAATTATCACTGTCCCCAATCTTCATGACCGGGGTGCCGACGTAAGCCTGCTGGCCAGGAAGTTCGCCTCCGACTTCAGCCACAAATACCGTACGACGCCTATAATCTTCGACGAGGGGGCCATGCGGCTTATGGAGCTGCAACGCTGGCCCGGCAATGTGCGTCAGCTGAAGAATGTGGTGGAGCAGGTGGCCCTTTTCAATGCCGGCGAGACCGTGACCCGCGACATCCTTGCAGAGTATCTGCATCCGGGAGGGAGCTCGTTGCCCGCGCAGCGGCAGCAGAACGACGACGACCGCCAGAAAATGCTACTGCGCCTCGTCATGGCGTTGCGTGACGAAACCGACCGCCTCAAAGAGCGTATTGACGCCCTCGAAGCGGAACGGGGCAGCGTAAGATATACATCCGTGGCCGATGAACCCGTGGCCGATGAAAAACGGGTGACTTCGCTGATAAAATATCCCGAGAAAATGCTCTTCGACATGTCGGCGTCAAATCCGCTGGAGGAGTCGGAGAAAATGACCATACAGGCCGCTTTGGCGAAAAACGACGGCAACAAACGCAAAACCGCCGACGACCTAAACATATCGTTGCGTACCCTTTACCGTAAACTTCACGACCTGAACATAGAATGAACCTACGACCCCGAAATTTTAAGGAACGCGCTCTTAATATGTCGGTGCTCCTGCTGGCGCTCGCGGCACTTATGCCCCTCGGGGGATGTATACCGCGGTATACCCTCAACGGCTCCGCCATCAATTACGACATATACAAGACGGTGAATATCAGTGACTTCCCGATACGTGCCGCGCTGGTGTATCCTCCGCTGCAGCAGACCTTCGAGAACGAGTTGCTCGACTATGTGCAGCGCAATACGCGGCTGAGCACCGTCGACGGCAACTCCGACCTCGAACTCCGCGGCGAAATCACCGGCTACACCCTCTCGCCACAGGCCGTGGGTACCGACGCTTATGCCACTGAGACAAGACTGACGATAACGGTGCATGTAGTG
>Ga0073906_1004976_pt1 | contig 12549 bp, 13 predicted proteins | sample Inofromicrocosms_FD_65485 | JGI IMG/M metagenome (GOLD analysis project Ga0073906, IMG submission 65485) | Mouse cecum microbial communities from Vienna, Austria - Inoculum for glucosamine and mucus D2O microcosms | ecosystem: Host-associated > Mammals > Digestive system > Large intestine >... | reverse complement strand
TGGAGAAGGAGCTGGGCGCGGTACTGCGCTGAGCAGACCCGGCATGGCGGAACCCCTGAAACCTTGTGGTTTCAGGGGTCCTTTTTTTGCCGTGCGCAAGCCGGTTACCGCAGGGAGCCGATGCAGCGGCATCTTCAAAATTGCCGGGAGGACCCCACCCGCCCAGGACTTAACAAATTGTTCATACGTTTTTTCAAGAAGTACCTTGACACACGAAGTAACTCGTGCTATTATAACTCCATCACCAATGACGGCCCCCGGAGGGGGGCCTGCCAGAAAGGAGTGTTCCAATTTGTCCATTTCTGCGGATACCCTGCGGGGCCATACGGATACTATCCTGCTGACCCAGCTGATGCGGGGAGACAGCTACGGCTATGAAATCAACAAGCGCATTCAGGAACGAACCGGAGGGCAGTACGGTTTTAAGGAGGCCACCCTGTACACAGCGTTCAAACGGCTGGAGAGCGCGGGCCTCATCACCTCCTACTGGGGCGAGGACGGCCCCGGCGCGCGGCGGCGCTACTATTCCATCACCGACGAGGGCCGCCGGGCGCGGGAAGAAAACTGCCGGGAATGGCAATCCACCAGGGCCCTGCTGGACGCCCTGATCTCTTCAGAGGAGGAATAACACCATGGAAAAAATCAAGACAAGATTTATCATCGCCGTCACCCAGCGCCTGGCCGCCGCCGCTGACACCACAGCTAAGGTGGAGCTGATCGAGGAGCTGAGCGACAACCTGTACAGCCGCTGGCAGGACCTGACCGCCAACGGCGCGGAGGAGGAGAAGGCCTACGCCCTGGCCCTGGAGGACCTGGGGGATGTGGACGAGCTGCTGGCCTACCTGGACAGCCTGGGCCCGGAGGGCCAGCTGCCGAAGAAGGAGCCCACTGTGCGGGAGTTCACCAATGAGCTGCTCCACGGCATGGAGGGAATCGTCCGGGAGACGGTGAGCCAGACCAGGGATGCCGTGGACCAGGCGGCGGACATCGTCCGGGGCGTGGCGGATAAGATCAAGGAGAAATACCCCAACGGCTTCAAGGGCAAGATCTATGTCCACGTGGACCACGACGAGGACGCGGAGACCGCGCCGGACGGGCGGGAGGTCCCGCCGGAGGGGGAGCAGCCGCCAGAGGAGAAGAAGGACCAGGGCTGGACCTTCACCGCCGGGTACAACCGGGAGCGGGGCGGCTTTTTCTGTGAGACCAGTCAGCGGGCGGCCAGCCACCGCGTCACCGGCACCACTTTGCCCTCCCAGGATGTAAAGGGGGTGGACGTGCAGCTGACCAACGGCGACGTGACCATCCACCTGGCGGAGGAGGACGGGGCCGACGTGTTGCTGGACGGCGACGTGGACCACCTGGAGGTGCGCATGAGCGAGGACGGCGTGCTGTCCATCCGCCAGGGGAACACCGCCAGCTCCGCCTTCTTCTTCCTGCGTGGGCTGGCCGCGGCAGATGTGGAGCTGACCCTGCCCAGGCGGTTCTGGGACTTCATCCAGATTTCCACCGCCCACGGGGATATTGACATCGACGACGGGCTGGAGGCGGGCCGGCTGCAGATGAAGACCAGCAGCGGCGATGTCGACTTGCAGGACGCGGCGTGTACGGAGCTGTCCTTCAAGTCCTCCAGCGGCGATCTGGAGTGCGGCGGAAATATCGGCAGCTTACAGGCGGAGACAGCCAGCGGCGACATCACCCTCAGCGGCAATTTCGGCGACGTCAGCGCCGGCGCGGCCAGCGGGGACATCGAGATCACCGGCGGTGTGCAGAGGCTGCACTGCGCCAGCGCCAGCGGCGACGTGGAGGTGCACGCGGACATCCTGCCGCAGGCGCTGGAGCTGTCCTCCAAGTCCGGGGACTGCACGGCCTTTCTCCCGGCAGGCCAGGGCTTTGCTGTGCAGTTCAGCACGGTCAGCGGCGATCTCTCCACGGACTTCGAGCTGGTGGGGCCGGTGGGGGCCCGCTCCGGAGAGGCCATGTATCTGGACGGCGGCGGCCGGACCTTCCACATCAGCAGCGTCAGCGGGGACCTGGAGCTCTATCAGGCCTAGTCCTCCGGCCAACGGGGCGGAGGCGCTTCCATCGGACATCATTTTACGTTATGAAAGGACAGACAAGAAATGAACAAGCGCACAACAGATATTGTGGCGTATCTGACCTGGGTGGGGCTGATCATCGCCCTGGTGGCGGGGGACCGGGAGGCCAGCCGGTTCCACCTGAACCAGTCCCTGGTCATCTGGATCGCGGGGACGCTCTGCGGGATTCTGGGGCATGTCGCCCTGTTCGGCTGGCTCATCAGCGGCATAGGTGGGCTGTTCTGCGGGGTCTGCTGGTTCATCGGCATCATCAACGCCATGCAGGGTGTGGAGAAGGAAGTCCCCCTGTTAGGGCAGTTCCGGCTGCTGTAAGGCTGGGCGCATATCGATAACGGAAAAATTACCGCTCCGGGAGATCCGCTCTCGGAGCGGCCTGCTTGCGCGCATTGATATCGTGCTGTTGATTTTTTGCCCCTTCTTCAGAAAATTAACGCCCCCGGACGGGCGCTGTGAAAAAAAGGGGTTGCATTTTCCGGCGGGGTGTGTATAATAGAGGGCAACAACCGAATCATTCATCTTCAGGGCGGGGTGAAAGTCCCCACCGGCGGTGATGGCCTATGGGCCTCAGTCCGCGACCGCTGCAAGGCGTTGAACCGGTGCGAGTCCGGTACCGACAGTTACAGTCTGGATGGAAGAAGATGCGCGCACTCGTCTGCGGCAATACTCCGGGGGTGGATCGTCTTCGGCTATTTCTGTAGAGGAGTGTATTTTTATGTCAACCAAACTGTCCGCAAACCCCAACACCGATTTCATTGCCGTTCCTGCCTCCCGGGTCTCCAGGACCCACAAGCTGGTGGTCACCGCCATGCTGGGCGCAGTGGCCTTTGTGCTGCAGCTGCTGGAGTTCCCCATCCCGTTCCTGATCCCGTCCTTTGTGCAGATGGATTTCTCCGAGCTGCCCGCCCTGCTGGCCACGTTCAGCATCGGGCCGGTCAGCGGCGTGTCTGTGTGCCTGATCAAGAATGTGGTGAAGGTGATTTTCAAGACCACCACCGGCGGCGTGGGAGAGCTGTGCAACTTCCTCATCGGCGCGGGGCTGGTGGTCCCGGCGGGGCTGATTTACCGGAAGATGAAGTCCCGGAAGGGCGCGCTCATCGGTGCGCTGGCGGGGGCTTTGTGCATGGGCGTCCTGAGCATCCCCATCAACTACTTCATCTCCTACCCCATCTACACAGCGTTCATGCCGCTGGACGTGATTATCGGCATGTATCAGGAGCTGATTCCGTCGGTCAACGGTCTGCTGTCCTGCCTGGTGATTTTCAACATGCCCTTCACCGTGCTCAAGGGCCTGCTGGTCACGGCGCTGTGCTTCCTGGTCTACAAGCCCCTGTCCCCGCTGCTGCATAAGTAAAGAATCCTGACAAAATGCAGGAAAGCTCTCTCCGCCAGCTGTGGCGGAGAGGGCTTTTCCCATCATTCCCCAGCGCGGGGAGCCAGCGTAAAGCCGTTGACTGTCCCGTGGGCCACGTACGCCCCCAGCTCGTCCCGGACCTCCACCTCATAGAGGCAGGTGGTCCGGCCTGCCTTCAGGCATCTGGCCCGGGCCAGCAGCTCCCCGCCTCTGGCCGGGGAGAGAAAGGTCATGGATACATGCTGGGATACGGTCACATTTTCCGCAAAGCCGTTGGCCGCCACAGCAAAGGCAAAGTCCGCCAGCGTGAAAATCGCGCCGCCCATGGGCGTGTGGTTGGCGTTCATGTGCTCCGGGCGCAGGCGCACCGCGCACAGGGCGCACCCCGGCTCCGCCTCGCGGATTTCGGCCCCCAGGGCCTGGGTGGCAAAGCAGTCCGATCGAAACCGCGCCCGCAGGTCTTCCAGTGTGGGCATGCCGGCATCCCTCCTTACTGTCATCAAAAAGCCAAGCCCGCCTTTCTTCTGCGGACTTGGCTTTTCAGGCTTCTGAAAACGAATCAGCTCCTGCCAATAATCTTCTGGCCGCACTTAGGGCAGGTGATCTCGATCTTGCCCTTTCCCGCCGGGACCCGGCAGATGGTCTTGCAGGTTTTGCAGGTGAAATACTTGTGCTCCTTATCCAGCCGCCGCTGGCGCGCGCCGCTGAACCGGCATTGAATCGGATACCACCAGTCTAAAAAACGGGCGTTTTCCCCCCTGCGCTTTTCCAGATTCCGGGAAAACATGCGAAACAGCACCACCGCCGCAATCACCAGCGTCAGCAAATGCAGCAGCGCCGAAACCCCCTGGCTGCCGGCGAAGACGGCCTGCAGCAGGCACACCGCCAGATACACCACCAGCAGCGCCACATTGAGCTGGTCGCCGCCGTTGCGCCCGTACATGAAGCGCGCCGTTGCGCTGCTGAGACGGTAGAAGAAATTCCGCATGGATTCAATTCCCCCGCTTCCAAATAAGTATTTCCAGTATAGCGGGAAATTATGAACAAATAAAGAGGGCAGAGAAAAAATTTTTTTGAAAAAAGTGGATATCCGTCGAGCTATCTCCCGGCAAAGGCCAGAGAGAGGGGCGTTCGGGCGTATGGATAACTAAGAAGGCACGGATCGCGGGCCAGTCCGCAGCAGTACGCACCCAGAAAACAAAGCCCGCTCTCGTCCCAGACAGCCGCGCGGATGTCTGCGTCTGTGTACCGGCCTGCAGTCGCCACCGCCATGCGCTCCCCGTCCCAGGCCAACGCAGGGTCGTATCCGAAAACTGACTGCTCCTCTCCCTCCATATCCAGCGTTCCCGTGAGGACCTGCTCGTACCGTCCGCTCTCCCTGCTCACCAGGCTGAACCGATCCAATTCTGTGACCGCCAGATACAGCCCGTCCCCCTCAATCACAGAAATCCCCCAATTTCCTACGGCCTGTTCCAGCAGGTCCAGCCGCTGGAGAACTTCCCCGGTGGCCGGGTCCAGCACCGTCAGCACCAGCTTGCCGTCCTCCTGGGTGTACAGCAGCAGCTCGCTCTCGTCCGGGCTGACGGCCAGCTCCAGGGCGCGGCCATCTCCGGTGGGGTAAAAAAGCCGGGGCTCGAACAGGTCCACATAGCTCTCAAAGGATTCATCCTCCCGGTCCTTCCGATAGCGGATGAGGTGGACCCCCGGACCATCCCGGCACGTCAGGCGTCCGTCGGGATTGCCGGAGACGTCAACCGACTCCGCAATCAGGAAAATTCCCTGTTCCGTAATCACGCCCCTGCCGACCAGGCTCCCACCGCAGTTGGTGTCCTTCTGTCCGATATCCATACTGATGGAAACGACCTGGCCCGCACCGTCCTTTTCCACGGTGACCACTCTCACCAACGTTTCGTCCACCTTTACCTTGAAGTATTCCCCCAACCACGCAGATTCCCCGCTGTACACGTCGATGGAGCTGTTCGGATACTTCCTGCTGGCTGTATTCAGGGCAATGGGATAGGATTCATAGTAATCTGCCAGACGCACGGTCTCTGTCCGCGCCTCCCCGGCGGCGGTGCGGGAGGCCACGTCCCGTACGGGCCGCATCAAATAGTATGGATTGCTCTGGTCGTCCAAATTAAAATTGCTGCCCCGCATGTTAAAGGAATCGGAGGTCTGCTCCAGTTGGACAGAATCGGACCACCGGAAGGGTTCTTCCTCCCCCGCTCCCGAAAGGCGGAAGACCGTCTCCGCCTGCTCCGCGCCGCCGGGCGTAAAGGCGGTGTCCCACAGGAGATGGCCGTCCCAGTCCCTGGTATGGCAGGTGACGGACAGCCCCGCCGCCGCAGCCGGGTCCCCCACCAGGACGGTCTCCCGGATGTCCATTTTCTCCCGTGCGCCGTTGACTTGGAGATGTCCCGCCGCAAGTGTGCCAACGGACAGGAGCAGAGCCGCCGCCAGAAGATAGAGATATTTTTTCAAACTTCATCACCTCTGCAAAAAATCCATTGGGTTATTTCCGCCAAACATCAGGGAGAGGGGCGCTCGGAAGTATCGATACACGCCGGTGGCGGGATCGCGTCCCAGTCCGCAGCGGTACCGGCCATGAAAGCAGAGCCCACCCTCATCCCAGACCGCCACATGGACGGCGCTGTTGAAGCAGCAAAAAGAGCCGTTGGAGCTGACGATGGACGCCAGCGCCATACGTCTGCCGTCCCAGACCAGAGTGGGACCGACCCTGCAAAGATCCTGTTCCCCGTCCTCCAGCTCCAGCGCGCCCGTGAGCACCTGCCTGTACCCTCCGTCCTCCCGGCGCACCAGGCTGAACACATCCGATGAGGAGACCGCCAGATACAGCCCGTCCCCCTCGATCAGATGCAGCCGGCTGTTTTCTGCGAGCTGTTCCAGCAGGTCCAGCCGCTGCAGGACCGCTCCGGTGGCCGGGTCCAGCACCGTCAGCACCAACTTGCCGTCCTCCCGGGTATACAGCAGCAGCTCGCTTTCGTCCGGGGTGGCGGCCAGCAGCAGAGCATGGGCATCGCCGGTGGGATAAAAGAGCCGGGGGCTGAGCAGCTCCACACGGTTATCACTCCGGCTGGGGATGAGGTGGACCCCCGGACCGTCCCTGCACTCCAGGCGTCCGTCAGGCTTGCCGGAGGAATCCACCGATTCGGCAACCAGAAAGATGCCCTGCTTCGTAATCACGCCGCTGCTCCGCAGTTCCCCTGCGGAATCCCCCTCCCGGCGGCTCATAGCGGCGGAAAGAACCTGCCCCGCACCGTTCTTTTCCACTGTGACCTCTCTTACCATTGTTTCATCGACTTTCACATGGAAGTATTCTCCCAGCCAGGTATATTCCTCGCTGGACACGCTGAAGGAGCTGTTGGGATACTCACCGCTGTTGGAGTCGAGCACAAAGGGATAGTGGCCGTAGTAATCCGACAGGCGTACCGTCTCCGTCCGCGTCTCCCCGGCGGCGGTACGGGCGGCCACGTCCTGCAGGGGCCGCAGCAACAGCTCCTGGCGGTGTACGCCCATGCTGGGCATGTTGATGATGTCGATGACGCTGAAGTCGTCGCCGGCCTGCAAGAGAGAAACGCTGTCGGACCACTGGAGCGGCTCAGATTCCTCCTCGACCGAAAGGCGGAAAACGGTTTCCGCCCCCTCCGTCCTGCCGGGCGTAAAGGTGGTGTCCCACAGGAGATGGCCGTCCCGGTCCCAGGTGCGGCAGGCGACGGACAGCCCTGCCGCCGCGGCCGGGTCGCCCATCTGGACGGTTTCCTGTATGTCCATTTTCTCCCGCGCGCCGTTGACCCATAGATGTCCCGCCGCCAGCGTCCCCATAGACAGGGCCAGAGCCGCCGCCAGCAAAAAGAGATACCGCCTCATGGCCGCTCCTCCTCGTCCTCCGTCAGCCTGTCCAGGGCCTTGCTGACCCGGTCCGGCTCATAGCGGTACGTCTCCTTTACGAAGTCCAGCAGCCCCTTCCCCTGTTCCTCCAGATCCAACGTGCTCACGTCCCCCACCAGCTTCCCCTGCCGCAGCAGCGCCGCCCGGCTGACGAAGTGCTCCACTTCCTCCAACAGGTGGGTGGAGAGGATGATGGATTCGTTGGGCTCCAGAATGCCCAGCAGGACCTTGTAGAAATCCTCCCGGTTGAAGACGTCGTTGCCGGCGAAGGGCTCATCCATGAGGATATAGTCCGCCCCCTGGCTGAGGGCTAAAATCACCTCGAACTGATTCTTCTGCCCGGTGGAGAAGCCCCGCAGGGCCTTGTTGGCGGGCAGCTCAAAAAACTCCATCAGCGCCTGGAACCGCTTCTCCCGCCAGCGGGGGAAGTGCATCCGGAAAAAATCCCGGTGGGACTGGGCGGTGAGGTTGGGGAAAAAGGAGTGCTCGCAGGTGGCGAAGGAAAAGCGCTCAATGTTGGCGTGGGTGACCGGCTCGCCGTCCAGGGTGATGCTCCCCTCATAGCGGAGCAGGTTCAGGACGCATTTCAGGAACGTGGTCTTACCCGCGCCGTTTTCCCCGAACAGCCCTACGATCTCGCCGGGGGCCACGGTCAGGCTGACGCCGTCCAGGGCCGTGGTGAACTTCGTGTAATAGGTCTTTTTCAAATCCTTGATTTCCAGCATGACAAGTTCCTCCCTAATGAAACAGGCTTTCCCACAGCATGCGCCACTGTCCCGGCTGAAGGCACTGCGGCGAGGCGGCGTAATGATAAATGGCGTAAAAAACCAACACATGGGCCGCGCTCAGCACTCCGCAGGCGGCCACCCCCAGCAGCGGGAGGCCCAGGCACCGCCGCCACAATTCCCGGCGGTTGGGGAGCCGCCGCATGAGATAGATGCTGCGGCTGTCCTGATAGTGATAACAGTAGTGCCACGCCGCCAGCGGCAGCATGCACAGCGCAACGAAGCCGAAGCACAGCAGCGAGTGATCCAGTATTTGATAGAAGGGCTCCATAATCCCGGTGGGGCTCTGGAAGCGCAATATCCTGTCCCCGCTAAACCAGTCCAACGCTCCTTCACATGCCTCCAGATTCGTCCAGAATACGATCCATGCAAAAGCAGAGGACGCGCCCAGCCCGATGCAGATCCGATTCGCGGTCAGCCGCCCGCCCAGGCCCAGAGGGGCCAGCGCGTCCCAGTCAATCCGTCTCATCCAGTCCACCCCTCCATCCGGTCCAGCCCTTGATGAAGTAATCTGCGTCCACAATTACCGCAATCAGCGCCGCGATTATGGACACAATGTCCATAAGGCTCTCGACCCGGAAACTGGTATACGTGACGCCCCACAGGAAGACGATGATCCCCCAGCCGTACTGGCTGCCCCGGCGGAGCTTATAGGTCCTGACGGCGGCGCAGAAGCCCAGGGCCAGCAGCAGGACGATGTTGCGCAGATACCGGAGCCAGCACCCCAGGGGCAGGAGGTTATGCAGGAAGGGGACGCGGTAAAAGGCCAGGAACACGGTCAGGGAACTGCTGTATTCCGGCCCGATGGCCCGGGCGTACCAGCTGCACAGCCCCAGGGCCACGGCGGTCTGCACCGCCCAGAGCAGCAGGAGGCAGATACCGTTATAGACGGCTCTCCAGAGTATCGCCGCTTCCTCCGGGATCCGCAGCCGCCGGAGGGTATACGGCGCTGCCGTGGTTTTCCCATCGTCGAGGCAGATCAGGAACAGCAGCGCCAGCAGGGTCATAGCGCTGACCAGCGGCAGGCCCACCAGCAGGTTTTCCACCGCCGGCATGTTCCCGTCCACGAACTCCCAGCGGTTCCAGTGCAGGGCAAAGAGGGCGGTTTCCAGAGCGCCCATGGCAATCATCAGCGCCAGCAGCCGCAGGAAGGTATTCCCCGCATAGAGCGCCAGAACAGACAGATGCTTTTTCATGACAAATCCTCCTCTATCGTGCCGTCATCCTCCCACAGCCGGTCCACCAGCGCCAGCGCCTCCTCTTTGGGGACGCCGGACTGCCGCAGCGTATGGACCAGCCGCCTTACGTCCTCCGCCAGCAGCTGGGCGCGGATGCGCTCCCGCTGCTCCGGTGTGGCGGAGACATAGCTCTTCGCGCCGGAGTGGGACTGGATGAGTCCGCCGTCCTCCAGGATGCGGTAAGCCTTCTGGATGGTGTTGGGATTCACCCCCAGCAGCGCCGACAGCACCCGCCGGGAGGGCAGCTCATCCCCGGAGAGGATGGTCCCGGCAGCCAGGCCCCGCCGGATAAACTGAACGATCTGTGTATAGATAGGGGCGTCCCCGGTCCGGACAAAGGTTCCGAAGGATACCACGGCCTCACCGCCTTTCTGTGGACCGTATTATTCGAGTGATACGGTTTGACTGTATTATAGCAGTAATACGGTTTGTTGTCAACGGGGAAATGTATAGCCGTAAAAAACTGCGGCCCGGTCACCCGAGCCGCAGTTTTCTGTATGCAAAAAATCCCTCTACCGGCCCACAAACACCATCACGCTCCTGGGCCGGATGGTAAAGATGCTGCCGGACAGCTTCCGCACCGGGAGCAGCTCCTCCTCAAAGGTATCGGCGATCAGCTCCCAGCACATGGACGCGGGCAGCTCCGGCAGGTTCACCCGCAGCTCCTCCCAGTAGGCGTTGGACGCCACATAGATGACCTGGGGCCCTGTGTTCCGCTCCCAGCCGGCGAACAGCACACCCACATACCGGTCATAGTCCTCAAACTGCTCCCGCCAGGGCTCCACGCCGTGGAAGCTCACGTCCGGCAATCCGCAGGCGCCGTTGCTCACATTGGTCCGCAGGATCCTGTGCTCCTTCCGGAAATGGATCATATACTGGAAAAAGTCAAAAATCCCCTTGTTTTTCTCCAGCAGCGACCAATCCAGCCAGGAGATGATGTTGTCCTGACAATATGCGTTGTTGTTGCCGAACTGGGTGTTGGCAAACTCGTCTCCCGCCAGGAACATGGGGATCCCCCGGCTGCACATCAGCAGGGTAAAGGCGTTGCGGACCATGCGCCGGCGCAGGCCGTTGATCCGGGGGTCGCTTGTCTCCCCCTCCACACCGCAGTTCCAGCTGTTGTTGTCGTTGGCCCCGTCGGTGTTGTCCCAGCCGTTCTGCTCGTTGTGCTTTTCGCCGTAGGAGAACAGGTCCCAGAGGGTAAAGCCGTCGTGGCAGGTGATGAAGTTGACGGAGGCGTTCTCCCGGTTCTTGGGGCCGTAGATGTCCAGGGAGCCAACAATCCGCTGGGCGGCGGCCTGGGCCATGCCGTGGTCGCCCTTCAGATACCGGCGGATGTCGTCCCGGTAGCGGCCGTTCCACTCCGCCCACCGGTTCCAGGCGGGGAAGGAGCCTACCTGGTACAATCCCCCCGCGTCCCAGGCTTCGGCAATGAGCTTCACGTCCCCCAGGATGGGGTCGAAGGCCATGGCCTGCAGCAGGGGCGGCTTGTTCATGGGCGAGCCGTCCTCGTTGCGGCCCAGGATGGAGGCCAGGTCGAAGCGGAAGCCGTCCACCCGGTAGGTGGTCACCCAGTAGCGCAGGCAGTCCATGATCATCTGGTGGACGATAGGGTGGTTGCAGTTGAGGGTGTTGCCGCAGCCGCTGAAGTTATAGTACCCGCCGTCCGGGGTGAGCAGGTAGTAGATGTTGTTGTCAAAGCCCTTAAAGGAGAAGAAGGGCCCCTTTTCGTTGCCCTCGGCGGTGTGGTTGAACACCACGTCCAGATAGACCTCAATGCCCTCCCGGTGCAGGGCCCAGATCAGCTTTTTCAGCTCGTTGCCCTCGTGGTTGTACTCCAGGCTGGCGGTATAGCTGGTGTTGGGGGAGAAAAAGCTGACCGTGCTGTACCCCCAGTAGTTGCACAGCTCCCGGCCCTCGTGGACCCGGTAGTCCTGCATCTCGTCAAATTCGAAGATGGGCATCAGCTCCACCGCGTTCACGCCCAGGCTCTTGATATAGGAAATCTTCTGCATCAGCCCGGAGAAGGTCCCCGGATATTTCACGCCGGAGGAGGCGTCCTTGGTAAAGCCCCGCACGTGGAGCTCGTAGATGATGATGTCCTCCATAGGGATCAGGGGGCGGCCCATGCTGCCCCAGTCAAAGTCGTCCCGGACCACGCGGGCCTTGTAGTGCTGGCCCCGGGGGGAGGTGTCGCCCCAGCGGCTCTGGCCGGTGACGGCCTTGGCGTAGGGGTCCAGCAGGTACTTGGTGTGGTCAAAGATCAGCCCCCTCTCCGGCTCATAGGGGCCGTCCACCCGGTAGGCGTATTCAAACTCCTCGATGTCCAGCTGGAAGACGATCATGGAGTACACGTTGCCGATGCGGTAGTGCTGGGGGAAGGGGAGGATGGCGTAGGGCTCCTGGGCCTGCCGCTTGAACAGCAGCAGCTCAATGCTGGTGGCCCCGTGGGAGTACACGGTGAAATTGACGCCGCCGGGGATGGCGGTGGCCCCGTTGACCTCATAGAAGCCGGGCCGCACGTCGAAGCCGTCGATATTATCCAGGGGGATCAGGTGGATGGTGCGCGGCATGACCAGCTGGGAGACGCTGATCTCCTCTGAACCCCGGCGCTCTGTTACGATCTTCTCATTATCCATCATCTTTCTCCTTCATCCGAACAGTAGTCCCTGTTATTATACCGCCATTTTCCCCCCGTGTCACGTGTTTTTTTCGCTTGATAACTTTTCCTTACAGAATAATCATAAAATAAGCCAGATATCCTGCCAGCATAAAGATGCCATGCCATCGTTTAAGGGAAGATGACCTGGCACAGCATATCAGCAGAAATACTGCGGCGGCGATAGAAACCACGCTGTCAAAGCGGAACGCTGCCGCGAAAGGAACCGGTACAATAACTGCTGAAAGTCCTACTACAAACAGAATATTAAAAACATTGCTGCCAACGATGTTCCCAATGGCAATATCCGCATTCCCTTTGCGGGCTGCGATAACGGAAGTGAACAACTCCGGCAGAGAGGTTCCCAAAGCCACGATGGTCAGGCCGATAAGCCGTTCGCTTATCCCCAAAAGTCTGGCAATGGTACAGGCGGCATCCACTGCCAGGTTACTCCCAATTACAATCGCCGTCAGACCAATGGCGGTCAGCGGTATCTGCCACAGACTTCGTT
>Ga0073906_1004966_pt1 | contig 12566 bp, 8 predicted proteins | sample Inofromicrocosms_FD_65485 | JGI IMG/M metagenome (GOLD analysis project Ga0073906, IMG submission 65485) | Mouse cecum microbial communities from Vienna, Austria - Inoculum for glucosamine and mucus D2O microcosms | ecosystem: Host-associated > Mammals > Digestive system > Large intestine > Cecum... | reverse complement strand
TATACCCTCCGCGCCACATACCGGGGAATGACGGTGACTTCCGCGGTCACCATGCCCGCACCCACCCCCATAGACCGCCTCGAAGCGACCCCTGTGGAGGGTAACGACACCCTGCGGCATCTCACCCTGCGCTTCACGGCTCCAGACGACACTCCGGCCTACTACCACCTGACAGCCCGCGCCCATTCGCGCGACGGCCGCGAATATCCGTGCATGATAGGGGCGCAGGAAGTGACCCGTCCCGGCAGTGAAGTCTCTCTGCCGGTTTACCGCGGCAACCGCTCGACCGCTCCCGGCGAGAGCTATGAGGCCGATTTCCCCGAAGGGGAGACCGTCACCGTCACCCTGGCGCGGGTCAGCCGCGAGGTGTTCCTTTTCTGGCGCGCCTTCGACAATGCCTCGCTGGTCAACGGCTCCGTGTTTGTCGGAGCGCCCGGCTCCCTCCCCTCAAACATCACCGGCGGCTATGGCGTGTGGTCGCCCCAGGGCGCCTCCACCGCCACCATCCGCCTGGAATAGAGGCAGGTTCATCTTGTGACTGCCAAGTGTCCATATCCTTGCATATGCCCCATGCGGCAACCGTAGATTCAAGAACGAAGTGCAAAATTCATCGCTCTGAATAGCCCAATATTTTTTGACGCTCGAGACTTAATGGCGGATTGGGGATGGGGCTTCACAAGCCCACAGCCCCTCCCCAATCCGACAATAAGTCTCTCAAAAGGTAACTTTCAACCGGCAATACAAAAAAAGGAGACCGAAGTCTCCCTGAGATCAACTAATTTTGTATTGCCTTATGTATCATCAGCTAACCTCGCAGCAAAGGTCGCAAATTTTCGCCTTACTGCAAAGAAAGACCCCGAGAAAAGAAATCGCCTCCATAGTGGGGTGCAGTCAGTCAACACTCAGCCGCGAGATAAGGCGGAACTCCACAGACAAAGGCAACTACCTGTGGGACAAGGCCCATGCAAAGGCTCTGGAACGCAGAAAGCGAGTCACGGCCAACAGCTCCAAGGATCCGGCAATCGTGTGGGAGGCCCTTGACCTTCTCAAAGAAGAGGACTGGTCGCCCCAACAGATATCGGCGGACATGAAACGCCGCGGCAAGCTCATATCCCATGAGCTCATATACCGCCATATAAGGGCGGACGAAAGCGGGAATCTCGCCGCACACTGCCGCCATAAGATGAAATACAACCGCCACGGACGCCCCGACCGCACCACGAAAGTAAAGAACATACCGGAGCGTGTAAGTATCCATGAGCGACCGGCGGAAGCAGACGGCAAGCGGTTAGGAGACTGGGAGATGGACACCATCGTGGGTAAAGACGGCAAAGGGGCCATCGTCACCCTTACCGAGAGAAGCACCAACATGGTGCTTATGGAGAGGCTGCCACATGGCAAACGCCCCGAGCCGCTGGCAAGGGCGGTCATCAGGATGCTGTTCCCTTACAGACATACCGTGCGTTCAATAACCACGGACAACGGCTCTGAGTTCTGCTGCCACCGGCTAATATCCAAGGCTCTGGCTCCGAAAGGATCGAAGAATCCAAATCTTGTGTTTTTTGCCGACTCATATTCTTCATGGCAGAAAGGTTCAATTGAGAACACAAACAAGCTCATAAGGCAATACATACCGAAAGGTACCGATTTTTCATCTCTGGCGGATGCGTTCCTACGCAAGATTCAGCATAAAATCAACCGCAGGCCACGGAAAAAGCTCAATTTCGACTCTCCCAAAAACGTTTTCTTCCGGCTAATCGCTAATTTTGCAGTTGTCAGTTGAGAGTAGGCCCATGCGGCAACCGGTGCGGAGGAGTTTTGGGGCCGGGGCGAGGTTTTTCGGGAAGATTGTAGTAACTTCGCGGGGCGATACCGTGACTAAACTGATCCCGCGACAACGTGAACATCAAACAGGATAACGACACGACGGCCAACGACGCGCCGAGCCATGACCGCGATGCCGGGCGCAAGAACGGCGTGCTCGGCCGGGCGACCGACAAGCTCGTGCACGGCGAGGGCGTGTTCACGCTCATCCGCGCCGGGCTGACGTCGCAACTGTCGTCGTGGACCGACATGGCGGCCTCGTTTGTCTGCTACGCGTGGATTTTCTTCCCGCTGGGCCGCGACCCGCTGCGCTCGTTCCTCGCGACGGCCATCGGCCTGGTGCTGGGGGGAATAGTCAATTCGGTGGTCAACTACAAGTTCACTTTCCGCTCGGAACACTGCGCCGTGAAGGCGGTGGCGGTGAAGTTCTTCCTGATATGGGCGGGCAGCTTCCTGCTCAACCTGGGGGGCACCACCGGCCTCGACCATGTGCTGCAACATTCCGAGGCGATTCTGCGCGTGGGCTGGATAAAGCCCGACGGCATTTTCGCATTCGCGCGCCTGTCGGTGTCGCTGGTGGTGTCGATTTTCTGGAACTTCCTGTTGCAGAAGAATTTCGTGTACCGCTCCACGCGCTTCGACCCCTACGCCATACGCTTTGTCGACTGGCTCACCCTCCGCCGCCGCCCCTCTTCCTCGAAATAACCGTGCCGCTGGAACCCTATGTGTTCCGGCGTTGTTTTTATCACAAAGGGGTCGTCTCGACCGACGGCTTCTCGACTCGCTGTTTATGGAGGGAAAGATGTTTCAACAGGTATCGGCCGGGATACCGGCTCCGGGTGGGGCCGGAGCAGGGCGGCGGGGATTCTCCCCGGTGCCTGAAAGCCTGTTGTACAGGCTGCGGGGCCATTTCAGCGAGGAGGTGTGGCTTATCCTGCTGGCTGTCCTGGCCGGAGGCGTGATCGGGTGCGCGGCCTGGGCGCTGAAATGGATGATCGCCGCGGTGTCGCGTTTCTCTATCAACGGCATCGCAGGGCGCTTCGGATGGTGGACGATGCTGCTGTTGCCGCTTGTTGGCGTGATATTGGCGAGCGTGTTCCAGCGCTACGTCCTCCGTCGCGAAATCTATCATGGTGTCGACCGTCTGCAGGCCGATTTCGCCGCGGGGCGGTGCCGCCTCCCGGTGGTACTTACGTTTTCACCGCTGCTGGCGTGCGCCGCGTCTCTCGGATTCGGGGGATCGGCGGGTTCCGAAGGCCCTATCGCATATGCCGGAGCCGCGATCGGCAACAACGTGGGGCGGCTTTTCGGCATCTCTGACAAGGGGTTGAGCACGATGATGGCCGTGGGCGCGGGAGCCGGAATCGCGGCGATTTTCAAATCGCCGGTAGGGGGGGCGCTCTTCACCCTGGAATGTCTCGGCATAGGGTCGGGGCCGCTGACGGCGCTGGCGCTTTTCTCCGGTTGTGTGTGCGCGGGCCTCACGTCTTTCGCCCTCTCGGGGTTCACGCCAAACATAGTCTTCGCTTCCTATACTCCTTTCGACTGGCATCTGACCCTGCCGCTGCTGGCTCTGGCTGTTTTCTGCGGTGTTTACTCGGCATATTATTCGGCGGTGATGGCCAGGATGACGCGCTGGTTCGAGGGGATGCGCTCTCCCTGGACGCGCAACGTGGTCAGCGGCGCGGTAATCGGCTTGCTCGTGTTCACCTTCCCGGCGCTTTTCGGCGAGGGGTACGGGGTGATCGGGGAGATTCTCTCCGGCCGGCCGGAGGCCGCCGTGTTCCGCTCGCCGCTGCTCGGGCTGAGCCTGGAGCCGGGCACACTGCTGCTCGCGGTATGTTTCGGGGTGATGGCGGTGAAGGCTTTCGCCACCTCCTCGACCAACAGCGGCGGTGGCGTGGCCGGTGACTTCGCCCCGACGCTCTTCGCCGGGGCTGTCTGCGGCTATTTCTTCGCCAGGATTGCCGGGGCGCTGTTCGGCATCGACCTTCCGGCGGCAGATTTCGCTTGCTACGGCATGGCGGCGGTGATGGCGGGAGCCGTCCGCGCCCCCCTGATGGCGATGTTCATCGTCGCGGAGAGCACCATGCGGGCCGACGTGCTCCTCCCCGCCGCGATAGCCGCGGTGGTATCATATGCCGTGACGCGCCTGATCCAGCGCGCCTTTTAGCGGCCTCCGGCGGTGGAGCGGTCGGCGTTGGCCGGATGGACTTTTGAAATGCCTATTTCAAAAAATGCCTCTCATACTCCGCGCTGTCGAGCACGCTCATTTGATGTATGGCTATCTGGTTTAGTTTGACCAGTCTTTCCGGCTGGGCTATCCCCTGTTGGATAAAGACTGCGTTGAGGCTTTCCATATTTGAAAGGCATATCAGTTCGTTGATTGACGCATAGTCGCGAATGGTGCCTTTCAAATCAGGATTAGCGTCACGCCATTGCTTCGCTGTCATACCAAACATAGCCATATTCAGCACATCAGCTTCACTGGCATAGATTACGTTCGCCTGATTCTTTGTTATTTCGGGAGGTATGAGGTTATGCTTTACGGCATCGGTATGGATGCGGTAGTTTATCTTGGAAAGTTCTCTTTTAGCCGACCAACCGAGTTGCTTCTGTTCGGTTTCTTTAAGCCGTTGGAATTCTTTTACGAGGTAGAGTTCAAATTCGACAGATACCCAGCTCGCGAACTTAAATGCGATATCCCGTTGCGCGTACGTCCCGCCGTCCCGACCCAGCTTGTTGACAATGCCGATTGCGTTTGTGATTTCTATCCACCGGCTCGGACTCATTGTGAAAGAATTAGTGCCGGCCTCTCTTAGAACGGGGTCGAATTCGACCCCGTTAAAATCGGGATTATTCAGGCTTTCCCATAATCCGAGATATTCGAGAGTGTTTTTCACTCTCATCCAATTCTTCACGACATCCTTTGGCTCGACCGGGTTCTTCTGCCTCGCTATGTCTGTGATGCAGATGTAATCAATGCCGTTCTTCGACATTGTTCTTATGGTAGTGTCCCTGACTGTGATTTTAGCCATACCGGTGGTGCGTTGTCTTATTTGTGAGCCAAAGGTAGCATATTTATCCCATCCGTACAAAAAGAGGTATGGTGTATCGATGTGGAGCGCCGCGCGGAGGCTTAGCGGCCTCCGGCGGTGGAGCGGTCGGCGTTGGCGTCGGCGTTGACGAGCTTCTGGGCGCCGCGCTTCTGGCGACCCCATTGCAGGTTGTAGCTCACCTGCACGAAGGGTATGCGCATGTTGAGCCGCATATGCTGCTCGTTGCGGTTCCATTTGCTGAGCGAGCGCGAGCCCTGGTCGTACGAGCCGAAGGGCATCAGGATTCCCGCGCCGAACTGCCACTTCTTCCAGTTGTAGAAAAGGTCGATGATGCTGAGGTTCTCGCCCCAGGAGATTTTCTCACCCCAGAGGTCGTGTTGCGAGCGGACGTACAGCCCGCTGAGCGTGAAGCCCCAGTGGGAGAGGCTCACGGAGACGTTGCCGCTCCAGGCGTTGTTGCGCAGGTCGTAGCCGGTGCCACGCATACGTTCCATGCGGTATTGCACGTAGCCGCTGGCCGTCAGCCAGTTCGGGATGATGTCAATCTGCGGCGCGAGGAAGAACGAGAGGTTCTGCAGCCCGCGGCTGTTCTCGTAGGTCGTGACGAGCCGCCCATGGTCCCAGTAGAGCAGCGGCGTGATGGCGTTGGGCGACGTGAAGGCTCTTATGCCGAAGGAGCCGTTGACGCGGGGCAGGCTGAATCCGTATCGGAAGGTGAGCATGTAGGAGCTGGAGGTCTTCAGCCCTTGGTTGCCGACGCACCACTGGAATCCGTCGAGCTGCTGCGGCACCGGGTTGGTCTCGGCCAGGGAGGGCGCGTTCTGCCAGGAGGTGAAGTTAAGCCGGAAGTTATGGCTTTGGTTCAGCGAGTAGGTGACGGTGGCCTGCGGGCGGGCGCTCCACGAGCTGTTGCCCCGGTCGTATTCCTTGAAATGGAACGATGTGTACTGCGCGCCTATGCCCGCCGTGGCCGTCCATTTGCCGAAGCGGTGGAAATATTCGGCGAAGAAATACACTTTGTCCTGGCGCTGGTGGAAGACGCTTCCGCCGAGCGTCAGGTATTCCGAGCGGTTGCGGTTGGCGGTGTAGGAGGCTCCCGCGGTTAGGCGCGACTTGTCCCAGTTCTTGATATAGTCGGCCTCGACGGCGTAGGCCTGGTTGCGGTCGCGGATGTCGGTGTGGATGTCGTTGAGCAGCGACGCGGCTCCGGGGAGCTGCTCGATGTAGTCGGAATAGGACTTTCCGAGATATAGCGAGCCGCTGAAATCCACCACGAGCATCTGCCGGTGGGCGAAGTTCTGCTGCCAGTAGAGTGAAAGGCGGGGCGTCGTGCCGCGGTCGCCGTGGGTGTCGGTCAGGATGATGTCGTCCGAGCCGTCGCTAAGCGACAGCAGGCCGTCGTAGCGGAAGCGGTCGGAGAACTTGTGGAACATCTTGAACTCGGCCATGAATACCGTGGTGTCGGGCTTGATGTAGTTGTAGGAAGCCCAAAGGGCGCCGAATGAGTTGTCGAGGCTTCCTCCCCGCGGAGTCTCGTCGCGCGTCAGCGATGTTCCGTCGGGGTAGGTGAACGTCTCGGTGTATTCCCGGTGGCTCTTTATGTCCTCGGTGAGTTTGAAGTTGGCTCCGACCTCCCACTGCGAGCGGCCGGTGTTGAACTTAGCGTCGGCGAAATAGAAGCCCCAGGCCTGGTTGAGCGCCGGCCGCGCCTGGGTCTGGAGCGAGCCGCCGACCGTCGGGTTTGCCACTATGAAGTTCAGCACATAGTTCGCGCCGCCGTAGCGCAGGCCTGGGTTGTCGATCCACTCCACGCGTTTTATGGTCTCCGGCAACAGGGCGCGTACCTGGTCGACTGACGACGGGCGCCCGTTGACGCGCACCTGCACCGCCTCCCCGGCGGCCTGGATAGTGCCGAGGGCGTCGCTGACCGACAGCGCCGGAATCATCAGGTTGCGCAGCAGCTGCATGCCGTCCTTGGAATGTTCCACGGCGCTGCGCGAGGGGTGGTACACGTCCATGTCGGCCTTGCGGATCACCTTCGGAGCCTCGATGACGATTTCTTCCAGCTCGCGTCCTGCGATCGTGTCGGCAGGTTCCTGCGCGGCGGCCGACAGCGCCAGCAGCGCGAGTGCCGTGATAGTGATAATGCGGTTCATATTCGGTATTGTAGTCGTTGATAATCAGAGAGGATGTGGCACGTTCTTTGTACGGACGCGGCGTGCCGCGTATATTTTGCGGGCACCCGATACGCGGCACGCCGCGTCCGTACAGCGCCGCCTTGAGGGCTTCCTGTTAGTTAGACGCGAATTTCAGAATTATGTTGCAAAAGAGGCTCGACAAATGTTGAAAAGCGACCACATCCCCATAAGAAAGTTTTTTCGTACCTTTGCCTCGAAAGAGACAACGACAATGAAGAAGTTAGTGATATTCGACCTCGACGGGACGCTGCTGAACACGATAGCCGACCTCGGGAACGCCACGAACCACGCCCTGGAACAGTGCGGCTTCCCGACGCACCCCATTTCGGCCTACCCCCGGTTCGTAGGCAGCGGGGTGCGGAAGCTGATCGAGCGCGTGCTTCCCGAAAGCGCCCGCTCGGCGGAAAGGGTGGAGGCGATGCTCCCGTATTTCCGGGAGTACTACGACGCGCATATGACCTGCGAGACGCGCCCTTACAGCGGGATACCCGAGCTGCTCGAACAGCTCACCGGGCGGGGCGTCGCTGTGGCCGTGGCCTCCAACAAGTACCAGGCGGCGGTCGAGGAGCTTATCAGTCACTATTTCCCGGAAATATCCTGGGCGGCGGTCGAGGGGCAGAAGGATGGCGTGCCGGTGAAGCCCGACCCGTCAATCGTTTTCGAGATTCTCGGCAAACACCCGACACCGAAAGCCGACGTCCTTTATGTGGGTGATTCGGGTATCGACATGGAGACCGCCCGCCGGGCGTGCGTCGACTCCGCCGGTGTCACCTGGGGCTTCCGCCCCGTGGCCGAGCTGCGCGAGTACCGCGCCGACAACATTATCGAAGTCCCCTCGGCCATCCTCCGCCTCTGCGCCCTCTGATTCCGTCAGCGAAAGTATAAGAAACCAATCCGCGTCCTATAACTCGCGAATTTTGCGAGTTATAGGACGCGGATTTATACTGTTGAATGGTGTTTGCGGATTGGATTACAGGTACATGGCCTCGATCTGGGCGGCGTAGCGCGAGTTGATCACCGGGCGGCGTATTTTCAGGGTGTTGGTCAGCTCGCCAGACTCCATGGTGAACTCCCGGGGGAGGAGGGTGAATTTCTTTATCTTCTCGAATGAGGCGAGGCCGGCAAGCAGTTTCTCTATGCGGCGGCCGACCATTTCGCGCACCCGGTCGTCCTTCACCAGCTCCTCGACGGAGGAGTACTGTATCTTCTTCTCGCGGGCATACTCCTTGACCGCCTCGATCGCGGGCACTATGAGTGCGGTGACGTATTTGCGCTGGTCGCCGATCACGGCCACCTGCTCTATGAATCGGTCGCCCGCCAGGCGGCTTTCGATGGCCTGGGGCGCGATGTACTTGCCGTTGGAGGTTTTGAAGAGGTCTTTGAGGCGGTCGGTCAGCACTATGGCGCCGTTGTCGTCGAGGAACCCGGCGTCGCCGGTGCGGAAGAAGCCGTCTGGGGTGAAGGCTGCGGCGGTCTCCGCCGGCCTGTTGTAGTAGCCGCGCATGACGTTGGGACCCTTGACAAGGATCTCGCTCTCGTCGCCGATTCTGACCTCGACGCCGGGAAGCGGCCTGCCGACGGTGCCGACCTCGTAGCCGGTGTACGGGAAGAAGCTGACGGTGGCCGTCGTTTCCGAAAGCCCGTAACCTACCACGATAGGCACTCCCATGGAGCGGAAGAACTCCGCGATAGTGGAGCTGACGGGCGCCCCGGCGGTAGGGAATATGTTGCCGTTCTCTATGCCCATTATGCGCTGCACCTTGCGGAACACGCGGCTGTGGTAGAAGCGGTATCCGCGTTCTAGGAAGAAGGGCGCTTTGAGCCCCTGGCGGGCATAGTGGAGGTTGCGCCTCCGCCCCACGTTGAGCGCCCGCGCGCAGAGCCACCGGTTGAAGGGCGACATGCGCGTCATCTTGTCCTGTATCGTGGTGTAGGCTTTCTCCCAGAAGCGCGGCACGGCGCACATGCAGGTGGGGCGTACCTCTTTGAGCGTGTCCTGGATTGCCCGCGGGTCGCGGTTGACGTAGACGCGTATGCCGATGTGCAGGCAGAGGTAGGTCCAAGCCTTCTCGAAGATGTGGCTCAGGGGGAGGAACGACAGGGAGGTGTCGCTGTCGCTCAGCGAGGTGAGCGCCTCGACGTGCATGTCGAGGGCGCGGGAGAAATTCGAGTGGGTCAGAATCGCTCCCTTCGGCTCGCCGGTGGTGCCGGAAGTGTAGAGCAGCGTCGCCGTGTCCTCGGGCAGCGCGGCGGCGCGGCGGCGCTCCACTTCGGCGCGGCCACGTTCGGAAGCCGCCTCGCCGAGGGCGAGGAAATCGCTGAACTTCAAGGTTGTCTCATCGGAGCGCTCGAGCACTATGTCGTCGTATACCACGATCTGCCGCAGGGTGTCGACGGCCGCTGCCACGCGGCGCGCTATGAGGTACTGCTCCGCAGTGCCCGCGAAAAGGACTTTCGCCCCCGAGTCGCGCGTGATGTATTCCACCTGCTCGGCCGAGGAGGTGGCGTAGATCGATACCGGCACCGCCCGGTTGGCGAACGCGCCGAAGTCTGTCACGAGTATTTTCACGTCGTTGGGCGAGAATACCGCGACGGTCTCCTGCTCGCCCACACCGAGCGCCTCAAGCGCCAGCGCGGCGCACTCAGCCTGGTGCTCGAACTGCTGCCAGGATGTCGGTATCCAGCGTCCCCCGTCCTCCCGGCGGTAAAGCGCTGCCCGGGAGCCGTACCTGGCGGCCTGGCGTCCCACGAGTTCAGTCAAAACGTTAGCCATAAAAGTGTTGTTGAGTGACGCGAAGTTACCCCATTTCCGCCACATCCCGCCCAAACGCAGTCCCCGTTAACAGCTCTTCACCATTATGTCATCCTACGCCTTCCGAAGTACCGGGTGTATTGGCGGACGCACGGGCCGAGCGTCGCTACGTTGGGGGAATTCATATCGCGTTCGATAATGCTCAGGGGCGTTGGGGTCAGCGGGCGAGCTTGAGGAGGGTGGCGGCCGAGGGGCCGTGGTTCACGCGGGCGATGTAGGCGCGGCCCGGGAAGGGGGCGGTGTCGAGGGTGATGCTGAGGGTGCCGGCGGCGGGGACTACGGCCAGTCGGAGGCCGGCGAGGTCGTACAGCTCCACGGAGGTTATGGCGGCTGTGGAGGCGAGGTGTATCAGGGTGCCCTCGAACCAGGCTTTCACTTCGGCTGCAGCGGGGGTAGCGGGCATGTCTACGCCGGTCTCTCCGCTGGTCCTGGCCCTTATGTCGAACTCTTTCCACTGCTCGGCGTCGCTGAAGGCCGGAATCATCTCGGCGGCTACGTAGAGAATGGTGTTGGGCTTGTCGATGTCGCCGAAAATCCCGGGTCCGATTTCGGGAAGGTCGGGGAGGTCGGTGACGTCGATCTCGCGCACGCCCCGCCAGTTGGCGAAGGCCGCTTCACCTATCTCGCGCAGTTCGGCAGGGAGGTATACGGTGGTTCCGGGGGAGGTGTAGGCCATGGCGTATTCTCCGACCTTGCCCACGGACGAGGCAGCGGGTGTGCCGAGGCCGCTGACAGCCTTGACCCCGGTGAACGAGTGGGGCTGTATTTCGGAGAGACTTTCCATCAGTCCTCCCAGCCGCACTTCGGCATTGGAGTCGCGGAAGAACGCTCCCTGGCCTATGGCATCGGGTGTCGTGCCTGAGAATGTTACCGAGGCGAGGGCCCGGCATCCGGCGAACGCCCAGGGGGCGATCGAGTCGATGTCGTTAAGCTCCGCTGCCGCCAGGCCGCTGTCGGCGAACGCCCGCTCGCCGATTATCCTTACAGATCGGGGTATGTCGATGTTCCGCAGGGCGGCGCACCCGGCGAACGTCAGCGCCGGTATCTCGCGGATGGGGGAGGCGATGGTTACTGAGGCGAGATTGCCGCAGCCGCGGAAGGTTCCCGTGCCTATCCGGGTGACGGTCGCGGGGAGCGAGGCGGAGGCGAGGGCCTGGCAGTCGGCGAACGCGGAGCTTCCCATGGCCGTTACCCCGGCGGGAACCTCCACCGCGGTCAGCGCGGTGGCTCCGAAAGCGCCGTCGCCTATCGACGTCGTGTTGGAGGGGAAGGAAAAGCTCGCGAGCTTCATGCCGAGGAACGCCGCGGGGGGTATGCTCCCCGCCGGGGAATGGGCCACGGAGTTCAGTAGCGGCTCGCCGTTGTATTCCTCTATCGCCGCTCCGGAGAGGTCGAGCGACGTGAGCGACATCATTTCCGACTGGATGAACATAATGTCGGCCGCGTTGACTGACCCGCTGACTTTCAGCGTCGCGGCGGCGGTCGCGCCGTTGACGGCCTCGCGGAGTTTCCCGGCCGTGGAGCTTATGTCGAGCGCGGCGGCCTGGAGCGCGGCGGTCATCGCGGAGAGGATTATCAGGAGTTTCATGAATAAGCACTATTATACAATAAAATAACTGAAAAACGGCTGTTTTATTGCCTCGCCAGGCGCGTAATCCGCGATCGACCCGCGGCGCAATAACGGAGTGGGAAATCCGTTATTAGGATATGGCAAAATCTCTTTCCGGGAGCCGCCGGGCTCCCCTCGCGCGCAAAATGGTTTTTTCCGTCGCCGCGGCCCTGGGGCTCGCGGGGGTGTTGAGCTCGTGCATCGAGGATGGGTTCACCACCTCTCCCTCCGACCAGCCGGCGTTCTCGACCGACACTCTGAGGATGGCCGACCTGTTCACGCTCGAGGCCTCCCCGACAAGCCGTTTCATTGTCTACAACCGCCATGACAAGGGGCTGAACATAAGTTCCGTGCGTTTTATCGACGACCCGGCGGGGAACTTCCGCCTCAACGTCGACGGCATGGCCGGACGCGAGTTCTCCAACGTGGAGATCCGGGCTAAGGACTCGATCTTTGTGTTCGTGGAGGCCACTCTGCCGGAGAACGGCGGCGACGCCCCGGTGGATATTCTGGCCCATATAGAATTCATAACCAACGGCGTGGCCTCGAAGATGCCGGTGAAGGTCACCGGCCAGGACGCGGTGCGCCTCTACGACGGCACTTTGATCGAGACCAACACCACCCTCACGGCTGACAAGCCCTATCTGGTGCGCGACAGCATCGTGGTGGCGGAAGGCGCCACCCTCGCGATCGAGGCCGGCGCGCGGCTCTATTTCCACGACGGGGCCTCGCTTCTTGTCGACGGCACGCTCGACATCCGCGGTGAGGCCGGGAAACCCGTGCAGCTCACCGGCGACCGCCGCGGCTTCGTGGCCGCGCAGATTCCATATGAGATCATGGCCGGGCAGTGGGAGGGTATAAAGTTCGGCCCGACTTCGACTGCCAACCGCCTGGTTCACGCTTCGGTGCGAAACACGAAGTGGGGCATCATGGCCGACAACGTTCAAAGCGCCGGGGACGCGCCGGGGCTGTATCTGCTGAACAGCGTGGTGCGCAACTCGCAGGGCTATGTCCTCGAAACACTATTCACCGACGTGACAGCCATAGGGTGCGAGCTTGCCGAG
>Ga0073906_1004965_pt1 | contig 12571 bp, 11 predicted proteins | sample Inofromicrocosms_FD_65485 | JGI IMG/M metagenome (GOLD analysis project Ga0073906, IMG submission 65485) | Mouse cecum microbial communities from Vienna, Austria - Inoculum for glucosamine and mucus D2O microcosms | ecosystem: Host-associated > Mammals > Digestive system > Large intestine >... | reverse complement strand
CGCCGTCATGCGGCTCGCGGTGATATTGCGCATAGCCGATTCGCTCGACAGGTCGATGTCGGGTTCGGTCAAGAGCATAAATTGCGACGTTCTCGGCGACTCCGTTATTATGAAAACGGAAGTAGAGGGCGATTGCTCGCTCGAGATAAAAGACGCGCTCGGCGCGGGCGCGGACTTTGCGCGCGCATACAAAAAGAATCTTGAAATTCTGTAAAAACGACAATAGCGTACGCGTAGTGTTTGCAACGGCGTCGCCTCGGCGCGTCGAGCTTGCGAAAAAGCTCGACTGCGTTAAGAACGGACGCATTACGCCCGTGTTCGCGCCGTCGAACGTGAACGAGGTTTCGCTCGACGGCAAGGATCGCGCTGCGCGTACGGCGAGGGCAAACGCTCGGCTCAAAGCCGAGCATGCGGCAAAAACACACGATGCGCCCGTGATAGCGTTCGATACGGTCGTCGGGATCGGCGACGAAGTTTTGGGCAAGCCTACAAATAAAGCGGACGCATTGCGAATGTTTAAGCTGCTTTGCGGCAATACTCATAGCGTGATAACCGCGGTTTGCATTATAGCGAACGGAAAAGTTTACGAGGACGGCGAAACAACTTTCGTAACGTTCGGCGCGTTCGATCCCGTAGTTACGGATCGTTACATAGAAAGCGGCGCGCCGTTCGATAAAGCGGGCGGTTACAATATAGCCGACGCAGAACTTGCCCCGATTGTGTCGAGCGTTATCGGCGGCATTGACAACGTGGTAGGTATGCCGCTCACGCTTTCGGAAAAACTTATTGAGGAGAATATACTGTATGGCGAAGCTCGAAATAGCCATTGACTTGGGAACGTGTTATACAACGCTTTTCGTCTCGGGATACGGAATAATTTTGCGCGAGCCGTCCGTAATAGCGTACGGCAGCGACGGTAAAAACGGTAAAATGCGCGTCGTCGCTGTGGGCGACGAAGCGTATGCGATGATAGGCAAAGCGTCCGAGCGCACCAAAATAGTAACGCCCGTCATCGACGGCACGATTGCCGATCCCAAAGCGTGCGCGGATATGCTCGGCGAGTTTATGAAAAAGATATTGCCCGAGTCCTATATAGTCAAGCCGCGCGTGCGCGCTATAGCGAGCGTGCCGATGGGCATAACGGTAGACGAGCGCAAAACGTACGAGGAAGTATTGCTTAGGTCGGGCGCGGACGATATAATCATGATAAACTCCGTCATGCTGGCGGCGGTCGGCGTAGGACTTCCCGTAAACTCGACGTGCGGCGGTATGATAGTTTCGATCGGCGGCGGAGTCACCGAGATCGCGGTCGCCGGACTTTTCGGAATAACCACGGGCAGTTCGATAAATATAGGCGGCAACATGATAGACCGCACATTGTCCGACAGTATAAGCGGCGTGTACAATCTCCGTACCGACCTTGCCACTGTGCGAAAGATCAAAGACGGTATATGCAGTCTCGTCCGCAACGACTGCGCAAAAATGTCTGTCAGCGGCAGAGACTTGGAAACGAAAAATATCCGCACGCTCGAAGTGTCGGCGGACAGTTTGTACAGCGCGGTGTATATCTACTATATAAACATCATCGACGCGATTAAGAGCGCGTTGTATTCGTGTTCGCCCGCGCTCGCCGCGGAAGTGCAAAAGCACGGTATAACGGTAGTCGGCGGCGGAGCGCGCATCCCGGGCTTGGAAACGCTCATGAAAAACACGCTCGATCTGCGCATAAATATCCCGAGCGATCCGCAGTATGCCGCGATAGTCGGCGCGGGCATGCTCTTGTCCGATAAATACTTGCTCGAAGAAGTGGTAAAACACAGTTAAGAGAATCATTTGTGTGGCGATCGATTAAATATCGAACGGGTTGTCAAAAAAGTTTTTTATAAAGTAAACGTAAGCAAATGCGTTTACTTTTTTACTATAATACGACAAAAGCAAACAAAAGAATATCGTATTCGCGGCGTGCGGCAATGTATAATCGTATACGTGAAAAGTATAGTTGTCACATCAGGCAAGGGCGGCGTAGGAAAAACGACCGTTACCGCGTGTCTCGGCAGAGCGCTTGCGGAGTTAGGCTGCAGAGTAGTGCTCATAGACGCCGATTTCGGGCTTAATAATCTCGACGTTGTGCTCGGCGCGGAAAACAGCGTAGTTTACGATATTGCCGACGTTATATCCAATCGTGCGCGCGTGCGGCAGGCGTTGATAGAGATCGCGCACGATCTTTTCCTTTTGCCGTCTGCGCACGGATATTTGGGCGAGCGAGTAACCGCGCAGAATATAAAGCTTATACTCAAAAGTTTATCGCCGTCGTTCGACTACGCGCTCGTGGACTGTCCGGCAGGGATCGAAGCGGGGTTCAAGCGCGCCGTCGTTTCGTGCGAGCATGCTATAACCGTCACCACGCCGCATATAAGCGCGATACGCGACGCGAACAAAGTGATAAACCTATTGACTTCGTATAGGATAAAACCGATGTTGGTCGTGAACCGAATGCGCGGCGATCTGCTCGTCGGCGGCAAGATCCCGTCCGCAGCGGAAATATCCGACATGCTTCGCACGGAGCTTTTGGGCGTCGCGCCCGAAACCGACGGCGTGTACGGCTTTACCAAAATACAAAAAAAACCGTTCGAGGCTATGGCGCGCAGACTGCACTTGGGCGCGGACGAGATATTCGATCCCGCTGCGGGGTACCGCGGCTTTTTCGGCGCATTCAAGCGCAGGTTCGGGAGATAGATCATGACCGATACGGAACGCGTAAAACGCATTGTGGAAAAGGACAGCATCGGCGCGCTCAACGATATAATGAGCGTCGTACAGAGCGATATAGCCGATGTTCTGGGCGAGTTCATGAACGTTACGGGCATGAACGTTTCGCTCGACAGCGACGGGCACGGCGGATATACGGTAAAGATAGACGCCAACGTCGACAGATTTTACGATATAGGCAAAATATCGTCGGATATTGTTTAAGAATCTCAACCTTAAAATACGGAAGAACGTTTTTAATTACGCATTACTTTCGTCGCGTTATCATATATTAGCGTATGGACAAATACGAGGGCTGCAACAAAGTGGAAAGCGCCGTGACCGTAACGCAAAAGCCTAAGCGCAAGCGCATGGGGCTGCGCGGATTTTTGATAAAACTCGGTATATCCGCGTTTATTGTCGCGTTGTTCTTGTGCGTCAGATACTTGCCTATGTCTTGGCTTGAGCCGGTGCGTCGGGTATTGCACGACATATTCTGTTTTGACTTTTTCGGTCGGACGAGCTTCGGCGGCATGCCGATATTGGCGTTTTTCGGACTGTGAAACCAAAAAGCAGGAAGCTGAATAAGCTCGTCGACCGTATAAAGATCGCGCGTAAACGGAAAACCGACAGCGGCGAGGTGCGGATAAAAATATCGCCCGTTATGTTTATAATGGCGGTGATTTTCGTTGCGCAAGGCAAGGCGTACGAATTGGTATGCTCGCTCGCGGCGGTCATATTGCACGAGTGCGCGCACGCGAAGATAGCGAAAAAACTCGGGTACGAGCTGAACGAGATCAAGCTAATGCCGTACGGCGCGGCGCTTTGCGGCGATGAGGACATATATCCCAAACATGAAATACTCATAGCCGTTGCGGGTCCGCTGTTCAACGCCGCGCTCGGCACGGTATTCGCGGCGTTGTGGTGGCTCGTTCCTTCGAGCTATGCGTTTACGCGCGCGTTTTGCGAGTGTAATCTGTATATAGGCATATTCAATATGCTTCCGGTGTATCCGCTCGACGGCGGGCGGATCATGTTCGGCATTTTGAGCGTCAAGCTCGGCAAAAAGCGCGCGTATACCGTCATGCGTATTATTTCCGCGGTTATAGGCGTTGCGGCTGTGGCGTTGTTTATAACATCGGCGTTCTTTTCGCCCAATTACTGCTTGCTTACCGTAGGCATATTTATGGTGGCGTCGGCGTTCTTGCCGGATAAGCGCGCCAAATACAGAGCTTTGTTCGGTATGCCGGGAACGGATAAACTGAAGACGCGCCCGCTCGAAATACGCTGCTTTGCCGTCGGCGCGGACGTGAAGCTTAAAAAACTCGTCGGCATGCTCGATCCCGATTCGTACAGCAAATTCGACGTGTTCGACGGTGCGGTAAAGATAGGCGAGTTCGACGAAGGCGCGCTTGTGGAAGCTGTAAAGACGTACGGCTACGACGCGAGCGTGCAAACGCTTGATTTATCGCGAGTAAAATGATACAATACCCGTATGAAGACTACGGAAAAAGCGCAAACGCCTACGGAAAAAGATTTCGGCGCGTACGCGCGCAAACTGTTCGACGACGGCGTTGCCGCGCCCGTGATAGCGGGATTGTTGCGTGACGGATGTTTCGACAGAATAGCGGAACTCGTTGCGCTCGCGCCGCTCAACGGTTCACAGGGCTTTGCCGCATGCGGCGAGAATTTTTACGAATCGAAACGTTTGTCGGAATGCGACAGACGAATAAAGATATACGTATCGGAATGCGAACGCGCGGGAATTGCGGAACGCGAGTACATATCCGTTATCATAGCCGCGCAGGGCAGAAAAAAAGGCGCGCTCGCGCTTTGGCGCAGCGGCGCGAACAAGTATATAACGTCGCGTGCGCGCGATGATTTCGATTTTGTGTGCGATTGCATTGATAAGTATGATAAAAAATACGCGGGATATTCGATTCTGTTCGACGTTTCGCCGCAGCGCGCCGCAAAACGTCTCGTAAACAAGCTTTTATGCGAAAAGCACATCGATAAAGCGTCTATACGCGACGTGTTGATGGACTATCCGCACATATCGAACGAATTGATTGCGATGTACGACGGCGCGGACGCAAAGACGCGCGCCGAGATAGCCAAGCTCTTGAAAGTGTATAAAAACGACAAGCTTGTAGATAGCTTTCTCACAGACACTGTTTCCAAAGACGGATCTAAAACAGTGCGCGGCGTGCTCGCGCCCGCACGCAAGTATTCTGACAACGGCGTGCGGCTGTTCGAGGGCATGATGATCTCGCAAAGCCCGATACCCGTAGCTATGTTCTACGAGCTTTCGCGCTCGTCGGATTCGGTGCGCGATGTAGCCGACAGGATATTCTTTTACAGGATAACGGACTCGCACAAAGAAGTGCTGACGTTTGACGACGGAAAGTTTTTCGATCTTTCCGACCGCGAGACCGAACTCGGGCAGGGCGATGATCTTTACGTCTTGCACCCGCTCGTTACGCCCGAGTACGCACGGGATATATTAAATTACGGCGTAGAACAGCCGTTCTTGCAATTGCGTCGACCCGTTTATAAAATAAAGGCGGACGAGCGCACTTTTGTAGATCACTTGACGGGCACTATGATCGACCGCGACGTGTTCGACAAAAACGCGAAACGCATAGGGTTCGTGTTCGCGTCGAAACGCAACGACAGTCATGCGGACGGCGACGCCGTGCTGTATACCGCGGGCGACCATGCCGTAATGGTCAAATGCGATCTTCCGACGTCGGCGCGCACCGCGGGCTGCGGCAGAATATCTTTTTTGCGCGCATCGGACATAATAAAGATAAAGCGCAGCGTATACGTGCGAGATTGCAAGCCTGTTTCGCTCCGCGAACTTTCTCCCGTGACGTACAGCGAACTTGCGTACGCAGTGCACAGACTTTTCGGCGTCGAGTGATAGATTCGGCATATTCGCCGCAATCAAGCGACGAGCCGCGACGAGTTTGCGTCGGCGCGCAGTCGTCGCAGTAAGCAAGCGAAACGCATATCGAAAAAATCGCACGCAAAACGTTGGACTTTTTCGGTCGAGAGTATTATAATAAGAGATAGCATTATCAACTCACCGCATCTTGTTAAATCAAAGTTATTCGGGTATTTGCGTGAAAAGTAAAATTCTTGTCGATTACGAATCTTATATGTGCAGCGTTGCGTTGCTCGAGGACGGCGATCTGCGTGAATTTTACGTTGAAGAAAAAAACGTAAACAGGATAACGGGCAATATTTATAAGGGTAAAGTGGTGAACGTTTTACCCGGGCTGTCGTCCGCATTCATCGATATAGGCTTGCGCCGCAACGGGTTTTTGGCTGCCGCGGATATGCTCGAGGACAGAACGTCGCTCGTGCGTTCGGGCAGAGTTCCCACGCGACTCGACGTAAAACCCGGGGACTATGTGCTCGTTCAAGCCGTTAAAGAGCCGACAGACACTAAAGGTCCGCGGTTGTCCGCCAACCTGTCGATTCCGGGTCGATACGTCGTTTTTATGCCGACCATAGATTTCGTGGGCGTATCGAATAAAATTTCCGACGACGGAATGCGCAGCAAGCTCATCGATTTGCTCAATAAAAACAGACCGAATCCTACGTGCGGTTTGATAGCGCGCACGGCGGCAAAGGACGCGCGCGAGTCCGACATTGTGGAAGAGATCAGATATTTTGAAAATATGTATGTGTCGTTGCTCGATAAGTACGGCAAAGCGCGCGACGTGGCGTTGCTGTCTACGGACGGCAATCTGATTTTCCGTACTGTGCGGGATATTCTCAACTCGTCGGTCGACGAGATAATCTGCAACAGCGCAGTCGTGAGCGAGCGGCTCAAAAAATACCTTAACGAAAACCTTGCGCAGCCCGTCAAAGTTACGCTCATGGAAGACGAAGACGTGCTCAAAAAGTTCGGGGTGCTCGGCGAGGTGGAAAAGCTGCTGCGGCGCAAAGTCGAACTGCCGAGCGGCGGTACGCTCATAATAGAACGGACCGAAGCGCTCACCGTTATAGACGTGAACACCGCTAAATATACGGGCGGTACGGATCACGAAAAAACAGTGTTCGAGATAAACTGCGAGGCGGCAAAAGAGATCGCGCGGCAGTTGCGCTTGCGCAATATCGGCGGCATGGTCATCATCGACTTTATAGATATGCAAAACCCCGAGCATAACGACGAGGTAGTGGATATACTCGCGCGCGAGACCGAAAAGGACAGAACGCGCACGCGCATACTGCCGATGACCGAACTCGGACTTGTGCAAATGACGCGCAAAAAATCGGGGCTTGAAATACGCAGTCTGCTCACTCAGCCGTGCGATCCGTGCCACGGTTCGGGCTATACTCAATCCCCGGGGTTTTTGGCGCGAAAGATAAAATCCCGTTTGACGGGCATATTCGACGACGACGAAGTGACTGCGGCGGTCGTCACCGTAAATCCGTGCGTGTTCGAGTCGCTTGCCCGCGGCGATTGGTTCGAGTCTCTGCGCAACAAGTATTCGGATAAACTCGTATATCTCGTTTCCAATTCCGACGTCAACCCGAACTCGTTTAGAATAGGCGCGCAGAGCAACAGCGTATTGACGCTTCCCGACAGCGCGTTCTTGTTGTCTTAGGGGTGCGGGTATGAAATATATAAACAAAGAATACGGTTTCGCTTTCCGTCCGCCGTTCTTCGATAAGTTCAAAGAAGAGAGCGCGGAAGGTCCGAAGATCGGCGAGGAAAACTATCCTCAAAAATACACGATAGGCGTAGGGTACGATTACGGCGCGATAAACGGCGCGATGCTCGTCGGCAAAAACGGTTCGATGTGGGGTATCCGCGTGCTGTATTTTGCGGGAAACAAATGGCACGACAACGCCGATTTCGCGGGACATATGGGCAGCGCGAGCGCGAACACGGCAGACGGTAGCTTTGCGCATTTTTCGTCCGGTCCGTTGAGCGTCAAATGGGTTCGACACAACGAGCGTTCTTTGCTGTTGCAAGTCTCGTCGCGCCGCAAACTGCGCGTGCGCGTCATTTTCTATCCGTGTTACGATTGCCCCGGAGAGCTTTCAATAGAGGGCGCGACGGTCAGCGGCAGAAGTCCGTACATGGCTGTAGTACCGGGGACGGTAGAGCTTACGGACAGCAATGCGGTGTTCAGAGGCAGATACAGAGTAGAGGACGACGAACGCCGCGAATATTTTTATGCGGTGTCGTATATGCCGCCGTCCGATTCGGCAAACGGCGCGTTCAACGAAGCGATAATGGAGTTTGTGATAAACAGCCGTCAGCCGAGCGTGTACGTATTCGCAACGGTCGGGGATAAGGATGTTTTCGATACGGAACTCCCGCGTTTGGACAGGGCGATAAACCAGATAGAAACGAGCGAACTTCGCTACGGAGTAAATAAAACGATGGGGTCGGGCGAACTTGGCGGTACGGTGGAACGTATGTTCAATTCAGTGCTATGGTCGCGCGTGTATTATCCGTATCTTTCTACGGAGATATATTCGCCCAAGCGCGCCGCGCTCGACAAGCATTTCGACATAAGCGGCACGGAAGAAAACTGCTCGGCAATACTCGGCTGCTACACGTGCGCCGAAAAGGCAATCGCGCAGCTCAAGTATACGCTCGAGGACAAGCTGCTCGCAGTGTTTGCGGTTTGGCATAATTTCTTGCATATGCACGACAGATCGGAAATGCTGTTGTACTACCGCAAGCTTGCAAAGCAGTATCCGCCGACGGCGGAGCTTGTCGTAGCGGACAAGAACAAGAACGAGATCGCGTATAAACAGATAGACTCGCCGCTCAAAGAAAAATTCAATCCGACGCCGATGCTCAGTCTCGATCTGAGCTGTCTCAAACTTTTGGCGTTCGACGTGCTCGAGCGTATATCCGCGCTTTTCGACTTGCCCGAAAAAGACAAGTACGCGAATGCGAAAACGAGTATGCGCGATCTTATAAACGAAACGTTTTGGTGCGAGGGCGACGGGCTGTATCTCAACCGCTACGCGACGGGGCAGTGGGCAAACTGTTACGGCGCTACTTCGTTTTATCCGCTGCTCGCGGGCGCTGTGGATACGCCGCAAAAACTGTCCGCGCTCGTAAACAATCTGACCGATACCAAGAAGTTCTGGGGCGACTACGTGATACCGACGTTGAGCGCGGATCATTCCGAGTTCGGCAAGCCGAGCAAGCCCGACAATAACGGTAAGCGGCAGCCGCCGTACTTGAAGTACCGCGGCAGCATAGTGCCGTATATCAATTTTATCGTATATCACGGTTTGAAAAGATACGGGCTTGACGATATTGCGGGGCGGTTCGCGCAAAAGAGCGCCGAACTGTGGTCGGCTAACGCGTCGGACAACGTGGAGAACTACTCTGTATATTTGCCGCGCGGCAAGCGCGTCAAGCACAACGATTATCTTTCCGCAAACGGTAATATGCTCGCGCTTATAGGCGTGCAAGAACTGATCGACGTCGAGTATTTCCGTCCCGACTTAAAGAACGCGTTGAGCTTCGGCACGTTTGTAAGCGGAACCAACAGTCTGACAAATCTCAAATTGCTTTCGCATACGTACAGTATAGAAGTGACCGACGAGCGTACTGCGCTGATAATGGACGACGTGAATATTTTTCGCGGCGACGGCGGCAAATTCGTTGTTCGCAACTTTAACGCGGACGGCGACGGCGGCGGCGAGTTCATGATCGACGCCAAGCAGAATATCAGCATAAACCTCGTTTTGCCCGCCGCGGGCAAAAAAACGGTCAAGTATTTCTTTATAGTGCCCGCAGGCAAAACCGTCGTGCGCGCCGTCGGCGGCATGGTCAACATAGGCAAACTCGAAAACAATCAGTAATAATGAAAAAACAATACCTGCGTTGTCGTTTTCGACAACGCAGGTATTTGCTTTTCGTTATTTATTTGTTTATTGCGCGGTTATCAATACATTCCGCCCATGTCGCCGCCGCCTGCGGGCGCTGCGGGCGCGGGCGCGGGGATGTCGCATACAGCCGATTCGGTCGTGAGCAACGTCGACGCGATAGACGCGGCGTTCTGGAGCGCGGAGCGTGTGACCTTCGTCGGGTCGATAATGCCTTTTTTAACAACGTCGCAGTAAACGTCTTTTGCTGCGTCGTAGCCGTAGTTGGCTTTTTTGGCGGAGAGTACGGTGTTCACAACTACCGCGCCGTCCACGCCGGCATTGACGGAAATCTGCTTAAGCGGTTCTTCGAGCGCCTTTTTGATGATGACCGCGCCCGTTTTTTCGTCGCCTTCGAGCGTTTTTACGAGTTCTTCGACGGCGGGAACAGCGGAAAGCAAGGCAACGCCGCCGCCGGGGACCATGCCTTCTTCTACAGCGGCGCGAGTAGCGGCGAGCGCGTCCTCGATGCGGAGCTTCTTCTCTTTCATTTCCACTTCGGTAGCCGCACCGACGTTGATCACCGCAACGCCGCCCGCGAGCTTCGCCAAGCGTTCTTGCAGTTTTTCACGGTCGTAGTCGGACGTGGTGGTCTCGAGCTGGGCGCGAATGGATTTGATGCGCGCGGCAAGCTCGTCGGGATTGCCTTTGCCCTCTACGATCGTCGTGTTTTCTTTGTCGACCTTGACGGTCTTCGCTCTGCCGAGCATGGAAAGATCTGCGTCTTTAAGCTCTATGCCCGTCTCGTTGGAGATGACGGTGCCGCCCGTAAGCGCCGCGATGTCGCGGAGCATTTCTTTGCGACGGTCGCCGAAACCGGGCGCTTTGACCGCAACGCAGTTGAACGTGCCGCGGAGCTTGTTCACGACCAGCGTCGCGAGCGGTTCGGATTCGATGTCGTCGGCGATTATCAAGAGCTTGAGACCTTGCGAAACGATCTTTTCGAGCAAGGGGAGTATCTCTTGAATATTCGAGATCTTGTTATCGGTAATGAGGATAACGGGATTATCGAGCACGGCTTCCATTTTTTCGGTGTCAGTGCACATGTACGGCGACGCATAACCGCGGTCGAACTGCATGCCCTCGGTAAGGGTGAGGTTGGTGGTCATGGTCTTGGACTCTTCGACGGTGATAACGCCGTCCTTGCCGACCTTTTCCATAGCTTCGCCTATGAGCGAGCCGATCGTCTCGTCGGACGCGGAAATGGACGCGACTTGAACGATAGCCTCGGTGGATTCCACCTTTTTGCTTATCGATTTGAGATGCGCCACGGCGGTAGCGGTGGCTTTTTCGATTCCTTTGCGCACAACCATAGGGTTCGCGCCCGCGGTCACGTTGCGCAAGCCTTCGCGAATGATCGCTTGAGCGAGCAGGCAAGCCGTGGTCGTGCCGTCGCCGGCAACGTCGTTCGTCTTTGTGGAAACCTCTTTGACGATCTGCGCACCCATGTTCTCGAACGGATCTTCGAGTTCGATCTCTTTGGCGATGGTGACGCCGTCGTTGGTGATGAGTGGAGTGCCGTACTTTTTGTCGAGAACAACGTTGCGGCCCTTAGGTCCGAGCGTGATCTTTACGGTATCAGCAAGAGTGTTTACGCCTTTTTCGAGCGCTTTGCGAGCTTCGTCGCCCGTTTTGATTTGTTTTGCCATGATTATATATTCTCCTTATCGCGTATTAGTCTTCGACTACGGCAAGAACGTCGCTTTGACGCATGACCGTAAACGTTTTGTTGTCAACTTTATATTCGCTGCCCGCATACTTTGAGTATAGGACTTTGTCGCCTACTTTTACCACCATAGTTACGTCTTTGCCGTCGACGTTTCCGCCCGGTCCGACAGCCGCAACGCGCGCGATTTGCGGTTTTTCTTGGTCTTTAGCCAAAAGAACAATGCCGCTCTTCGTCTTTTCTTCAACGTCCAACGGTTCGATAACGATTCGGTCGAATAATGGTTTGATTTTCATACTGTACCTCCGTAAAATTGTAATCGCTATAATAATAGTTCTTTGCGCCGTTTTTGTCAAGCGATTTAACGTCTTTTGCCGCATATACAGGCAAAATATTTGTCGCATTTAATTGAAAAATAATGTAAAAATGTATTGACAAATTTACATTTAAGTGATAACATTAGTATGTATAGGCATACAATTGTGAACAAATTGTTAACAAAAATCAAATCTGCCGCGAGGTGGTAATGAGGAATAACCGATCTCAAGCTGACAATCCAAACATAGTAAAACGGCTCACCGTATTTTTGATGAGCTTGCTTACAGCCGTTGCGCTCTGCGTGACGGGTGTTGTGTTATCCGCTACAAAACCGGCATCCGTAGACACGGTTACCCCGGGCGACGTCGATTCGTCCGGAAATTATACCAATACCTCCGAAACGGATTTCGTAAACAAGTTGGTTGCGGGAAACACTATTACGTATACCACCAACAAGATTTTTACGGCAAGACTCGGACCGGGCACGTATAGATTCGATTTGTACGGCGCTCAAGGCGGATCGTATTCCAACGGTAACGGCGGAAAGGGCGGTCATACTCAAGCTACTTACAGCATTACTTCGACTACAACTATATATATATGCGTAGGCGGCACTACTTCTGGCACGACCGGCGGCTATAACGGCGGCGGTACGGGCAGCTATAACGGAAAAGGCGGCGGCGGCGCTACGCATATCGGATTGCAAAACGCGTTGCTCAAAAATACGAGTACGGCAAACGTCCTCGCGGTAGCGGGCGGCGGCGGCGGCGCGCAAGCGAAAGCGGGCGGTATCGGCGGCGGCGGTAACGCCGCAGGCGGCGCCGGTGTAAAAGGTTATGGAAATCCGGGGCAGGGCGGCGCAATATGGAGCACGAGCAACGGCGGCGGAGCCGGAGGATCTTATGGCACAAGCGGCGGTAGCTCCGT
>Ga0073906_1004964_pt1 | contig 12581 bp, 15 predicted proteins | sample Inofromicrocosms_FD_65485 | JGI IMG/M metagenome (GOLD analysis project Ga0073906, IMG submission 65485) | Mouse cecum microbial communities from Vienna, Austria - Inoculum for glucosamine and mucus D2O microcosms | ecosystem: Host-associated > Mammals > Digestive system > Large intestine >... | reverse complement strand
TGTTTTAGGGCACTGAACGTCCAGTGGACGTTCGTTTAGTGCCGACCGTAGCGGAGCGGAGACAACGAGAGCACGTAGTGCGGAGTAATCCGTGGGTATCATGGGGGCAAAACTTGTTTTAGCCCCAACATCTTATAATGAATCATGCAAAAGCATTCCCTTGTTTGAGTATTTTGGCAGCGTCGGTGTAAAGATGGCAACACGGCCGGTGCCATATGTGCACCGGCGCCACCATCTAATTATAGCATTCCCAGATTGTTTTTGCACTTCCTATTTTCATGGAGCACTGTTTCCGAAAGAAGACGGGTAAGTGACACGGCATCTGGAAACGGACGGAATTCGGGAGTAGATGTAAGTAGATGTACTTTGGAACCGATGACGCCGCCCTTTAAATCGGAATGAGGAAACAAAACTAAGAGGAGGAAAAAATTTTGAAAAAGACAAGTATCATCTTATCCGTACTAACCATGGCCGCCCTGCTCATGGCGGGTTGCGGCGATGACTCCGGCAAGGCGGCCACGATGCGCTTCTTGCGGGCCGACGGCGAGGCATGGATAAGCGACGAGGAACAAAAGAACCTTGACGTTGCCGAAGGAATGAGCCTTTATTCGGGCTACGGCGTGGGCACGTCGGCCCACGCGAACGCGTGGCTTACATTGGACGAGGCGACGACGGCCAAGATGGATTTCTCAAGCGAGATTGGAATTAAGCGGAGCGAAGACGGAAAACAACTCGAGGTGGACGTAAAATCCGGCAAAATGTATTTCAACGTGGCCGAACCCCTCAAAGACGACGAAAGCCTTGACATCGAGACAAGCACGATGACAGTGGGCATCCGGGGAACCGCCGGCTGGGTGGAAAGTCACGACGATTATTCCATCGTTGCCATTTTAGAGGGCCACGTGGCGCTCACCGCCAAGAACGGGGGCGACTCCGTCATATTGGGCGAGGGATATATGGCCACCCTTTTCCATGGCCGTGGATTTGAGGTTGAGCAATTTTCCACAAAAGACGTCCCGGAATTCGTGATGAACGAGGAAGACACAGTCCATATGCTGGAGACGCTGGGGATGAACCTCGACGCGTCCGCAAACGACACGGAAACGAAAGAGGATTCTCCCGACTCCAAGTTGCCCTATGACCCAAAAGCCGGCTTGGAACTGCCCGAAATTCCCGATGACGGCATTGCCAGGGAAGTCATCGAGGTGGCGGATAACGAGGCGTTTCAATCACTCCTCGCGAGCGGCCGCGACCTGTCCAATACCGAAATACGGCTCGGGGACGGCGAGTACAAGTCCGACTACGGCCTGGCCATCGGCGCATACGAAAACGTGTCCATCATCGGCACCGGCAAGACGCGGATCGTCGTAGACAATGGGGGGGCTACCGTCCTGGATTCATACGGATCCAAGAACCTGCTCCTTTACGGACTGGTACTTGGACACGACATCCCGCCCATGGACGAGTGCTCGATGGGCGTCTTGTCCTTCTTCGGATGCGAAAACGTGTCCGTGGTGGGCTGTGACATCTACGGCTGCGGACTCGTCGGCATAGAAGCTTCCAGCGACGTCACCATCACGGATTCCGTGATACGGGAATGCAGTTATTCGGCCGTACAAACATACTCGGACTGCACGGTCCATTTCGTCAATTCCATCATCCAGGATAATGACGGCCCATACTTGTTTGTCGGTGCCGAGGGCTCGAAATTCTTATTTGACGACTGCACCATACAAGGAAACCACTCCAATGCGGAATTTGCCCCAATGAGTGATGGCATGGAGCCCGACGTGACCATGAACAACACCACGGAAAAGAATAACGCCTGGCAGTGAGCGGCTGATTTCATCCGACTGTGAATAATAACGATTAATCAGCAAGGTATTCCTCCAGACAAACACCCAAGGCGTGAATCTGTTTTGCGTCATCCCGGCCCACATAGCGATAGTGCCAGGGCTCATAGATGATACCGGTAATCTCGCTCTTCCCGGTAGGGTAACGGAGAATGAAGCCATATTCCCAGCTATGAGCCATCAGCCATTTTTGAACCTCCGTGTTCTCTTGTGATTCGTCCAAAAGCTGGTGGTCAATGTCCACGATGTCCACCGCCAGACCCAACTGGTGCTCACTGGTTCCCGGCACTGCCACGGACTTTCCCGCCTCGGCTTCGGCGGCATCCTGGTCGTATCCTTTGTCCAGATACCGCCCTACCTCTTGTTGATACAAGCTCTCCTGAACTTCCTGGGTGCGGTAGGCAGAACAAATAACCGGGGTCAGCCCATCCGCCCGGCAGGCATCCATCATTGCCTGAAGGTCGGGATAGCACCGCTCGTCCACCTGAAGGCCATTTTGGAGCGTTACCGTCTGAACCGTATAATTTTCAGGCAAAGGATTCCATGGGTTGACCAGCACCAGCTTCCATGTACCTGCCGCAATAGGCTCTGACGCAACGGAAGGGTCAGACGCCGATTGCGGCGGACTATTTTGTATGGACTCATTCGACGCGGGCACGTCCGCCGCCGGAGGGTCAACCGTCTTGTCCCCACTCGGCATGAAGGCCACCATGCAAACAATAGTGGCAAATAGAAAAGCGGATACGGGAAACAAGTGCCGGGCCAGTCGGTGAAGCCGTTTTTTCCTGCGTCTATATTTGCGCTGGCATATGTATCTTTTATGTACTACGTTCTCGATTTGTCTCATAAAAATCACCTCGCCATGATTGGAATATCCTCATCATAGCAAGGTGTTTCTTAGAATCTTTATCGGTCTGCCATCACTTTGGCATCTTCATCATTACAATTCACCACTCATTGAAAATTAAAAAAAATGTAATCACTTGTTATTTCCAGATTCAAGTCATAAATTGTCGCGTCGTCTTTTGAGAAAAAGCCTATGCTAAACCAAGAGGGTTGGTCACTTGTCATAGTATGGTCATCCACTACTTTCATATCTATCCGATTAAAATCATAGTAGTCCTGCAAAAACACGATCCACTTATCCACCCAAAAAGTGGCATCTTCTACCACGCCGCCATCTGTCGGGACATTCTTTACCATTATCCGTACGGCTTTTCCCGTGGCATCGTCTACCGTTATAAAAGTTCCAAGGCCATTACCCCATGTACATGTCCAAATCAGGGCCGAGCTTCCATCTTCGCCCACCAGCAACTGCGGTTCTGCATATCCGTCGGCTTGTGCCGCATATTCCAACTCACCTTCCGGAAGCAGGTCGTAATCATCTAACATCTCCATCACGTCCAGTGCCGCTTGGCTGGCATCTTCTTTGGCCAGTACCGTTTTCCCCTCCCAGATGCTCTCCACGTGTTCCATTGACATCAACTGTAAAGTTGCCCCCACGTCGCCCTCCTGCCGTAAGGTAAGATTAATGCCCCTCAGCTTCATTTTCTTTTGAAACTTACTGATTTGAGCGTCCTGCATTTGTGATACCAGGTAAGGCAAAGTCGCTCCCAGAACGACGAAGAACAAGGCAACAAACAAAGTGAAGAATGGTAAAATATATTTCCTCCCGCACTTCATGGACGTCCTCCTCTCAGTTCCACGGTGACACAAGCTCCACCTTTTTTTCTATTTGCAAACCGCAGGCTTCCGTTATGGAGCGATACAATTTCCCGGCACAAAGCCAGCCCCAGTCCAAAACCTCCTTGCCTTCGGGAACGAGCCTTGTCCACGCGATAAAACGGCTCTGTCAGATGCTTCAACGCCTGGGGCGGAATGCCCCGACCACCGTCTAAAACACGAATCCGACAGCCCCTCTCCGTCATTTCCTGACAAAACCGCAATTCCCCTCCGTCCTCCATCGACTTTTGGGCATTGTCCGCCAGGTTCAATAGGAGCGACCGCACCAGATCGGGCTCCATCAAACAAATTCCTTCCTCGCAGTCATAATAGAGATGAATGCCCTTCTCCTGGTAAACCGGCTCCAACCACCGGGCCAATTGCTCCACCAGCGCTCCGGGGCTGACCGGAACCAGGGGTATGTCCCGCCGCCTAAGCACTAGCAGTTCCAACAACTTGCGGGACAAGCTTTCCAGCCGCTTGCCCTCCGAATAAATGTAACCTGCCGCCTCGGCTTGTTCCTCCTGGGTCAACGTGCCGCTCCCAATCAAATCAGCATAACCGACAAGGGAAGTCATCGGGGTTTTCATTTCATGGGCAAAACTGCCGACAAACCGCTCCTGCCGTTCTACGGATTGGCGCAATTGCTCAATATGGCGTTCCTTCTGTTTCGCATCGTTTTCCAATTGTCCCGCCATCGTATTAAAATCCCTAGAAAGCTCTCCAATCTCATCCCGTGACCGAACCCGGACACGAGTGGCATAATGACCGGACGCAATCATCCGGGAGGCTCGAGACAAGTCTTTAAGCGGGGATGTAAGAACCCAGGAAATGGTATAGGACAGTATGCCGCACAGCAAGAACATGGCGAGAAAGACTTGAAAATAGGTATGCCGTTGGGCGTCCCTCGCGATATAGAGTTCACTGACATCATGGCTGGTTAAAAGGTAGAGCGTGTTCCCATTTGTTTCTATCGCTCCGGCCAATACCAGATAATGCCCGCCTTTTCCATCCTCCAAAATGTGAAACAAGCACTCTCCCGATGCCGGCATCTCGACACTTTCGCTCATTCGGAATATTGAAGTTTGAACACTCCCGCCCTCATAAATCACTTCCTCCGCGGTGGACAACCGAAGATTTGACCAAAAGGCACTATTTTGCTGGTAAAGCTGCTCCATCGTCCGTGAGAGTACCTCCCGATTCAAATACGCTTCCAGACCGTTGACGATTTGTAGCGTGCCCCAGACCATGCGATAATCACCAAACGCCGCGGCTTCCTCCCGTTCCAAGGATTCCTTGAAAGAGGCGGAAATCAGCACGCTTCCTCCGATTCCAAAAAGAAAGGACAATAGTGCCAACATGGAACACGTTATTTTCAGGTGAATTTTCAAGTCTCCACCTCCAACCGGTAGCCCACCTTGTTAATCGCCCGAAGGCAATTTTCCCACCCAACCTTTTTCCGCAAGCGTTGAATATGGAGATCCACCGCCTTGCTACCGAAAGGATATTCTTCGCCCCACACCCGTTCATAGATTGTTTCCCGGTACATGGCGCGCCTTGGATTCCTGACAAACAGTAGAAGTAAATCATACTCCGTCTTGGTTAAACTGATTTCTTGCCCATCCCGCCACACCTGCATGGAAGCGGTGTCAATTTTCAAATCTCCGATTTCCAGCATCATGTCACCCTTTTTATACCGGCGCAAAACCACGTCAATGCGAGCCAGTAGTTCAATCACTTCGAAGGGTTTCACAATATAATCTTCCGCCCCCAGCTTGAGCCCCTTTACCCGGTCTTGGACGGAGCTTTTTGCCGTCAAAAAAATCACCGGAATTTCCAGCGGACGAATGTAGTCCATCAGCTCAAAGCCATCGATTTCAGGGAGCATTACGTCCAGCACGATTAAGTCATATTGGTTCTTCTCTAAACAATCTGCCGCCTCCAGTCCATCAAAAGCACAAGTACAACGGTATCCTTCCTTGGCCAGGCTAAGACGAATCAGGTTGGAAATTGGCGCTTCATCTTCTACAATCAAAATGTTAATCAAGACAAATCCTCCCAGCACAAAATCATGATACATTCATCATACATCATCCAGGCATCAAAACGGCAACAGTGCAATGTAAACGTTTGCTCTCTTGAAGATACGGTATTCTAAAATTCTATTGCTTGCATAATAGCATCCCCGGGAATATCGTTAACAAAACTGAATCGTATCTCTTAGGGCTCTTTTTAATCCTTGTCCTTCGTCGCAAAGTAATCTTTTATAACGACAGTGGATTTTTGCCCGTCTCCAGAAAATGCCGCTTTACTCACTTATGCATCTAATATACCACATTTACCCCCCTTTTCATACCTTTATACACTATTTTCCAAAAAATAAAAGCGATGGAATCCATCTCATTATCTTACTTTTTTGAAAAAGATAAAAAAAGAACTTGACTGTAAACCTTATCGATACCTTATATTTCAAGGAAAATAATAGTTTTGTAACAAGAGGATATGGTACTTTCATCATAATCATATTTTGAAATAATACCATCTTTTCCTCGGTGTTTGAATTTTCCACACCCCTTTCCTTCATCACATCAAGGAGATCATCTACGATATATTCCCGACTCTGGGTATGTAGCACTTCATATTCCGGCACAATATAACCGTTCAGAATATCGCTCTTTTCGGTAAATGCCTGATAGACACGTTCTGCACCCACACCCAGTTTTGCCGCAACATTTTCAATGCAAAACACGGCAAATTCAAGCTCATTGGAATTTTTAATGTTCTCATCTGCCAGCATAAGCAAGACCTCCTTTACTTTATTTTAGCCAAAACATCCTGAAAAATTGCATAGTTCTTCTTCACACCGTCATCCAGGTCGATGGAGATCATCTGGTCGGCAAGGTGATGAATCTTTTCTTCGTAAGCAGTCAGCTTTTTGTTCAGCTTCACACGCTCGCCGGTGGAAGCATTGGCAATCCGCTGTTCCAGATCGGCAATGGCAGTACGATAACGAGCCTGCTGTTCATGCACATAATCGGTACGGATACGGGCAATGATGTCCGGCTGATAGCGGTGCATATAAATCAGTGCCTTAAAGCCGTTCTTCTTGCCGCTGTCAAACAGCCAGTAAATCGGACGTTTCTGGTAAATTTTGCAATGGTCGGCATAAAAATCATTCAAGAAATAGTTCCGAATGACATCCTTGGGCTGACCTTTGCCGCCCAGAGCGTCTGCAATGAATTTCAAGTTTTCGTCCAGAGTGTCTGCACCGTAGACTGTTTTCACAAACTCTACGAACAAACCCACAGCATAGGAGATGAAAGAGCGAATATCTCTGCCCAAATCTGCTTTGCGGACAGTTACATCCTTATCCTCAACCTCTGGTGTCAGCTCGTCCTGCAAGCCGTAAATATCAATGAAAATACGGTTCAGTTCTTCCTCGTTGTCTTTCAGCTGATTGAAACGGTCGTCACATTCAGTCTGCCACTGGTCGAAAGCTTCGGCAATAGTCTGAACTTTGCGAAGCAACGAATGGTGCTGGAAATCCCATGGGGTTTCAAAAGAATCCCAATCATTGCGAGATAGGTCAATATTTCTTTCTACTAACTGCTCTATTTCCTCATTAGGCTTTATTACAACCGATGCTTTTCCAAGGGAATCCTCATGATAATCTAATGTTGGCGATAGCATTTGCAAAAAGCACTGAATTATAGGTGTATTATCTATATAGTCACAAATTGTTTTTCCTGGTATTTTTTCATAATTTTCTTTTTTTGCTGAATATCGTTCCTTTCCAGATAAAAAGATTTCTTCTTTTTCAGTTTGACCCATTCCACTTACAAGACGAACATAAACTCCCTTGTAATCGGAAATGTCTGAATTGTTTAAAACAAAACTTGTCGTTTGAACAACCTCTCCGCTTATTTCTTCAAAAGCTCTTGCTCCTAAATGTGCCATACTCGTAATATTATATGCCGATAAATAGGTACGCAATTTTTCAAAGCTGCCCAAAAACATCCAAGCGTGCTGAGTAATCAAAGCTGCATATCCTTTAGTTTTAGTCATTCGCAAGCATCGCTGAATAAAAACAGCAAAAAAATCAGTTTTTCCTTCTTCGTAATTCTTTTGCACATATTTTATAAGTTTTGCTCCACCATTACTTACTGACATATATGGCGGATTAGTCGTTGTCACATCATACTTCTGTACCAACGCCTCTGCCACCTGCACCAGTGGCAACAAATCTCTCAACGCCGCTTCACGGGTAGTATAGCCATAGGATTCATAAATTTTCATCAGCACATCGAACATATACGCAAGGATATGACCGAAACCGAAACATGGGTCGGTTGCCGTGTCTAATTTGATACAACATAACGGCAGCCTCTTTCTACCCCTTAACGATGAACACCCCCGCGTGCATTTTTGCACACCCCTCATAACGATGCCGTATGCACCGTTACGGAGTAAGGAATTCGGATTTATTGCTGCCTGTACGTACAATGCGTTTTCCTCAAGAAACCATAAATTTGCATATCTGTTAATCCAGATACTTGATGTAAAAATACTTATTCAGTCTGGAATCTGATTTGTTTTCCCTTACAAACTCAAGTTCAAATCCACATTTTTCGTAGAAACCAGATGCCTGAAATCCATTCGTGCAGAGATTAATATTATTAAAACCCTGACCGCTGAAGAACTCTTCAACAGCTTTAATTAACTGCATTCCGATGCCTTTCCCTCTATATCCGTCCTTTACGACCAGTTCATCGATATATATTTCAGAAAAGAAGCTGGCACCCGAAATAGCGCCTATCATCTCATCACAGCGCTTTGCCACAAAGCAAAACGGTGTGTAATTACATGAGATTCCATTGCTCGTTTCGTATTTTTCCTGTTCTGCTTCTATAAAGTTTTCAACCTTTGAGTCGAATTCGACTTTGCTGATTTTCATAAGCACCCCACACAATACCGATTTACAATCGTGCTTTCAGTTCCTCTCTGACTTTTTCCAAATCGCTACTGGTCAGTATTGGAATCAACCTGTCAATTTCCTCGATGCTCTTATCCCACCATCTAAATCTGAGCATCAAATCAATCAGTTCATCATCAAAACGTTTTCGCAGTTCCTTCGCGGGATTCCCGACCACAATGGAATACGGCACAACATCGCTGCCTACAACACTGTTTGCTCCAATGATAGCTCCATCACCGATGTGAACACCCGGAAGGATAACCGCATTCTGTCCAATCCACACATCGTTTCCGATGATGGTATCTCCTTTGAGTGGAAGGTCAGAAGGCGCAGGTGAATTCATATTCCACCCTTCCAGGGTATAAAAAGGAAAGGTCGATACGGCATTCATCTGATGATTTGCGCCGTTCATCACAAACTCAACACCTGCAGCTATCTGGCAGAACTTGCCGATGATCAGTTTATCTCCGTTCCACTCATAGAGATGCGTTACATGGCTCTCAAATTCATAATCGGCAATGTAGGTGAAATCCCCAACAACAATATTCGGGTTCTTTATTGTCGGCTTCACATAGATTTCTTTATCATATCCGGCAATCGGATGGATTGTATTCGGATCAGGTTGTTTTCCGTTTTTCATTTTGCTCACCTTGTAATTAGCGTTTACTTCCTCGAAAGCCAATCTTCCTTCGTCATAAGACTTACATGACCTGTCCTTTTTTCGTGCATCAACGGAACATCTACATTCTCCGATTTCCACTGATACTTGAATCCGCATTTTTCCTGGACGCGCTTGGACTTGGTATTGCCTTCGTAATAGCCGATCCAAACCTTCTGCATACCGCAGTCCTCAAAAGCATGGCGGAGCATTTCCTTCACGGCTTCCGGCATGATACCTTGACCCCAGAACGGTTTTCCAAGCCAGTAGCCCATCTCGCATTCATCGTCCCGGTCGGTCATGTCGGTATGCCCATTCAGCTTCAATTCTATTGCGCCGATAGCCTTGCCATCCTCTTTCAGACAAACGGCATAAGCCTCTTTGCCGTTAAAGACGTTTTTTATCACATCGCGGCTCTCGTCCAAACTCTGATGTGCAGGCCACCCGGCAATCGGCCCCACATCGGGATCGCTGGCGTATTTGTATAAATCCTCCGCATCGCTTTCTTCCCAGCGGCGGAGAATCAAGCGTTCAGTTTCAAGCAACTTTTCATCTTTCTCGAACAGGGCGGCTATGGAAGAATCGTAATCCTTGTCAATCAAGATTGTCTGCTCACCTGTCTGGCTAAACCCCTCTATGACCTTCCGATTATCCTCTTTTAACCAATCGGCTGTGCAGTCAGAATCAGCCAATCTATTCTCAATATCAGACCCATGATTCCGTATATCATCAAAATGCGTATCAATATAAGCATCCGTCATGGCAAGGCAAACGAACCTGATTTCTGACAAATAATTATTGTCAAAGTCTTTTCGCCAATCATAAGGAATATAACATCCCTCTACGATAAGATTCTGTTGATTCTCTATGGCCGTCTTAATCATTTCACGAACAATAGGCCAAAGATATCCGACAAGTTCTTCATCATCCTCCGGCGTAAGTTCCGTATTGCCACTTCTGATTAATCCCATCTTCAGATGATCAATAGAGACATATGGATATTTATATTTTTCAAGCATCCTCTGAGCAAGCACTGTCTTGCCAGTATGGGATGCACCAGTAATAATAACAATCATAATTCACACACCATAATATATTCTTCGGCGTTCTCATCCACGGTCTTGAACCCTACATTCTCGTACATCTTTACGGCGTAATTTGCTTTCTGCACCGCCAAGGACGCTCGTTCGTAGCCCTGCCATTTCAGCAGTTCGAGCATCTTCACCATAAGCTGTGAACCGATGCCCTGACCGCGATATTCCTTGTAAAGCGAGATGGCGAAGGACGGAGTCTCGTCATCTACATGACCGTAATCGTCCATGATTCTCGTCCATACCGCGCCGACCACCTTGCCGCCGAAATCTGCCACCAGGCAGTTATCGCCTTTCCGGGTACCGAAATCATCCGTATACACACACAGTTCCGGCTTCTCGATGATGTCCCGCGCAGGCGGCTCCGCTCCCTTCGGAATAAAGATTGCTTCATACAAGAAGTCCTTTAGCAGATCGGTTTCGCCCTTGCGAAGGCTACGGATTACATGTTTTTTGTGCTTGTCGCTCGTCATGTGGGAGATAAGCTCGTTACGCACCCTGCCAAGCATCTCAAGCACCTGCTTTCCGATTCGCTCCGGCTCGTTATCGTTCCCGCCGCATATTAGCTCCAGCGTGTCCGGTGTCCAAATGTACCCATGCGCCTTGTTGTAGAGGTACTGTTGGAATTCCTCATATTCTTTTTCTTTCAGTTGCTTCATTTCTATTTTTTCCTTATCGGATGCCGAATTACCGTTTTCAATTTGTCAGGAGTGACCTTTCTGGCATCACTGAGATATATTTCATGGTGTAGCCTTTTATCTGTAATATCGAGAGCATACCCCTGACTTTCCATATACTCGTGCATGAGTGCAACGGTGGCAGGCTCATTATCATAGGAGCCGATGTGCATACATTGAACGCACTCTCCCTCATCATAGGTTAGGAACTCGACCTTGGAAAAATCCGTCTTCTTTTTCCTGGTTGCCTCCTCGACCGCCCATTCAAAATCTTCCTTTGTTACAAAATCAGGAAGACGAATGACCGATATCCACTTGAAGTTTTCCTTGTGTGCATAGTCAATACCTGCCACGCCATCCTGCCACCAAAAGCCCTCAAGCGGCGGAACCACATAATCAAAGTATCCTTCGATCTGGTGATTGCCTTTTTTGCTCATCTTGATGGTAAAAGCAATGCCATACAATAATCCAATCGCCTGCTTGTACTCTCCATCCTCAATGTTCGGATCACCCTGTCCGCGAACAGCTATATAATTCATGCTCGGCACAGTAACGATGCCGGGCTTATTCTTTGGCATATAAAACTCTTTGTATTCCTTTTTATAATCAAAAGCCATGAGTTATATCCTCCACAATTACAAATATTTCTTGAACGCCTTTTTCATTTTGAGCATGACATCAATCAACCAGTCGAATTATGCATTCCATTGGCTCTTGTCTCCGAAGGTCACGCCCTTCTCGATAACAATACGGCTTGCCTTGCGCTCCGGCAGTTCCCGCCAGTCTAAGGTCAATGCGGCATCGGTTTCGATGGCGTCCTTATTATCAAAGAGAGAGTGGAACAAGTCTTTATCCTCACTGATATACAATTCCACATCCAGTTCGTTCCGTTTCTGAATCTACGATACGGCAATATGGCAGGCAGAAGAACCCACGCTGAAGTTCATCCAATGATCCATAGACGGCTTCCTGCGATTGAAGTCCAAGACTTCGTGCGGCCACACCGTCCGTAGGTCTTTAATCTCTTCCAATCTGCTCAAATTCACCATTGCCTTATTCCTCCCCGCGCTTTACATAGGTCAACTCAACATCGTATCCCAGCTTTTCCATCAGCTGGAGAAAAGTCTTATTGACAATTTTTTCGTTATTCCTTATGAGCCGACTGACATATGGTGCCGAAGTTCCAATTTCTTCTGCCAGTTTTGCTTGGGTAACATCGCCCTCTATACATTTCACTTTTACATCGACTTCTACGTTATTCTTCAGCATTCCGACTCTCCTTTGCTGTAGTAACATATATTGCACTCATGCCACAATTTATTGTATCACAGATTTATGAATTTTTCTACCCCCTCCATGTCCAATTTTAGTTTACCACTTCAGCTTTTTCGTTTGCACCACCTTCGATTCTTTCCTTAACGATTTACCGAGCAACATAAAGAGTAAGACACATAAGACGCAGAACCAGCAGATTTGTGAGAAATTACAGTTTGTTGGTTTTTCTTATGTAATTTTCTATTCCTTGACCGCATTTTGACATTTGGCTTTTATAATTGAAATACATCAAACATGACAGGAGGATAAACAATGCGAAAACGAATATTA
>Ga0073906_1004963_pt1 | contig 12581 bp, 11 predicted proteins | sample Inofromicrocosms_FD_65485 | JGI IMG/M metagenome (GOLD analysis project Ga0073906, IMG submission 65485) | Mouse cecum microbial communities from Vienna, Austria - Inoculum for glucosamine and mucus D2O microcosms | ecosystem: Host-associated > Mammals > Digestive system > Large intestine >... | reverse complement strand
GTCTCATCGAAACTAAATAGTTCGCCATCTAAGCCTAATTGATCCGCATATTTCTTCAATCGCAAGATTTGCCCAGGCAGAGCTTCGATCTGACTCGGATCGGATACCCTCGCGATAAGAAATGCTTTCATACCAGCATATTTATTGTTGCGGTACGTCATAATACCTCCTTTAATTCACTCTTTGTTACTATTATATCTTGATTTAGCTTAAGTTTTCATCAGATCATAGTAGATTCTCCAGTTTTAACGGCTTCATCTCACGAATAGTCTGTTCAATTTGTAATAAATGCTGTAAATTTTTCGGCGCCTCGGGTTTGAGCAGTAGCTTCTTACTTCGATTCCACGACCCTGGCTTAAATCTTTTATCAAATACTTCGCGCACAAAGCGCTCATCAAAATCTGGTTCCTCATAGAGACGCAGTGCACCCATTGTCGCCAGTGCTCGTTGCGGCTTCGCTTCAGGATTCGCCAAAAGTCCCAGGAACTGATTCATCATGGTTACGCTATCTAGTGGTATCTTCGGAATTGTCCGGAAAATCTCCCGCCACCAATGCAATAGTATTGCCTGGGAAAACTGCTTAGAAAACAGTCGCCGAAAGCTTACATCTTCTACATCTTGTTTGATAAGTCGTAGGTTCCGTCTAATCTCACGTACGCTATTTAGGCGAATTTCATAGCGCAAAACCGCCAGCTTCGACTTTTGCCGTAGCGAATCCAATAACCCAAGCTGACAACGATTGTCTTTTCCCTCCGAACGTTTCTCGCTAATCTTCGAGCGTTTGAGATCAGAAATCTTATCGTAAAACGCAATATCTCGTCGGCCAGTATGCAGATGTAGGATTTGTCCGCCGTTTCTAAACTCTCCGTTAGAAATGTCGATCGCCTTACTAATACTAGATGTATTAAGTAGTTTAATAATCTGCGTCACCGTCGTTCCGTCGTTAAAGATAATGTTTTTACTATAATCAATTCTCGTTACCTGGAATTCTTCTAATGGAATCTCTGGTCGCCAACCAATATCTAGTTGCCAAATCGCGTAACGCAAAGCCTCTACGACGTCGTTAAAATCCGCATCGCAGACTTCGCTAAAGTTGTTGCCATGGAGTAGCTTCGGAATAGAGAACTCTATCTGCACATGCTGACGCAGACCGCCACGTACTGGCTGCTTGATAAATGTTATTCTTGGGAAGTATTTACCAGTCGACTTCTGCTCTTTGGCCGGATTAAAGATGCTTTTGATTACGCCTTTTTGATTCTCGGTGAAGCGAATCTGGCTTGGAAGTTTCTCAATATCGCAAGTCAGTTTTATCGTATCGATCATCACAATTTTTCTCAAACACATTCTTGCATTCCTCAAAGATCGCTTGTTCAACTTCTTTGCTCATCCGCCGCGTCAGCGGATGGAAGATATATTTCATCTTCATCTGGCTTTTGGTTGGGTAGACTAAGCGATACCCACTACCGTCGAGCTTACGATAAACCGCAATCGAATTAAGTGCCATATCGTCGCCAAGCGTAATACTGGCAAATCCTATAAGTCCATTATTTGGCATGACTGGTCTGATAATTACATTCTTGATTTTCATTACATCCTTCCTGTGCTTTCTCCGCATCACGCAAAAGCTCGAAGAATTTCGCCAGCTTCCTAATTTCTGTCGGTGTGTATTCATAAGCCAATTTGATATGATCGCGGCTGTTATTCATGCCCTGATTATCATACAGAAAGCAAAAACGCATTGGCTTCCTCAAACCAATGCAAAGAAATTCAAAAATTTACAGAGATATTTTATAAGAGTTGTTGCAATTCTAAATCAATTTCCGCGCGGTCAATATCATACTCTCGCAAATCATTCGCTGAGATCTCAGCGCGCAACCTTAAGACGCCCTTACTAGTCACAAACATTAGTTTCTGCAGAGGTTTAGGGATTTTGGTACGGCTAATGCTCGATCGCAAATTGCCGCGTACGGCAATCTTCTTACCTGGAGCTTTTAATGCTTTTCTAATTGCCTTATCAAGTTCGCTTTCGACATTACATTTATGCACGATAATGTCGTTGATACGCAAAACGCCAGCCATGTCGTCATAGGTTAGACGATAGATTGTAGACTTGCGCCCGCGCTTTTTCGGTGCATTCTCAGTATCACGGCAGAATTCTTCGTAGGCTCTCAAAATATCTGGCAGACGTTCAGTTCTTATTTTCATAGTATCGTAGAGACGTAGTAGAACTTTCATGCAGCTAGCTTGGAGATATTGCGGATATAGGGCACACAGCTCACCCTCGGTAGTCTTTACGTTCGCGGAAAACCGTGCTCTAAGGCTAATTAGCGGGATCTGATTAAGAATACCCATCACCGACCCATACCAGTCGCTCGAGAGCTGGTCGAGCCTCCTAAAAGCATCTTCAAACGCCCTCCGCTCCTCATCGGACCACGAGAGCATGTCTTTTTCTGGGTTAATACTATCAACTAGACGCCGTATCTCCACCTGAAAAATACTACAAGCCTCTTTACCTTTACCATATAGATCGTATAGCTGCGCTAAATAATCATCAGGCTCATTCACATTTTTCTGATTCACAGTTTTACTCCAGTTCTCGATATTTATTATATAATAAATTATATGAAGGGCGAGGAAACCGAGGAGAGAATTATCACGCTAGGCGAGGCAAGTAAGATCTTGCACGTCTGCCCGAATACTTTGCGCAACTGGGATAAGCGCGGCGTGTTAAGGCCAGTATATTTCGGAATCAAGAAGATTCGCCGTTATCGTAAATCTGATATTGATAGTTTACTTAATCACTAGATGAGCTAGTCACGGTAAAATCCGACAATAGACGCAGAAGCCTCAAATTCGCGTTACGTAGCGCTCTTGTATTGTAAACTCTAGTGTTATCGTTTATGTCATCAACGTCTCACTAAGGTCATCTACGCGCTTTTGAGATCATCTTTATATTGTTCCTCAGCATCTTTAAATATAGAGCCTATGTCATTTTTTAACTCGTCGCGTTTGTCATAAAATTCGTTTAACTTTTCTAGGATATTTATAAAGATAATCTTTGCTGCTGGATCTTGAATAGACTCAGCGTCGGCCCCTGGATTGATGATGGTTGCATTATCATCTTGATATATTGTAGCTAAAATCTTCAGTAGCTCATCTCTGCCAATAGTCTTAATATCGCAATAGTCTTCTCCTGATCGGTATTTTGCAAGACCATTTTCAATTTTCAATATTTCCATATAATTCCTTTCGTTTATTATAAAAATCGCGGCTAGACTCCAATGTCCGCATGATCGTATCTGAAGTACTTACTTCCTGGCCGTCAGATGCTATTAGCTTCTCACTAGTTAGACTACCGACATATGTTCGATATTGACCATCAGTTTGTTCTGTATATAATATGCAATCTGGGCCCATTGATGCACCAATCGTATTATTATGAGTGACTACGAAAATGGTAGTATCCTTAGCGAGCTCTTTTAGTCGTTCTAAGATTTCCTTACCAATAAACGGATTATCAAAGGACGGTTCAGGCTCATCGAATAGGAATAACCGATAGTTTCTTGCTTCTTCAAGTAATTTTATTAATATATACTCGGCACGCTCTCCCTTGGATATGTTGCCGCCATCATCTTTAAGTGGTTTTACTTGGATTTTTAGTAATGTTCTGTAAATCAGTTCTGGTTTAGCGAAATTGGATACATTATTCAGTGCCTTGACAAATCTATGCGGTTTATCATACTCGGCATTAAATAGCTCGTGTCGCGGTTCATTGGTTCCGAGGTATTTCTGTAACTCCGAGACATTCTTAAACACCCCTTTTGATACTTCAATATTGAATCTCCCATACCTAGTTCCAAGTCGCTGAATCTTAGATTGTTTACGTAATTGGATTATAATCCTATCAAATTCCTTATTAATAATGAGAGATTTAGCAATGTTATACAAATTCGGATTCTGAACTGGTTTGCTAGATGATTTAGCTGCTAGAGAAGATTTCGTAGATGATATTATATTATTAGCGTATTCTTTTAATCTAGCCGATAGCGCCTTACTCTTATGCTCACCTAATATGTCTAAATAAATTTGCTCCAATATGACTTTACTTTCAGAAAGTCTCTTTGAGTAATCTGAATTATCAATTATGTATTTTAGACTAGTGAGGAGTTTTTCTCCTATAGTATCATCGACATTGGTAAATTCATTCTCGTTGAATAGTTTGGTGTTAGCATATACATCCATAACGACAGTATCTTCGGCGTATTGCTTTAACGATGAAAGATACCTATCTATTTCTGCGCAAATGCTATTCTCGTCCATAGTGTTCAAAACGGACTCAGTTAAATGCTTAACGCCATATAGATATTTCTCAGTAATCATCATAAACTGGGAGTCAACTAGTTCATTAAAACTATTATCTGTACACTGATTGATTATTTCGAATTGTTTTACATAAAGAGTATCATCATTTCCATAAATATTTGCTATGCCGTCTAAAAGATGTGTTTTCCCCGAGGACCTTTTTCCTAGCACAACGTTTAAGCCTAAAGAGGCGGAGGTTAGATTTGGATCAATGATAAACTTATCTTCACCATTTTTTGTTAATGCTACGTATTTCTTATCAGCTAAAGCAATCTTTAGATTTGATATAGTTATGTCATCAATTGATACATATGTTATCTTTGGTGCTGGTTCTGATTCCAGGTCATCGAGTATCCCCATTCTAATGTCACTAAACATAACTGGAGACAGTTCTTCCCCTTCATCCTTCTTCATCAGTTCAAACTTTTTCGGATTCTGTACTTCACCAGCAACAATCTTTGTCTTAACTCTAGAGATTACGCTCAGCGGCATTGCCGGAGATTTTTTATAGTGCGGTATGAGCAAATAATCGTCCAGTGAACCGTCATAAATCTCATCAAATTCCTCAAGATTCAGCGTAAATTCTTGTGTAGTTACTTTCTTACTAACCTCTTCACATTGTTTTGAAAAAGTTTCTATTGAATCCTGTGGAGCAATCAGGAGTATATGTGCGTTTTCTAAATCTAATTCTATACCAGGGAATACCACTACGTCTTCGCCGGCTAGCTCTTCGCTAATCTCTTTGAACTGCGCCATATCAAATGTATTATGGTTTGTAATTGCTATAGCCTTTAGTTCTAACTTCGACACATATTTCTTTAGACGTTCGACATCAAACGCCAAGTCTTGATTGTCGCTGAGTGTGCGTAATGTATGAATATGAAGATCTATTGCTTTAAACTCACTCATTTTACTTACTTGTAATCAATGTTTCTATTATATCAACCTTTTGCATCAACTCATCTAGACACTCGACGATGCGTTTTTGCTCTGCTAGTGGCGGGAACGGTACCAACAATGCCTCGATCCGCTTAATAGCAAGTTTGGGCTGACCAACCTTTGTCGTAGCGTCACATATTTGATTTTGAATAATTGGCGAATCTAAGCATTTTATTAACCAGTCCTGATCTACGCTACTAAAAACTAATCGGTCGGCATTCTCAGTTAAATTTGCCCCATCGAGTTCTGGTGGAATTTTACCTACTCGCCCAATTGTTCCAGCTACAGTTATATAAATATTCTCTTTGTTAATAACATATTTACTAATTCCAGTATATATATCCTCCGAAACATATTGCAAATCACTAGTCGATACGTAATTATTTTTCATGTCGGAAACTCTAATGTATGCATGGCCCGTGTTTTCCTTTGTAAGTTTTTTACCAGCAGGAATACGTTTTCCGCCAAGAACCGTCACCACTTCACCTAATCTCACCCACCTCCAATTCCCCGGAATTTCAAACGGAATTTCATCATCAGTTATCAGCTCAAGTGGCTTTTGCTTCTTGGCTTTACCTTCAGCAATTAGCGTTTCTTTCTCAGCCCTAACTTTTTCTAGCAAATCTTTTGCATTGCCATCTTCTGGCAATTGCTTAGTTAATTTGCCTTGCATAGCGTATTGCAATAAAGCTGCTTTAATTTCATCTGAAAAAGCCTTTTTCAGTGCTGTGAGAGCATTAGTTGACTGCTCTAAATCATCAACGCAGACCATGAGTTCATCGATTTTCTCAACAATCCGTTTTTGCTCAGCTAGCGGCGGGATAGGTATTATGAGATTATTGAGACTACCACTATTTAAGGTTTTGCCTTTTATTGCGTCTTTTGTTTCACCATAGTTAGACAAGAACGGAAGCACCCGCGCTAAGTAATCTCTAAATGCAAAATCATCATTGATTAGTGGGCTTATAGAAATAATCGCCTCATTATGAACCGCATCAATTCCGAGTATCGAGCAACGTCCCACAGTCAACTTAAAGCTCATGATTAGCGTGCCTTTTGGACATATTTTTGTGCCAAATTTTTCTCTGAACGCTTTATTAGTGATTCTTTCTTTAGTGTCTAGTAAAATATCGTTTTCGGGCATATCAGCAATTGAAATCCACGGGATATCATCACCCCAATAAGACGCTTCTGCTCTTGGCGGTGTTTTGCCGATATTAAAATCTACAATTTCCCCAAAACGTGCCCATCTCCAGTTTTTCGGGATATCAAATAATACATCGTCATCTGAGATTTCCCTAATTTTCCTATTTTGGGACGCTCTACCTAACCGAATGCGCTCAAGCAAGTCTTTTGCGTTACCATCTTCTGGCAATTGCTTAGTTAATTTGCTTTGCATAGCGTATTGCAATATCGCCACACGTAAATCATCGCAAATCTTGGACATTATTTAATCTCCAATAGTTGTTTTAGTTCTTCTAATTTTGCATCGATTTCTTTCTCTAGCGCCTCGCGCTTAGTAATGAAATTTGTAATTGTTTCTTCTGGGCTTAGAATTACTTTTTCTTCTTGCGGAAATCCACATTGATCTAAGTTATAATTTGCGTTAATAATCTCCTCGGCTGTCATTTTTAACTGAGTTGTCTCCCCGTCCGTCTCGACCTTATTATGCCGAACATCATTCCATAAGTCAAAGTCCGGATTTTTGAAATCTTCTGTAGTAGCAACGCGCTCTTTTGCCTTCATCCACCTTCTAACTTTATCAAAATGTTTAGATTCGATAGGTCTAGTTTTACTAAAGTGTTTATATCCATCTGGCATGTCCATACGACAGAACCAAGTCTCCTTAGTGGGCCCGGTATTGTCGAAGAATAATAAATTGGTTGCAATCGAGGTATATGGCGCAAAGACGCTACTGGGTAAGCGAATTATTGTATGTAGATTAAATTCACTTAGTAATTTCTTCTTTAGCGCAATTTTCGCATTATCAGCACCAAATAAGAATCCGTCCGGGAGAACTACTGCCGCACGGCCATTCTTCTTCAAACGATACATAATTACCGCCATAAATAGATCTGCAGTTTCACTGGATGCCAGATCGGACGGAAAATGACTTTTGATATCTGCTTTTTCGTTACCGCCGTATGGTGGATTCATCAAGATTACGTCAAACTTATCTTTTTCGGTATAATCAAGCACATTCTTTGCGAGCGAGTTATCATGATAAATCTGTGGTACATCCACGCCATGAAGTAGCATATTCGTGATGCAAAGCATATACGGAAATTGCTTCTTCTCAATACCATAAATTGAAGAGCCTAAAGCTTCACGATCGGCAGTGCTTTGGACTTCTTTTTCTAGCTGGTGAATCCAGCTCGTTAAAAACCCGCCAGTACCACACGCAAAGTCTGCCATCTTTTCGCCGATTTGCGGTTTTACCATTTCTGCCATGAATTCCGTCACTGCGCGTGGAGTATAGAATTCACCTGAGGAACCAGCACTTTGGAGTTCGCGAAGGATTGATTCGTAGATTTCACCAAAGGCATGTGACTGCTCATAATCGCCCAAGTCAATACTGTCAATTACGTTCAAGACCTGCCGAAGCAGTGCTCCATCTTTCATATAGTTGTTTGCATCTTCAAAAGTAGTCTTCACGATTGACTTCTTGATTGGCGTATCACTGGCGACTTCAAGATTTTTAAGAGTTGGAAATAGAGTATTGTTCACGAAGTTGAGTAATTTATCACCCGTGATGGCTTTACCGGTAAAATCGTCGTGAGCCCAATTCTGCCACCGACATTCTTCAGGAATAACTGAAACCCAACTAGGATCTTCAAACTTCCATTCTTTTTCCTTTTCGGAATAAACTTTCAGGAATAACATCCAAGTAATTTGTTCTATACGCTGTGCATCGCCATTGATGCCCGAATCATTTCGCATGATATCGCGCAACGATTTAACGAATGTTGAAATACTTGCCATCTGCTATCCTCTCCAAAGCTATTTATATAGTTCTCTTATTAAATCTTTAGTCATCTTGTCATATGCATCCGTACCACCAAACTTTTCAGCAATCCTAACTGGACTTCCATATTGTTTAAATTCCTCAAGTTTCAGTACGGACGGCCTTTCGATCTCATCTAGCCCGTACTGGACATACTTATCCAGAAGTAGATTAATGATCGTCTTCTGAAATTCATCCGGGTATCTATTTAAGAAGCTACCCTCCACGACTGCCTTTGCTCGCTCATAGCGTGATTTTGCCGGTAAATTATACACCAGCTCACGGATTAGATCATAGTCATCTACATCTTCCGCATCAGTCTCGTTCTTAAATGCTTCTAGATCAATACCTTTTGCCGCGATATCATGCTCTGCTATGTTTCTCGATGCGACACCAAACCAAATGTCATCAAAATCCGCTATCGTCGGAAACATTTCCGTAAACGTCCGTTTGATATAATTGGACATACTCTCGGTTCGGATTAGCTTGCCGCTTTCAAAATCATAAATTTTTACCTCTTCATTGACGACGTGTACCCTACACCCATCAGCATCTACAATCGGTGTTTCGTCAATATTGAAAGTGATGATTCCACTCGCAGATACGGGCCTCGTGTCACCACCGTTGCCTGGTGCATATCCTGGGCTAACTTCTACTGGACCATCCCATTTTGGGTCTGCAAATTGTTTAGTGTTTCCTCTAAAATCCATGACAGCAAAATGCGTTTTCCCTTCATTGATACGAAGTCTCGTGCCACGTCCAATTATTTGCTTAAATTCCGTCATAGAGCCAACTACTTCATCTAGTACGATAAGCTTGACCATTTTACAATCTACACCCGTTGAGAGTAATTTCGAGGTTGTCGCAATCACGGGATATTTCTCACTCACAGAAATAAAGTAATCTAACTTATCCTTGCCAAATTTATCGCCACCAGTAATACGTACGACATAATCTGAATGTTTCTGCACCATATCACTGTTAAGATTAATCAGTTCTTTACGCATCCTATCTGCTGCGTCTTCGGTAGGACAGAATACAATCGTCTTTTGCATGCGATCTGTTGACTTTAGGTAGTCTGTAATTTTGGTAGCTACTTCCCGAGTGCGGTCGCGAAGTATAATGTTTGTATCAAAATCCGAATTTGTATAAATACGATCTGGGATTTCGTTACCACTTTCGTCTATTTGTCCAGCTGTAGGGCGCCAGCCATCTGTAATGTTGGTCGTTTCTTCAATCACATGAAACGGCGCCAAGAAACCATCTTCGATGCCCTCCTTGAGACTATAAGTATAAACTGGCTCGCCAAAATAACTGATATTGGAGACATCATTTGTTTCTTTTGGTGTAGCGGTCATGCCAATCTGGGCTGCACCACTAAAGTAGTCGAGGATCTTGCGCCAGTTACTCGCCTCTTTTGCGCTGCCACGATGACACTCGTCTACGATAACAAGGTCAAAGAAATCGCGAGAAAATAGCTGTTCAAGGCGGCTTGAAACATCGCCATTCTCAACCACGCCATCTCCGTCTTTGTCGTAATCTTCTTCGTCGCTCAAACCGTCGTTATCTCGATCTGCGAGCTGCTGATATAGCGAAAAGTAGACATCATAGGCGCCAATCGTTTCGCGCCTATCTTTACGAAAATTAATCTTGTGAATAGATTTCTCTAGTGGCTTAAAATCTTGCTCGATGGATTGATCGACAAGAATATTACGGTCTGCAAGGTAGAGAATCTTGCGTTTCATACCACTCTTTAACAGACGATAGATAATTTGAAAGGCAGTATAGGTTTTGCCTGTACCGGTTGCCATAACGAGCAAAATTCGATTCTGACCGTTAGCTATGGCGTTTATCGTGCGGTTGATTGCGATGCGTTGGTAGTAACGTGGTGTAGCCGTATTTTGCCCAGAATAATATGGCTGCTTAACAATTTCTTGTTCAGGTGAGAAGTATTGAACACTGAGTGATTTATTCTTGGCTTGTACTAAACGATTAAGAAGCTCTTGTTTATTTGGGAAAGCCGTCAATGGAATATCGCATTCTTTTCCCGTAAGAAAGTCATGCTCGACGAAGTAATCCCCATTTGAACTATAAGCAAACGGAATATCTAGTTTTGTTGCGTAATTCATAGCTTGCTGTAGGCCATAAACAGCCGTATGATTATTATCCTTGGCTTCCACTACGGCAATTGGATAATTATTCTCGGTATAAAGAACGTAGTCGGCAAATTTTGGTCTTTCTCTATGGGCACGATTACCGCTCAGGCAGATTTTTCCGTCCGTAAACTGCGCTTTTACCTTTAGCTCCATGCGAAATTCATCATTATGCCACCCAGCATTATTGATTGCTGGAGTAATGTAGCGATTTTTAATATCCTCTTCGCTCAGAGCTTTCTTATTCACATCCTTATCCATCATTTTGACACAGCTTTACTTTGTACACATTATATCACAAATAGGGGTTATAACATAGACTTTTGTAACGAAAACTACCCCATTTTCGTTACATATGATATAATCGTCACAAGGATATTAATATGAGTAATCACGAATTAATCGAGAATAAAATTTTGAACCTGCCGAGCGGCAGTGTCTTCACTACATCCGACTTTGCAGATGTTACTACAGATAACAATCTCCGCCAGATTACCTTCCGTCTCGAAAACGAAGGCAAAATCCGTCGTATTCTCCCTGGTATTTATGATAAACCTCTATACAGCAAGATTCTGGATCAAGAAGTTGCCCCAGATATTAACGCCGTTGCCGAGGCGATTGCTCGCAAGAATAACTGGTCTATCATCCCGAGCGGCAACGTTGCGCTGAATTTGCTCGGTATTTCTACGCAGGTTCCAGCCAAGTGGGAATACCTTAGTAGCGGCGGCTCCAAGGATTATCAAATCGGCAATGCGTCGATCAGCTTCACTCATCGCGCAGACAAGGAGCTAAACCGAATGTCGACTAAAACCGCCCTTGTCATTCAAGCTATCAAAGCGCTCGGCGAGAAAAATATATCGAAAGATATTATTACTAAATTCACTGGCAAGTTGTCTGACACAGAAAAAGCTCAGCTGCTTACTGAAGCCAAGCCTACTACGGCCTGGATTTACGAGATTATTAAGAAAATCTGCAAAGCCTAGAAAATGTACGATTTAGCCAATCTCCCCAAGAACGAGCTCGATGCTATACTGCAAGAAGCCTCCAACGTAAAAGGTTTAAGTAAAGCAATCATCGAAAAGGATCTCTGGGTTTGTGCTGTCCTGGATTATCTTTTTACAAAAAGCCCCTGGCGCCACCATCTTGCTTTCAAGGGTGGTACTAGTTTATCTAAGGCTTATAATCTAATCGAACGTTTTTCTGAAGACATTGATCTAATTCTGGACTGGCGAGTAATCGGTTATGGTAAAACCGAGCCGTTAGAAGATCGTTCCGCGAACCAGCAAGACAAACTCAATAAAGAGATCCTCGCTAAAACTTCAGAATTTCTACAGACAACTTTTATCCCGAAGATCAAAGAGGATTCATCAAGACTGATTAACCGGGATTTACAAATGTTTTACGAAGACGACGCCGTTATTATCAGTTACGGCAATGCTTATGCCGACGAATTTATCCTATATGTTATCCGCCTAGAAATCGGCGCTCTCGCCGCCTGGACGCCCACTCAAATTGCGACCATCCGCCCGTATATCGCCGAAACCTATCCTGATCAGTTTAGTGATACTTTTGTAAAAGTTCGCACTACTACTCCTGAGCGAACTTTTTGGGAGAAAATCACTATCCTACATCGCGAAGCCTTTCGTCCGGAAGGTTCACCTCTGCCGCCTAGAATGTCACGGCATTATTATGATGTTTACCGCATGACGAAGCTAGGCATACTGGATCGGGCTCTGCAAAATCCAGACCTATTGAATCAAGTCGTCGCGTTCAAAGCCAAATTCTACCCGCAAAAATGGGCGCACTACGAACTTGCCAAACTCGGCACTCTCCGCCTCGTTCCGCCCGACCACAATCTTAAACCCCTCCAACGCGACTACGCCGCTATGGCCGGGATGATCTACGGCGAGAGACCAGAGTTTGATGAGCTAATGGATAACTTAGAGATAATTAATCAGGTAATCAATAGAGAGAGCTAATGCAACAATATTTTTATCTTGAAAACTGCCGGGAAAGTAGCGGCGTTAGGGACATTGTTTTGAGCGCTATACTAACACTGCTATGTAGCGTTATTCTTCTTATGATACAAAGATGGCTAGAACGTCGTGGCGATAAACTGCAAA
>Ga0073906_1004958_pt1 | contig 12610 bp, 12 predicted proteins | sample Inofromicrocosms_FD_65485 | JGI IMG/M metagenome (GOLD analysis project Ga0073906, IMG submission 65485) | Mouse cecum microbial communities from Vienna, Austria - Inoculum for glucosamine and mucus D2O microcosms | ecosystem: Host-associated > Mammals > Digestive system > Large intestine >... | reverse complement strand
GTAAAACTGGTTGCGAATTTCCATCGCGATATTGAGAAACATCACGTAGCAACTCACGCACACCAAAATCAGGCAGAGGGCGAAAATCAAGCCGAGTTCCTCCGAAATCGCGGCGAACACGAAATCCGTCTCACGCACCGGAATGAGCTCCGGACTTCCCTGGCAAAGCCCCATGCCAAACCATCCTCCCGTACCGATGGCGAACAGCGACTGGGCAATCTGGTATCCCCCCTCACTGTAGGAAGCAAACGGATCCTGCCAGATGGAGACGCGTACCTTGATGTGGGAAAACAAGTGGTAGCCAGCCACCGCCGCCGCGCTGCCGGCTCCCAGTCCGGCCACCGCGTACAATGGCTGCCGTGTGGCCACATAAAGCATGACCAAATACACGACAAAGAAAATCAAGGCCGCCCCCAAGTCGGTGGAGAGTACCAAAATCAACACGTGTGCCGCGGCGATTACGGTCGTCGTCACCACCCTCTTGAAACCGGTGTCGCCGCGCAGGCTGGAGGCCACGAAAAACACGAACAAAATTTTCACGAACTCGGATGGCTGGATGCCAAACCCGGCAATCTCAAAACCAAGCTTCGCCCCGCCGGAACTTACGGCGAACACCGCCACGACGGCCAGGGCAAGGAAACCGATTGCCGCATAAACGTGTCATGTCAACCAAAATCTTCATTTTACGGATGATGACCGGCACGACCAGTCCAATGGACGCCCCCAGCACGGCAAACACGAACTGCTTGACGGCACTTGTAAACGACAGTCTTCCTATAACGATGAAACCAATGCAAAGCAGCATGCACATGTTATTCACGACCAGACGCGAGACATTGGGATAAATCACGTTGTTCAGTACGACGACGGCCGCTAAAAACACGACCTGCGCCATGTAAAAAAGAACCATGCGCTCTTCCCGGATCTTCAAATACAGCACCGCGTACGCCATGAAATGAACGCCAAACATCAAGACGTTCTGGCGTAGCAACACCCGTTTCTCATCCCGCTCCTCTTTCTGTAAAAAAATGGAGAAGCAGGAAAACGTATATGCGGCCATCAACAAGATGATGACGTATTTTGCCATTTCCACAATAATGTTAACCATTCGTCAAATAAACTCCTATGTCATTCCACGACATGGATTCATCGCCGATACCACGTGCGGCTCCACGATGCACAATCCCGTCGTCCGTCAACTCTTATGTCACTCCGCGGTAAAAATGCCCCCTCGTATACTCGCCCTCGAATTGTCCGCACGGGTCAAGGATTTTGGCCGTTTGCGCGCCGTCTTCGACCGTAAACTGGAACCGGATCCATTCTGGGGCTATTTTACCGAGTTCTTCCTTCAAATCATATAAATATAATGGCTTCGTATTATAAATTACCGTATGGCAGTCCTGGCAACATGTCTTCACCGGAAATTGGTCTTTATGGCGGTCGGTGAGTGAAACGAATCCACCCGCGCGGTCGCATCTCCCCATGTTTTTTTTGACGCATTGTGCGGAAAGCATGACCGGGTAACGGCCATAAACGACCAATTCGTGACGGCCGCCGCGAAATTCAGCCAGCTCATGATGGTTCAACTCGGGCGACAACGTGAAAGCATCGAACCCTTGCCGCCTCCAAAACTCGAGCCCCTGACTGTTCATCACGTAAAGCGGGTAATCCAAAACAATTTCCTTGGCATAACCGCGCTCTTGCAAAAAGGAAACGCTCTCGTAGTTACGCGCCAAAACGCCGTCCACCAGCCCGCCCGCCAACAAGTCATGAAGTTCCTCCATCCGCCTTAGTGCCTGGCTTCGCACGACAAAGGGCAACGCCACGTAAATTTGGGGCCGCGTTCTTTCAACGGGGGCGGCATGGGATTTGTCTTCGCTTCCGCCCGCCTCGCCCCCGAAGGACGGCCGCCGGCACGACATTTGCAACGACTCCCATTTTTCCGCGAACAAATCGAAGTCTAAATAGATTCTTTCCACCCGGGAGCATTTTAAAACAACTTTTAATTGTTCCACCGTCTCCACCAGGGCGCTTACCTTGTTCCCGCGAATGCCGGACGTTTGGCCGGTTTTTTGGCCAGGTGCGCCACCTGCCGCCAAAACCTTGCTTCGTGAAGGTGCGCCGGCTCCCGCCAAAACCGCTTCATCGCCATCCCCCGGCCGCGCCGTCTGAATCGTTTTTCGGCGGTAGCTTTCTTGTATCTGTTCTTCCAAAATCCTTAAAGCGTTCCGCCTCAGCTCGTTAAATTGTTGCATGGGCAAAAACAATTCTCCGTCCATCACGATGTCGAGTCTCCCAAACACGAATTCCGTGTCCTTCGTCTTATACATCTGCCTGCGCACATGCGCTTCCTCAAGCGGCCTGCCCGTCGCCATTTCCACGTCCAGAGCGGTGTGCGCCTGGATGCGGGTTTCGCCGCACGATATTTCTAGTGTAGCAGGTTTTCCGGCAGAAAGGTTTAAAATTCCATAAACTTTTTCTTGTTTTTTTCCAAAAACATAAGTTTCTTGGATTTCATCCAACAATTTTTGGTTTCTCGTCCTATAAAGGACGCGTCCCACCGTGATTTTTTTGCCCTTTGGAGCCAGTAACGTGACACGATCCCCTTTCCTTGCCGAAAACCCGCAAGTATATTTCCAGGAATCCTCCTTATCCGTATTGGCCGGCGCGCCACCTTTCCTGCCTGCCGCGCCGGGAGAATTTTTTTCATCGGAAAAATCCAACACGTCGCCTGCAAAGATTCGCGTCATGGCGATTCCCTTTAGTTCACGCCCGTTTTGTGAAAGCACCTTGACCGCCGCCACCCCGGCGTGGCCGGGACGCTCCAGGGAAATCATGTCCCGCCCGTTCTTTTGCATGTAATATCCCTTGTGGAATCCGCCCCGGTTGAACAAGTCAAGCAGGCGCTCCTTGTCTTCCGCCTCCACATGGAACCCGTCTTTCCCACGCTCCAAATATAAGTCGACATATTTTCGATAGGCCGCCGTCACGCCCGCCACGTATTCGGGACGCTTCATCCGTCCTTCAATCTTAAATGAATCAATCCCCGCCCCGACAAGCCGGGGAATCAAATCCAGCGTGCAGATATCCTTCATGCTCAATAAATGGCCGCCTCGCGTCCCTGCCTGGTAGAAAAGGCGGCATGGCTGGGCACACTGTCCGCGATTGCCGCTCCGTCCGCCAATCATGCTGCTCATCAGGCACTGCCCGGAATAACAGTAGCACAAGGCACCGTGCACGAAGCACTCCACTTCCATGCCCGTACGTTCTTTCAGGCGGCGAATTTCCTCCAGGGACAATTCCCTGGCCGGTACCACCCGTACCGCGCCCGCTTGTTTTAAAAAACGCGCGCCGTGCACCCCGGTGATGGTCATCTGCGTGCTGGTATGGATGTCCAATCCGGGAAAACATTCCCGCACCACCCCAAGCACGCCGACATCCTGCACGATGACCGCGTCAAGGCCATGTTCGTACAAAGGATTCAGGTAACCTGGAAGTTCCCGGATCTCGTCATTTTTCAAGAGCGTGTTGACGGTCAAATAAAAACGGCATCCATGCAGATGGGAATAATCGATGGCTTCCAGTAATTCATCCCGTGAAAAATTCTGCGCGAAAGCGCGGGCGCCGAACCGCCGCCCCCCGGCGTACACCGCGTCTGCCCCGGCGGCCACGGCCGCCCTCAAGCTATCGAAAGACCCGGCCGGTGCAAGCACCTCCACCTTTTCTGCAAGCGTCCCAAATCCATTTTCAACCGTGTCCGCTTCTTTTGCAAGCCCATTCGGCCCGTTTACAAGCCGTCCTGCCCTTCCTTGTCCCTTCACGTCCTTACCCATTCATGCTCCTTGCCTGTTCCCTGCCCGCATCCTTTCCATGGACGCTTCCGGCATGCCATGCTATTTTTAAAACAGGCTGCCAGATATGGACAGCCCATGCACGTTTACTTTCTGCGATTCTTCATTTCTGTCTCAAGCTTCACAATCTGCATCTGCAGGTTGTTGTTCTCCTCTTTCATCTTGGCCAGTTCCTTCTCTGCATTTTCCAACTTGATCTGGACGGATATCAGCTCGTGCTTCAAGTCGTACATCTCCTTGTCCTTCAGCTCAATGTCGCTCTCCAAGGAATCACCCTGCTTTTTGGCCTTGAAATAGTCATCCGCGATGTTTAGTGCAAGGAGTACGTTCCGTGTGTCCGCGCTCTGTTTCCGATACCCCTCGCTATTCGTGCATTCCGTAATCTTATGGTTCAAATAAGAGGCAATCTTCTGTAAATATTCCTCGCCCTCAAAACCGCTTAGCGTATAGACTTTTCCCCCGATCAGGACTTCCGTAATGTGCTTTGCTGAACTCATGGCTTCATCTCCTTGCGTTTCTTATCTATTCATTATAAACTATCCGTTTGCAAAAACCAACTGTTTTTTACATATTTTTCATCACTTTTCTTCCCAAGGGATTCCTAGGTGCCGGTAGGCAAGCTCGGTCGCGACGCGTCCCCTCGGCGTCCTCTGGAGGAAGCCGTTCTTTAACAAATATGGCTCGTAAACGTCCTCCAGCGTCCCGGCATCCTCGGAAATCGAGGCGGCCAGCGTGTCAAGCCCTACCGGCCCGCCATGGAAACGTTCAACCATCGTGGCCAATATGTTGCGGTCCGTATGGTCCAAACCGTATTTGTCCACGTCCAAAAGGTCGAGCGCGTAGTTGGCGACGCGTTCGGTAATCACGCCGTCATATTGCACCTGGGCAAAATCCCGCACGCGCTTTAAAAGCCTGTTGGCCAGGCGCGGTGTTCCCCGTGAACGCTTGGCCAGCTCCCTCGCGCCCTTCTCCTCGATTTCAACCTGCAGCACCTCTGCCGAACGGAGCACGATGGCCGTCAACTCCTGCTCGGTATAAAATTCCAGGCGGTGGATGACCCCGAAGCGGTCGCGCAGCGGCGCGGTCAGCATCCCCGCCCGGGTGGTGGCCCCGATCAGCGTGAACTTCGGCAAGTCCAAGCGGATGGAACGGGCGGTCGCCCCCTTGCCAATCAGGATGTCGATGGCAAAGTCCTCCATGGCCGGGTACAATACTTCCTCCACCTGCCTATTCAGGCGGTGAATCTCGTCCACGAACAAAATGTCGTGCTCCTGCAGGTTGTTTAAAATGGCCGCCATCTCCCCCGGCTTCTCGATTGCGGGGCCGGACGTGATTTTCAGGTTCACCCCCATCTCGTTGGCAATGATGCCGGAAAGGGTGGTCTTTCCCAGCCCGGGCGGGCCATAAAACAGCACGTGGTCGAGCGCGTCGTTGCGCTCCTTGGCCGCCCGGATATAGACGTCCAACATGTTTTTTGCCTTTTCCTGCCCGATATAATCTTTCAAATAATGAGGGCGCAGGTGGTTTTCAATTTTCTGGTCCTCTTCCAGGTTTTCTGTCGTGATGATTCTCTTGCCCATATAATTTCCTTATTTACTCCTCGTTTCATCTGACAATCATGACCTTGCCGCCTTTTCACGGCCCCGCCACAAATCAAAACATCATTTTCAACGCCGCCTTGAGCAGTTCCTCCACGGTCGTATACGCATCGCCCGCCTTCTTGACGGCTTTCATGCTCTCCGTGCTGCCATATCCAAGCGCGACCAGTGCCTGCACGGCATCCGACTGGATGTCGCCAACGGACATGCCCCCGGCACTTGCCAAAACACCCTCATCCACTCTTGTGGAACGCTCCAGCACGTCCTCCAGGTCCAGCTTGTCCTTTAATTCGATGATGAGCTTTTCCGCCGTTTTCTTCCCGATGCCGGGGGCGGCACAAATCGCTTTCGTGTCCCCCGAGAGCACGGCAAAGCGCAAGTCGTCCGCCGACAACGCGGAAAGGATGCCAAGTCCTCCCTTGGGGCCAATCCCGCTCACCCCGATCAGCAGCTTGAACAGCCGTACCTCGTCTTGTGAAAGGAACCCGAACAACTGCATCGCGTCCTCACGGACGTTCAAATATGTATAAATCTTGACCTCGCTTCCCGCCCGCGGCAACTGCCCCATTGAACGCTCCGGCATGAAAATCCCATAGCCGATCCCGCCAACGTCGACAACCACCTTGTCCTGTTCGAACCAGGCCAGTTCTCCTTTAATATACGATATCATGACTAAACTTCCCTTTCAATGCATTACTATATGGTAATATGACGAACACCCCAGTATATAAATTCACTGGATTTTGACCCCAACATCTTATTATCATAACACACAATTTATACAAATGCAATCACATGTTCGATTGTATTTTTCTCATTTCTTGCTATAATAGGGATTACCATTTTAACTGAAACGAGGTATCATGAAAATAATGAAAAAAATTTTTTCCACCCTCCCCATGCTCCGCCTTTTGCCACCTTTCCTCTTGGCGGCCGCCATGGTGCTTCTTTGTGGATGCCGTGCCGGGGAACCCGAGGAATTGGCGATGACGGAAATCTATTTTGACACGGTCGTGCAAATCCGAATCCAAGGAGGGACGCCGGAAATGCTTGAGACATGCAAAGAAATGTGTTCCTACTATGAGGGACTGCTCAGCAAGGAATTTCCAACCAGCGAGATTTCGCGCGTCAACGCTTCGCCGCAAGTCGCGGTGGAAGTTTCCCCCGAGACGGCCGGCTTAATCAGGCAAGGACTTTATTATGGCGAGTTATCAGATGGAAATTTTGATGTCACGATTGCCCCGGTAAGCGATTTATGGAATTTCCACGACACGCAAAATCCCTCCATTCCATCCAAGGAGGCAAGGGAATCAGCCCGCGTCCTCGTAAACTACAAGAACGTGCTTATCGAGGGGAACGAAGTCACCCTCCTCGTTCCCGGCATGAAACTGGACCTTGGCGGCATCGCCAAAGGCTACATCGCCGACCGACTCAAGGAATATTTGGTCGGCGAAGGCGTGGAACACGGGTATATCAACCTTGGTGGGAATGTCCTCCTGATTGGGAAAAAGTACGACGGGAGCAACTACCGCATCGGCATCCAACGGCCGTTTGACAAAAGCGGGCAAGCAATTACCTCGGTCGAGGCGGCCGACTGTTCCATCGTCTCCTCCGGCATCGACCAACGCTATTTTGAAAAGGATGGGAAACTATACCACCATATCCTGAACCCGGAAACCGGGATGCCCTTCGAAAATGACTTGTTGCAAGTCACCGTCATTTCCGACGACTCCGTGAGCGGGGACGCGTTAAGCACCTGTTGCTTCGCGCTGGGACTCGAGGAAGGGACGAAACTTATAGAATCCTTGGAAAACGTGGAGGCCGTCTTCATCACGAAAGATTATGAACTGCATTATGCCGGAAAGCGAAAAGAACAAAGAGTTTCGCTTGCGAAACTCTCGCGCCAAGCGCGGCCGCTTTAGCGACACGTTTCTTTTCGCGCTTGTACGCATCCTCCCGGAGGGTTTTTATGGCATGGGGAACGAAGTTTCCTATGACATAAAAAAGCCATGCTTCTTTGTTTCCAATAAAAAGCATGGCCTTCAATACCTAAAACGTCACGATACCGGTATCTTCCGCGGCGTAATAATCTTCCGCGGGCATTTATCTGCGCACACGCCACAATTCGTACACTTCGACGGGTCGATGTGGGCTAAAAAGTCCGTCACCGTGATGGCTCCCGCCTCGCAATTCTTCACGCACATGCGGCAGCCGATGCATCCCACCAGGCAGACGTCCATCAATGACTTGCCCTTGTCATGGGAATTGCACTGTACGAACGTCTTCTGGTCATACGGAAGAAGCTCAATCAGTTTCTTCGGGCAAGCGGCGATGCATTTTCCACAAGCTTTGCACTTTTCTTTGTCAACAACGGCAATCCCCTCCATGATGTGGATGGCGTCAAACGGGCAGGCCTTCACGCAGTTTCCAAAGCCCAGGCACCCGTAGTCGCATCCCTTAGGGCCGCCGTCCTGCATCATGTTCACCATGGCGCAGTCTTTGATTCCATAATATTCATATTCGTTTTGTGCCTTCTCGCAGGTCCCGGCACATTTCACGAAAGCCACCATGCGCTTCTGTTCGCCGGCCTCCTGCCCCATGATGGCGCCGATTTTCGCCGCCACCGGCGCGCCGCCGACAGGACACGCGCCGACCTCCGCCTCACCCGCCACGATGGCGGCGGCCAGGCCGGAACATCCCGCGTAGCCGCAGCCACCGCAGTTGTTGCCAGGCAATACGCCAAGGATCGCCTCCTCGCGCTCATCGACTTCCACCGCGAACGCTTTTCCCGAAAAACCGAGGAAAATACCAATGAACAGTCCGACTCCGCCGACAATCGCTGCCGCTATAATAATTCCTGTTACCATCTATTTTTTTCCTCCCGTCAACTAAATTAACCCGGAAAACCCGAAGAACGCGATTGCCATCAGTCCGGCCGTCACGAGCACGATCGGGGTTCCCTGGAACGCCTTTGGAATGTCGTTGTGCTCCGTTTTTTCACGGATGCCCGCCATCAGCACGATGGCGACAAGGAAACCGACCGCCACCGCGATTCCGTTCACCACGCTCTCCAAGATGCCGTAGGACTTCTGTACGTTCGTAAGCGCCACGCCGAGTACCGCGCAGTTGGTCGTGATGAGGGGAAGGTACACGCCCAGCGCGTTGTAAAGCGGGGGCATCGCCTTCTTCAAAAACATTTCCACGAACTGTACCAACGCCGCAATCACGAGGATGAACACGATGGTCTGCAAGTATTCAAACCCGGTCGGGACGAGGATGAACTTATAAATCACGCTTGCCACGAAGGAGGCAATCGTGATGACGAACACCACGGCCCCGCCCATGCCGGCCGCCGTCTTCACGTTCTTGGAAACGCCCAGGAACGGGCAAATGCCAAGGAACTGGCTGAGCACGACGTTGTTTACCAGCGCGGATCCTATCGCGATCAATAGCAATTCTTTCATTTCGCTTCCCCTCCCTTCTCTTGTTCCGTCATACCGGAAAATACCATCTTGCCGCCGCACGTCTCGCGGCTTGCACAAGCCTCGCACCCCGTGCCGCCCGCACACTCCGCACCCGCGCCGTTCACGGCGGCCCCTTTTGTCTTCGCGCGGTTTTTAAACACGTTCTGCAGGGCCGTTAACGCGGCGAGGACGAAGAACGCGCCCGGTGCCAGGATAAATATCGTCAGCGGCTCGTACGCTTCCGGCATCACACGGAAGCCAAACACCGTTCCGGCCCCAATCAATTCCCTGACGAAGCCAATCGCGGTCAGTCCCACGGTAAACCCGAGTCCCATGCCGATGCCGTCCATGATGGAGAGGACGACGGGGTTTTTCGAGGCGTAACTTTCGGCCCTGCCGAGGATGATGCAGTTTACCACGATAAGCGGAATGTAGATTCCGAGGGAATCATATAAGCTCGGGACGAACCCTTCCATTAAAAACTGCACGATGGTCACGAACGATGCCACGACCACGATGAATGCCGGCACGCGCACGGAATTCGGAATAATCTTGCGCAGCATGGAAATCAACATGTTGGAGAGCACCAGCACCACCGTCGTGGAAAGTCCCATGCCGACGCCGTTGATGGCGGAGGTCGTGACCGCCAGCGTCGGGCACATTCCCAACATCAGCACGAAGGTGGGGTTCTCCTTTACCAGGCCGTTATACAGCCGTTCCATATACTTATTCACCACTGCCACCTCCTAACACCTCGCGGAAATATACAAGCGCGGAATTTACTCCGTTCGTCACGGCGTTCGTGGTAATCGTCGCGCCGCTTAGCGCTTCAATTTTGTCCTCCCCTTCCTCGCCGCTCTTGGTATAGAAAAACACGTCCACCTGCTTATCCTGGAACTGGTTCTTGAACTCCGGCTCCTTGGCTTTCATGCCCAGTCCCGCCGTTTCGCCGATGGAAAGCATCTCGATGCCCTTCACCGTCCCGTCGTTTAATATGCCCACGGAAATCTCGATGTCGCCGCCGTACCCCTCGTGCGAGGCCACGGTGATGACGTAACCAATCTCCTTGCCGTTCGCATCCTTGGCCACGGCGACCTCCATAATGGAATCCGCGTCGTATCCGGCCGCCACGAGCGGCTCAAAGGCGGCTTCCTCGTCCACTTCCACGTCTTCGAACGAATCCGCCTCGGCGAGAACCGTCTTATACGCGGCCTGCTTGGCATTTTCCTGCGCCTGGGCAATCGGCTCCTTGGTAATCTCGTAGACGAGTCCCAGAAGGCACCCGGATATCAAGGTGATGGCCGTCAAAATCATTGCGTTCTTTATAATCTTATTCATTATTTCTCTCCTCCTTTACCAAATGGTTTTGGAAGAGTAACCTTTTCAACCAATGGAACCAGAAGGTTACTGATGATGATGGCGTAGGACACGCCCTCGGCGGAGCCGCCGAAAAGCCGGAACAACCCCGTCAATATGCCAAGACAGATTCCGTATACGATCTGTCCCCGCTTCGTAATCGGGGAAGTCACGTAATCCGTCGCCATGAACCATGCCCCAAGCATCAGGCCACCACCACAAAGGTGGGCCGTGACGTACTGCAAATCGAACCCGTGCCCGCCAAATAAAAGAATGAAAACCACGAATGTCACGATGTACGTGCCGGGAATCCGCAAGTCGATGATTCCCGTCCACAGCAAAATGATGGCACCGGCCAAAAGCGCTATGACCGAAGTCTCACCAATCGTTCCGGCCGTGTTGCCGAGCAGCATGCTCATGGTGTCGACGGACTCCCCTGCCTTTAACGCGGCCAATGGCGTCGCCCCCGTCACGGTGTCGTAGGTAAACGTCGTCATCCGTCCCGTAAAGCATATCAGGAGGAAGCAGCGCGCCCCCAGCGCGGGATTCATGAAGTTCTGCCCCAGGCCGCCAAACAACTGCTTCACGACCAGTATCGCGAATATCGACCCCAGCGCCCCCATCCAGACCGGCAACGTCGGCGGGAGGTTCAAGGCCAGCAAAAGTCCCGTCACGAGTGCACTGCAGTCCCTGACCGTGATGGGCTTGTGCAGCGCGCGCTCATATATGTACTCCGTCAGGACGGCGGCCGCCGTCGTGACAAGGACGAGGAGCCATGCATGCTCATGGCGGAAATTATAAATCCCGAAGAAGGTAGCGGGCAAGAGCGCAATCACTACCATCAACATGATGCTGCCGGTGGTCGCCTTGTCCCGGACGTGGGGCGAAGATGATACTTTCAATTTATTATTCACTGTCTCTCACCTCTCTATTTCTTCTTTTTGTTTGCCAGCGCGGTCTTCCGCATGGAACCGATGGCCTGCTTCAACTGCCGCTTGGCCGGACACACGTAACTGCAGGAACCACATTCCACGCACTCCAGGCCGTTTTGTGCGACGAAAGCCGCCTCGTCCTGACGCTTGGCGTAATCCGCCAGCCGGGAAGGAATGATGCGGCTCGGGCACACCTCCACGCAACGGCCGCAGTTGATGCAGGCGCTCTCCGCACTCTGCGCCACGACGTCCTTCGCGAAGGCGAGCAACGCCGAGGAAGTTTTGGTGACCGGCGTGTCGGTCGTGATCATGGCAAATCCCATCATCGGGCCGCCGGAAATGATTTTTTCCGGTTCCGTCACAAAGCCGCCCGCGGCCGCGACCAGTTCCTCATGGTTCGTTCCCAAAAGCACCCGGAAATTGCCTGGCGCCTTCACCGCGTCCCCGCTCACGGTCACGATGCGCTCCGTCAACGGCTTTCCCTCTATCACTGCATGGTGGATGGCAATGAGCGTCTCCACGTTGTCCACGATGCAGCCCGCGTCTGCCGGAAGCATCGTGGAATTGATGGCCTGCTTCGTGACGGCGTAAATCAACTGGCGCTCCGCCCCCTGCGGGTACTTTGTCACCAGCTCGCAAACCTCCATGCGCGGCTCGTCTTTTATGGCCTCCCGAAGTTTGGCGATACAGTCCTTTTTATTGTCCTCCACGGCGAACACGCCTTTGGCATGTTCGAACAAGGACAACACGACCCGCATGCCACTGACCAGTTCCCCCGTATGTTCCAACATCCTGCGGTAGTCTGCCGTGATGTAAGGCTCGCACTCCGCGCAGTTGGCGATGATGTAGTCAATCTTTTCCGGTTCCTTTGGCGACAGCTTCACGCGGGTGGGAAACCCGGCCCCGCCCATGCCGACGATGCCCGCTTCCCCAATCTGTCCGATGATTTCATCGCGCGACATCTTGTCAAGCGGCTTGACCGGCGGGTACTCAACCTCTTTATAATCGCCGTCGTTTTCAACCAGGATGCAATCCACGCTGCTCCCGGTCGGGTTCAGGTGCTTTTCAACCGACTTCACCTGCCCCGATACCGAGGCATAAATCGGGGCGGACACGAATCCGCCGGCATCCGCGATTTTTTGTCCCTTGAGGACGTGGTCCCCCTTCTTGACCAACGCCACCGCGGGTGCCCCGATATGCTGGGAAAGCGGGTAAATCAACGTTCCCGTGGGCAAAATCTTCCTGATGGGCTGGTCCTTGGCAAGGCTTTTGCCATCGTCGGGATGGATTCCGCCTTTAAATGTAAACAATGCCATTTGTGCTCTCCTTTCTTTACGTCTCATACTTTTCTATTTTACTAGACCATATGCAGAAAATCCAGTCTAAGAAGTATATTTTTTGTATCTTTT
>Ga0073906_1004954_pt1 | contig 12620 bp, 13 predicted proteins | sample Inofromicrocosms_FD_65485 | JGI IMG/M metagenome (GOLD analysis project Ga0073906, IMG submission 65485) | Mouse cecum microbial communities from Vienna, Austria - Inoculum for glucosamine and mucus D2O microcosms | ecosystem: Host-associated > Mammals > Digestive system > Large intestine >... | reverse complement strand
TGGTCCCCTCGTAGCCGCCGAAGCGGACCGCCAGGTCCCGCCGGCTGCCGCACCGGATGGCCATACCCTCCAGGACCGTCTGCTGTTCCAGGGCCTCCTGGAGAACGGAGAGGCTTTGATTTTCCAGGAAGAGGGGGCCGGCCCCTTCCGGCAAGTATTCGTTTCTGCGCAAGCGATACACCGTCCTATCTTTTTTTGATAGGACATTATATGAACGGGGTGCTTGACCGTTGAGGAATCGAGGTGCTTTTCATGATGAATCTACAATTGAACCAGCAGGTCGAGCTGAAAAAGCCCCACCCGTGCGGCAGTAAGATCTGGACGGTGCTGCGGGTGGGGATGGATATCAAGCTGCGCTGCTCCGGGTGCGGCCATGAGCTGATGCTGCCCCGGAGCAAGGCGGAAAAGGCAATCAAAAAAATCGTGCAGGAGGTGAAGGAACCATGAGTCAGAAACAGGTCAAGCTGATTTCCCGCATCATTATTGGCGTGCTGGTGGTGACGATGCTGGCAAGTCTGATCCTGCCGCTGCTCAGTTAAAGCCGGAAGAACGGGGCTGGCCGCTGATCGCCTGTCCCAGCCGCCACAGCAGGGGCTCAAAATCGATGCCCTCCCTGGCGGGGATATCCTGTTTGCCGGTATGGAACGCACACAGGCTGGTGAAATCCGCCGCCAGCTGCGCGGCCTCGGCCAGGGACCGGCCCAGAACCAGCGCCCCGGTCAGCACGCTGGCAAAGAGGTCGCCGGTGCCGTGGAATTTACCGGGGGCCAGGGGCGCGGCGGCAATGTCCGTTTTGCCGGACGCGCGGTCGAAGCACACCGCCCCCGCCTGTCCCCGGCTTTCCGGCAGCGCGCCCGTCAGCACCACGGACCGCCGGCCCCCCAGGCTCAGCGCCTCCGCCCACCGGCGGCAGTCCGCCTCTGTGTCCAGCCGCAGGTCCGCATAGGGGACGTCCAGCAGAATCGCCGCCTCCGTCCGGTTGGGCGTGACGATGTCCGCGTCCTCCGCCAGGCGGCGCATGGCGCGGCACATGTCCGGCGTATAGGTGCGGTAGGCCCTGCCGTTGTCCCCCATGACCGGGTCCACAACGGCCAGGCAGGGCCGAAACGCGCGGATAAAATCCGCCGTCAGCGCCATCTGTTCCCGGCTGCCCATGAAGCCGGTGTATACGGCGTCAAACGTGAGCCGGCACGCCTGCCAGTGGGCGGTCACAGGGGCCATCTGGTCCGTCAGGTCCAGGAACGTGTTCCCGGTAAACCCGCCGGTGTGGGTGGAGAGGTAGGCCGTGGGCAGGGGGCAGCACTGCACCCCCATGGCGGAGAGCGCGGGCATGACGATGGTCAGCGAGCAGCGGCCAAAGCCGCTCAGGTCGTGGATGGCGGCAACACGTGGCGTAGACATGGGAAGTCTCCTTTCTGGTTCGGAAATGAAAATCTCTGAAAAATTTCTCAAAAGAGAAAAAATAGCCTTTACAAACCGTATAGCATCTGGTATACTATACGCCTTGTATTGCAAAGAGAAAACGAGGTAATTGCTGTGAGGATGAACGCCAATTTTTCCAGGGTCCTCTCCCTTCTGCGCCAGGAGAAGGGCCTCAGCCAGAGGAAAGCCGCCGCCGAGCTGGGCATCAGCCAGGCCCTTTTGAGCCACTATGAAAACGGCATCCGGGAACCGGGGCTGAATTTTGTCGCCAAAGCCTGCGACTACTACCACGTCTCCGCCGACTACCTGCTGGGCCGCACCCTGAGCCGGGACGGAGCCATCATCGAGGCCGACGAGCTGGTGGACGCCAGCCAGGAGCGGGAGTCCCTCAAGGGGGGCATCCGGGCCAAGCTGCAGAAAAAACTGCTGGTGAACACCACCAGCGTCCTCTTCGACCTGCTGGGGCAGGTGGACAGCGCGGAGGCGGTGGAGGCGGCGGGGGCGTATATGAGCAGCGCCCTCTACCAGCTCTTCCGCCAGCTGTACCGCTGCGCCGGGGGGAACGAGGGCTATTTTTCCACCAACGTGCAGACCTTTGACATGGACGTGCTGAGTGCGGACATGACCCTCTCCCGCATCCGCTACGTCCGGGCGCTGGACGCCTACCAGGGCGAGTACCCGGCGGTGGACGCCCAGTCCCTGGCCCACGGATACCAGGGCATGGCCCAGGCGGTGGCCCAGGTGTTCCACAATACGGACGAGCGGGTCAAATCCCTGGAGGAATAAAGACGAGGTGACAGATACCATGGATCAGAATACCATTCGAAACTTTTCGATCATTGCCCATATCGACCACGGAAAGTCCACCCTGGCGGACCGGATTCTGGAGCTGTGCGGCGCGGTGGCCGCCCGCGACATGGAAAACCAGCTGCTGGACAACATGGACCTGGAGCGGGAGCGGGGCATCACCATCAAGGCCCGGGCCGTGACCCTGGACTACACCGCCGCCGACGGGGAGACGTACACCCTGAACCTCATCGACACGCCGGGCCACGTGGACTTCAACTACGAGGTCAGCCGGTCCCTGGCGGCCTGCGAGGGCGCGGTGCTGGTGGTGGACGCCAGCCAGGGCATCGAGGCCCAGACCCTGGCCAACACCTATCTGGCCCTGGACAATGACCTGGAGATCCGGCCCGTCATCAACAAGATCGACCTGCCCGCCGCCGACCCGGAGAAGGTCAAGCACGAGATCGAGGACATCATCGGCATCCCCGCCATGGACGCGCCGGAGATCTCCGCCAAGGTGGGCCTGAACATCCCCGCCGTGCTGGAGGACGTGGTGCAGAACATCCCCGCGCCAGCCGGCGACCCGGACGCCCCCCTGCGGGCCCTGATCTTTGACAGCTACTACGACGCCTACAAGGGCGTGATCGTCTACTTCCGCATCATCGACGGCACCATGAAACGGGGCATGCCCATCCGCATGATGGCCTCCGGCGCGGAGTATCAGATCCTGGAGTGCGGCTTTCTGCGGCCCCTGGGCTATGAGCCCTGCGACCAGCTGCAGGCGGGGCAGGTGGGCTATTTCACCGCGTCCATCAAGAACGTGCGGGACACGGAGGTGGGCGACACCGTCACCAGCAGCGATTCCCCGGCGGCGGAGCCCCTGCCCGGCTACCGCAAGGCCCAGCCCATGGTCTACTGCGGCGTGTACACCGAGGACGGCAGCAAGTACCCGGACCTGCGGGACGCTTTGGAGAAGCTGCAGCTCAACGACGCCTCCCTGACCTTTGAGCCGGAGAGCTCGGCGGCTCTGGGCTTCGGCTTCCGGTGCGGCTTTCTGGGCATGCTCCACACGGAGGTCATCCAGGAGCGGCTGGAGCGGGAATTCGACCTGGACCTCATCACCACCCTGCCCTCCGTCATCTACAAGGTGACCAGGACCGACGGCAGCCAGGTGGACGTGGACAACCCCCACAACTACCCGGACCCCAGCGTCATCCAGGAGGCCCAGGAGCCCTATGTGAAGGTCTCTATTATAACACCTAACGAGTATGTAGGCAACATCATGCCTCTGTGCCAGGACCGGCGGGGGGAATTCAAGGACATGCAGTATCTGGACACCCACCTGGTGGAGCTGCACTACCAGATGCCCCTCAACGAGATCATCTACGATTTCTTCGACACCCTGAAGGCCCATACCAAGGGCTACGCCTCCCTGGACTATGAGCTGAGCGGCTACCGGCCCAGCGACCTGGTGAAGGTGGACCTGCTGCTCAACGGCGACCAGGTGGACGCGCTGAGCTTCATCGCCCACCGGGACAAGGCCTACCCCAGGGCCCGGCGGCTGTGCGAGAAGCTGAAGGAGAACATCCCCAGACAGCTCTTCGAGGTGCCCATCCAGGCGGCCATCGGCGGGCGCATCATCGCCAGGGAGACGGTGAAGGCCATGCGCAAGGACGTGCTGGCCAAGTGCTACGGCGGCGACATCACCCGCAAGAAAAAGCTGCTGGAGAAGCAGAAGGAGGGCAAGAAGAAGATGCGCAACCTGGGCACGGTGCAGCTGCCCACGGAGGCGTTTATGGCCGTGCTGAAATTGGATGAGTAGATACGGTTTGTGATGGAATTATGAGGAAAAGAGGAAAGACAGCGTGAAGACAGCGATTATTACCGACAGCAACAGCGGCATCACCAGGGAGCTGGGCCAGCAGTGGGGCGTGCGGATCGTGCCCATGCCCATCATCATTGAAAACGAGACGTATTATGAGGGCGTGGACCTGTTTCCGGAGACGTTTTTCCATCTCCTGCGGGAGGGGAAAAATGTGTCCACCTCCCAGCCCGCGCCGGAGGACATCCTCACCGAGTGGGACGGCGCCCTCTCCAGCGGATACGACGAGGTGGTCTATATCCCCATGACCAGCGGCCTGAGCAGCTCCTGCCAGACGGCGCTGATCCTGGCCGCGGACTACGGCGGACGGGTGCAGGTGGCGGACAACCACCAGATCTCCGTGCCTCTGAAGAACGCCGTCCGGGACGCGCTGGACCTGGCGGAGGCCGGCCTGTCCGCCAGAGAGATCAAGGCGCGGCTGGAGGATGTCGGGATGGACTCCCTGATCTACATCGGAGTGGATACCCTGGAATACCTGAAGAAGGGCGGGCGGGTCACGCCGGCGGCGGCGGCCATGGGCACGGTGCTGGGCATCAAGCCGCTGCTGACCATCAGGGGCGAGAAGCTGGACACCTTCGCCAAGGTGCGGGGGACAAAGCAGTGCAAGGCCCGGCTCCTGGAGGCCATGAAAAAGAGCGTGGCCGAGTACCGGGCCAGGGGCTGGGACATCCGGGTGGACGCCTCCGGCAGCTTTGACCGCAGGGAGGAGGAGGAGGAGTGGCGCGCCCTGGCGGCCCAGGCGTTTCCGGGGGAGCCCATCCAGTATGACCCCCTGACGCTGAGCATCGCCAGCCACACCGGGCCGGGGGCCTTCGCCATGGGCATCAGCAGAAGAATCCCGGCGTAAGCAGGCCGCCTGTATGGACGCAAAAAGGACCGCTGCCTCCTTTGGGGGGGAACGGTCCTTTACTGCTGTCTTCAATTGGTCTGCATTTGTTCCGACTGCTGAGGGAGCAGCTCCAGCGCCGGCAGGGAATCCCCGCCCGCCGCCCGCCGCCCGCCGCCCGCCAGCCCGCTTTATAAGCGGCGCGCACCGCGGAAAACAGGAGGCCCTCCGATTTCTCATAGGCATCGCTCTCCAGGTATTCCTCGAACTTCGACTCAAACGCATCGCTCATGGCGGTTCCGTTTTTTCGCATGCGCTTCTTTTGCGCTCCTTTCCTTCACAAAAATCTGTCTTCGCCGGGCCGGCCCGGCGGCAGGGCGCTCCGCTGATAACGCCCTGCCAGGCCATCCCGCCGAGACAAATAGAAAAGCGGTGCAGGTTCATAGAGTACCCTACACCGCATATATACGACGCACACACGCCTCTACCACACCTCAGCTCCTTGGGCCAAAACGCCGTCCAGAGCCTGCTCTCCCAAAAAAATACACTGCTGGTGATGGATAAGGCTATTGAAAAAGCCGCAGGGAGATGGTATAATAGAGATTGGGCGTAGCAAAAGCTACTGTGTAGGAGCCGTCACTCCTGCATGAGGGGTATAGGGGACCCTCATCTCCTATGCCCTGCCTTTTATTTGTCTCAACGCTGACAGTATAGCACGTTTCGCCCTCTCTTGCAAGACCTTTTTACAGAATTCTACAGCAAATTCTACAGCCGGATCCCGCAGAAAGTCTTCTTTGCCGTCCCTCGGGGCGGCAAAGATTTTTCTGTGAACGAATCGTAAAAAAATTGTCCCACCCTATGGAAAGTAATCAAAAAATAGTATATACTAGGAGAGATTTGACAAAAGAAGGAGACCCCCTGATATGACGCGACAACTGCTGACAGATAACGTATATCTCACCTATGTTCCCTCGGAAAAATTCAAGACCAGCTTCCTCAGCGCCCAGATGGTCATGCCCCTGGCCAGCCGGACCGCCGGCCTCAACGCCCTGCTGGTGAACGTCCTCAGCCGGGGCACCGCCCGCTGCCCGGACATGGACGCCCTGGGCCGGGAGCTGGACATGCTCTACGGCGCCCGCCTGGACCCCGCCGTCCGGCGGAAGGGCGAAAACCAGATCTTCGGCTTTGTGGCCAGCTGCATTGACGACAAGTACCTCTCCGGCGGCGAGAAGCTGCTGGAGCCCCTGACCGAGCTGATGGGGGAGATGCTCTGCTCCCCCGCCCTCCAGGACGGACGGCTGAACCCGGCGTACGTGGAGAGCGAGCAGGCCAATCTCATCGACCTCATCCGCAGCGACGTCAACGACAAGCGGGCCTATGCCGCCCGCCGCCTGCGGGAGGAGATGTTCGCCGGCGAGCCCTTCGGCGTCAACCGCTTAGGCGCCGCCGGGGACGTGGAGGCCATCACCCCGGAGCAGCTGGACCGGCATTACCGCGCCATCCTGCCCCAGGTCCGGCTGGAGCTGTTCTACTGCGGCTCCGCCTCTGCGGAGCGGGCAGCCGCGGCCTACCGCCGGGCCCTGGCGGGCCTGCCCCGGTCCGGGGGGCTGGACGCCGCGGTCACCAGCCGCCGGGCCGCGCCGGCGCAGCCCCGCCTGGTGACGGAGGAGCTGGACGTCACCCAGGGCAAGCTGTGCATCGGCTACCGCACCGACAGCCCCGACGAGCACGCCTCCATCGTCGCCAACGCCATGTTCGGCGGCAGCAGCAACTCCAAGCTGTTCCTCAACGTGCGGGAAAAGCTGTCCCTGTGCTACTATGCCGGCAGCAGCTACGACCGGGAGAAGGGGGCGCTGATGGTGTCCTCGGGCATCGAGTTTGCAAACTACGACCAGGCCATGGCGGAGATCGCCGCCCAGCTGGCGGCCATCCAGCGGGGGGACTGGGAGGACTGGGAGTTTACAGGGGCCAAGAGCTACCTGCTCAACAACTTCCGCTCCATGGAGGACTTCGCCTCCTCCCTGGAGAGCTACCTGCTGTTCCAGGCGGTCAGCGGCAGCAAGGAGACGCTGGGCGAGCTGATGGAGGCCGTGGAGGCCGTGACGCCGGAGCGGGTCATGGAGGCCGCCAGGGCCATCCGCCCGGATACCATTTATTTCCTCAAGGGGAAGGAGACACAGGAATGATCGTGAAGGAATACCCCCGTCTGGGAGAAAAGATTTACCGGCACAGGCTGTCCAACGGCCTGGAGGTGGTGGTGGCCAGCAAGCCGCGCCACGCCCGCAGCTACGCCTTTTTTGCCACCCGGTACGGCGGCATGGACCTGCGCTTCCAGCTGGACGGACGCTGGCTGGACACCCCCGCCGGCATCGCCCACTACCTGGAGCACAAGATGTTTGACACCAAGGAGGGGAACGTGCTCCAGGAGTTCGCCAAAAACGGCGCCTATGACAACGCCTTCACCAGCAACGCCATCACCGCCTACCACGTGGAGTGTACGGAGCACTTCTATGAAAACCTCCGCCTGCTGCTCAGCTTTGTGTCCGTGCCCTACTTCACGGATGAGAGCGTGGAGAAGGAGCAGGGCATCATCGCCCAGGAGATCCGCATGACGGAGGACGACCCCGACTGGCGGGTCTACGCCGACCTGATGGAGAGCCTGTATGAGGACAGCCCGGTCCGGGTCCCGGTGGCCGGCACGGTGGAGAGCATCCGGCAGATTACGCCCCAGACCCTCTACGACTGCCACAAGGCCTTCTATACGCCGTCCAACATGATCCTGGTGTGCGTGGGCAATCTGGACCCGGAGCAGGTGGTGCGGACAGCGGAGGAGATTCTGCCCAAAGAGAGCGGCCCCGTCATCGCCCGGGATTACGGCCAGGAGAAGAGCCTGCTCCCGGTCCGGCAGGAGTCCCGCCGGACCATGGAGGTGGCCATGCCCATGTTCCTGGCGGGGTACAAGTGCGCCCTGGAGGAGAGCGGGGACGCCCACCTGCGCCAGAGCATCATTGGGGACCTGGCCTGCGACGTGCTCTTCGGCGACTCCAGCCCCCTGTATACCCGGCTGTACGCCGAGGGGGCCATCAACGGCAGCCTGGGCGGCAACTTCGACCTGCTGCCGGGGGCGGCGTATCTGTACGTGGGCGGCGACGCCAAGGACCCCCGCTATGTATTTGACGCAATCACCGCCCAGGCCCGGCGGCTGGGGCAGGAGGGCATCGACGGCAGCTTCTACGAGCAGATCCGCCGGGCCTCCTACGGGCAGATGATCCGGAGCCTGAACTCCTTTGAGAACATCGCCGTGAGTATGACGGAGGGCTACTTCCGCCGCTTCGACTACTACCATTTCCCGGAGGTCTTCGCCTCCGTGACCAAGGCGGATGTGGAGGCGTTCCTGCGGGAGAACGTGACGGAGGAGCGGGCGGCGCTGTCCATCATCGACCCGGCCCAGTGACACGGAGGGAGCAGCTATGAACGTGAGAACGGATATGCCCATCAGCTTTCCCGGCCTGTTTCCGGACTGGTCGTTCAACCCCTCTCGGGTGGCCATTGACGTGGGCAACGGGATCTACTGGTACGGCATCATCATCTGCGCAGGCCTGATCCTGGCGGTCCTCTTCTGCGCCTGGCGGGCCAAGGACTACGGCCTGACGGGCGACAACGTATACGACATGATTATCTGGCAGATCCCCCTCTGTATTCTCGGCTCAAGGATCTACTACGTGGTATTTTATCTGGATCTGTACCGGAACGGGGACGGCAGTCTGAACTGGGGCAAGATCGCCGCCATCTGGGACGGCGGACTGGCCATCTACGGCACGGTCATCATGTCGTGCATCGTGCTGTGGATCTTCTGCAAGCGGAAAAAAATCCCCTTTGGCGCGTTTGCGGACCTGGGGTGCATGGGCCTGCTGATCGGGCAGTCTGTGGGGCGCTGGGGGAACTTCATGAACCGGGAGGCCTTTGGCGGCGAGACGACCGTACCCTGGCGGATGCGGCTGTGGACGTCGGCCACGGAGTATATCGAGGTGCACCCCACGTTTTTCTACGAGAGCCTGTGGAATCTGATCGGCCTGCTGCTGATTGTCCTTCTGATTGCCCGCGCCAGGACCTTCGACGGGGAAAACACGTGCTTCTATTTCATCTGGTACGGCATTGGGCGGGCCTGGATCGAGGGCATGCGGACGGACAGCCTCTATTTTTTCAACGCCCAGCTGTTCGGCCAGCCGGTGCGGGTCAGCCAGGTGCTGAGTCTGGTGCTGGCGGCGGCGGCGTTTGTGGTGCTGGTGGTGAACAAGCGGCGGCATCCCCACGGGCGTGAGGCGCTGTATGTGACGCGGAAAGCGGCCATGGAGGCCGTTTCCCCGCAGGAGGAGCAGGGGGCAGCGGAGCATGAGCCATAAGCGCTTTCCCCTGTTTCTGGACCTGACGGGCCGCCGGGCGGTGGTGCTGGGCGGGGGGACGGTGGGTCTTCGCCGGGCGGCGGCGCTGGCCCGGTTTGGGGCGGAGGTCACGGTGATCTCCCCCCATCTGTCCGGGGCGCTGGAGGGCATCCGGCATATCCCCCGCGCCTATCAAGCGGGGGACCTGGCGGGGGCCTTTCTGGCCGTGGCCGCGGTCAACGACCCATCGGTCAACGCCGCCGCAGGCCGGGAGGCGCGTGCGCGGGGCATCCTGTTCAACCGGTCAGACGATCCGGCGGCGTGCGACTTTTTCTTTCCCGCGCTCTGTGAAGGCGGCGGCGTAACAGCCGGCGTGGTAGGGGACGGCTCCGACCACCGCCGGACTGCCGCCGCCGCGCAGCGGATACGGGAGATGCTGCAAAACAATACCACCCATTAGTTTAGGGCCGCCCTTTTCAAAGGGCGGTGGGTCCAGGGCAAAGCCCTGGCGGGTTTGGGCGGAGCCCAAGGAGGAGCATGAAACTGATAGTAGGAAGCCGTGGGAGCCGGCTGGCGGTGATCCAGTCGGAGCTGGTGATGGGGGCCATCGCCCACTCCCACCCGGAAATCGAGCTGTCGCTGCTGACCATGAAAACCACCGGGGACCGGATACTTGACCGGCCCCTGGACAAGATCGGCGGCAAGGGCCTGTTTGTGCGGGAGCTGGACGCCGCCCTGCGGGAGGGCAAAACAGACCTGACGGTCCACAGCTGCAAGGACCTGCCGGCGGAAATCCCGGCGGACCTGCCGCTGGCGGCATTCACCCGGCGGGAGGACCCGCGGGACGCCCTGGTCCTCCCCCAGGGCGCAGCGGCGCTGCGCGGCCCCATCGGCTGCTCCAGCCTGCGGCGGCGGCTGCAGCTGGAGGCGCTGTTTCCCGGCGTGGAAACTGTGCCGGTGCGGGGCAACGTGATCACCCGGCTGGAAAAACTGGACCGGGGCGAATTCGGCGCGCTGGTGCTGGCGGCGGCGGGCCTGAAGCGGCTGGGCCTGGCGGAGCGCATCAGCCGGTATTTCACCGTGGATGAGATGATCCCCGCCGCAGGGCAGGGCATCCTGGCGGTGCAGTGCCGGGCGGGGATGGACACCGCCTTTCTGGACGGCGTGGGGGACCGGGACGCGGCAATCTGCGCCCGCGCTGAGCGGGCCTACATACAGGCGCTGGACGGCGGCTGCTCGTCGCCGGTGGCGGCCCACGCCGTAACGGACGGCAGCTCTGTCACCATCACAGGGCTGTACGTGGACGAGGCGGGCCGCGTCAGCCGCAAAACCGCCGGCGGCCCTGTTGAACAGGGGGAGGCGCTGGCGCGGGAACTGGCAAAACAGTTAAAGGAGGACGCATCATGGCGGGAAAAGTAACGCTGGTGGGCGCCGGTCCCGGCGATCCGGGGCTGCTGACAGTCAAGGGCCGCCGGGCGCTGGAGAGCGCGGAGGTGGTGGTCTACGACCGCCTGGTGGGGCCGGAGGTGCTGGCCCTGATCCCGGAGACGGCCAGGGCCATCGACGTGGGGAAGGAGGCGTCCCGCCACCTGATCCCGCAGGAGCAAATCAACGACATCCTGCTGCGGGAGGGCCTGGCGGGCCACAACGTGGTGCGGCTGAAGGGGGGCGACCCCTTTGTGTTCGGCCGGGGCGGCGAGGAGCTGGAGGCCCTGGCCCGCGGGGGCGTGGACTTCGAGGTGGTTCCCGGCGTCACGTCCGCCATCGCGGCGGCGGCCTACGGGGGCATCCCCGTGACCCACCGGGAGCACAGCTCCTCCTTCCACATCATCACGGGCCGGGCCAAGCGGGGCCAGGACCCGGCGATCGACTACAGGGCCCTTGTACAGGGCGGGGGGACGCTGGTGTTCCTGATGAGCGTGTCCGCCGCGCCGAAGATCGCGGAGGGGCTGCTGGGGGCAGGCATGGCCCCGGACACCCCTGCCGCCATGGTGGAAAACGGCACCCTGCCCAGCCAGCGGCGCTGTGACGCCACGCTGGAGACCCTGCCCCGGAAAATGGCGGAGATGGGCATCCACAGCCCCGCGCTGCTGATCGTAGGCGGCGTGTGTACCCTGGGGCCGCTGCTGTGCTGGTTTGCGCGGCGTCCCCTCCACGGGAAGCGGGTGCTGGTGACCCGCCCCAAGGGCCGGGCCGGGACTTTGTCGGACCGGCTGCGGGACCTGGGAGCCGGCGTGTGGGAACTGCCCTGCATCGCCACGGAGCCCATTGTCCCCTGCCCGGCAATGGAGGAGGCGCTGCGAAACATCCGCCGGTACCAATGGCTGGCCTTCACCAGTCCCACGGGGGTGGAGGTCTTCTGGAACTGCCTGCGGGGGCTGGGCCGGGACGCCCGGGCCCTGGGCGGCGTGAAGCTGGCGGCCATCGGCTCCGCTACGGCAAAAGCGCTGGAGGACTGCGGTCTCACGGCAGATTTGGTGCCGGCGGTCTACGACGGGGCCCATCTGGGGGCGGCGCTGGCGGAGCAGGCCGGGGGCAGGGTGCTGCTGCTGCGGGCCGAGATCGGGTCCCCCGTCCTGACGGAGCGGCTGGAGCAGGCCGGGGTCTCCTACGACGACATCGCCGTCTACCGCACCCACTACGGTAGCCCCCATTCGCCGCAGCTGCGGAGCGCTCTGGAGGCCGGTGAGCTGGACTATGTCACCTTCACCTCCGCCTCCACGGTCAAGGGCTTTGCCGCCGCGGCGGGCGAGGGGGCGGACTTCAGCGGCATTGTGGGCCTGTGCATCGGGGAGCAGACCGCCGCCGAGGCCAGGCGGCACGGCATCCCCGTCCGGGTGGCAGAGGCGGCCGCCATCGACGCCCTGACCGCCCTGGCCTGCGCTGTTTCCAAGCAGGATACCATCGACACATGACTGACAGGAGGAACCACCCTATGGAACTGATCCACCGTCCCCGCCGCCTGCGCCGTACGGACGCGGTGCGGCGGCTGTGCCGGGAGACCCGCATGTCCCCGGACAGCCTCATTTACCCCATTTTTGTCGACGAAACTCTCTCCGGCGTCCGCCCCATCCCCAGCCTGCCGGGGCAGAACCACTACGGCCTGGACAGCGTGACCCAGGCTGTGGCGGAGTGCCTGTCCCACGGCGTGACCCACTGCATGCTCTTCGGCCTGCCGGCGGCGAAGGACGCCTGCGGCAGCTCGGCCTGGGCGGAAAACGGGGTCATCCAGCAGGCGGTGCGGGCCATCAAGGCGGCATACCCGGATTTTTACGTCATCACCGACGTGTGCCTGTGCGAGTACACGGACCACGGCCACTGC
>Ga0073906_1004952_pt1 | contig 12620 bp, 7 predicted proteins | sample Inofromicrocosms_FD_65485 | JGI IMG/M metagenome (GOLD analysis project Ga0073906, IMG submission 65485) | Mouse cecum microbial communities from Vienna, Austria - Inoculum for glucosamine and mucus D2O microcosms | ecosystem: Host-associated > Mammals > Digestive system > Large intestine > Cecum... | reverse complement strand
GGCCATTTCCACCCATCCATACTCTTTCGGAATTGTCGCGGAGGGTGAATTAAAAATCAGCGGAAGCACGGTGACAGTTGAAAGCGTAAATGACGCCCTGCAGGGATATCAGGATGTTGTCATCGAAAACAGTACAATTAAAGCCACCTCCACGGAGAGTAATGGAATCAATTCCCTGCATGGTGATATTATAATTAATAAAAACAGCAATGTTATAGCTACTTCCGATGGTTCCGACCATGGGTGCGGCATTTTAGCTACATCTGGTCAAATTATAGTCGAGCAAAGCAATGTAACTGCCAGCGCCTCCGTTTATCCAGGGCTACAGGGAAATGGAGGAGTTGCTATCACAAACTGCCAAAGGGTTGAAGCTGCCTCCGTCAACGACTGTGGAATCTATTCACCTGAAACGGTTGAAATAAGTGGCAGTGTCGTTACGGCCTCAAGCCAAAAGGCAGCCGGAATCTTTACAAGATATGTGCTGGAAATTGAGCACAGTGGTATTACAGCTCAAGGCTTTTACCCAGGGTTAAATGGGCAGGGCGGCATTTCGATTACAAATAACAGCGATGTTACAGCTACTTCCAGTAATGATTATGGAATTTATACCCCAGGGGACCTAACGGTCAAAGACAGTGAAGTATACGCAGATGGAAGCCCTCTAGGAATTCGCATTGGAAACAGCGGCAATGTTTCCGGTTCATGGATTCGAGCTGAAAACAATATCGAAACGGGGAATGGTAATCCAGACAATTACATGTCTATGAACAGCGTTACCATTCAATCGGGTGTCTGGGGGATTGTGGGTGATGCCAAGGTTCCCGACGGCGCATTAATCAAAAAAACTGATGTAATTAGCATACCGCAAAACGCCTCTCTTTCCATTGGGGAAGAAGGTACCAAGATTCTCGGCGAAGTAGATGGGATTACCGTTGAAGACGATGAAGCGCTGCGCCTGCCCGCCGGGACCGAAATCGTAAACGCGGATGGTACGCACCGGACTATCGGTGAAGGCGGCGGCAAAATCACTCTTGAAGGAGATGTGTTCGATTCCTCTGTATACTCCGTAACCGTGGAAAATGATGGAAATGGTACTGCTTCTGCTTCTCCCGATTCCGCAGCGGAGGGGACTGAAATTACCCTGACTGCCGCACCGAACAGCGGTTATCGCTTCAAAGAGTGGCAGGTGATATCCGGCGGCGTGAGAATCGCCAATAACAGCTTTACCATGTCTGCCGAAAATGTGATCGTTAAAGCGGTTTTTGAAGAGAACAACGGCGGCTCGTCCAGCGGCAGCGGGGACAGCTCCGGCAGTTCCTCCGGAGGCGGTAATTCCAGTGGCAGCGGTTATTTCTATGATGACGATGACAACGATGATTCCTCCGATGACAGCAGTACCTCCAGCAGAGGCAGCAGTTCCTCTACCACCACGGTCTATGGCAGAAAAAAGCTCACAGACAGCGGCCTGACCCTCTCCGGAGACCGTGTCCACCGGTCCGCCCGCCTGAGCGTTACTAAGGACCGTCTGCACCGCAGCGGGGATTGCGCCTACTGTGACCAAATTCGCCAGTGGCAGAAGCATGACCGCGTGATTGCAGTCTATGATGTAGCTTTGGACCACGGCTTCCGGGGAACAGTGACCCTTACCTTCCCTGTTCCCAGCAAATATAACGGAAAGAAGCTGACCATTGTCCACTGCCTGGGGGACAAGCTGGATTCCTTTGACGTCACCGCCTCCAAGGGAATGGTCACGGTAACAGTGGACAGCCTTTCTCCCTTTGCCATCCTGGAAAGCGGCGTTGAGGATGAAGGTGAAAACCCCAACACCGGCGCGTGTTGACGCAAATACCCTGATAAGCAATAGATCAAAAAAGGCGGTACAGCCCTTAAAACCGGGGCCATACCGCCTTATTCTCTTTGTGTTTAACGCCGGTTACAGAGGAATCACCACTCCACAACAAAGCTCCGGCATTCCTTGCCGGTCAGCTCCTTGGTCCGGGCGTCCGGCTGGCCGAAGCCCACCGATACCTGAACCTTGTTTCCGTCCTTGACCAGTTCGCCGTCCTCGTTGACCACCATAAAGGCCGGCGGGTCGATGTGGATGGTCACTTCCTTCTCACCTGCGCCCTGGAATTCCACCCGCCGGAAGCCCCGCAGACTGCCGTTGGGCGGGGACAGCTTGGAGTCCAGCACCTTGCAGTAAACCTGTATCACTTCGCTGACCGCCATGTCCTTCCGGTTCTCCACCTTGACCCGGATGTCCAGCCCCTGGGAAAGGTCGCTCTTCCCCTGGGGACACTCTACCTCCTTGAGCGCCACGTCGCCGTAGGTCAGCCCATAGCCGAAGGGATACAGCACATCCCCTTCAAAGTACCGGTAGGTCCGGCCCTTCATGGAGTAATCCTCAAAGTCCGGAAGGTCCTCAGTGCAGTTGTAGAAGGTGACAGGGAGCTTGCCGGAGGGGGAGAGCTCGCCGAACAGCAGGTTTGCCACCACGCGGCCGCCCCTTGCGCCGGGGTACCACGCCTGCACCACCGCGGCGGCGTGCTCCTGGGCGTACCGCAGGTCCATGGCGCTGCCGGTCATGTTCAGCAGCACCACCGGTGTGCCCACATCCATCACTGCTTTTACCAGCTTCCGCTGGGGCTCTGGCAGCAGCAGGTCTATCTTATCGCCGGAGGCATATTGATTGCCGGTGTCGTGTTCCTCGCCCTCCAGCGTCTCGTCCAGACCCACGCAGAGGATGACAACGTCGCTGTGCTTGGCCACATTGACCGCCTCGCTGATTCTGTCGTCGTCCCAGGCAAGGCCCTCCACCTTGTTTTTCCACAGGTGGCAGCCCTCGGAGTAGTAAACCCTGACACCCTCCGGTACCGCGTCCTGAATGCCCTCCAGCACGGTGATATACCGGGAGGAGGTGCCGTGATAATTTCCTATCAGCGCCGAACGGCTGTTGGCGTTGGGCCCTATGACCCCGATGGCCTTCAGCTTGCTTTTGTCTAGGGGGAGGATTCCGTTGTTTTTCAGCAGGACAACGCTCTCTGCTGTCGCCTTGTCCGCCGCCGCCAGGTGTTCCCGGCATTCCAGCTTTTCAAAGCCAATCTGGTCATAGGGAGTCTCGTCGAACAGCCCCAGCAGGAACCTGGTGGTGAACAGCCGCACGGCGGCCTCGGTGATCTGCTCCTCTGTCACCAGGCCATCGGTGCAGGCCTGGAGCATATGCAGATAGGTATTGCCGCAGTTGACGTCGCAGCCGTTTTCCAGGGCCAGCGCCGCCGATTCCGGCGCGGTGGCCGTCACCATATGTTTGGTGTGGAAATCCCGGATGGCCCAGCAGTCGGACACATAGTGGCCCTGGAAGCCCCATTTGCCCCGCAGGATATCCCGCATCAGCAGCTTGCTGCCGCAGCAGGGCTCGCCGTTGGTGCGGTTGTAAGCGCCCATAACCGCCTCCACCTCTGCCTCTTTCACAAGCTTTTCAAAGGCGGGGAGATAGGTTTCATATAAGTCCTTGTCGGAGACCTCCGCGTTGAACTCGTGGCGCAGTTTTTCCGGTCCGGAGTGGACCGCGAAGTGCTTGGCGCAGGCAGCGGCCTTCAGATATTCCCCGTCGCCCTGTAACCCCTCTACAAAGGCTTTTCCAAGCTCGCCGGTGAGATAAGGGTCCTCTCCATAGGTTTCGTGGCCGCGGCCCCACCGGGGGTCCCGGAAGATGTTCACATTGGGGGACCAGAAGGTCAGGCCCTTGTAGATGTCCCGATCGTTTTCCGCCTTGCTGGAGTTGTACTTGGCCCGGCCCTCTACTGCGATAACCTCGCCGACCTCCTCCATCAGCTCTGGATCAAAGGCGGCTGCCATACCGATGGCCTGGGGAAAGCTAGTTGCCACGCCAGCCCTTGCCACGCCGTGGAGCGCTTCATTCCACCAGTTGTAGGTGGGGACGTTCAGCCGGGGGATTGCCGGAGCGTTGTATCTCAGCTGGGAGGCCTTTTCCTCCAGCGTCATGCGTCCAACCAGTTCTTCCGCCCGTTTTCTCGCTTCTTCTCGGTTTCTCATCCTTCAATCTCCTCCTTTTAAAAATTCAGATTTCCCTTGCACTGCCAAAAGCAGAGTTTCATATGAAAAAAGCCGCATGACCCCTTAAACAAAAGTTTCATGCGGCATTTTGGAGCTGGAAACGTGACTCGAACACGCGACCTGCTGATTACGAATCAGCTGCACTACCGGCTGTGCTATTCCAGCGAATCATGCGTAAATTATTATACCATTATCATAGGGGACAGTCAATAGTTTTACCGGAAAAAGTTGCGGCGGGCCTTTAGGAGGGCCGCCGCAAGGGGCGCAAAAAAACCGAGCCAAATACCTCTGGCCCGGTTTTGAGCTTACAGCGCGGCTTTGGAAAGGGAGATATCCTCTATGTAGCAAAGCCCTATTTGTCCGGAGTATCTTTTGTCAGCCGGTCGATAATCTCCACCAGCCGGGCGATTTCCGGCTTGGAAATCTGTTCGTCAGCTCCCAGGGATTTTCCCTTCTGGCGCATGGCGTCGTTGATAAGGGAGGAGAACAGGATGATGGGGATGGTCTTCAGCTTCGGGTCCTCCTTCACCAGCTTGGTCAGCCGGTGGCCGTCCATCATCGGCATTTCAATATCGGAAACCAGACAGGCGACATGTTTTTTGATATCGTCTCCGGTGCTCTTGGCCTCAGTGAGGTAATCCCAGGCCTCCTGGCCGTTGTCGCATTTGACGGTGTTGTTGTAGCCGGCCCGGTGCAGGGATTCGACAATGAGCTTGGACAGAAGCATAGAGTCCTCCGCCACCAGTATGGTCTTTTCGCTCCGCTCCCGCTTGCCCAGCTTATCCAGGTCACTGATCTGGATGCCCACCTCCGGGTTGATCTCCGCCACGATTTTCTCAAAGTCCAGGACGGTGATCAGGCGGTTTTCATATTCGGCGATACCGGTTGCAACTCCCTCCTGGCCGCCGTAAATCAGCTTGTCCGGCTTTTTCATCTTGGTCCAGGAGATACGGTCAATGCCCACCACCGAATGGACGTGGAAGGCGAAATCCTTATTGTTGAAATTGGTGATAATGAAGATGTCGTGCTCCGGGTCCTTGGAGGGAGGGAGCCCCAGATATTTCGCCAGATCGATGATGGTTGTGACATCTTCCCTGGGTTTAAAAACGCCTTCAATATCAGGATGAGACTTCTGCATGGGCTTTACCTTTTCCGCGCGCATAATTTCGACGATTTTAGCCACATTGATGCCAAAAAGCTCACCGTCTATTGTAAATTCCATGATTTGCAGTTCATTGGTACCGGATTCCAGGAGAATCTCTGTCTGCTTGAACATTTCCATAGCGTTCACTACCCCCAACGTAAATTAAATGCAATTACATTATCGGATAAAATCCGGAAAAAATCAACCCTTAACAGGAAATTTTTTATGTTTTCTTTCCCAATTGGTTTTAGAGTACGATAAGCTGTAAAATATTTTTGAACTAAACTGGAATTTAAACAACCTTTCACGCCTGTCTGTGAATATTGCGCATATATGCAGCATGGGTAAGCATCGTGATTTTACTGCACGTATCCGTAATCCGACTGTTCCTCCGCCTGGCTCTGCTGTTCCGCTGCGGTCTGGTCTTTGGGCTTCTCTCCACCCTTATCCTCAGAGAAGAGACTGGAGGCCAGCAGATACAGCAGCAGGGAAATGCCTACATTTACGGCGTATACCACCGGAAGCGGAATACGCCAGAGCATCACCGCCACAATCAGAAACGCCTTGGGCACAATCAGAACCAGCGCATCCATGGGAAGAATACGACTTAAGACGTGGCAGGCTTTGATCAGCTCAGATATGTCCTTGGGGCCTATTCTGGCCAGCTGGACCTCCTGCTCCCTGGGGAGGACGGAATCATCTGGATAGTAAAGGCACCCGGTTTCCAGACAGATACCTACATCAAAGAACTCCCGAACCTTTCCCGCTGGGCCGATCAGCGCTACCTCACAGCCCCCCTTGCCGTGTTCGTCCCCACCCCGCAGGCGTTCCAAAAGGCTCCGGCGCTCCCGGTGGGTGGATTCGATATAGGAGGAATCCGCACCGGTCATCAGCGTCGCGGCGCGCACCGCCACTCCATCGTAGCCAGTGAGCAGTCCCACCTCCTCCACGCCGCTTTGGTGCAGGTCCCGAATCAGGGCGACGGAGTCCTCACGGATATTGTCGTTGAGCACGAAAGCGCCTACATATTCCCCGCGGATGGCCACATATATGGCCATGCGGCCGTCCTCCAGCACAGGCACCTCCAGGCCGATTTCGGTCATCATCCGTTCGCTGCCCACCATCACAAGAACGTCCTGGCGCATTCCCCGGATGCCGTAGCCTTCCAGGACCTCAAAGCCTTCAATGTCCTCTGTGCTGGGGGCCTGTTCCAGACCGAGGTGCTCCATAGCATAGCGGATAATGGCTTCGGAGATGAGGTTGCCTCCCTCTACCAGTAATTCCACTGCCGCAGCCGCCTCAATGACCTCTTCCGGCTTGACCCCTTCCACTGCGACGAATTCCTCCACATGCATATTCCCTTCGGTGACAAACCCTAAGTGATTCATAACCGCTTTTTTCAGTTTTGGTATCCGTTCCAGAAGGTGTACCGAGCCCAAAAGGATGCCCCGGTTGCTCAAAAAGCACAGGCAGCCCCGCTGGGCGAGCTGACAGGCAACCGAAAGCCCGCAGGGGAACAGCGCCGCCAGCAGCAGCGCTAGGGAGCGAATGCCGGCGGAATCAATCCGCAGGCCATAGTTGACCAAATAGTAGATCATCGCCGCCGCCGCACCTACGCCGGTCATCACCACAATCCATATTTTGGACCGGGAAACCAGGTCTGTGTTTTCCAGCGACGCATCCGTCACCAAGGCGCGGGCGGAGGGAATCAGCAGACCGGGGGTGGGCTCCACAATGGAGACGGTAATGGACCCCTCGGCGCTCTTGTCGCCCCTTTGCAGGATATCTCCAACGTCCGCCATGTGGGGCTGGGTCTCCCCAAAGGAGAGAATGGAGGCGGCGTTCCGCTCCAGGACGCCCCGGAAGGGCAGGACCTCTCCCTCCTCAAAGACCAGCAGATCTCCTTCCCGGACCTCCTCCGGCGCGACCTTCAAGGTCTGGTCACTGCGGATGCAGGTGATGCTCTGGGGGAAGAAAACCAGCTCCTTCGCCGTTTTTTCGTCAAAGCGGTTATAAAAGGCATCGACAAACATCATGCCGGTGGTGTACACCAGGAAAGCCAGCACAGCCTGGGCGTGGAAGCCCACAATAAAGATGGCCAGTGTGGATACCACCGCTGCCGCCCGTATCAGCCAGCTATCGCAGCGGGCGTTTTCTCCCATGAACAGGCTGGAGAAGATGGCGAAGAAGAAGCTCATGGCGGAGAGGTATGGGTGTGCTGTCCCACTATCCCGCCAGCTCCCGCTCATCAGCAGGAACAGCAGGGAGAGGCCGACGCTCGTCCAGAAAATCACCTGGAGTATCTCCTGGGTACCAAGGGTGGCCGCCCTTTCCCGCAGGCGCTGTGTCCAGGGGATTGACGGCTCCGGGGTGGGGGCGGGTTCTTCGTCGTAGTCGTCCTCTATGTAGTAGTCGTCCTCGGACGGTTCGGCGGAGTGGTAGGGGGTGGTGTTGAGCTTGGGCTGCTTGAAGACCGCCGCGTCGCTAAAACGTATCCGAACATCGGGAAAGGTTTTTTTCAGCAGCTCCATCACGTCGTTTACCGCATCCTCGGTGGGTCGTCCGCTGATATCCATTGTAAGCCGCTGGGACAGATAGTCGATCTGCGCCGAGTTTACCCCCTCCACGCTGCACAGGACCGGCTCCACCATTGAGCACAGCTTTGCATTGTTTAGCCCCTCCAGGGCCAGAATTTTCAACGCCACTAGGGATACCTCCTCAATATGATGAAATGGAAGATGTCATAACCGGTCACCCCGCCTTTTTGGTGAATGCGGCGGATACCTGGCAGTCCGCGGTAACGGTCAGATAGAAGACCTCCTTATCGACGGTTTTGACGCTTCCACCCATGTCCACCGTGACGGCATCCAGCTCATACCCGGCCTGGGGGAAGGCCACTACCCGCAGCACAATGCCATTGGGTACCGTCTGGCCGTTGTCCAGCGATCCGCTGGCGTAGGTGTACTCCACCGACAGGGTTCCGTTTTTCGCCCGGCTGAAGGAGACGCGGCAGGGGCCGTTTGCCTCGGCGGCCGCCTCTTCCCCGGCATCCTCGGCAACCTCCGGCTTTTTGCTCATATCCGGGAGGGGATAGTCCTCCTGGGAGAGGACCGGGTCGTTAAAGCGGGGGTCAAAATTTTGGGTAAAGCTGTTCTCGTTTTTGTACTCCGCTGTGGAGTTCTTTCCCTTCAGGAAGTAGTCGTATCTGGGTTCTCCTCCGATGGGGTCGTCAAAGGTGGAGTCCACCATATACCAGGCGCCGTCCAGCTTGACATAGTTCCACATATGGGCCTCGCCCCCGGCGTTGCCGCCGATAATGACGCAGGGAATACCCGCCCGATCACAGAGAAGCTTGAAAGCCTTGGAATACCCCTCGCAGGTGGCGTTTCCGTAAATCAGCGCGCCGTAGGACTCGTAGGAGAGGGGGTAGTTGGCGGGGGTGGCGGCGGCGGGCTCGTCGTATTGGCAGTTGTTGGTCAGGTAGTCGTGGAAAGCCCACACCTTTTCAAAGTCGTTGTTTCCCGCGCCCTTCAGAATACTCTGCACCTTTTCCTCCAGTTGGTCCTGTTTGGCGGGCAGGTCGGAGATATTGGTGAAGGTAACAGTGATCTCGGCGGCGGCAACCTGTACCTTTCCGGTTCCCTGGGCCGCCTTGGGGGAAATGGTGATGTTGGACTTGTTAATCCAGAACACCTGAGGATGGTCCCGGTAAAAGGCTTCATAGGCGCGGAAAAACATATCCTTTATCTGGTTCTGGGCCTCCTGGGAGTTTTCAAACTCCAAAGGTGCGGGGAAGGTGTGGGTAAAGGAGGGGTTTCCCTCCTGGAACTGGGTTGACATGTCGTCATAAAGCTCCGCCTCCTGTTCGCTGAGCTGGCTGCGGTAGCTCCACAGCTCCTCCTCCGCCCACACGACCGCGTCTGTCAGGGGGGACCAGCCGCCCGCAGCCTGCGGAAAGGGGAGCGCAAGGGCAAGGACAATAAGTATGGCTGCATACAGTCGTTTTTTCATTTGTCAATCTCTCCGGTTTTGTTTGTGATGTGTATGTACGCCTGTATCCGCGGCGCAAAAACGCCATAAGGAGGGACTGTGGGATGTGGGATGGGGGTGTTTCTCCGCTGGGAATACAGGCTCCAGGACCGCACAGACGGGTCAGGCACATCCAAAGGTAAGGAGCCTGACCCGTGTGGAATGATTTGATCAATCGTCTACATAGATGGTGATGGTTCCGTATGCCCTTTCATAGCTTTTGTCGTTGGGGACAAAGCGGAACTCAAACTCCTCCGTCTCGGTCACCATGGTCATGGTGTTGTCAACCCAGCTGACCTTGCCTGGAACCTCCCGTCCGGTGTTGGGGTCATAGGCGGTGACATGGGACTGGAGCTGTGTGGTAAAGTTGCGCAGCCGCCTGCTGGTAGAGGTGGTGTCAATATCCTCCACATCCAGGTTGAGGGTTCCGGAATCTCCCAGTATCTCCTCGTTCTCAATCTGTATCTTGATGGAATCCTGCACCCGGCCGTATTTGTTGCTGTCGGGGAGGAAGATGAAATCATAGTAGCCGGAGCGCTGTACGCGGATATTCTCATTGACCCAGCGCAGGGTGCCGGGAACCAGCTTGCCGTACATGTCATAGGCCTTGACGTTCTGGCGCAGCTTGGTGTTCAGGTCCCCCAGCCGTTTGGTGTTATATTCCACCTCAATGGTGCGGATGTCCAGATCCAGCTCCTCGTTGTTGCCGTCGTCCACCACAACGCGGATGTTGCCATAGACGGGGTCCAGATTGCTGTTATCTGGGGTGAAGAGGAAGCGATAGGAACCGGTTTTTCTCAGGACTGTGCTGCCGGAAAGGGTCCACTCCACCTCGCCGGTGACTCTCTTTTTATTGTAATAGGCGCGGACGCTGGCCTGGAGGTCCGCGGTATAATCCCGCAGACGGTCCCCGTATTCCGTGTAAATGGCATCGGTGCGGAAGGTGACGTCCCCGTCGCTGCTGGAAATCTGAGTGGAGCCGGGACGGGTGCTGGAGGAGACTACCCCCGTTCCGCCGGTGATAGAGCGGACGTCAGCGCCGTCCTGGACGGTAATCCTCGCGGAGGTATGGTTGCGGTTGGCGGTGTCGATGCTGCTGCCCTTGACGGCGATGAGGGATGCGGCTGACTCAAGGTCCACATTGCCGATATCCCCGTAGACGCTCACCTTGACGGGGGTGTTCACCGTCACGTTTTCGACAGAGCACTTGCTGCCAATGACGACATTGCGGTCCAGGTCCCGGTGGAGGACCAGGCTGTCAATAGAGCCGTTGAGGGTCACGTTGCTCTGGTCCCCCAGGGTAACGCCCACATATTGGCCGTCGGTATTGTAAAAACAAATCAGAAGGTCGTCGGAGGAGTCCGTGACCAGGACAATATCCTGACGGGACATCTTGTAAGAGCCGGTGGTCCGGCCGTCTTTCTGGAAAGAGATGGATTTGTCTCCTACCGTTACGCTGAACGGGGAGGAAGCCGCGTATACCCTATTCCCTGACAGGCCGCAAAGGGAAGCCGCCAGTGCGAAGGAAAGCAGGAGGGCAAGCAGCCGTGGAAACCTGCGTGCGTGAAACATAGGCTCAACTCCTTTATATATCAGACCAGGGGGAATGGACGCCCCGCTGATAAAGATAGCTTATGAAAAACTTTTCGGCAAATAAACATAAAAATCAAGGGGGTAACATATTTTTTACATTTGCTCTCAATCCGGCTTTTCCTCGCCTGCATATGCCATAAGCAGCGCCAGGGTATTGAAGAGTCCTTCCTCATGGGTCCTTTCCATGCCGTGGGAGGCGTGGACCCCCGGCCCAATCAGCGCACCGCGGATGTTGTTCCCGCCCCGGAGTGCCGCGCTTACGTCGGAGCCGTACTGGGGGTAGATATCCACCGCGAAGCGGAGGCGTTGATTCTCCGCCAGCCGGATCAGCCGTCCCACCATGTCGTAATCATAGGGGCCGCTGGAGTCCTTGGCGCAGATGGAGACGTCGTACTCGGTACAGGTCAGGTCATCCCCGACGCAACCCATGTCCACCGCCAGCACCTCGGAGACCTCCGGCGGCAGATAAGCCGCCCCGTGGCCCACCTCCTCGAACACGGAGAAGAACAGGATAGTATTGCAGGCGGGCTCCCACCCCTCCCTGGAGAGGATTTCCGCCAGGGTCAGTATACAGGCGGACCCGCCCTTGTCGTCAATAAAGCGGGATTTCAGGAAGCCGCTTTCGGTGATCTGGGTTTTGGGGTCAATGCAGATAAAATCCCCCGCCCGGATGCCCAGCTTTTCCACGTCCTCCTTTTTCCTCACCTGCATATCCAGGCGTACCGCCATTTCCTCCGGCTCCCGCTTGCGGGTGCGGCTGTCCGGATAGACGTGGGCGGAGGGGCTGAGGCTGAGGATTGTCCCGGTGTACACCTGGCCGGAGCGGGTGCAGACGCGGCAGTATTCCCCGTCCAGTGTGGGGACGATTGGGCCGCCCAGAAGAGTGAACTTCAGCATACCGTCCTCGGTGACGGAGCGGACCATCAGGCCCAGGGTGTCCACATGCCCGGAGATTAGGACGGTCTTGGCGGGGTTCCGGCCGGGGATGGTGATTGTCACACAGCCCTTTTGGGTGATGGAGCAGGGATATCCCAGCTCCTTGCCCCGTTTGAGCAGATATTCCGCAGCCCGGCCGGTAAAGCCGGTGGGGCTGTCGATTTCCAGCAGCTCCCTGGCGTTTTGGAGCAGAAGCTGGCGGTAACGGGTAACATCAATCTGATCTAACATAAAGAAGCTTCCTTCCGGCAGCAGCCGTTTATTTTCATATATTCATTATAGCGAAAATGTGCGAAGCGTCAATGGGGGATTTCACACAGATAACTGTTGTACCTCCTCCGGGGAGAGGCCGGACAAATCCACAATTTCCTCCAGGGAGTATTTTCCTTTTTCCAGCATACGGAGGACGAGATTTTTTTATCTTCCTCACGAGTTTCCTTATAGACTTCCTCACACATCTCTTCCAAAATTTTACACATAGCAGCAACCCCCTTTTCACTTTCTTTAAAAAATCTCGTTCTGTCTGCCAGTACGCTGTAGTTCATTTCCGACGGGGTGGGGCAGGAAAAACCGTACATCAGCTTTCCGATGGGGGTATCGTCCCGGTACGCCCCGTTTACATAAGACTTCCGCATCTTTATCCTATCACATTTTTGCTTTTTTTTCAAGGAGGACATAAAAACCGCCTGGAGCAAATTGCCCCAGGCGGCTGTCATTGGAATTATACCGTGGCGGAATACTTGGTTGCGGTTTCAATCAGGCTGCCGTTGTCGTCGTAGACACGGAGGTAGGCGCGGACGCGGTATTTTTGGCCGCGTTCCAGGCTGGCGGTGGTGGAGAA
>Ga0073906_1004945_pt1 | contig 12635 bp, 11 predicted proteins | sample Inofromicrocosms_FD_65485 | JGI IMG/M metagenome (GOLD analysis project Ga0073906, IMG submission 65485) | Mouse cecum microbial communities from Vienna, Austria - Inoculum for glucosamine and mucus D2O microcosms | ecosystem: Host-associated > Mammals > Digestive system > Large intestine >... | reverse complement strand
CCGCCAGGAATGACGGTGCATGGCTCCCGCGTGGAACAGCAGCAGCAGGAACCCAAAGGCCATCAAACTATAAGCGTTGTTCCAGTAATCGTAAGGAATGACCCAAAGGAAGAGGATCAGCCAGGACAAAGCGGCGGCGGAAGAATCCCCGAAGGAGAAGGCCAGCCGCGCAAAAAAACTATCTTCCAGGGCAGGCTGCAAAAGCCCGTAAAGCCACCGAAGAATTCTCGCGGGCAGGTCGATAATCACATTAAGCAGGCGGCAGAGAAGACTGTCTGGCCAGCCCCGGGCCACGACGCCCTCCCGGCAAAGGGGCTGGAGCAGAAAGCTGGTTTCCACCTGACGGCCGCACCAATTCTCCACGCGGCGAATCAAACGGCTGAGACTGCTGTCCAGATACGACGCCCAGAACGCCAGCCAAAGCCGGTACAGGCAGCTCTCACGAAGAAGGGACATAGACAAAAGCTCCTTTTCTCATTGAATCAGATACGGTTTTTCAGCCGGTAGAGCTGGGTAAGGGTAAAGAAATGCTTTCCCCGAACCAAATTGGCCACCATCTGCTTGTTGGGGTTAAGACCCGAGGGCGCGACGGTGGAAATTGCCTGTGCCATATCAGGCCGCCGGCAAAGCTCCTTTACGGCCTGCTGACGCTGACGGATGCTCTTTGGATTATCCGGCGCGTACTCGTTCCCAATGGCGATCAGCAGTCCGGCCCAGCTGGAATTCTCGCGCCAGAGGGGACGGGCGGCTTCCAGGCCATACTTTTCCGCCAAAGCCGTTTTCCGTTCCATAAAGCGGTCAAAAACCTGCTGAAAATCCTTCATATACTTATGAGTGGCAGAATTGGGATTCATCAGGTATCGGTAAAGGGGTTCTTCTGTAACGGCCAGCTTTTTGGCGATACAGAAATACTCCATCAGAAAGAGTTCATCCTCCAGGTAAGCGCCCTCGAAGGAAATCCCCCGCAGGAGCTTAGCGGAAAAGAGGAACCGCCAGATAAAGCCGTTGAACACAGGAATCTGCAATCTGTCGCCCAGAAGGGGATAGACAATGCGTTCCCGGACAGCCTCCCTGTCATACACCCCGGCAGGCAGCAGCAGTTCAGGCTGTTGGCTGCCATTTGGGGTTACGTTCAGGTGAGCGCAGCCCGCACTGTCGGCCCCGGTACGCTCCAGGAGTTCCAGAAGCGATTCCAGGGCCCTGGGCAGGAAAGCGTCGTCGGCGTCCAGAAAGGCGATATACTCCCCCTTGGCTTCATGCAGGCCCAGGTTCCGGGCTTCGCTGACGCCGGCGTTTTTCTTCCGATGAAAGACACGTATCCGCTGATCCTGCTGGGCGAACCGGTCGCAGAGTTTGGGGGACCCATCCCGGCAGCCGTCGTCCACCAGAAGCAGTTCCCAGTCCTGAAAGCTCTGCGCAAGGACGCTCCCGACGGACTGCTCCAAAAAATTCTCCGCCTGATAGACGGGCATAATTACGGAAATCCTGGGCATGACGCACCTCCAGCATAATCTGCCCTCAAAACCACAGGCAGAGTATCTTTATTGTACTCCATTTTCTTCCCCAGGTCAACGTTTTTCATTTTTCGCGCAAAGCCCCTAAAAAAACGCCGCTTCTTTCTCTTTATTCGTTTTTTCGAAAAAGGAAAAGAAAAGAAGCAAAAGAAAAAGAAAAGCGTCCAGTAATTCCCGGAGCCTGATTCAAGGGACTCCGGTTTTATGTTCTACAGTCAGCAAATGATGTAAAGGAATCAGGTGGCAGGCGGGTCGGTACGGCGGAGATACAGCTCTTCTGCCTGCCGCTGGGCGTACACTAAGGCTTCCTGAAGGCGGGCGAGGGACTGTTCAGCGTCAGTGATGGCGTTAAACAGCAGCAGGTACTCTTCGGTCAATCCGTTCATGGTTACCATCCTTTCTTGTCCCGTTCTGGAACGTTCGCTATCATAGGGGTCGCACATATCATACACAATATCGATTGCAGATTTTGCTGAAAGCCGTCGAGTGAACTGAAAATTTGCAAAAATCGTACAGACTACGGAGCTTTTTTCAGAATGCTGTCTTACCTCTTGTATTCAAGCCGGAAAAAATCAAAATTTGCGGAAAGCGCGGCGGGCGAAAAGAAAATGTGTCCGAAGCATCAAAGGCGGCATTTTGAAACAAACTCCCGGCAAGCTGTGAAAGATTTTCTTCCCGGACCCGTTGGGAAAGCGCAGAGAAAAGGGACCCGCGCAAAGATTTCGAACCGGCTTCAAAGAAAAATGCAGAAACGCAGGGAAATGATTTCAGATATAGAATAAAGCAATAGAACAAAAATCGACAATCAGCAGCGCCAAAAAAACGGAAGACCGAGAAAACAAAGCCCGCCTTTCACGTCCGGTTTCAGGAAAGGAAAGACTGGCTTTGGTTTTTTCAGGTAGAATTCAGCGCAGCCTGATAAAGTGCCCCCATCAGCAGGAACAGAAAGGATGTGTCAGAGATGCTCCAGTACAGGCACGAATGGAAGCACGAGATCAGCCTGGGGGACCGTCTTGCAATTCGTCAGAGGCTTTCAGCGATTGCCCGTCCAGACAGCCACGCGCAGAATGGACGCTATCTGATCAGAAGCCTGTACTTCGACACGCCCGGCGACAAAGCTCTGCGGGAGAAGGTGGACGGGGTAAGCCGCCGCGAGAAATTCCGGCTCCGTTATTACAATCTGGACCCGTCCATGATCCATCTGGAGAAGAAGAGCAAATACGGCGGTTTGGGAACGAAGGAATCGGCGGAGCTGACTCCAGAGGAAGCCCAGGCTCTGGCAGACGGCGATTTCCGGTGGATGCTGCACAGCGGCCGTCCCCTTTTGCAGGAGCTTTACAGCAAGATGCAGACCCAGGGCCTCCGGGCGAAAACCATTGTGGATTACATACGGGAGCCGTACGTTTACGGGCCGGGGAACGTCCGGGTGACGCTGGACTATGACATCCGCACAGGCCTGCAATGCACGGGCTTCCTGGACCCCGCCTGTCTGACCATCCCCGCACGGAACGCGCCGGATATTCTGGAGGTCAAATGGGACGCCTTCCTGCCCGCGGTCATTCAGGACGCCGTCCAGCTTCCGCACTGCCGCGCCGCCGCCTTTTCCAAATACGCCGCCTGCCGGGTTTACGGGTAGCCGCGTGTTCTATATTTCATGTATCCAATTAAATAAAGGGGACGAGAGTAATGACATTCAATGATATTTTCAAATCCAGCTTTCTGGAGAACGTGACCAGCGTCAGCATACTGGACATGGCCATCGCGCTGGTACTGGCTTTCGGGCTTGGGATGCTGATTTTCCTGGTGTACAAAAAGACCTTTGCCGGCGTGATGTACTCTTCCAGCTTCGGGGTGACCCTGGTGGCGCTGACGATGATTACCACCCTTGTGATACTGGCGGTGACAAGCAATGTGGTCCTGTCTCTGGGCATGGTGGGCGCGCTGTCCATCGTGCGTTTCCGGACGGCCATCAAGGAACCGCTGGACATTGCGTTTCTGTTCTGGTCCATCGCGGTAGGCATTGTGCTGGCGGCGGGGATGATTCCGCTGGCGGTGATCGGAAGCGTGGTCATTGGACTGATGCTTCTGGTGTTCGTGAATCGGAAGACTCATGTGAATCCATACATTGTGGTCCTTCAGTGCGACGGCTATGACAGCGAGACCCAGGCCCGGACGTTTCTGGAATCCCACGCGGAACGCTGCGCGGTAAAGAGCAAGAGCGCCCGGAAAGGATTGGTGGAGCTGAATCTGGAGGTCCGCCTGAAGGATGGGAACACGGATTTCATCAACGCCCTTTCCGAACTGGACGGAGTAGAGAGCGCGGTACTGGTAAGCTACAACGGGGATTATATGGGATAAGGAAGGAGGCGCTCATGTCTGCCCATAAGCATATAGACCGAATCTGTCTGGCGGCGGTGCTGATTTCTCTGCTGGCGGCGATGGCGCTGTGCAGCCGGGGGGTGCAGTCCGAGGGCACGGCGTTGGGATACGAGGCGCGGCTGTTCGATACCGGCCGGGTCCATACCATTGAAATTGTGATGGACGATTGGGACGGATTTCTGGAGACCTGCGAAAATGAGGAATATGCCGCCTGCGCCGTGGTAATCGACGGGGAAGCCTATAAGAATGTCGGCATCCGGGCAAAGGGCAATACTTCGCTCAGCATGGTTTCCGCCATGGACAGCGACCGGTACAGTTTCAAGCTGGAGTTCGACCATTACGAGGCGGGACGCTCTTATTACGGCCTTGACAAGCTCTGTCTGAACAACATCATTCAGGACAATACCTATATGAAGGACTGCCTGACTTACCGGCTGATGGCAGATTTCGGAGTTGACGCGCCTCTGTGCAGTTACGTTTACATCACCGTCAACGGCGAGGATTGGGGGCTGTATCTGGCGGCAGAGGGCGTAGAAGAGGGCTATATGCAGCGTACCGGAAAGACCCGCGGGAATCTGTATAAGCCCGACAGTCTCAGTATGGGCGGCGGCAGAGGCAATGGCCGGGGCTTCAACATGGACGGCCTGGATTGGGATGAAGAGGGCGCCCCGGCATTTGGGGACTTCCAGCCTGGAGAGAGACCGGACAGAGGGATGAATTCCCCCGACCAGCCCGCCGTACCGGAAGAGGGCGCGGGAAATGGGAACAGCGGCCAACCCGATCAGCCCGCCGTACCGGAAGAGGGCGCAGAAAATGGGAACAGCGGCCAACCCGATCAGCCTGCCGTACCGGAAGAGGGCGCGGGAAACGAAAGAGACTTTCCGGCCCCTGGAGGAATGTCCGAACCGCCGGATTTTGCCGGAGGCGGTATGGGAGCGGCGGACGTAAAGCTGCAATACACGGACGACGACCCGGAGAGCTATGCCAATATTTTTGAGAGCGCTAAGACTGCGGTAACGGACGCGGACGAGGAACGGCTGATAGAGGCGCTGAAAAAACTGGGGGAAGGGGACCCGTCGGCGTTGGATATGGAGCAGGTTCTGCGTTACTTTGTGGTGCATAATTACGTCTGCAACGGCGACAGCTACACCGGCAGTATGGTCCACAACTACTATCTTTATGAGGAAGGAGGCCGTCTGTCCATGATTCCCTGGGACTATAATCTGGCTTTCGGGACGTTCCAGGCTCAGGACGCGCCGGCGATGGTAAACGACCCCATAGACACGCCTCTGTCCGTAACCGGCGGCGGGGACCGTCCTATGTTCGATTGGATAACCGGCAGTACGGCGTATACGGAGCTGTACCATCAGTATTTCGCGGAATTTCTGGAAACTGCGGACCCCGCCGGGCTGATTGCGGAAATGTCCGAACTGATAGCGCCGTATGTGGAAAAGGACCCGACGAAATTCTGCACCTACGAAGAATTTCAGACAGGCGTGCAGACCCTGACGGAGTTTTGCCGCCTGCGTACGGAGAGCGTGGCCGGACAGCTTGCCGGTACGATTCCAGCGGATTCCGACGGACAGACCGCAGAGCCGTCCGCGCTGGTTGACGCATCGGGCTTGAAGCTGTCGGAAATGGGGACGATGAATCATGGCGGCGGGCGAAGCAGAGACGCGTTCGGACCCAACGCCGGAACAGCCCCGCAAGCCGAAGGGGAGGGCCCAGCAAACAGCAAAGTCCCAGCAATGAACGCCGTTCCGCCTACAGGAGGAATCCCTGACCGCACTGCATTCAATGGTGCTCCAGGCGGGTTCAGGGAAGAGACGGCGGCGGGCCCGGAGGCGCTGATTCTCCTGGGCGTGTCCGCGGCGATTCTTCTTGTCGGAATCCTGCTGGTAAAACGATACCGCCGCTGGGGAGGGTAAGAACGGCGTACAGGACGATGGAAAGCCTTCGGAGGGACGTTCTTCCGGAGGCTTTTCTGGATTCCATACAGACTGCGGGCACAGGGCGGCAAAAACAGGCTCACCGCAAGATATTATAAAAAATGGCTCCTGACTTTGACGGATTCATCAAAAACAAGGGTCGGTTTTTGTAGGAACTCATAATAACCCGATTTTCTCAAGCCAATAAAAACACCGTCTTTTGTCCGGAACAGCCGGTTTGCGGAATTTTTGAAGCATAAATCCAACCGCGGCCATAGGAATTTACGGCAAACCCAAAAAGAAGACAAGATCGTGAAAGAAATCCAGGTACAGCGGCGTTATAATAGCGTCAGCAAAACCCAAGAGCTACAAAACAAAATGATACAGAAAGGAACGGTGTAACACATGAATAAAGTAAAAGCCTTTTTTAACTGCCTGGTTGCGCTCCATTACGCCGACCTCGCCAACGGCCTCCGCTAAGGAACGGCCTGAAATACATCTTTTAGAATAAAAGGAGATTTTTGCTATGTACGGACTGAAACAGTTCTTTAACGCTCTGGTAGCCATTCACTGCGCCGAGCTCAGCACCCTGAAGCGCGCCTGATTGTACCCCCCAAAAAGTCCTGTGGAACGGCTTGGCTGAACCACGGGGCTTTTTTTCATTTCCGGCATAAAAAGACGCCGGAGACCAGAGCAGAACACCCCAGTCCCCGGACGGATCACAGACGGATTACTGCGCGTCCTTGACGATATCCATATTTTTCGGCAAAACCAGGCTGAGGATAATGGACACAACAAAGACCACAGCAACGACATTGGAAGCGAAAACAGACTTGATGGTTTCAGGGAAGATATTCCAGATATCGGCCTCTGTGGTAGCAGTGAAGCCAATGCCGACCGCCAGGGAAAGGGAAGCGATGGTAATATTCCGCTGAGAGAAGCCGCAGTCTGCAATCATACGCATACCGGAGACGACGATAGAGCCGAACATCATGATGGTGCAGCCGCCCAGTACGGATTCCGGAAGGGACGCGAAGAAATTCCCCACCGGCGGCAGAAGGCTGGCAAGAATCATGCAGGCCGCGCCAGTCATAATGGTAAAGCGGTTCACCACCTTGGTCATGGCGACAAGGCCCACATTCTGGGAGAAGCTGGTAACGGGCGGGCAGCCAAACAGGCCGGAGACACAGGAGGCGTAGCCGTCGCAGGCCAGGGAGCCGGAAATTTCACGGCTGGTAATCTCCCTGTCCAGTCCTCCGGAGACCAGCGCGGAGGTATCGCCAATGGTTTCCGCCGCAGAGACGAGGAAGATGATGCAGACAGAGATGATCGCGCCCAGGTTGAACTCCGGCAGATAGGGCAGCGGCCGGGGCAGGGCAATCAGACCGCCGGAGAGCAGCGTGCTCAGATCCACCTTGCCCATAAGCACCGCCGCCGCGTAGCCCGCAAGCAGCCCCGCCAGGACGTTGAGCTGCTTGAGGTAGCCCTTGGCCAGCGCGTTCCAGACCAGACAGACGATCAGGGTAAAGAGGCCCAGCAGGAGATTCTGCGCGGAGCCGAAGTCCTCCACATAGCCCCCGCCGAAAGAACGGGTGCCGACGGTGAAGAGAGAGAAGCCGATGGCCGTAACCACAGACGCGGCCACAATCGGCGTAATCAGCCTGCGCCAGTAGTTTGCCAGAAGCCCCAGGGTGCCCTCCATCAGACCGCCCACGATGACCGCGCCAATCACGGAAGGGTATCCGTAATTCGAGGCAACGGTGCTCAGAACGGCCACAAACGTAAAGCTGACGCCCATGACAACCGGCAGACGGGAACCGACGCGCCAGACGGGATAGAGCTGAATCAGCGTGGCAATACCGGCGATAAACATGGCGTTTTGCAGCAGCACGGCTAAGCTGGAGGTGTCCAGTCCCGCGGCCCCGGCAATGATGGTGATGGGCGCCAGATTGGAGACGAACATAGCCAGAATATGCTGCAAGCCAAAGGGGACCGCTTTTGCGATGGGGACCCGCCCGTCCAGACGGTAGATGTTCTCAATGCTGATGTTCTGGGGTTTTGATGTCGTTTTCATACGCGCCTTTCCTTTCTCCGTATACAGTTTGTCGGACTTCCCTGTAAAGCCCGGACGCGGTGGCAGCTTCCTCCTTTCCCTTGTGAATTTTGCATATAGCTTTCCAATTTATTGTAACGCATTTTTACAGCGCTGTCAAACAAAAAATCAGTTTGCCTAAAAAATTTTCTGTCTGGAATCCCGGGCGTTCATCTGCGTTGACCCTGAAACCGCCGTTCTCGGAGCGGCCTTTCACACGTTTGAATGGCTGTTTGTCAGAGCCGCCCCAGTGCTCCTGATCGCCGCGGTCATTGGAATTTTCCTGGTACACAGAAAAGAGCAAAACGATACAAGCCGCCATCCTGAACAGGGAAATGAAAAAGAAGGGGCTTGCGCGGAAGGGGAAGTTCTGGTATACTATAGAGGAAGAAATAACCTCCGGGGACGGGGGCAGTGAAGATCAGACACAAAGAGGTGTTTTGTTATGATTAACGGGATCATGAGCGCCGGCATCAGCCCCTATGCGTACGCCTATAACGTCGGACGGCAGAAGGAAGCCATGCAGCCGCAGACAGTGCGCCAACAGGAAACAGCCCAGAATTGGAGCCTGCGGAAGAGCGCGTCGCCGGAATCTCCCGTGCAGCCGGTACAGCCCGTCAGACCGGTGACGGCAGACGAGGAGTCCATTCCGGAGCTGATGAGCCGCTACGAGAATGACCCGGCGGCTATGGCGGCACGGATGCGGATTCAGTACGACCAGCCGGAGACGGAAGGACAGGCGCTGGTGAACGGTCAGGCAGACGAGGAAAACCCGGCGCTGGGCGTAGAGGGTGCCCAGAAGGCTGTGGAGGAGGGCGAATGTCAGACCTGCAAGGAGCGGAAATATCAGGATGGTTCCGATGATCCAGGGGTTTCCTTCAAGACGCCTACCAATATTGCTCCGGAGCAGGCCGCGTCCGCCGTACGGGGTCACGAGATGGAGCACGTGGTCAGGGAACAGGCCAAGGCACAGCGGGAAGACCGGAAGGTAGTCAGCCAGACCGTCACCATGCACACGGCGATCTGCCCGGAGTGCGGCAAGGCATATGTCTCCGGCGGTACTACCCGTACTACCACCAAGGCAAATCCCCAGGTGGAAGAGGCCCAGAAAACTGAAGAGGATAACCAGAATCGGACGCCCTTTACCGCGGCGGCCTGAGTTTACAACGCTCCTTCGTTCGTCGGAGGGGCGTTTTTGTTTTGGGAACACTGCTTTTTCAACAGAAATTTTTTGGGAATGCGAAACTTTTTTGTAAGAAATGCCGTCTGTATTAGTAAAGGCTCTGTGGAAGAGGGGCCGGAATGGAGGATAAGAGGATGAGAAGAGTGTGTGCGCTCCTGCTGGCCCTGTCCCTGCTGACTCTGACTGCCTGCGGCGGGGCGATGAACAAGGTAATGATGGCAGGAGGGGACGACGCGTTCAACAGCACGGAGTCAGGACCTTCGGCGGATTCAGGCGGGGGAACCGGGGAGTACGGCTTCTATGACGTGGACACGCCGATGGAGGAGTCGGAGTCGGACGCGCAGACGGAAATGCCGGACCGTCTGAAGAACGCGAAAATGATTTACACGGCACGGCTTGAAGCTGAGACGACGGATTTCCAGACCTGCGCCCAGGCCATAGAGGAACAGGCGTTAAAATTGGGCGGCTATCTGGAATCGGCGGAGGTGAACAGCTATAACAGCGGCTGCCGGTCGGGTAATTACGTGGTCCGGGTGCCGGCGGAGTCCTTCAGGACCTTCCTGAAAGCCGTGGGCGAGATCGGGCACGTGGTCTATCAGCAGAATGACAGCCAGAATATCAGTGAGATGTACTACGATACCGAAAGCCGTCTGACCACCCAGAGAACCAAGCTGGAACGTCTGCAAAAGCTTCTGGCCCAGGCGGAGAACATGGAGGACCTGATTACCATTGAGTCCGCCATCGCCGAGACAGAGCTTGCAATCGAACAGCTTACCGGCGAACTGCGGCACTATGACGCCCTTGTAGACTTCGCCACGGTGACAATCAGTCTTGATGAGGTCGTCCGGCTGTCCACGGTGGAAACGGCGCCTCCGGGCTTTATGGAGCGTCTGGGCCGGTCCTTCGCTGACGGCCTGACCCATTTCGGAGATTTCCTGCAAAACCTTGCCATCGCCCTGGCTTATAGCTGGATCTGGCTGCTGATTTTGGCGGCGGTGGTGGTCCTTCTGGTACGCCGTGCGAGGAAGAGAGCGCCGTTTCACCGGAAAAAAGCGCTGGAGAAAAATATGCCGGGTATGGAGAAGAAAAGCGCGCCGGATCTCGAAAAGCACGACCGTAAGGAGCCTTGAACCAGGAAACATCAAAATGGCAGGTCCAAGGCAGAAAAGCGGCTGCGGAAGTGAAGAGAAGTACAGACAAACGCCCCGGATGGAAAGAGAACCGGACAACGGCCCCGGGACGGAAAGAAGTCTGAACAGCAAACCCGAACCGGAAAGAAGCTTGAACAAAGACGGCACAGAAGAATCCTGAACAGTAAACCCGAACCGGAAAGAAGCCTGAACAAAGACGGCGTGTGAGCAGGAAAGGAATCTGAACAGCGTCAACCCCAAGACAAACAAAGAGGGCGGATTTGAAACCCGTCCTCTTTAATTATGCGGTTTGGAAATCGGGAAGGTCAGAAGCGCCGGACGCCGTCACTCCAAAGGGCGCGGATGGCGGAGGGCTGGCGGAGATAGATAGCGCGTTCGAGCCGTTCCTGAGGCGTAAGGGGATGGGGCTGGGGGAGGCTGTCGTCGGCGAGGACCATGGCATGAAGGGAGTTTCCGGGCGCGAAGCCGGGTTTTTCACCGAAGTAGGCGGCCCCGGCGGAGGTGGCGAGATACCAGGCTTCCAGGACGGTAAGGAAATCGGTCTGCCAATTGTCCAGGATACGGCGGGCCTTGGAAGCACGGATGGAAGCGGCGGCAACGTCAAACATATTCAGCCGGTCGCCGCCTGCAATATCACTGCCCAGAGCGACTTTCACGCCCTCCTGCATCATGACCCGGACAGGCGCGACGCCGGAGCAGATATTCTGGTTGGAATCCGCACAGTGTACTGCCGTGACGCCTGCTTCCGCCATAGCCTGCCGTTCCCGCTCGTCGGACCAGACGCAGTGGGCCATAATGGTGCGGTCGTTCCAGAGGCCGTATTTTGCATAGCACTCCCAATACTGGCGGCAGTCCGGGTGCAGGCTGGCCACCAGCTGGATTTCCCCGGTGTTCTCCGACAGATGGGACTGCGCCGGAAGCTCCCGCTCTTTTGCCAGACGGCCCAGGAATTCCATCAGGCCGTTGGTGCAGGAGGGGATGAACCGCGGCGTGAGTATGGGACGAATCTGCCGGAAATCCTGACATTCTTCCAGCCAGCACAGGGTTTCCGATATGGATTCCTCTGTGGTTTCCTGCAAATTCTTCCCGCCGTTCCGGTCCATGTTCACCTTGCCCACATAGCCCGTTACGCCTGCCTTTTCCAGTTCCTCCATCAGGATCAGGGTCCCTTCCCGATGCAGGGAGGAAAACATACATACCCGCGTGGTTCCGCCTGCGATCAGTTCCCCGGCAAGACGGCTGTAAATCTCCCTTGCATAACCGGGATCGGAAAAGCGGGCCTCCGTAGGAAACGCATATGTGTCCAGCCATTCCAGAAGGGGCCGGTCCATGCCCGTGCCCAGCATCGGGTACTGGGGCGCGTGCAGATGCAGGTCCGCCATGGTCTGGAGCACCAGCGCGTCCCCGAAGTCCTCCACCGGCGCGCCTGCGTAGGCCTCCGGCAGAACGGGAAAAACGCCGGTGATCTTCCCGTTCTCCGCAATCAGGAAGCCGTTTTCCGTGACCTCCAGTTTCCCGAAGGCGGGGGCGGATAGAATGGTCCCTTTGATGATGGTCAGCGACATATGACAGGACCTCCTTTCAGTTCTCTCAGGTATTTGGGGGCGGCGTGTACAAAAGGGGGCAGGCTTGCCGCAAAGCCTTCATAGAAACATAATACCACAGGACGGCGGCAAAATCAATCGGCACCACCGGGACGCTGAATGCTTATACTGGGATACGGGTAAAAGCCCGAAATCCAGGAAAAGGCGTGATACTATGCTGCGTGCAATTGGCTGGGCCGCCCTGGGCACCGGCTTTACATTTCTGATGACCACACTTGGGGCGGCGATGGTCTTCTTTCTCTCCGGCGAACCGAAACCGCGATTTCAAAAGGCGATGCTGGGCTTTGCGGCGGGAGTGATGACGGCGGCTTCGGTATGGAGCCTGCTGCTTCCGGCGATTGAACAGGCGTCAAGCTGGCGGGTACCGGGCTGGTTTCCTGCCGCGGCGGGGATGCTTCTTGGTGTTGGCTTCCTGGCCGCGCTGGACGCCCTCCTGCCTTATCTCCGTCCCACCCAATCCGATCCCGTCTGGCGACAGAATACCCTTCTTATGACGGCCATCACCCTACATAACGTGCCGGAGGGCATGGCGGTAGGTCTGGCGTTTGCGCTGGCGGCTTCGGGGGAGGGCGCGGTTGGGGCCATGGCGCTGGCATTGGGCATCGGCATCCAGAATTTCCCCGAAGGCGCCGCCGTAGCCCTACCCCTGCGGCAGGAAGGACAGTCCCGGACCCGGGCTTTCTTTGGCGGCACCATGTCCGGCGCGGTGGAGCCTGTGTTTGGCATCCTTGTCGTTCTGATCGCGGCCTGGGCCAACCCCTTAATGCCCAAACACAGGCTCCAC
>Ga0073906_1004941_pt1 | contig 12645 bp, 14 predicted proteins | sample Inofromicrocosms_FD_65485 | JGI IMG/M metagenome (GOLD analysis project Ga0073906, IMG submission 65485) | Mouse cecum microbial communities from Vienna, Austria - Inoculum for glucosamine and mucus D2O microcosms | ecosystem: Host-associated > Mammals > Digestive system > Large intestine >... | reverse complement strand
TTTTGCGGAAATAATCTTAGGCGTTTTTTGTGCAAAGGTTCGCTCTGTGGAAGTCACTTTTGTGTAGCTTCCGCAGAGCTTTTTTGTTGCCCTTAGCGCCATCGCCCGGTCCGCGAAAGAGGCCGCCGTGCTCTTTGCACAGCGGCCTGGCCCGGCAGGATTCTTCACCCTGCCCTCGCAGCTTTCGTCAAGGTTCTGCATCAGATGTTTTCCAGATATTTTACAATATCTCCCACCGTCTTCATCGTCTCAACTTCCTCGTCGGGAATCTCGGCGTTGAATTCGTCCTCCAGGCTCATCACCAGGTCAACCACGTCCAGGGAGTCAGCCCCCAGGTCGTCGATGATGTTGGCCTCCATGGTGACAGCGTCTTCCTCAACGTCCAACTGATCGCAGAGAATGTCCTTAACCTTGTCAAATACAGCAGCCATAATGAAATCCTCCTAAAATAAATATACAGCTTATTTTATTTACCCTTACAGGGCGGCTCCTGCCGCCCTGCGGGGATAAAGCAAAATGATTACACGCCGCCCGGATTCTCTGCCCCCGCTGCGCCCTCCGCGCCCTCGGTGAATTCACCGATTTTGCGGAATTTTTGGTAACGGCGTTCCAGCAGCTCCTCTGTGGGAACATCCTGGAACCGTCCCAGGGCGTCGCGCAGATAATGGGCAATGTGGGAGGCAGTCTCCTCCTTGCCCAGGTGCGCGCCGTTGGGGGCTTCGGGAATGATCTTCTCCGCCACTCCCAGCTCTACCAGGTCCTCAGCAGTAATGCGGGCGCAGTTGGCCGCCTCCTGTTCTCTGGAGGCATCCCGCCACAGAATACTGGCAAACCCGCGGGGGGAAACCACCGAGTACACCGCGTTTTCCAGCATGGCAAGCTCATCGCAGACCCCCAGGGCAAGTGCGCCGCCGCTTCCGCCTTCTCCCAAAACCACCGAGATGATGTTGGTCTTCAGCGTCATCATCTCAGAGAGGTTGCGGGCAATGGCCTCTCCCTGGCCCCGCTCCTCGGCTTCCACGCCGCAGAACGCGCCGGGGGTGTCAATCAGGCAGATAATGGGACGATGGAATTTCTCCGCCTGTTTCATCAGCCGCAGGGCCTTTCGGTATCCCTCCGGATGGGGCATTGCAAAGTTGGAGGCCTTGTTTTCCTCCAGGTTCTTGCCCTTCACCTGTCCGATCACCGTCACCGGCCGGCCCTCGAAAAAGCCCACGCCGCCCATGATGGCGGGGTCGTCCCCGAAATACCGGTCCCCGTGCAGCTCCATGAAGCTGTCAAAAATCCCAGGGATGTAATCCCGGACAGTGGGCCGGTTCTTCTCCCGGATCAGCTGGATGCGCTGCCAAGCCGTCAGGTTCTTTCCCGCCGGAGCCGCCCGGAAATTCCCCCGGTTGATTTTGACAGTTTCCGCCCCCTGGCGGTGCATCCGCAGCAGGGTGGAAATGGTCTCCCGCATGTGGTCCCGGTCGCAGATCATATCCGCGAACCCGTGCTCCACCATGAACTCCGCCGACTGGAAGCTGTCGGGAAGCCGCTGGCGGATGGTGTTTTCAATCACCCGCCGTCCCGCAAAGCCCACCAGGGCCTTGGGCTCCGCCAGAATGATATCCCCCAGGGAGGCAAAGCTGGCCGTTACGCCGCCCGTGGTGGGGTCGGTCAGGACTGTGATGTAAAGCAGCCCCGCGTCGCTGTGCCGCGCCGCCGCGCCGGAGGTCTTGGCCATCTGCGCCAGGGAAACCATCCCCTCCTGCATTCTGGCCCCTCCTGAGGCGGTAAACAGCACTATGGGGAGCTTCTTTTCCGTAGCCCGTTCAAAGGCCCTGGCAATCTTCTCGCCCACTACAGAGCCCATGGAGGCCATCATAAAGTGGGAGTCCATGATTCCAATGACGCAGTGCTCCCCCATGATATCCGCCTCCCCGGTCACAACAGCCTCTGCCAGGCCCGTGGCCTCGGAAAGCTCCTCCAGCTTCTTCCCATATCCGGGAAACTGGATTGGATTTTTACTCCTCATGTCCCTATCATATTCATGAAAGCTGTTGTTGTCAACAGTTAATTCCAATCTTTCTGAAACTGTTATCCTTCCGTGGTAGTTGCAGTTAGGACAAACCATCTTATTTTCTCGAAAATTGTCCATAAATGTCACCTGCTGGCATCGCGGACATTTGAACAAAAGATCGGAAGGCACGGACATTTTTGACCGTCCCTTATCCGGTTCGTCACTTCCCATACGGGACTTGACCTTTTGAAATAGATCCTCCAGCAATCGTTCCCACCCTCCCTTTCATGTAATGGAAAAATGTGCCAGGCCGTTTTGTCAGTTGGAACGGCTCATAGCCTTCAGGTCCCTGCGGGACAAAAAGCCGTTGTCGAAATTACCCTCTTCAAATTCATCGTCCTTCAACAAGTTTAGCTGAAAGTCTATGTTGGTGTCAACACCTTCTACCAAAAATTCTGCCAAAGCCCACCGCATTTTTGCGATTGCCTCCTGGCGGGTAGGGGCGTGGACGATCAATTTGGCTATCATGGAGTCATAATAGGGCGGAATGGTGTACCCGGCGTACATGGCGCTGTCGATGCGCACCCCCGGTCCCCCCGGCACATACATGGAGCGTATCTTCCCCGGACAGGGCCGGAAGTTCTTGGCGGGGGTCTCCGCGTTAATGCGGCACTCGATGGCGTGGCCGGAAATCCTCACATCCCCCTGGCCAAAGCTCAGCGGTTCCCCAGCGGCGATGCGAAGCTGCTCCTTTACGATGTCCACCCCTGTCACCATCTCGGTGACAGGATGCTCCACCTGGATGCGGGTGTTCATCTCCATAAAGTAGAAGCTCCCGTCCCTGTCCAGGAGGAACTCAACGGTTCCGGCGTTTTCATACCCGGCGGCCCTGGCTGCCCGGACGGCGGCCTCGCCCATCCTCTGCCGCAGCTCCGGGGTCATCAGGGGGGAGGGGCTTGGGGACTCCTCCAGCACCTTCTGGTTCCGCCGCTGGATGGAGCAGTCCCGCTCCCCCAGGTGGACGATATTTCCAAACCGGTCCGCCAGTATCTGGACCTCCACATGGCGGGGATTCTCCACCAGCTTTTCCATATACAGGTGGTCGTCGCCAAAGAAGGCCAGAGCCTCCCGGCTGGCGGTGTAGAAGGCATCCTCCAGCTCCTTCCGGCTGCGGACCAGGCGTATCCCCCGTCCGCCGCCCCCTGCGCTGGCCTTTACCATTACAGGGTATCCAATCCTGTCCGCCTCCCGGAAGGCCGCCTCCAGGTCCGGCACAACGCCGTCGGATCCGGGAATCACCGGCACCCCCGCCGCCTTCATGGTCTCCTTGGCCTGGGCCTTATCTCCCATGCGCTCGATGGCCTCCGGCGGCGGGCCGATGAAGGCCACGCCGCACCGCCCGCACATCCTGGCAAAGGCGGCGTTTTCCGAAAGAAACCCGAAGCCCGGATGGATGGCCTGGGCCCCTGCCACCTCACAGGCGGACAGGATGGCGCGCATATTCAGATAGCTGTCCTTGGAGTGGGCGGGGCCGATGCAGATGGTCTCGTCGGCAATCTGGGCGTGGAGGGCGGAGCGATCCGCCTCCGAGCAGACCGCCACCGTGCGTATCCCCAGCTCCCGGCAGGCCCGTATAATGCGGATGGCGATTTCCCCCCGGTTGGCGATTAAAACCTTGCTGAACAAAGCGCAGCGCCTCCTTACTCCCCGGCAGGGGCTTCCGCTTCACCCAGGGCGAAGGTGAGATCGGCGGAGACCGCCTTCTTGCCGCTCCCCAGGATGGTTGCCACGCCCTTTCCGACGCCCACGGAGCCCCGGCTTCGGATAATCTCCACCTCCAGCTTCAGGGTATCCCCCGGAAAGACCATATTGCGGAACTTGACCTTATCCAGTCCCCCGAAATAGGCGATCCGTCCCCGGTTCTCCGGCAGGGAGAGGGCGCAGACCGCCCCGGTCTGGGCCAGCATTTCCAGCATCAGCACGCCGGGCTGAACGGGCTTCTGGGGAAAGTGTCCCTTGAACCAGTACTCCTCCCCGGTCAGGTGCTTCAGGGCTGTGGCCCGCACGCCGGGCTCCAGCTCTGTCACCTCGTCGATGAGCAGAAACGGGTCCCTGTGGGGGATGATTTCTTTGATCTGCTCTAAGTTTAATGTCATCACACTATCTCCTATTCGTATTCAACAAACTTTTTATACAATCCGCATAATCGGCTGGCCGTATTCCACCGGCTGGCCGTTCTGCACCAGAATTTCCTCCACCGTTCCGCTGAACTCGCTCTGGACCTCGTTCATCAGCTTCATGGATTCCACAATAAACAGCACGTCCCCCGCCTTGACCTGGCTGCCCATCTGTACATAGGGGGGCTTATCCGGCGCGGCGGCGCTGTAAAAGGTTCCCACAATCGGCGACTTCACCACATTCCCCTTGGAAGGGACAGGGGCCTCCGCCTCCGGGGCCTTTTTGACTCCGGCGGGAGCGCTCTCTGCTGTCCCCAGCCCCTCTACCGCCATGGGGATGGGAATCTGGGGCAGTACGTTCTGGGTGGTCTTTGTTTTGGGAAGCTTTCTCCCCTCAATCTTCAGCCGCGTATCCCCCTGTTCCAGCAGAAATTCGCCCAGGTCCTTTTCGGCTACGGTGTTTATCAGCGTGAGAATCTGCTCAAAGGATAATTCTATATTCATCCGTTATCCCTCCGCTTTCTTCAGGCAGAGGGTGGCGTTGTGCCCTCCAAAGCCCAGGGAATTGCTCAGGGCGCAGCGAATGTCCTGATGGCGGAGTCCCTCGGTCACATAGTCCAGGTCACACACCGGGTCCGGGACCCGGAAGCCCACCGTCTGGGGGATGACCGACTCCTTCAGGGAGAGGGCGGTTATCGCCGCCTCCACGGCCCCTGCCGCGCCCAGCAGGTGGCCTGTCATGGATTTGGTAGAACTTACCGCGGTGTGGTAAGCGTGGCCTCCCAGGGCCGTTTTGATGGCCTTGGTCTCAAAGTCGTCGTTGAGAGGGGTGCTGGTGCCATGGGCGTTGATATAATCTATCTCCTCCGGCTTGACCCCCGCCTCCTCCATAGCGAACTCCATGGCCTTGGCTGCGCCCTCTCCCTCCGGGTCCGGGCTGGTGATGTGGTAGGCGTCGCCGGTGGCGCCGTAGCCGGTGATTTCGGCGTAAATCTTGGCGCCCCGCTTGACCGCGTGCTCGTATTCCTCCAGGATGAGAATGCCCGCGCCCTCCCCCAGCACAAAGCCGTTCCGCTCCTTGTCAAAGGGGATGGAGGCCCGGTCCGGATCGGTGCTGGCGGAAAGGGCCCCCATGTTGGCGAATCCAGCCATGGCGAACTCGGCCACGGCGGCCTCGGAGCCCCCGGTGACGGCCGCGTCCAGATACCCGTGCCTGATGGCCCGGAACGCCTCGCCGATGGCGTGGCTGCCGGAGGCGCAGGCGGTGACGGTACAGAAGTTCGCGCCCTTGAATTTATGCTGAATGGAGATCATCCCCGCGGCCATATTGGAAATAATCATCGGGATGAAGAACACCGAAACCTTGGAGGGGCCCTTTTCCATATACTTGGTGTGCTCCTGGTGGATGGTGTTGAACCCGCCGATGCCGCTGCCGACAATGACCCCCACCCGGAAGGGGTCCAGGTCCTCAAATTTGGTTCCCACGTCCTCCATGGCCATATTGGCGGCGGCCATGGCCAGCTGGCAGAAGCGGTCCATCCTCCGGGCTTCCTTTTTGTTGACCCCAAAGTCCTGGGGGTCAAAGCCCTTGACCTCCGCGCCGACGGTCACGCCCAGGGCAGAGGGGTCAAAGGACTGTATCTTGTCAAACCCATGTTTTCCGGCCTTAATGGCAGACCATGTGTCCTTCATGGTAAGCCCAACGGGGGTAATCGCCCCCATTCCGGTTATCACTACACGTCTCACAGTTTATTTACCTCCTATAAAATCCCATCCGTATAACTCAATCAGAATTACATTGCGATGCACCCGTCAATCTCCAGCACCTGTCCGGAGATATACGCCGCGTCATCGGAGGCCAGGAACGCCACCGCGTTGGCCACATCCTCCGGCTCCCCGAAGCGCTTGAGGGAGATCTGCCCCAGCATGGCCTCCTTCATCTTATCGGGGAGGGCGTCGGTCATCTGGGTGCGGATGAACCCTGGCGCGACGGCGTTGACGGTGATATTCCGCCCACCCAGCTCCTTGGCGGCGGTTTTGGTCAGGCCCACCACCCCAGCCTTGGAGGCGGCGTAGTTGGCCTGTCCCGCGTTGCCGTACAGCCCCGACACCGAGCTGACGTTGATAATCCTGCCACTCTTCTGGCGGATCATGACGCCGCTGGCGTGGCGCATCATATTGAAGACGCTCTTCAGGTTGACGGCGATCACCGCGTCAAACTGCTCCTCGCTCATCCTGGGCAGAAGCCCGTCCCTGGTGATGCCCGCGTTGTTGACCAGCACGTCCAGGGAGCCGAAATCCGCCGCTACAGCCTTGACCATCTCCTGGCACTGGTCAAACTTGGAGACATCCGCCACATAGCACTTCGCCTCCACGCCGAAAGCCCTGCACTGCTCCGCAACCGCCGCGCCGTCGGTATCGGCCAACTGCTGGTTATAGCAGTTGACGGCAATGTGAAAGCCCGCCCTGGCCAGCCGCACCGCGATGGCCGCGCCTATCCCCTGGGACGCGCCTGTAATCAATGCTGTTTTACTCAAACAAAACACCCTTTCTGTCTGTCGGCAGTCTGAAAATATATCTTACCATTCAAACACAATCCCGGCGTAGGTCAGTCCGCCGCCGAAGCCGGCAACCGCCATCCTGTCCCCGCGTTTGAGCAGTCCCTGGCTGTTCATCTCGTCCAGGGCGATGCTGATGGACGCGCTCCCGGTGTTGCCGTACTTGTCCAGGTTGAGGAATACCTTTTTCTTTTCCTCCTCGTCCAGGCCCAGCGCCTTCATGGCGGTGTCCACAATGCGGTAGTTGGCCTGATGGGGGATGATGTGGTCCAGGTCCGACACCTGAAGCCCCAGCTTGCCGCAGCAGCTGCGCAGCAGCTCCGGGAACACCCTGGTGGAGAAGCGGTACACCTCCCGGCCGTCCATGTACAGGAATTTCTCCCGCACCTGGGGAAACTCAAAACACTCTTTGCGGGTTTCGGGATTTCCAAAAGGGCTTTCATACCGGGGATACTTGGCGTTGAGGGCCTCCCCGCTCTCCCCGATGGCCCCGCCGCTGAAGGCGTATATGGTGTTTTCCCGACGCTTTACCACCACAGCGCCCGCACCGTCCCCCAACAGGACGCAGGTGCTCCTGTCGGTAAAGTCCAGCATCTGGGACAGCCGCTCGGCGGATACCAGCAGCACGGTCTGTATCTCCTCATCGCCGCAGTTCAGGTAGCGCCTCGCCATGTCCAGCCCGTAAACAAAGCCGGAACAGGCGCAGTTGATGTCAATGCAGTGGGCTTTTTTCAGCCCCAGCTCCCGCTGGATCATGCAGGCCACCGACGGGGTGAGGTAATCCGGCGTACAGCAGGACACCAGCACCAGGTCAATCTGCTCCGGGGCGATGCTTTCCCGCTCCAGCGCCGCCTTGGCCGCCATGGCCCCCATGTACCAGGTGGGCTCCCCGTTGGCAAAATGCCTGGTGGCGATCCCCGTCCTTGTGCGGATCCATTCGTCGGAAGTCTCCACAAATTTGGTAAAATCCTCGTTGGCGATGCAGTCCTCAGGAATATACCGCCCTGTGGACAGAATCGTTATTCCGTTCATTCTCTCTGCCTCCTGTTTTTATTTTCTATCTACGATACAAGCAGTTCCCAGGTCCCCGGCATTGACATGGGGATGGGATTTCTGATATACTAGGTCTTGCGGAAAATGTAACACTCGTTATTTTCCGGCAGTATATTTATTGTATGTGGTTGATTGCGGTTTGTCAATAGATTTTTCCCGCTTTTGCCAGTTTCAAAATGTTATATTATCTTCAGGAGGTCATTATGATGAGTAAAACAGCTTTTCTTTTCAGCGGCCAGGGCTCCCAGTACCCCGGTATGGGCAAGGAGCTTTTCGATGCCTTCCCCTATGTCCGGGAAATCTATGAGGCGGCCTCGGATGCCTTTGGCTTTGATGTGGCCAAAATCTCCTTCGAGGGCAGCGAACAGGAGCTGGCCCGCACTGTCGTTTCCCAGCCGGTGATCTATACCCTCTCCCTGGCCGCCAATGAGGTCATGGTGCGGGAGGTATGCCGCCCGGACCGCGCAGCGGGTCACTCCCTGGGCGAGTACGCGGCCATGACCGCCTGCGGCGTCCTCACCCGTGAGGACGGCTTCCGGGTCATCAAGGCCCGCGCCGCCGCCATGGAAAAGGCCGCCGCCCAAAGCGACGGGGCCATGTACGCCATCATCGGCAGCGACAACCCCACCATCGAGGCCGTGTGCCGGGAAACCGAGGGCTATGTCACCCCCGTCAACTACAATTCCCTGGTCCAGACCGTCATCGCCGGGGAGGCCAAGGCGGCGGAGGCCGCCGCCGCCAAGCTGGCGGAGCAGGGGGCCCGGACCATGAAGCTGGCGGTAAGCTGCGCCTTCCACTCCAAACTGATGTCCGGAGCGGCGGAGGAATTCCGGGAGGCGGTGAAGGACGTTGTCTTCCGCCAGCCGGAATTCCCCTTCTACTCCAACCTGGACGGAAAGATCCGCTCTCAGATTGACACGGAATACCTGGCAAAGCATCTGACCTCCCCGGTACAGTTTGTGGCGGAGCTTCAAAATATGGCCGCGGACGGCTGCGGCTGCTTTATCGAGGTGGGCCCCGGCAAGGTCCTGACCGGCCTGGTACGGAAGACCTTGAAGGGCGTGACCTTCCAGAACGTGGAAAACGTCAAAACCCTCCAGAAGGCGGCGGAGCTCTTCCCCAAGGCGTAGACAGGAGGAACGTAAAATGAGCCATAACAAACCGGCCTATGGGCTTCTGGGGTATCCCCTGGGGCACACCATGTCCCCGCCCATTCATGAGCGGCTGTTTGAACTGGCCGGAAGGGCCGGAGCATATGATTACCAAATCTTTGAGCTTCCGGCGGAGCAGCTTTCCGCCCATCAACAGGCGCTTTTCTCCTGTGAGGGCTTCAACATCACCATCCCCCACAAGCTGAACATCATCCCCCTTCTGGACCGACTGGACGAGACCGCCCGGCGCTACGGAGCGGTGAACACCGTCCTCTGCCGGGACAGGGACGGGAAAAGCGTGGGTTATAACACCGATGTGGACGGCTTTCTCCGTTCAGTGGAGGCGCTGGACTGCGATCTGTCCAGGCCAGTGTTGATTGCGGGCGGCGGGGGCGTCGCCCGGATGTTCGCCATCGAATGCGCCCTCCACGGTGCAGCTGTCACCGTTGCGGTTCGGAGCATTAAGGCGGAGACCCAGGCGCTGAAGCAAGACATCCTCTCCCTGGCCCCCGGTGCGGAGGTTTCCCTCACCACCCTGGACCGGCTGCCGGAGGGGGAGTTTGAGCTGCTGATCAACGCCACACCGGTGGGAATGTACCCCCATCCGGGTAAATCCCCGGTTCCAGCGGAATACCTGGCCGGGGTGAGGACGGTTTTCGATGCCGTATACAATCCGGCTGATACCCGACTTTTGCAGGACGCTCGAAAAATGGGGTGCAGAATTCAGGGCGGCATGGCGATGCTGGTATGGCAGGCCGCGGCGGCCCACAGTATATGGGACGGCTCAGTCTACACTCCTGAACAGATTCAACAAGTAACAGAGGAAATGAATGCACTGATGGAGAAACGTTTTCAACAAATTCAAGAGGAAACGGGGGAAAACTAGGATGAAGGCCTTTCCGCCGGTGGTGCTGTGCGGGTTTATGGGCTGTGGCAAGTCGGCTATCGGCCAGCTTGCCGCCAGGGAGCTTGGCATGGAGTTTATCGACGCGGACCAATACATTGAACGGCAGGCGGGGATGAAGGTCTCCGAGATTTTCAGCAGGTATGGGGAAAACGGTGAAAACGGCTTCCGGGACCGGGAGCACCAGGCAATGAAGGAGCTTTCCGAAAGGTCCAGCTGTATCGTGGCAGCGGGGGGCGGTGCGCTGACCTTTCAGCGCAATGTGGACGTTATCCGGGGGAAGGCATACATTATTTACCTGGACACGCCCTTTCAGGATTGCTACAGCCGGATTGCGGGGGATGGGTCCCGTCCGCTGGCGGTCTCCGGCTCCAGGGAGGAGCTGGAGACGCTTTACCGGAAGCGGGAGGGGCTGTACCGCGCCGCGGCAGACCGGGTTGTGGTGAACGACGGGAGCCTGAACCACGGTGTACAGGAGCTTGTCCGAATTATGGGGACACTGGTAAATTGAAGGGTATCAGGGGGACTGTGCCCCCTGATACCTGACGCTACACCAAAATGGAAAGCATCAGCGTCTCCCGCAGCTTCCGCCAGATTTCCGGGAGCTGTTCAATGGGGAGAGGGTTCTGTCCCCTGCCCACTTCCAGTGTAAAGCCCGGCCTGCCCGTCTCCTGGATAAACCAGTCCTTCAGGCCCCCGTGGGAGGCGGTGCCCACCGGGTCGCAGACCTTGTACCCGCTGGAGGCGGAAAACAGCCGGGCGGCTGTCAGCCCCCTGCCCGGCGTGCGGTCCCCATACCGCCAGTAGATTTCCTCCCCCTGTGCATGGAAGGATAGGAGCTGCCTGATCGGGAACTGGGCGCAGAGGCGCCGCACCGCCTGGGTCTCTGGCTCGCTGAAGGGATGGGGGCCACCGTATTTGGTCGGTCCCGAACCGGTGATGCCGCTCTGTATCTCCAGCTGCCGCAGGATATCCCACCCCGCGGGGAAGTTGTGGTTCAGATCAACCCCTCTGGCGTTTGCCTGCCAGACCTGTTCCGGAAAGCGCTCCATCATTTGGGCTGTCTGGTGTGCATATTCCCCGGCGGCCTGGGGACCGGAAATCGCTATCTCCATGCCGTCGGGGTTCAGGCAGGGGAGAATCAACAGGGAACGACCATGGAAGAGGGTTCCCGGCTCCACGCGGATACCAGCGATTTCCTCCCGTTTTTCGGCGGCACGGGCAAGGGCCTCGGCAAACAGAGTGAGCAGCAGGGCGGTGATCCATTCGGAGCCGTGGGTACACCCCACCAGCAGCACAGGCGGAGCGGAGGCCTCCCCGGCGGACAGCACCCACAGCGGCCGCTCCAGCACCGATTTACCGGCGGAGGAAAGCTGAAACAGCTCCGACTCCTTGGCAATCTCCTTTAGCCGGTCGGAGAGGGAATCAAAGGTGGGCGGAGAACAATAAAAGGAATCCAAGGTCATAAAAACACATCCTTTTTTGGACTGCGTATAGGCAGACCCGCCATAAAGTGGTATAATGGAGGAAAGAAGACAGTTGAGCAAACTGTCATATTTATACTATGAACTGGACTAGCGGTAAGATTCCAAAAAGGAGGGCGTCAATCTGTGAAATATGAAGAAAAAATTCTTTCCAGCGAATATCCCTTTCGGGGGAAGATACTCAACCTGCGCCACGACACGGTAGAGCTCCCCGACGGCAGGACCTCTAAGCGGGAAATCGTGGAGCACTCCGGCGGCGTCTGCGTGCTGGCGCTGGATGAAAACCGGAATGTGCTGCTGGTGCGGCAGTACCGCCACCCCTACCGGGAGGAAATCCTGGAGCTTCCGGCGGGCAAGGTAAACGCCGGGGAAAACCACTTTGACTGCGGCAAGCGGGAGCTGGAGGAGGAGACCGGGTACACCCCCGGCAGATACGAATACTTCGGGGAAATCTACCCGTCCCCCGGCTACTGCTCAGAAATCATCCGGATTTATTACGCGGACGATCTGGTCCCCTGCGGCCAGCACCTGGACGAGGGGGAATTTCTGGATGTGATCCGTCTGCCCTTCCCGGAGGTGCTGGAAAAGGTGCTCTCTGGGGAAATCAAGGACGCCAAGACGGTGGCGGCGGTACTGAAATATCAGGTGTTGCACAGTGGGGATAAATAGGCTGTGAAAACATCCCACACATAAAAATATAGGCAGCGGTCTTTTTCTCAGACCGTTGCCTATATTTGCATATAACATCTCCTGTGATTTCAAAAAAGGAGCCGCCCTTGCGGTGGCGGCTCCTCATGCCCGACGTTCTTACAGAACGCTTAAACGTTAATCCGGATACACGAGTATATAGCGTATTTCTACCTGCACTTTTATTATATGCGTTTTTACCATAATACGCATGGACAGAAAAGTTTTCAAGCAAATTAACTCAAAAAAGGATAGGGAGGATAAGAAAACGCATGGGAATTGAACTGTTTTTTATCGCCGTAGGGCTGTCTATGGATGCATTTGCCGTTTCCATCTGTAAGGGTTTGTCTACGCAGGAAAATTGCAGAAGGCACTTTGCGAGAGCTTTCTGACTTTTCGTGTTTTTCGTAGGCATTTTTGCAATATTGGACCTATGTCAATACTTTGGACACAAAAAGTTGAAAGTTTATGCTGATTTTTTTTAATTCCTCATCCTCCTTTTGCTGGGGTGTCATATAGCCGATGGCACTGTGAATCCTTTTTCGGTTATACCAGCCCTCTATGTATTCAAAAATTGCCCTTCGGGCTTCTCTGGAATCCTGATATGTGTGAAGATAGATCTCTTCCTT
>Ga0073906_1004937_pt1 | contig 12655 bp, 9 predicted proteins | sample Inofromicrocosms_FD_65485 | JGI IMG/M metagenome (GOLD analysis project Ga0073906, IMG submission 65485) | Mouse cecum microbial communities from Vienna, Austria - Inoculum for glucosamine and mucus D2O microcosms | ecosystem: Host-associated > Mammals > Digestive system > Large intestine > Cecum... | reverse complement strand
CCTCCCCTCCAATCCAGGATAAAGAAAAAATGCCTCTCAAATCCACCAGATTCCCGCTTCTTCTGAAATTCAATATATACAAAAGCAATGCCTCCAGCAGGAATACGATTCCTGCCAGATATACAGCGCCAATACTGGAAAAAATAAAGGCCAGCATAGAGCTGGCACAGTAGGATATATACTCTGCTCTTTTGTCTGCCTGCAGCATAACGCCTTTCCTTCCCGGCCCTGTCAAGCCAGAGCCTGTCTTATCTCAATATGCGTTCTTATTAATAAATCCTTTGAAAAATGTCAGAATGATGATCTTGAGATCCAATCCCAGCGTCCAGTTTTCTATATAGTACAGGTCACATTCAATCCGCTTTCTGATAGAAGTATCCCCTCGGAATCCGTTGATCTGCGCCCATCCGGTCAATCCCGGACGAACCTGGTGCTTGATCATGTATCGGGGAATCTCCTCCTTAAACTTCTCCACAAACTGCGGCCGCTCCGGCCTTGGGCCTACCAGACTCATATCCCCCCTCAGTATATTAAACAGCTGGGGAAGCTCATCAATGCTGGTTCTCCGGATAAAATGTCCGATTGGTGTAACACGGGGATCATCCTTCCTTGTCCATCCCTTCTCCTCGTCCGATTCCTTTTGCATGATCATAGAGCGAAACTTATACATATAAAAAGGCTTGTTCTTCAACCCAATCCGTTCCTGCTTAAAAATAAGAGGACCAGGATCCGTAATCTTGATGATAACCACAACTCCCAGCATAATCGGTGAAAACAACACGATTGCAAATAACGAGCCAAAAATATCCATCGTTCTTTTTATAATGCGGTTCAGCATATTATTCAGCGGAACATGACGAATATTGATTACCGGCAAGCCCTGGATATCCTCCGTGTATGGCTTCGTAGGTATAATATTATTATAATCCGGAATAAACTTTGTATGCACACCCGACTTTTCACACATCCCTACAATCCGTTCCAGCTTGTTATATTCACTCAATCCAAGTGTAATCACAATCTCATCCAGCCTGTTCTGAGGGAGGATAATGGTCAGGTTATCGATAGTGCCAAGAACCTTGATTCCTCTATATTCTGCGCCGTGGGGCATAGTATCGTCCAAAATGCCTCTGACATAATATCCCCATTCAGGATTCACAAGGATCCGGTCAATATACTGTTCTGCGGCACGGCTGTATCCTACCAGGATAATATGCTTCAGATTATGCCCGTTCTTCCTGATACGCCGGAGGATATATCGGACGATATTGCGCTCCAGCACTTCATTAAAGATATCAACACTGGCAAACACAAACAGCATTGTCCTGGAAATATCAAACTGTCTGACCAGATACAACAGAAGGATCAGAGCCATGACTCCAAGTGCATTGGCCTGTATAATGCGCCAGGCTTCCAGCCTTCTTCCCAGAACTCTTTTCGGCGCATATAAGTGAAATACATAATATAAGAGCAAAAAACCCGGAACAATCCCGATCAGGAGCTGCATATAGTATCCCAGCGAAAGGGCCCATGGATCCTGTTCAAAAATACCGGTTTTAAAACGAATATACCAAGCCAGTACATAGGATGCTATAATCACAAGTCCGTCCAGTACCACCTGCAGCCGATTCAACAGTTTTTGATTTTCTTTTATCACTGCTTATTTTCCTTCTTCCAAATATCTCTGACAAATTATTTCCAATCCGTGTAATATCATATAATATTTTCCAGAAAAGAACAAGCCTAAACATGAATTTAATATGTGAAATCAAAACTAATTTTAATTGTTTTGTAATATTTTCGAAATATATTCTGCATCTAACTCAAAAGCACCTTACTCCTCGACCTAAAAAGCCAGCGGCATCTAGACATTTGTCCGTAGCCGCTGGCTTATTCACACAAGATTTATTAATCTTTTTAAAGTGGATAAGTTGATAATTTGTTCATATAATCATTTATAATACTGGTTCCATATCCCGGGTCAGCTGCCCAGCCACAGCCAGGAAGCGGATTTTCCTGAATTCCCAGCCACTCAACATATGGAGCACTGTATCTTTGCACATAACCAAATCTAGGATCCACACAAGGATTGGCCAAAGCCGTACCTTCTTTCGTCGCATATGCTTTCAGGTGCTGCACATGTGCCCTGATACCAGTTCTGATATCGGAAAAGCTTAAACCTGTAGCTCCGTTTCCAGTTGCGCCAAGTCCCGCAAAATTATACTGTGTAATCTTCACATCTCCGGTAAACTTGAGGAATTTCGTCTCCTTCATCGCCTGACAGAACGCAACCGCCGGGTCGATTTTTTCCGCCTCACATTCCTCCACATAGATCTGACAAAAATCTCTTATGGTACGCACGTTGGTATTATTCGCATAATATGTCGGATATGAAGCATTTGCAAGGAAATATGTTACCATCTGATTCACTGATGTCTCAGGATTAGCAAGGCCATCTGTTTCAACCGTAGAAATCCGATGATATGTAAAGCTATTTGCTGTTCTGTTTTCTGTTATTCCACTGCTGATATAATGGTCTACATATGCTTTATTGTTGTCGCCAAAAGCAGCTCTTAAATCAGCATAATTATTCTTATAGGCAAGTATATTGAAATTCTCATGAGCCTGACGGCCTTCTTTGATTCCATAAGTCAAAAAATGCTGCAAGGCACCGGCAGGATCATTTGCAAATGCCGCATTCAAATCCGGGTACTTTCCAATATAATACTCAAAGCTATATACTGCCGAATAATCCACACCCTGATATGTAGTAACCGCAACTAACGCACAAGCCCGTCCTTCTTCAATACCATATGTGAGATAATGGATATAATACTTCTCTAAGTTATCCCCAAACGCTGCCCTAAGGTCACTATAGTTGTTCTTATATGCGTGTACGTTAAAGTCCGCATTACCAGATCTTCCTTCTTCCATACCATGCCTTACGAAATGAGCCAGCGCTTTTTCCGGATCGTTTCCAAATGCCTGTTTAATATCCGGATACTTTTCTATATAATAATTAAAATTATATACCTCCTTGAACTCCAGGCCATGATATTTTGTCACACCTTCAAGCTTACTGTCTGATTCTACGGATGAATTATCATCTGTTGCAATTCTTCCTTCTTTCTTACCATACTCAATATAATGTAAGTAATAAGACTTCAGAGCAGACCCGAAAACCTTCTGTAAATCCACATAGCGCCTTTTATAGCTGGCTACATTAAAGGTACCTCTCGCCTGTCTTCCTTCTGACATACCGTAGACTACAAAGTGCTCCAACGCGCCAATTCGGTTATTGCCAAATGCAGCTTTCAGATCCGGGTAGTGCTCTATATAATAATCAAAATCATAAACATCCGCATAGTTTACACCATCAAAGATTGCATCTGCATTAACATTGGGAGTCTTATCCGGATCTTTATCTTCCTCTTCTCTTCCATTTCTCCCTTCTGCTTTACCATAATTGATATAATGCATATAATAGAGTTTATAGTCATTTCCAAATGCAATTCTAAGATCAGGATATCTGTTCCGATAAGCGAGAACATTAAATTCCTCACTGGCCTGATGGCCTCTATCCATACCGTAGTTAATAAAATACTGCCGGACTGATGCCTCATCTCTTCCCGCCAAGATTCCTTTATCTATCTCAGCCTTGAGCGTATCCCTATAACTATCCACATAATACGCATAATTGTATACAGATGAATAATCTGCTTCTACATCACAATATTTCAGAATCCCCTTTGCATCAGCAACGCCAAGTTCTTTCAGAAAAGAGTCCTTTTTCAGTTTTTCCACATCATCGGGATTTGTAATAAATGCATGCTCTACGATAATGCCTGGAAATCCTGCTCTTTTACTGTAACGAATAACTCCATAATAATCTGATGCTTCATTATGATTATAAACGATTGCATTTCTTCCATCAGCGTCTATGTCGTCAGCATCATATTTTGAATCCTTGTATTTCACTCCACGATTTGTCAGACCAAGCTTAACCAATTCGTCCAAAATATTCTGAGCAACTTCTTTTCCCTCTTTGCTAATAGCGGAACCATCCGTAGTTGTCCCATCGTATCCGTTTCCATCATTTGAATTCGGATAATATACTTCTGCACCTTTAGCTGCTGTTGTAGAAGCTGCATTCATATGAATACTTACAAACAGCTTTGCTCCTGCCGCGGTAGCCCTATGTACTCTATCAAGCAATTCTGGATTCTCGTTTTCTCCTCGAGTCAGAACAACCCTTATACCTGTGTATTTCTCCAGTTCTTCTTTGCAATAATTTGCCACTTTCCAGTTCAGCACACTTTCGGTCAATCCAGCCTCTTTATTAACGCTTCCTGGATCATCAGTACCGCCATGCCCCGGATCAAGCGCAATCACCATCGCAGAGGTTCCTGTATATGCCTGCGGTGCACTATAAGACCCCAAATTCACTGCCTGATCCATTGCCGCCGTCAGTTCTGTACTTACACCTGCACGGCTATAAGACATGTCTGTACTGGATGAACCTAATGAAACAGCACCTTCATTGATATTATCTACCGCTTCCTGCGCAGCTTCCTGAATGGTATTTTCAATCTCATACGTCTTTTCCGTTGAGATATCATCCGATGTCAGGGCTGTAACCGTGATGCCCGTTTCCTCTGCACAATCGCCTTCTTCTCCGTTGCTTACGGTAAACTGTGCGGAAAGCCCGACATTTTTGAGATCAATACGCTTTTTATGTCCTTCGGATTCGTATATAAAAGCAGTCACACGATAAGTTCCTGCTTCCTGACTCTCATAGGTCTTATTAAATTGATAGTAATGCAGTACCTTCTGTGTAAGCGGAATCTCACTCTGCCTGCCGTCATCTCCTGTAAGGATCAGCTTTACGGATTCCAGCTGCTCTTCGCCTTCTCCGAATGAAAGGATGGCATTTAATTCTCCTGGTGCTTGTATTGCCTGTTCTTCAATAAACAGATGATTGATCAATCCGCCATCTTCATATTCCGGCTCAGCCGGCTCTTCTGCAGATGTCTCCTCTTCCGGTGTCGCTTCTTCTGCTGCCGGTTCACCTTCCGGATTGGTCTGGTCTCCTTCGGATACCGAATCTCCCGCGGCTGCCGGATCATTACCATCTACTGGTGCCTGCGGCTCTCCCCCTGCCGCCGGGTCATTCTGATCTGCTGTATCATCCGGATCCGTTACCGAATCCACGCTGCCATCAGCATTATCCTGACCGTCTGTTGTGGCTGCCCCGTCGTCTGCAATCGTATCATCTGCAGTCGTAGTTACGACAGGTTCCTGATCTGTCCCATCCCCTTCTTCCGCAAATGCACGGAAGCCTGTAGAGGGACTCATCAGGATAGCAAACGCAAGCAGCCATGCTACAAGTTTCTTGCTTTTCCCTTTCTTCATAACGTCCACCTCATATTTTATATATTTGTACAAGCATCGTTCATATTATACATCAATCCCCCCTTACTTTCAAGGCAGAAATTTCCTATTGTTCGACAAAACCCTCTTTTGTAAACTATTTTGTTTCCAAAAACCGACAGTTTTTAAGATTGCGATCTCCTCTAAATATAGGTATTTATTTCCTATTTTCACACATTATCTTGTGGTATTTTTCTGTCTAAATATATTTCTTAAAAAAATATAAATTTTTTCTTACCTGGCAAATCATTACAATTGATTCAATTATTTTACGTTTTTTTTACAAAATGTTATGTTTTTTTTATTTTTACAGTTCTTCATGGAACAGCAAATCTAATTCATTCGTATACTGATCCTCTGACACTGGCAGGCTTTTTTGCATTCAATAAAGTGGAAACAGGGAACCCACCGCAGATTTCTCCGCGCAGATTCCCTGTATGTTCCTCAAATATTGTAAATCGTAACCGTTCAGAACAGCCGTCCCAACGGCTCTTGCTTCACAAATACCAGACTTAAAACAGCTTTTCCGGATACACCCCATCCTCAACCAGCTTCCGGACCGAAGCGGCCACACTTTCCTTATCTTCCTTATACGTCACTCCAAACCACTGATCCGAAGACTGCAGCACCTTTACAGTCACCCGGCCTTCCTCCAGCAGTCCCCCAATAATTGTGGGAAGCAGATATTCTGCTTTTGGCTCCCCGTCCTCCAGCTTGTCCAGGAACTCTAAAAATCCGAATTCCAAAATGGAGAAGAATCCTGGCTGCATCCCCCACATATTCATAGAAACCAGGCAGTCTGCATCCAGAGTCTTGTCCCCGTCTTCGCTGCGTACAACGGCACCGCCTTCCGTTTTTTCGATATTCCTTGTCTCTACGACCTTCTCCAGCATGCCGTCCGGACCTGCCTGACACAATCCGCGGGTGACGGCTCCATTTTCGCTGAGGGTATTTTTCAGGATAAAACCCACCATACAGAGCTCCCGTTCAGAATGCTCCGAATTACGGGTCAGGTAGCCGTACGCTTCCTTATAAGCCTGTTTTCCATAAAAATCATCCGCATTGATCACCAGGAACGGAGTGTCCACCGCATTCCTGCAACAGAGGATCGCCTGTCCTGTCCCCCAGGGCTTTGTCCTTCCTGTAAAACGCTCCCTATGTACTGGCGGAATGTCTTCAACCTCCTGGTACACATAGGCCACATCCACGATCTGCTCAATCTTTTTTCCGACAGCCTCTCTGAAATCTGCCTCGATATCGCGTCGGATCACAAATACTACCTTGTCAAATCCAGCCTCCACAGCATCATAGATGGAATACTCCATAATGATCTCCCGGTTTGGGCCGACAGGTTCCAGCTGCTTGATTCCCCCTCCGAATCGGCTTCCCAGTCCGGCCGCCATTACCACCAACGCTGCCCTGCTCATATCAAATTCCTCCTTGCTTAGAATCTACAGAAAAATAACTGACACATCTTGATCTGCACATCCAAAGATATTCCTGCACGATCTGTATCCGTTTTTTCTGCAGTTCCTTACTCGCCAAGTCCATCCTTCACGATCTGGACCATTTCTTTTAATGCGTCTTCCTCGTCTTCCCCGTCACAGACTATGGTAATCTCATCCCCGCTCTTGATGCATGCCCCAAGGACGCTGAGCACACTTTTCGCATTGGCGGAAACCATGCCGGGTCTGGCTGTCTTCTCGATGGTGATCTTACAGCCAAACTGCATCGCCGTCTTGCAGAACAGCCCCGCCGGCCTCAGATGAAGGCCGGTGGGATTTTTAATAATCACGCTTTCTCTTACCATATCCAATCATCCTATCCCCCGTCTTTTTCTGTCAGTATGATCCTGACAGTCGGGTTTTTCGTTAATTCCACGCCGGAGGGTGTCTCGATATTTACTGCTATTTCATATGTTCCGGCCGTCTTATAGTTCTTTAGATCCATGGAAGCCGCATACCGGATATCCAGTACCTCCAAAGCCTCCTCTCTCCCTGTAAACTGCAGTTCGATATCCATATCCGACTCAAATTCCAGCTTCAGGTCTTCCTTCAGATTTTTGATCTGGATCGCCCCCACCGGGAGCTGGATTGTCTTTGTCCCCTCCTGCTCAATCATGACGGTCACAATAACATTATTGGACACATCCTTCGACAGGCTGATCCCATCCGGAAGATAAGGCAGGATATCTACCGTCACTTCCTCTCTGCCCTGCTTTCCCTGAATATTGACCGCTGATTCCGGAATCTCAATTGAGCTGACGGAGTCCAATGCCTCTTTTGTACCGCATATCTTTACCATGGACGGCTCCAAAGTAGAGCCGGTATAAACAAATCCGTTCGCTGGATTTCCGGATACCCCGTTCAGGATCACCGGTACATTCTTTTCCCGAAGTATCTGCACATTCAGGCTGAGCCCCCGTTCTCCCAGATTGTTGGTCAGCTGACTCTGATCCATGACGTTGTCGTTGCCGTCAAAAATGATCAGCTCCGCATCCAGCGTCGTATCCTCCGACAGACCGGATAAATCAGCTGAGTCACGCGCCTTTGCCACAACCCGATGGATATTATTGATCTTGGATTCCGTCCCCCGAATGGTGATCTTTTCCGGACTCACGGATGCCTCGCCCACTACAAAACCATCTCTTGGAACCAAATTCGTCGTACTTGCGGAAATTGGATAGGTATTGCTCTTCATATCTTCGATCTTGATCTGCAGATTCACCGGGTTGACCTGTGTTGTCACCGTTTCCCCCTCAAGTCCTTTCACCTCCGCAGTGATCGGCACCAGATATGTGCTCACCTCCATCTGACTCAAATCCGCTATGGCTGAAATATTGCTGGTCCTGACTCTGGCCAGGACAGATCTCTTTCCTGAAACCGTCACACGCACAGTCTGGGGATCCCCCACCAGGTCATAGACCTTGCCCATATTCCTGACAACCTCTTCATTGACGAAATCCACCGGAATGTTGGCATACGTCGCAGTGGTGACCGGATCGTTGACATTAATCACGATCAGCCAGAAAAAAACAGAAAAGATCAAAGCCGCCACTTTCAGGCCCAGATTCCGCGTTATTTTAAATTTCATGTTTCTTCCGTCCTTTCCGCATCGCAAATTTCTTTCCATCGGAAAGACGATTCTGGATCTGCCCCAGTTTTTCCTTCAAATACTCCGGAGTCATATTCCGCACAAGCTGTCCGTCCATGGCCATAGATACGTAACCGGTCTCCTCTGATACGACAAGGATCATTGCGTCACTGACCTCGCTCATGCCGAGGGCGGCACGATGTCTTGTCCCCAATGATTTACTGATCTGCATATTGTCTGACAGAGGCAGATAGCAGGTGGCGGATGTGATCCTGTCTCCGCGTATGATCACTGCACCGTCATGAAGCGGTGTATTGTGTTCAAAAATATTGAGAAGTACCTGCTCCGATACGATACAGTCCAGCTCAATTCCCGTCATCTCATATTCGGTCAAATGGATGGCCCGCTCCACCACGATCAGGGCGCCGGTTTTTACACTGCCCATACTGAAACAGGCCGCTACAAGCGCATCCCTTGTCCTGTCTGAAAAACGCAGGTTTTCCCTTCCTCTGTCAAACAGAGAAAAGCTACTGAACAGATTCTTCTCTCCCAGCTTCTCCAGCGCGCGGCGCAGCTCCGGCTGAAATACGACCAGTGCCGCAAATGCCAGGATACTGATGGATTCTCTTGCGAGATACAGGATGGCATGCATCTTGAATACATACGCCACCAGAATGAACACCCCCAGCATCAGCAGCCCTCTCAGCAGCATCCATGCCTTTGTGTTCTTGATCCACAGCATGATCTCATATACAACCACCGCAATGATCAGGATCTCCACAATATCCGTGATACGCAGCTCGGGAATATACGGATCGCCGATAAATCTATGAAAAATCTGTTGTAATTCTTGCCGCATCAGCTCACCTCCCACTCCGGATAAAGCGAGTCGCCGCGCCCGGAGACCTTACTGTCATATCTGTCATTTTTTGCCTTTTCCGTCCAGTCCCAGTTCTTTGCTCAGGCTTCTCTCCAGCAGGATCTCATCCGCGCTTTTCGGTCTGTCCAGATAGCCTGTCCCTGCAGACGCAGGTGTCTGTGTACTGTTGTCAACCCAGTTTTTTTTATTTCCAACATTCCCTGTGTTCTGTCTCTCATTGATATGCTTTACGCTCTTTTGAGGCGCCGTAACACCGATCTTCGGAACAGCCTTTACGTAATAATGGTATTCGTCATCCTCAAACTCCAGATACTCCGTCCTGGCATAATCCACGGAAAGGAACACCACCTCCAGCAAAAGCCCTGCTAAGACCCCGATGATCCCGCTGACAACCAGCGGTGTCAGTGAGATATGCAGATTCAGGGTTATATTTCCTGCCGCCGCAATCACCACCGCCATCACTGCACCGGCCGCAGAAGCGATCTTCCATGCATGATCCACGGAACGGATGCGGATTGAATATACAAAGAGGATACAGATTGCGGCTGCGGCAACCATAATCCACATCTCCTGATTCATCAGGGACTGCTTGGTAAAACTGATCAGCGTCTCCACCAGTTCCACCCCATCTCCTGCCTTAAAGGTACTGGAGGACCCTTTGACCAGATGGATCAGATAATAGGAGAACGTACCGCATGCAACGGGAATCGCGCAGGCAGGCGTTCCAAGGAGTCCCACCGCAATCGGAAGCACAAACGGAACATCCATTGCCAGGGAGCATGCCATCAGCAAAACCAGCCATGACTTCCCGGTGGAAAACCGGAAATAAAAAATGTACATCAAAAGGAACAGCAGCGCCGCCACGATGGCTACCGGCAGAGACAGCGTATAAAAATGCAGCAGCACCAGAGCCGTCGCCGCCATCACCATAACGATCATCGGCAATATGGCACAGGCTGCTGCCAACCCAGCCGTACATGCTGTTGAGGATGCGGCTTTCATAAACCCGATATTGGAATTAATCTGGTGAAATACCAGAAACCCCAGCGCGAATTGAAGCCCGATTCTGATAAATATGGAATACTTTGCATAGAATATCTGCAGTTGCTCTCTCCAGACAAGTAATGTGCTCATACTTTCTTTTTCTCCTTCACTTCCATCTTACCCAGCCGGGATAGATCTCTATAGTACTTTTTCACACGCTGCTTCGCCCTGTTATGCCGCCCCCTGTAAAAAATGCCCGCGCCGATCACATAGACGATCAGCATCGCCACATAACCGGCCACTGCTGCCCCGCCCAAAAATGTAATTTTTGAGATAGTCAGGTTCTCCAGGATCTCATCCATATAGCAGACCGCAAACAACGCCGCCAAGATCCCGTAGCCTACCGTCATCCACAGGACCGTGATCAGCGTATTCAGACTGACATAGTCCTTCTTATAATAGGTGCTGATCTTCATATCATTTCTGATGTCATTCTTCTCATACTGAGCCATTCTCGCCATCAGCCTGATTCTCTTCACATCCAGCATATGCTTCCTCCAGAATTGTATTAAATTTTATATTCACGGCAGATGAATACTGCCGAAAGTATCTGAAAAGCCCGAAACAGATACTTATAACCATTACTTTATAGTATAGCATATACTCAGAGCCCTTGTCCAATGCTAATGGTCAAAAAATAAACTTTTTGCACCCCTGCCTTTTTCAATACTTTTGAAATACGGTGGATCGTACTGCCCGTCGTGTAAATATCATCTACAAGTAGCACATTGCGCGGTGCCTTCCACTGTTTAGATACGCCGAAGGCCTGTTTTAAATTTTTCTCCCTCTCCCGGTCATCCAGCAGTTTCTGCGGTCTGGTCCTGCGGATCCGGTATACCGCATGTCTCCCCATCGGAATCTGCAGTTCTTCTGACAGTCGTTCCGCCAGCAACGCAGCCTGATTAAAGCCCCTGGCTCGCAGACGGGACTTATGGAGCGGCACAGGGATGATCTCCTCTATCCCACGGGCACGAATCCAGTCCCCATACCAGTGTGCCATTTCTTCCGCAAATATAATCGCATAATACCGTTTATTGTGAAACTTCAACTGATAGATCGCCCGCGTCACTGGCGGGACATGCAGCCACAGGCTCCGGCCCTGGTCAAAGGCATAGGCTCGCTTCCCACAGTCACGGCAGTATTCCTGCTCCTCCGTTTTGACCGGCTTCCCGCATATCATGCATCTGGGTTCTTTTATAATAGGAAGTTTTTCCCTGCACGCGTCACAGATTCCGGTCCCGTGCTTCTGCACCTCACCGCAGAACGGACAGACCGGAGGATACAGAAGCTCCAGGAGCCTTAAAACTCCTGAATGCGCTCTGCCAGGCTGGTATATCTGTTTTGTTCGCTTTTGTTTCTGATCATTTCCTGAAATACGCTTTCACTCCCCACAATTGTCAGACATTTTTTCGCTCTGGTCACGGCTGTATAGAGCAGGTTGCGGTTGTACAAAAGCCGTGGTCCCGGTAGCAGAGGAAGAATGACAGCCGGATACTCGCTTCCCTGGGATTTATGTACCGTTATGGCATAGGCCAGTTCCAGTTCGTCCGTGGATTCAAAGGGATAGGTCACCTTTCGGTGTTCATCATATTCGACCTCCAGCGTCCCGCCGTACAGGTCGACCTCCGTAATGCATCCCATGTCCCCATTGAACACGCCCATCCCCTGGTCTACGGCCACTCCGTATTTTGTACGCACTTCCCAGGCGATCTGGTAGTTGTTTTTAATCTGCATCACCTTATCTCCCTTGCGGAAGATCCTGCCGTTGATCTCCTTTTCTTCCTTTCCCGGGTCCGGCGGATTCAGGTAGCGCTGCAGTATGGAATTCAGACGTTCCACACCGAGAAGCCCTTTTCTGGTAGGCGTCATCACCTGGATCTCCGACGGAGGGGCGCCCACATATTTGGGAAGCTTTTTCTGGATCAGCATAATGACCACACCGATGATCACATCGGCCTCCTGCCTTCTCAGGAAAAAGAAATCTCTGCTCTTATTGTCCAGCACCACGGTCTCCCCCGCATTGATCTTATGTGCATTTACCACAATATCACTCTCTCCTGCCTGGCGAAAGATCCGGGTCAATGTGACCACCGGAAAACGCCCGGACAAAATGATATCCTTCAATACACTGCCCGGTCCTACGGAAGGAAGCTGGTTCACATCCCCTACCAGGATCAGGCGGGTACCCGGCACGACCGCGGACAGAAG
>Ga0073906_1004934_pt1 | contig 12662 bp, 13 predicted proteins | sample Inofromicrocosms_FD_65485 | JGI IMG/M metagenome (GOLD analysis project Ga0073906, IMG submission 65485) | Mouse cecum microbial communities from Vienna, Austria - Inoculum for glucosamine and mucus D2O microcosms | ecosystem: Host-associated > Mammals > Digestive system > Large intestine >... | reverse complement strand
GGACCCAAGATGAACAAGAAGCCTGTTTCCTTTCTCCAGACGGACAAGCGGTGGGCCAGCAAGCCCTACCGGGTGAAGGGGGAGAACTCCACCATCGGGGACAGCGGGTGCGGCCCGACCGCAGCGGCCATGCTGCTGTCCACCCTGACGGGGAAGAACATCACGCCGGAGGACACCTGCAAATGGTCCGTGGACCACGGGTACAAGGCCCTGGGCAACGGCACCTATTACGCCTACTTTGCCCCGCAGTTTGCGGCCTACGGTATCAAGTGCTGGCAGCTTAACTGGGTGAACGCCTACCACAACCCCAAGGCCACGTCCTTTGACGAGACGGTGAAGTATCTGAAACAGGGATACTATGCCATCGCCCTGATGAAGAAGGGGACCTGGACCGGCGGCGGGCATTTCGTCGTCCTGTGGTGGGCGGACGGCAAGGTGCGCATCAACGACCCGGCATCCACCAGGGATAACCGGGTGAACGGCAATCTGGCGACCTTCAAGAACGAGGCCGCTTATTTCTGGATTGTGGACGCGCGGGAGTACAACAACAGCGGGAAGCTGGTGGACGGCTCCATGGCGGAGGTCAAGCCGGAGGACGTGCCGCAGGCTGCGCCGGGGGTGACGGCGGAGCGGAAAGCGACCGGCGCTGCGAAGTCGTTCGACAAGAAGCTGGCCGGGACCTACGCCGTGACGGCGGGGAGCGGCCTCCACATCCGCAACGTGGCCGGGTCCAAAACCGGGAGCATGGTTGTCCTGCCCTGCGGGACGAAGGTGCAGAACTACGGATACTACACCGAAGTGAACGGCGTGAAGTGGCTGTATATCCAGGTGACGTATCAGGGCGTCAAGTACACGGGGTTCAGCTCCGGGGCGTACCTGAAAAAAGTATAGGAGGAAAACATCATGCAGGAATTTTTGAAGGAAATCTTTCTGGCCGTTATCACGGCGGCGGTCCCCGTGCTGACTGCCTACATCGTCGTGCTTATCCGCAAGGTGGGCGAGAATGCGGCGGCAAACACCGAGAACGTCAAGGCCAAGACCTACATCATGGAGGCGGCGGAGGCCATCGCCGCTGCTGTGGCCGCGACCAACCAGACCTATGTAGACGCGCTGAAAAATGACGGGAAGTTTGACGCAGAGGCGCAGAAGCAGGCCGCGCAAAAGGCGCTGGCCGCTTGCCTCCAGTCTATCAGCCCGGCGGCGCAGGAGTTTATCGAAAGGGCCTATGGGGACATCAGGGAATACCTGACGACCAGGATTGAAGCGGAGGTGCGCAAGCAGAAGAACGAAGCGCCGTTGACGCTGGGACTGCCCGCAGCGTTTACCGGGCAACTGGAAAGCGCTGGCGAATAGACCGATTCGGTCAAGAGAAATCCCCCGGCGGCGGGTCCTTTGCGGGCCTGCTGCCGGGGGATTTTTTGCGTTCTGGCTCAATCTATCGTTTCCAGGAAATTATCTTTTTTTGTGCTTGTCTTATGGCAATGCGGACATTTGCAGGTGAGGTCCTTCAACGGAACGGTCACGGAGTTTCCGCAATACGGACACACACCGTTCTGCGCGTCCTTGAATTGCTCAACACCGGCAAGAATCATCATGGCACTAATAACAAGGCCGACAACACCGACGGGCAACAGGACTACACAGAGTAAAAGGCTACCAAAAACCATCACCATTCCACCAGTGCATAGGAATATGCCGGATGCACGCGAGGGCTTCTTTTCGGTTAGAGGGGTGCGCTTGACTTGGTTTGCGGCAGCTTCCCGCATGGTGTAGCCGCAATGGGGACAGGACCGCGCCGCGTCGGAAATCTCTTTGCCACATTCGGGGCAGGATACGAGGGCCATATTGGTTGCATCTCCTTTTTGTTTTATTTGTGTTTCGTTTGCGCTACAGAGCAGAAAGTAACTTGCTGTATTCATCAGAAGGCAAGGAACGGGCGGCACTTAGGATTGCGCGGAAACCAGAACAGCGAGAAAATTTGACGCCAAACTGAAACGCAAGCCGGGCGAAGTCGAAGGAAACGGGGGAGCTGTCTCCGCTGTCAATCCGCTCCTGCAAAGACCTGGCATCCCAATAGCTTAACCCGTCGGGGATAGGGTCAGCGATAATGTTGTAAATACGCAATTCGGAAAGTTGCCACGATTCGGCGGGTCTGCTGAGGCGTACAGTAACTTCAAACGGACCGGCCATGCCGCTGTCCTCCGCGAGTTTGCAGGCCGATTCCTCCGTTCGAGCCTCAAAGTAACGGCGGACCTTCCGCTTTGTTGATAGGTTCTTCCCCCGTATATCGAAACAGCCATAGCTTATCAAGCCACCAGAGGGAGAAATGTATCCGTCGAAAGCGGAGATGGGTATGATAGACAAGGGACCATGCTTTAGCAACGGCGGTTCGTCGGAGCGGTGGGAGTTGGACGAAGCTGAGACGGTAAAGAACGACACAGTATCACCACCTTTCCGCCCCGCAAAATGTGTGGTATTCCCACAAGTGGGATATTGCCACAATGATACGCCTGCAATGTGGTAATGTCAAACAAAAATCCGTAATACGCCACACAAATTTGGAGGTGGAAGGGTGAAAGCGTTTAACTACAACGGCCAGAGGAACGTATCAGGCGAGAGGATACGACAGGAGCGGACGCGGCAGAGGTGTACGCAATCAGACCTGGCGGCGCGGGTGCAGGTGAGCGGCGTTATCCTGGAGCGGGATTGCATCTCCAGAATCGAAAACGGGTTGCGGATGGTGCAGGACTTTGAACTGCGGGCCATTGCCGAGGCCCTGGGCGTGACGACCGACTGGCTGCTGGAGGTGGAGGAAAAATAATTTTGCCGTAGGCTTTTTAGCCTACGGCAACTGTGCTTTTAGAACGGTTGAGCTATTGATTTTCTGCCTTATTCTGTGTTAATATCCCACAAAAACGCAGAAGGGGGTATTTCACAATGAGCAGCGAAAAGGGACGGATGTTTTCACATCTGCAATGGAAGGACCGGCTTAGAATCGAAAAAATGCTAAAGGAGAAGAAGAGCAAAACGGAGATAGCGCGCACTCTCCGGGTGGACTATACAACGATAATGCGGGAAATCAAGAGGGGGCAGACCGTACAGCGGGACACTAACCTTGTGGACAGGGAGGTATACTGCGCAGAGACAGCGGAGCGGAAGTATCAGGAGAATTTGCGGGCCAAGGGGCCAGACATCAAACTGGGGAACGACCACGAGCTGGCGCAATACATAGAGGGGAAAATCGCGGACGACGGATATTCCCCGGAAGCGGCCCTGCATAAAATCAAGGAGGACGGCTTGACCTTCTCCGTGACCCTCTCCAAGTGGACCGTGTATAAGTATATCAACGACGGGGTATTTCTGCGAGTGACCAACAAGAGCCTGCCGATGGGCGGGAAGAGAAAGACCGAGTACAAGAAGGTACAGGCCGCAAGGGTGCCGAAGGGGGACAGCATCGAGGACAGACCGGTGGAAGTGGCGACACGGGAAGAGCCGTTTCACTGGGAAATGGATTCCGTGCTGTCGGCCAAGGAGGGCGGGAGCAAGAAGCGGTTCCTGACCATGACGGAGCGGAAATCACGGGCGGACCTCATGTTTCTTATGCCGGACGGGACTATGGCAAGCGTGGTGGCGGTGCTGGATATGCTGGAAAAGAAACTGGGGAGCTTCAACTTTCGGCGGATATTCCAGACAATCACCGTGGACAATGGCAGCGAGTTCCAGGACTGGGAGGGCATGACGCGGGCTGTGACCGAGGAAGGGGCCAGGACCCATATCTATTACTGCCATCCGTACAGTGCCTTTGAACGGGGGAGCAACGAGAACGGAAACCGTATGATTCGGCGGAAGGTTCCAAAGGGGACGGACTTTACCGGGATAACAGAGGCGGACACATTGCGGGTGCAGCGGTGGGTAAACGAATACCCGCGCGGCATCCTGGATGGGAGGTGTGCCGGACGGGTATTGCTGGAGCTTGCCCAGGAGGCCGGTATTGAGGGGGTAGAATTGCTTTTGTGAATAATGCACAAAAAACAATTTTAGATTTTTCTGCATTTAACCCTTGACATTTTCTCGGATTTCCAGGGCGCAAAGGCCCCTTCTATTCCTCCGAGCGGACAGGGGAAAAATTTCCCCCGTCAAAAAGTGTCAAAATCGCTTGACGAAAATCAAAAGCTGTCTTATACTACTACAAGTTTATCATTTGCGCAAACCGATTTTTTCTTACGTAAAGGACAGGCAGCCATGAAAGTCACCATCAGCGACGTGGCGCGCCTGGCGGGGGTCTCCACCGCCACGGTCTCCCACACCATCAACAACACCCGCTACGTCTCCGGCGACACCAAGGAGAAGGTCTATCAGGCCATCCGCCAGCTGGGCTATACTCCCGACGCCTCCGCCCGGAGCTTCCGCACCGGGAAGAAGAAGACCGTCGGCTTCATCGTGCCGGACATCTCCAACAAATTTTTCGGCACCATCATCGAGTCCGCGGAGAACTACCTCTCCGCCAACGGCTATCACCTCATCATCGCCAACACCAAGGAGAGCATGGAGCGGGAGGAGACGAACCTCCGCCTCCTGACGGCGGGACTGGTGGACGGGCTGCTCATCGCCAGCACCATGGACCGCTTCTCCCGGCTGGACGGGCTGATTCCCGCCGGCTTTCCGGTGGTGCTGGTGGACCGGACCTTTGAGGCGCAGAAGTACTCCTCCGTCTCCGTGTCCAACTTCCAGCCCATTTACCGCAGCGTCTGCCGCCTGGCGGCCAAGGGGAAACGCCGGGTGGGCATCATCGGGGGGCTTCCCCGGCTCTCCACCACCCGGGAGCGCATCGCCGCCTATCAGACGGCGGTGGCGGACTGCGGCCTGACCCAGGACGAAGCCCTCATCCGCTACGGCGATTCCATGGAGGACAGCGCGCCGCCCTGCCTGGACGAGCTGCTGTCCCTGGGCTGCGACGCGATTTTGGTCTGCCAGGGGCTGATGGCCTCCGTGACCATCGCCTACCTCCGGGGAAAGGACATCTGGCCCCAGCGGGACCTGGAGCTGGTGAGCTTCGTGGACTATGACACCCATGCCTACGAGTTTTACTACGACCAGGTGGACCAGATCATCCAGCCGGTGGAGGAGCTGGGCCGGGCCGCGGGGGAGCAGATTCTCCTCCGGGTGGAAAAGCCCGACGCGCCGGTGCTGGAGCGGGTGCTGACCTCCTCCTTCCGCCCCTATGGCGCGGAGGGCGGCGGAGCGTGACGCCCAACCTCCCGGTTCGCGCTTCCCTTCCATTCAACCGGCTCTTCGCGTCTCCGGACGCTCTGCGGCCCCCGGCGAAAGCCGGGGGCCGCTTTTGGTTATTCACTCCTCCGTCTTTCCGGCCTCCAGCTCCACGGAGAGGCCGTTGACCTCCACGCCTTCTCCGGCGGGAATCAGCAGGTACTTCCGTCCGCCGATGATCCGCGTCTCCACCAGATAGCTGTAGGCCGGGTCGATGGAGATGGTGGCCTGTTCCGTCTTCACGTCGAAGCGCTTGGCGTCGATGAGGTTTTCCGGGTTCAGCGCCCCGCCGCCGAAGGCCTGGCCGCACTGCTCCTGGAAGGCGGCGGTCCGCTCCTCCGGCACGCCGCAGTCCCGCAGCATGCCGCCGATCTCCCCGGCGGAGAGGGCCAGGGGCTCCGGGTCCCCGCTGTCCTTGTGGGCCTCGATCTTCTCCACCAAACGGCCGTGGACGGCCTGGACCACCTCCAGGCTGCACGCGCCCTCCAGCGCGCCGGAGAGGGCGCCCTCAAAGGCCTCCCGCTGCTCGGCGGCGGACATGGGGGCCTCCGTGCGGAAGACGGCGTCAATGAACTCCTGGTGAAGCTGGTCGGGCTTGCGGGAGTAGAAGAGGGCGTTATAGATGTTGGCGGCCCGGTCGTCAAAGGCCGGGAAGAGGAAGCCCAGATCCGGGGCGGAGACGATCTGCCCGGCGGCGCAGCTGTGGAACTCGTTCTCGCCGGGGAAATAGCCCAGCTCCATCTTGCAGTTTTTCACCGGGCACACGGCGCACAGGATATAGGAAAACACCTCGTCGGACCCGTCGGTCTCGCCGTTTTTGTTCCGGTGGGGCACGTCGTAGGCGTCGTGGGCCAGAAGGAGGAGGTAGTTGCTCTCTCCCATGTCCAGCGCGTCGATGACGGTGCGGTAAAAGGTCTCTCGAATCTCCCCGTCCCGGAGCTCGGACTCCCGCAGGGCCGAGAGGAGGCGGTGCTCGTCGCTGTCGGCCACCTGCCGGGTGGAGAAGACGATGTCGATCAGCTGCTTTCCCAAGGTCCCGGACAGGGCCTTTTTGAGGAGGCTCAGGTACTTCTCCGCCTCCTCCTGGGGCATGGTCCCCAGGGACTCGTCCAGATAGGAGATGATTTCCCGGCTGGAGCCGTTGACATAGCAGCCGTAAACCCGGCTGACGGCGGATTTCTCCGGGCGGAAGCGGCGGCGCAGCTCGCCAAGCTCTTTTTGATTCATATGTACCTCGCTTCTCCGGCGGCGGACCCGCCGGCATCCAAATTTTGATTTCTCAAACATATATTCTACGAAAAAGAGGCGGAAAATGCAACAGGAATTTTTCCTCCGCCGGAAAGCCGCGCCCGGCGTGTAAAATTCTTGCAAAGAAGTCCGGGCTTCCCTTGGAAACGCCTCGATTTTGTGCTAAAATGGGATTGTAAAAATATTCCGTTTGAAGGAGGAGGTCCCATGACCAAAGGCAGGCGCTGGCAGGACGAAGTGGGACGGACAAAAACCGTCCTGGGGGAAAAGGTGCGGGAGGCGCTGGCCTCCGTGCTGCCCATCACCGCCATTGTGCTGGCGCTGTGCCTGACCTTCGCCCCGCTGCCGGTGGACATTCTGCTTGCCTTTCTGGCGGGGGCCGTGCTCCTGATTATCGGCATGGGCTTTTTCACTCTGGGCGCCGAGGCGGCCATGACCCCCATCGGTGAACAGGTGGGCTCCCACATGGCCCGGTCCCGGAAGCTGGAGGTCATCGTATCCGTCAGCTTTTTGATCGGCGTGGTGGTCACGGTGTCGGAGCCGGACCTCCAGGTCCTGGCGGGGCAGGTCCCCGGCATTCCCAACACCGCGCTGGTGGGGGCCGTGGCGGCGGGCGTGGGGGTCTTCCTGGTGGCGGCGCTGCTGCGCATTTTGTTCCAGGTCTCCCTTCAGTGGATGCTGATCGGGTCTTACGCCGCAGTGTTTCTCCTGGCGGCCTTCTTTGTGCCCAAGGACTTTCTGGCCGTGGCCTTTGACTCCGGCGGCGTCACCACGGGCCCCATGACCGTGCCCTTCATCATGGCCCTGGGCCTGGGCGTCTCCTCCATCCGAAGCGACGAGAACGCCGCCCAGGACAGCTTCGGCCTGGTGGCCCTGTGCTCCGTGGGGCCCATTCTGGCGGTGCTGATTCTGGCGATGATCTATCCCGCCTCCGGGGCCTACGTTCCCACGCCCATGCCCCAGGCGGCGGACAGCCGGGAGCTGGGGGGGCTGTTTCTCTCCGCCCTGCCTCGCTACGCCTGGGAGGTGATGAAGAGTCTTTTCCCCATCGCCGCGTTCTTCGCCTTCTTCCAGATCGCCGCCCTGCGGCTGACGCGGAAAAAGGTGTTGAAAATCGCGGTGGGCCTCCTGTATACTTATGTTGGCCTGGCCGTGTTCCTCACGGGGGTCAACGTGGGCTTTCTCCCGGCGGGCGCCTATCTGGGCCGGCAGATCGCCGCCCTGCCCTTCCGCTGGATTCTGGTGCCCACCGGCATGCTGATGGGCTGGTTCATCGTCCAGGCGGAGCCGGCGGTCCACGTGCTGAACCGGCAGGTGGAGGAGATCACCTCCGGGGCCATTCCCGGCGGGGCCATGAGCGCCAGCCTCTCCGCCGGCGTGGCGGTCTCCATCGGGCTGGCCATGATCCGGGTGCTCACGGGCGTCTCCATTTTCTGGTTCCTGGTACCGGGGTATCTGCTGGCGGTGGGCCTTTCCTTCTTCGTGCCCAAGATGTTCACCTCCATCGCCTTCGACTCCGGCGGCGTGGCCTCGGGGCCTATGACGGCCACCTTTCTGCTGCCCTTTGCCATGGGGGCCTGCGAGGCTTTGGGGGGCAGCATTGTCACGGATGCCTTCGGCGTTGTCGCCATGGTGGCCATGACGCCGCTTCTGACCATCCAGCTCCTGGGTCTGGTCTACCAGTGGAAGCTGCGGGCCAGACTGGCCGAAGAGGCGGAGGACGAGGAGATCATTGACCTGTGAGCCGCCCGGCGCAGCGTTCAAGAGTTTTGAGAGAGGAGGGCCGCCGATGTCCGGAGCCGTTTTGATCATCACCATCACGGACCGCAGCCGGGGCGGAGAGTTCGCCGCCTGGTTCCAGGCCCAGGGGGCCTCGCTGGTGCTGTCGGTCCTGGGCCAGGGCACCGCCGCCACGGAGGTGCTGGACTATCTGGGGCTGGAGGCCACGGAGAAGGTGGTGCTGCTGCTGGCGTCCCCCCGCTCCTCCCGCCTGGTGCGCCGGGCGCAGCGGGAGCTGTGGCTGGATGTGCCGGGCCGGGGCATTTTAATGACGGTGCCCCTGTCCAGCATCGGCGGCGCCAGGGCCAGAGACTATCTGCTGCAAGGGGAGGCGGAGGAGAACGATATGGAAAAGGAGATCACCCACGAGCTGATTGTGGTCATCACCAACCGGGGCTATACGGACCAGGTGATGGACGCCGCACGCTCCGCCGGGGCCGCCGGCGGCACCACCGTCCATGCCAAGGGCACGGGGACGGAGCTGGCCAGGAAATTTTTCGGCGTCTCCCTGGCGGCGGAAAAGGAGATCGTGTTCATCCTGGCCAAGGAGGCGGACCGCAAGCCCATCATGAAGGCGGTCATGACCCAGGCGGGAATGGGGACCAAGGCCCAGTCCGTGGTCTTCTCCCTGCCGGTGACGGATCTGGCCGGCCTTCGCCTGCTGGAGGAGGACGGGGAGTCCTGAGGGATGAAAAGGGGCCCGGCGCGGAAAACCGTGCCGGGCCTTTTGTCTTGCCCTCAGGTTACCAGCAGCGCCAGATACCCGGCGTACAGCCCCAGCATCAGCACGCCCTGCCAGCGGTAGAACCGCTCCGTCGCCAGGGGCGGAATTACCGCCACGCAGCAGATGAGCAGACAGGCCGGCAGGTCCAGAGCCGTGGTCTGGGCCCCGATGGTCAGCGCCCCGCCGCTGACGGCGGAGCAGATGGGCAGAATCATGGTCAGGTCAATGACGTTGGCCCCGATGATGTTGCCCACGGACATGGAGGCCTCCTTCTTGGCGATGGCCGTCAGCGTCGTCACCAGCTCCGGCAGGGAGGTTCCGACGGCCACCATGGTCACGCCGACGATGCTGGCGGGGACTCCCATCAGAAGGGCCAGCTCGCTGCCGTAGTTGATCAGCAGCCGGGAGCCGATGACAATGGCCGTAATGCCCAGAACGAAGAGGAGGAGCTTTTCCATCATCTGCCGCCGGGAGACGGTGCGGCCCTTGCGGCGGGTCTCCCGGTTCTCCGCCATGCCGGCCTTGGCGTCCCGCAGGTTGCTCCAGAGATAGACGCCGAAGATGATAAACAGCGTCAGCCCCGGCAGCGTCTCCAAAACGCCCCCCCGGCAAAGGACCAGCAGCAGCGCTGCCCCCAGGACCATCAGCAGCGCCTTCAGCTGGAACTGGGCCCGCTTCACCACCGAGGGGATGCACACCAGGGAGATGCCCAGAATGAGCCCCAGGTTGGCGGTGACGGAGCCCACGGCGTTGCCCACGGCGAGGTCCACCTCCCCCTGGAAGGTGCCGGTGACGGAGACCGTCAGCTCCGGCAGGGTGGTGGCCAGAGAGACGATGGTGGCCCCGATGATGAACCGGGGCACGCCGGTGGCCTCGGCAATCCAGACCGCGCCGTCCAAAAACCAGTCGCCGCCCTTGATGATGAGGAGCAGCCCCAACAAGAACAACAGTACCGTAATCCAAATTTCCATCATGTCCACCGCTTTCCAAAAATTCAGCGAGACTTCTATCCCGCAGAACAACACCGGAACCGCCGGCAGTTGTCCCACGGGATAAAAGTCTCGCTTTTCGGCGTGCCCGGACAGTGAAGCACTGTCGTGATGACGAGCCGCGCCGCGCTTTCCCGCCGGGCTGTCCCAAAAGACCCCCGGCGCTGTTCGCAAGCTACTCCCTTTTATGAAGCCATGAGCTGTGAGACCACTATAAAGAAATCATACACGTTTTGTCAACGCTAACTTTGTCGGAATCCGCCGGACGGGACATAGGATTTACAAAGTCTTTACGGCCTTCCAATATCCGGGTCAAAGCCGATGAACTTCACCAGGGCCTCCCGGCCCTCCGGCGTCTCCCGGGGGGCGAAGCCGCAGTCCAGGAAGAATGCCCGGGCGGAGCTCTCCGGCGGCAGGACAGCGGACAGCTCCTCGCCTCCCCGGGCGCGGGTATGCTGCACCGCCTGGCCGATCAGCTGGATGCCGAAGCCCCGCCTCCGGAACTCCGGCCGGATGTGGACCAGAAGCACGCGCCCCGTCTCCGGGTCCATACGCAGAAGACCGGCAGGCTCCTCCTCCAGCAGCCCCTCCAGGGTCAGGGAGGCGGCGGGGAAGGGGCCGGACCCGCCCGCCTCCATCCAGGCGGCGGCCAGCCGCTCTCGGGCCTCCTCTTCCCCCAGGGGCCGGAACCAGAGGCCAGGCTCCAGGGCATAGGCCCGGCGGACGCTGGTTTCCCCCGCCAGATACTCCGGGGTTTTCAGATGGCCGCTGTCGTTCATAAAGACCACCCGGAGGCCGTCCCCATCCCCCTCCAGCAGGGAGACGGCGGTGTTGTCCCCGGTGGGGGACTTCTCTCCGGTGTCCCGGAGGGAAAAGCCCTGGAGGTTCGCCAGGAGGAGCCGGATGGCGTAGCCATGAGAGAAGACGGCCACGGTCCTGCCCGGGTTTTCCCGGACGATGTCCTCCACGGCGGATCGAATCCGCTCCAGGACCTGCGCCGGAGTCTCCGCCCCGGGGATGGACCAGCGGTCCATGCGCCTGCCAAAGTCCGCCATGGCCTCCGGCGTGGAGCGGGCGATGTCCCCCCAGGTCCGCTGCTCCCAGCCGCCCACGTAAATCTCCCGCAGGTCCCGGCGAAGATGGAGCGGCAGGCCCTTGGGCCTGTAAATGGCGGAGGCGGTGGCCCTGGTGCGGTAGAGGTCGCTGGCGTAAACGGCGTCGATATGGACGGCGGCGAAGCGGCGCTCCAGAGCCCGCACCTGCCGCCAGCCCCGGTCGGTGAGGTTGCTGTCGTGCTGGCCCTGGGCGATGCGGTAGAGGTTGCCCTCCGCCTCGGCGTGACGGATGAGATAGACGGTCGTCATGATGATGCCTCCTGAAAATCGATTCTTTTCCATAGTATAGCGCGTTTCACAGTCATTGGCAAATGGCGCGGCGTTTTTTCTCTTTGTCTCCGGGCATACTGGACTTGTGCTGAAAAGGAGTGAATCAAGATGAAAAAGAGTACCGGATTTCTGATCGGTATGAGCGCCGGCCTGGCGGCTGGCGCGGCGGCGGGAATAATGGCGCCCCAAAGCAGCCGGAGGACCATGAAAAAGCAGGTGGATCAGGGAATTCACAAGCTGGGTGTCGCCGTGGATCAGGCTGTGGACAGCATTGTTTCCGAGGCGCGATGACAAGGGCGGAGCGGGATTTTCCCGCTCCGTCTCCGCCTGTACGGGCTTTTTCGGCGGGTCGGAACGGGCGGGGAAAAAGAAAAAAAGAAAATTTTGAAAAACCCCTTGACAGATCGGCCAGGCTCTGCTATTATAATCACTGTTCTGATGCGGAACACCTGACACGGGGGTATAGCTCAGCTGGGAGAGCGCTTGAATGGCATTCAAGAGGTCAGCGGTTCGATCCCGCTTATCTCCACCACGCAAGGGGCACTGTGAAAGCCTTGGAACCCGACGTTCCAAGGCTTTTCCCTTGAAAGTAAAATTGCGTCAGACGGTTTTGGGCGGGGCCGTTTCACAAGGCACTGCGTTTCCATTTCGATCCGTCCGCCGGAAAACTGCATAAGGGCCTGTAGCTCAGTTGGGAGAGCGTTCGGTTCGCATCCGAGAGGTCGAGAGTTCGAATCTCTTCAGGTCCACCAACGAGAAAATCACCGCAGTGAAAACTGGGGTGATTTTTCTTTTGACCACAGAAATACCACAGACGGGTTTCAGAAAATTTTCGGGCGGCGGGCTGTTACTTTGGCCCGCCGTCCTATTCTTTGGATATGGCGGCTCAGCCTTTGCTGTTTGTGAGACTATCGAAACACGAAGCTGCCAGTCGTTTTTCCACCCACGGCAAAAGAGAAAAAGGCACCTTGACTGATCGCCGCAGCGTAACCGCCCTCATTCCAATCGAAGCTGTCCTTCTCTTCCAATAGCTTCAGCGTCTCCCGCAGCTGGAGCATGGCGGCAAAAGTGTGCTTGCAGGGATAGCTGCAATAGCAGCTGCAGGTGAGATTTTTGATTTCGCCGCCGCCGTAATCAAACTCGATCTCATAAGGGGAAGTTCCTTCCACGATTCCCCGTCCATGGCCACGGAAAATGCAGAGGTATGCCACCCGGCTCTCTGTATAGTAGTCGTGTCCACGCTCCGCAATGGCGCTGGTGACCTTCATT
>Ga0073906_1004931_pt1 | contig 12673 bp, 7 predicted proteins | sample Inofromicrocosms_FD_65485 | JGI IMG/M metagenome (GOLD analysis project Ga0073906, IMG submission 65485) | Mouse cecum microbial communities from Vienna, Austria - Inoculum for glucosamine and mucus D2O microcosms | ecosystem: Host-associated > Mammals > Digestive system > Large intestine > Cecum... | reverse complement strand
CCGGCGTCGGAGTTATGGCAGAGAATGATCTCTCCGTCTCTCGTCACCTGAACGTCGATTTCGATATGCGTCGCACCCTCGTTGACGGCCGCCGCGCAAGAAGTGAGCGAGTTTTCGTTCGCATACTTCGTGATCCCGCGGTGCGCCGCAACCGACTGCGCCTGCGCGAATCCGCTTTTCTCGAATTTCACGATCGCGCTTTGCATCGTCGCAAGGGAATCGCCGACGATGCCGTAGCAACCCGCCGCAACCGCGCCGACCGCCGCGGACTCCGCCGCAGAAACTTTACCCCAGCAGACCTTGTTGAGCGCCGCGGCGTAGTTTGCCGCGACAGCCGCGTTTTCGTCCTCGCCGTCGATCATAAGAATGTTCGCGCCGACCGAGTTTGCCGTTGCGATATGTTCCCAGAAATCATAACGGTTGGAAGATATCTCCCGATCGGACACGTCGTACACGCCGTTCGCGATAAAGCAGACTTCGTCGTTATAGATCAGATCGAGAACCGCCGAACTGCTCGAAACGACCATGATGTCGCTGATATAATAGGTATCCGTCATATAGGCGACGAATTCCTGCGCAAGCTCTTCCGTTTCGATCCGAAGCGCGGGAATCACGTCCCCTTTCAGATAGTCGTCGAACAACGTCGCGAACTCCATGTTTCCGTCCGTAAACTTGACGTTCATGCCTGCGGACACTTCGAGCAGCGCAACGGAAGGCGCAACGTCCGCCGACTCGATCGCGCCGAGGTCTCCTTTCGATTTCACTTCGTACACGACGCTCGGTTCGATCCTGAGCGAACTGCCGAGCGTCGCCGTATTGGCAAGGTCGGTGTAACTCTTGGCCGCCGCGTCGGAAACTTCCTGCGCGGGGACGCACGCAAAGGCGCCGCACATCATCGCGCCGATCAAAGGTAATACGATCGCATTATTTAACTTTTTCATAATTCCTTTTTCCTCCCCGAATTAGTATTGGAAGTTGAGTTCGGTCGTTTTGTTCGCCATATCCTTCACGTAGGAGCATACGTCTCTGCCCCAGATCGCGCGAAACTTCGCGCCTGCGCCGGCAATGAAGGACATATCGAGGTTATCTTTTCCCGTATCCTTGCTGAATCCGGTCGCGGAAATCTGCTTCATCCCCTTCCAGGTGCCGCCGTTATAAAGATCGGGAATTTCCGCGTTCTTGTAGAATCCGTTCCATGCTTCGGTGCTCAATTTCGCTTTCGGCGTAAACGCAACGCCGTAGGCAACGCCCAACAAACGGGTACCGCCCGCATTGTCGATCTCGCCGGGGATAAACTTGTCGCCGAAATCCCAGGTGAACTCTTTTTTCAGCGTAACGCCGCCCTGTTCGCCGATCACGTTGATCTTGATCACGGAATTGTCATTCCCGTCGATCCCTTCGAAATGATATTCCGTTTTGATCTTCACGGTGAGCCCGCTGCTCTCCCAACGCCCTTCCGCCTTATTCCAGACGGAGTAACCGATCGGATCTTCGGAAAGCGTACGGATGGAAGGGTTCGAATTGCTGATTCCGTCCCAACGCGACATCTTGCCTTCGAACGGATACCAATAGCCCTTCGCGCCGTCTTCGAGATCCGCAACGGATGCCGTCGTGCCCGCGTCGAAATATACGCCGTAATAGGGCATCGTCTCATTGATCGAAGGCGTCCAGATCGAAGTCCAGATTTCTGCGAATACGGTTTGCGTGCCAAGAGAAGGCGTCATCGTCGAAGCGGACAGATCGTACACCTGTTCTACGCCGTTGATTCCGAGCGCATCGGCATCCGCCCAGGAAGTATACTGCGCGCCCGCGCCCGCCGCCGAATAGACGCTCGCCTGCCAGCCCGCCCAGGTGACGGAAGGATCCTCGGCATATCCGCCGAAATCCCAATCGGTCGCGCGGTAATAATAACTGTTGGCGTATTGCCCGATCGTTTGCAACATATTCACGTCCGATCTCTTGAACAGGTTGAGCGCCGTCGTCCAACCGCTCCACCAGGCCGACTGTCCGTTCGTAACGTTCGGGTTGTTGTCGAATCCGTGATACACGTTCGAGCGGTTCAGGAAGTTATACGGTTTTTTGTTGTAAGTATATACGACCGTATCGGGATCGTCCGTCGTCGTGATATAGCTTCCCTCGCCGTACTCCGCGCCGTTGACGATCGCGCTCAACGCGTTCGAAAGTCCTCTGTAAACGGTTTCGCTTCTCACGTCATCGGACGTATACGCGTAATAATTCAGCGTTTCCAGAACTTCGGGATCTTTGTCGATGATTTCCACCGTGTTCTTTACGGTGACCGTGCAGGAGTCGGTGGTCGTCTTCCCGTCCGCGTCCGTATAGGAGACGGTAAGCTTACAGCTCCCCTTCGCGACCGCAGTCAGGTATACGACGTTCCCCTGCGCAGATTCGATCCTGCACACTTTGTCGTCGTCGACCGTCCAACTCAGTTTCGCGGGATCGACGCGATCGTCTTTCACGATCGCGCTCACGCTCGCATGATCGCCCGACTGCGTCAGAATCAATTTCCCCGCGGGAAGATTGATCGAGAACAATTCGTCTTCCTGCGTCTGTTCTTTTTTGACCGTGAGCGAACAGGTTGCGGACACGCCGCCCGCTTCCGCTTTCACGGTACAGGATCCCTCCGCGACCGCGGTTACGACGCCCGTCGCCCCGTTGCCCGCAACGGTCGCGACAGCCGGATCGGAAGAACTCCACACGATCGCCTCTTCGCTGTTTTTCAGCGTAGCCGTAAGCGTAGCCTGTTTCCCTATGTAGAGCGACGTCTCGACGACGTCGAGCCTGATCGACGGAGCGTCCGGATTATCCGGCTCGCCGGTTCCGCCGCAGCCGACCAGCGCCAGCATGCCGACCATGACGACGCTCAAAAGGATAGCAAATTTTCTGAATAAGTTTATCAAAATTCGATTCTTTCCTCCTTGCTCTTATTATATCAGATGAAATGATGAATTTCAATAGCTTTCCGGAATTCCGAAAACTTTTCACTCCTTTACGGAACCGAGCGTAAGTCCGCTCTTGACATACTTGATGATATACGGATAGACCAACAACACGGGAATGACGCTGATAATGAGCGTCGCCGCCTCGATATTGCTCTTATTCGTGATCAGCCATTCGTCGCTCGTATTCTTATCCGTGTTGCCGAGCATGCGGTACAGATACAGCGCAAGCGGCTGCTGCGAGGTATGCGCGCTGTCGATATACATCAACGCGGCGCCGTAGCTGTTCCACGTTCCCACGATCGAGAAGAACACGCAACTCGCAAATACCGGTAGGCAGAGCGGAATAATAATGATGAGAAAGAGCTGAATACTGTTCGCCCCGTCGATTTTCGCCGCCTCTTCGATCTCCGACGGGATCCCGAGGAAGTTGGACTTATAGAGCAGGATACTGTAAACGTTGTTGATCGAAATCAAAATGACCGACCAGATATTGTTCGTAAGATGGAGAGCGACCATGAGCAGGTAGCTCGGAACGATACCCGCCGAAAAGAGCATGGTGACGATAAATACCGTGGTAATGCCCTTTTTGAACGGACAGTCCGATTTCGAAAGCGGATACGCCGCCATCGACATGAACAGGTTCGAAGCGATCGTCACGACGACCGTCGCCAAAACGGAATTGCCGAACGCCTGCAAAAACGCAAGTTCCGAAAGCACGTGTCCGTAGGACGCAAACGTGAATCCGAGCGGAATGATCGTGACCTGCGGATTCCGGTATCCGTTGCTGAGCGAAAGCGCGACGATGTTCAGAATGGGCAGGATAACGAGAACGATCGATACGACGAGCACGACGATCTTGATGACGTCGAACACGATATCGGGAGGAGAAGATTTGATTTTGAATCTTTTCCGTTTGAGTTGATTGACCTGATTGGATTCTTTCATCTTCCGTCCTCCTTACCACAAACTCGTTCTGAGCAATTTTTTGGAAATCGCGTTGCCGCCGAGCATCAGGAAAAGCGCGATCAGTCCGTTTACGATACCGAGCACGGTCGCAAGCGGCGCGTTTGTCTTATCCTGAATGGAAATTTCGTACAAGTACGTGTCGACGGTAAACTGCTCGTGTTTCGTTTCGGCAGTGTACATCGCCATCAACTGTTCGAGACCGACGCTCATGATATACGTGACCGTCATGATCAACTGCAAACCGATGACGGGAACGATGGTCGGCAACGTGATCCAAAGAATCTTCTGGAATTTGGAAGCGCCGTCCAGCGTCGCGGCCTCGAAAAAGCTCTTGTCGATCGAAGCGATCGCCGCATAGAAGATGATCGAGCTCCATCCCGTCCCTTTCCAGACTTTCAGAAAGATGACGAGCGGCTTGAACCAAGGATTGGATCCGAAAAAGTCAAACGGCTCTTTTAATATCCCGATATCGCAAAGGAAGTTGTTCAGCATGCCGTCGGTCGGCGACATGACGTTCGCCCAGATCCCCACCGTCATCGTCCAGGAGAGGAAATTTGGCAGACAGAGTACGATCAACACGAATTTGCTCATCGCCGCGCTCTTGATATCCGCAAGCAGAAGCGCGCAGATGATCGGCAAAGGGAATGTGATCAGAAGCCCGAAAAAATTGATGAGCAACGTGTTTTTCAACGCCAAACCGATTCGGGGATCGGTTGCGATCAGCGCAAAATTTTCAAGAGACCACGTGCCGCTCGCCCAAGCGCCCGCGATCCCGCCGCCCATGTAGACGTTGAATTTGCTGCGGAATGCGATCAGCATACCGACCATGGGAACGTACCCGAACAGAATGACAAGCGAAAGCGCGGGCAGAACGAACCAGATAATACTGCGGTGCTTTTTTAAGCGGTGCAGTTCCTCTTGCCAGAATCCCCGCACGACCTGACCGGTAACCGGATCGATCTTCACGTTCTTCTTTTTTGCGGAAACGGCGTCTTCGGAAACCGCAGCGACCTCTTCATTGGTAGAATCCGTCATTTTTTCCATCAATGATTCCTCCGATTCGCGTCGTACCATTCCTGAATCTGCGACATGACGTCCGCTTTCAGATACATTTTGGGAAGATTATCCTGCGTCGCTTTCAACAGATAAGAGTACGTTGTTTGTTCACTCGAACCGGAAGCCTTGATGATCTTCTGGACGTTGGTCAAAATCCAGCTTCTCGTTTGCATGGAAACCTTGCTCCACTTGGGAAGAACGGCGCACTTGCCGAGAACGCTCAGAATCATGAGGTCGTCCTCTTCTTCCGGAAGGAGAATGGGCCAGCAGTCGTAACTCGCTTCGCGCAACGGCCAGTATTTGCGCCCCATTTTGGGATTGCCGCCCGTCGTATACATGGAGTTGCCTTCGACCTCTTTATACCCCGGAAGCAGGCGGTAATAAGTCGTGGACCCGTCCTCTTCCTGAATGCCGATGTCCCCGTCCTGCTTTTCCGCTTCGGGAATGATATTGTGCGATACGCCCTCTTTTCCGAGCAGGAACGCCTTGTAGTTCTCGTCCTTGATCTTCTGGTTCATCCAATCGAGCGCATAGGGCGCCTGGTTTACGGCGCGGACGGGCAAGGCGATCATATAGCCGATATCTCCGATGCCGCGCATTCTGCCCTTTTCCTGCACGACGGAACCGTACGAGCCGTCTCCCTTGATACGGGTCGCCCAACCGAGGTCCTCGCGCGCTTCTTCCACGCTCGCGTATCCCAGTTTCGGATTCGCCGCCATCTGTCCGCAGAGCGGATTGAAGTTCCAGTACGGAATCTGCGCGACCGAAATATTTTCGTTCGTGAACCAGGTCATGACCTGACTTCCCTGCGCGGTATCCCAGTTTTTGGGGAGGCAGTTCTTTTGCGTGATCTCTTCGTTCATGTACTTGAAATACTTATCCGCCGCATCGCTGTAAATGTAGTTTTTGACCTGTCCGTTTTCGTCCTCGTAAAACTCGCAGGGCATTTCGAACGTGCTCGAAATGATGGAAAAGTCCGCGTCGGAACCGGCAATGGCAAGCGCGTGATAGTTGACGTCGTTTTTCCCGAACTCCGCCTGCAACGCGTGCAGCGCGTCGGTGAATTCCGTAAGCGTTTCGGGAATCTTTGTGATACCCACCTTTGCGAGATGCTTTTTGTTGAATACGATCGCCGAATCCTGCATGTAGCCGAAGCCGTATTCGGGAATCGCATAGATCTTGCCGTTATAGGTGCAGGCGTCCCACAGTTCCTGATCGATCGTCGCAAGCAGATCCTGACCGTACGTCTTCAACGCGTCGGTCAGATCGAGGAACGCATCCTCCGTCACGTACTGATCGAAAGAACCGCGGCCGCATTTGATAAACGAATAGGTATCCTGCGACATGAGCGCGTTTCCGACTTCCGACTCTTCGTTCCCTCCGGAAATCTGCGAATATTTCACCTTATAACCGGTAATCTCTTCCAAGAGCTTCGCCGTGCCGCTGTTGTTGAACTCCGAGTCCGTCATACCGGGCGCGGGGAACAATCCCGACAGCGTAGGACGGTTTTGCGTGACGTCGACGTCGAGCGCGATCGTCGCGCCCGCAAAGTTGCCGCCGCAGGCGGCCATCGGCACGATCATACCGAGCGCAAGCGCAGAAGCAGTTAACGTGGTTAAAAACTTTTTCATAATTTTCTGTTCTCCTTATTTAAAATTCTTCCGTATAGGAAATATTCGATTCGATAAATGAACCTTGCTCGTCCTCTCCGATCCGGTAGTTGACGTTGTCGCCGCCCTGCCCGAAGCCGTACCCGAACACGTCGGGATTCGAAGGCAGGAAATCCCATTTCGCGGCGTTGTTGTAATCGTCGGCGCAGGTCGCGCTCTCGATGAACGCGGCGACTTTCGGATTGCGGAATTTCAACCCCTTGAACACGGCTCCGCTGCGCGCGTCCCAAAGGCTCGTATTCAGCATGACGGGACAGTACGAGGCGGCAAGCAGGGTAAACGCCTTATGCGCCTTCACTTTCAAAGCGCCCTGTTTCGCGTCCGACTGCCTGAAAGCGAACTTCTTGCCCGTGGTGAGATTGTCGAATTCCACGCAGTACGCGTCGCGCGTTACGTAGGAGCGGAAACGGATCACGTCGGTGCCGCGCCAGCATTTTGCTTCCTCGTCGTACCGCATCGTGGTGACGGGCTCCGAGCTCGGCGAGACCATCGTGCCGTTGTAGTTGAACACCGCCAGCCAGGTTCCCGGCATCTGACCGTCGCTCGCGATCAGCCCGATATCGCAACACCCCCAAGGACTCGTGGTAAAGAAATTGGAGAAAATGTATGCGTTCCAGTTGCGTTCCGACTCCGACTCGTGATATTTGAACTCCATATTCGTCATATCGAGCGTGAACTCCATATACGAAACGCCGCCGAACGAAGGATCCGTATCCGGACGCTTCGAATATGCGTACACATAGCTGCCGGAGAAGTATTCGAGACCGAAGGAGGAATCGTCCATCTTGGAATTTTCCATCACGTGTCTGCCGAGCGCAATATATTCGGTACCCGTGTTGTCGACGACGTAGGATTCGGGGTTTTTCGCCGCCCAGATCTGCGCGTCGCGGATCGCCTTTTCCTTGTTGTCCGCGGGCGCGTCGATCGTGCCGACGAATTCCGAACCGATGAACTTATAGAACTTTCCGGAAGAGAACGTGAAAATCGTCTCCTTGCCGTTCCAAACGCTGTAACGGTCGGAACGCGTGCTCATTTTTCCCGCCCTGATAAACGCGGCGAAGATATTGTCCGTTTCGTATTTGACTTTTCCCGAACCGTCGTAGACGACGTAAGCGCGATCCGAAGGGTACGGATTTACGGAACTTCCCCCGTTTCCCGACGAGCAACCGCAACAGGCGAACATCAACGCCGCCGCCCCCACGGTCAAAATCTTTCCTGTTTTCATGTATTTTTCTCCTAATCTTCAATATGCGTTCCGTCGTAATACGAACTGAACGCCAAGTATTTCGAACCTTTCAAGTATGCCGCGCCGCTCTTGTAAACGCCGTCTTCCGCATGGACGCCGACGGTCAGATGCGCGCAGTCCGCGCCCTGCGTATAGCCGTAATCCAGCGTCGGAAGTCCGGGATAGAACTCCTCTTTCGCCGCATCGGGATACGTTTCGTCGGCGCGGTAACGCGCGACTTTCAAGTCCTCCCAGACGACGTTTTTGAGAAACCCGCCGCAACGCGCGTCCCACGGATTTCCCATTGCCGCGATCATCGTCACGACCGCGTTGATCCGGTAATAACCCTCTTTCCCCGCGTTGACGCCCTCGTGCGAATGGGTATATCCGAACTTTTCTTCCGTCGCGAGATTGGTAATGCGCAGCGTCCAGGTGTCCCGCCCGCCGATCGCTTCGATAAACAGATCGTCCGCGCCGCCGTAAACGCCCGTCCCGGGGTCTTTCTTCATGGTCGTGACCGTCTGTTCCTGCCAGATATGAAAACTGCCGTGTTCGTCCTCTCCGTTCTTGTGAGAAGCGTGCGTGCAGTTATGAATGACTTTCCACTGCCCTTCCATGCCCTCGTATCGGGGATCCCCGACCGCCGTGCCGAACAGTCCGATGCCGAGATCGCAATTCTCCGTCACGGTGCCGATATTGAAAAAGACGTATGCGTTCCATTGACTGCCGTCCGCGTCGCGGTAAACCGCTTCACTCAGACGGACGGTACCGGAGGCGTAGGCATAGCCGTATTCCTGCCAGGTGTTGTTCGAACTCATTTTCCCCGCAGGCGTACGGAGATAGGAATATCCGCTGGAACCCTGTTCGTAGGAGAGCGGTCTTCCTTCGGTGGGATAGGTGGTTCCCACGTAGAGGAAGCCCGTACCCTTGCCATTGTACACGTAACTGCGCGCATGTTTTTCCGCCCAGGCGAGCGCCGCTTTCTGCTCCATGGTGCCGACGAAATTCGTACCGTCGTAACACCAGCACTTGGAAGTCCCCTGCCGACGGAAAATTTCCAGTCCGTTCGCGTCCTTTACCGGCATCGGATCGGACGACGACGCATTCTCGCCCGCATAACGGATCGCGGCGAACATGCTCTCGAACGTCTCCGTGGCGGCGCCGCCGACGTGACAGACGGTGTACGGCGCGGCGGTAGGCACTCCCTCATAGTCGTAAGCGGCAACGGGCGGCCGCTCGGCGGGCGGATTTATATCCGACCCGTCGGGCGAACCGCCGTCTCCGCCGCTTCCGCAAGCGGAGCAACCCACGAGCATCACCGCCGCAAGCAACGCGATGGCTCTTTTCCCATTCATATTTTTTCCCTTAATCGACAATGTGCGTTCCGTCGTAATACGAGCTGAACGACATGTATCTGCCGCCTTTCTTATAAGCGTTTCCGCTCTTGTAAACGCCGTCCGCCTCATGCGTGCCGAAGGTGAGATGCGCGCAATCCGCGCCCTGCGTAAAGCCGACCCAGATCGTGTCTTCACCGTACCACACTTCGTCTTTCGGCTCCTGCGAATAATCGCCGTCCTCGCGGAACCGCGCGACTTTCACGTCTTCCATCACGATGTTTTTGACATAGCCGCCCGCGCGCGGATCCCATACGGGCGTTTCCACGGGGCAGTACGACGCCGCCGTGATCACGCGGTAGTTTCCGAACGCGCACGCCGCGTTCATGCCCTTGTGCGTGTGCGTGTAACCGAACGACTGATTGGTGCGGAGATTCGTGACCTTCAAGGTCCAGGTGTCGATCCCGCCGATCGCTTCGATGAACAGATCGTCCGCGCCGCTGTAAATCCCCGTTTCGGGATCTTTCGTCATCTTCGTGACGACCTGATCCTGATACACGTAAAAACTCGGCGTCGGGTCCACCCCGTTCTTGTGTTCGATATTCGAGCAGTTCTGCGTGATCTTCCACGCGCCGTCTCCGCCCGCATACGTTCCGATCCCGAGATCGCAGTTATCCACGCCCCTGATATTGAAGAAGATATACGCGTTCCACTGATTGCGCGTGGCGCCCGTATCGTCCACGTACGTCGCGTCGACATAGGTCGCTTCGCTCAGACGAACGATCGCGGAAGCGTAGGAATATCCGTGCGTCTTCCAGGTATTGTTCGAATTCATCTCTCCGGACGGCGTAAACAGATAGGAGAATCCGCCCGAACCGAGTTCGTAAACGTCCTCGGGGTGACGGATCGACGTGAAGTCGTCCGATCCGAGATAGGCATAGCCCGTGCCCCTGCCGTTCACGACGTAACTGCGCGAACGGTTTGCAGCCCATTTGATCGCGTCGGTTTTCTTTTTCTTGCCGACGAAGTTTGTACCGTCGAAGCACCACGTATCGGAAGTGCCCGCCCGTCTGAACACTTCCAGCCCGTTCGCGTCTTTGATCGGCATGGCGTTGGAAGAGGTCGCGCGGGAACCCGCGTAACGGATCGCAAGGAACACGTTGTCGAAAGGCTCGGTCGCCGTCGTTCCGTCTTCGTTATACACCGTATACGGCGCAGCGGTAGGCGTGCCTTCGTAGACGTACTCCTTGGGAGCGGGAGGCGTAGGGTCGTCCGGTTCCTTCGTATCTCCGCAACCGACGCAGCAAAACGCCAGCACGAGCGCGGTGACCGCAATCAGAAATCTTTTCATAATTTCCTTCCTTTAAAGATGTTTCTTCCATCTGTCCGGCATTGAAAATCGCCGAACAGAAAAAATTGACATCGGGCGGGCGTTGCAACGGTGCCTCGCCCGATGTGTACTTCGTTATTCGGTTTTTCCGCGCGGATTATTCCGCGGTTGCGAGTTCGATCGCGCCGGTGCCTTCGTTATAGGTCCATTTCGCGCTCTCGTCGATCAACGCTTTGAGCTTCGTCCAGGATTCAACGTACGCGCCGCTCTGGAAAGGAGCATCGGGCGACAGCCATTGCGAATCGGAAGCGCGGAAGAAGTAACCGGTAGCACCCTGGAACGTCTGGTAGATCGCGACGACTTCGTCCAGCTTCGCCTCGAAATCGGCAGCCGTCTTGTCGAGCGCGGCAACCTTTTCCTTCACGCTTTCCATCTTGGCATGCTCGCCGAGATAAGTCGTAACCGCCCATTCCGCATGCTCGCCGCCGGGGAATTTTTTAAGCGCTTCTTTTTCCGCCGCATTCAGTTTGTCATAAGCGACAATCAGCTTTTTCATTGCCGAAGCGTTGTCAAGATCGCAGATACCCGCAATCGTTTCGTGATCTTTCACGTTTGCGAGGAATTTCACCGCATTGATCGCTTCGCCCATGTTGCTGATAACCCGTCTCGTGTACTCTTTGCCCTCTTCGGGCTCTGCGGGTTTCGCGTCGAACGTATAATCGTCGTCCGCCTTATAGTCCAAAACCGCATAGAACAGCGCCATAATCTGATAATTCTTATCGCTTCCGCCGACTTCGCCCCGTAACAGTTCGTCGATCGCATAAGCGTTCAAACGAAGCGCGTAGGTGTTGTTGTTGGGCGTCGCGGCTGCCGACCAGAGTCCGGCAAGCTCCGCAATTTCCACTTCGGGGATCTTTGCAAACAATTCGTCCGTCAGCTTATACTTCGTGCTGTCCGCTTTAAAGAACCAACCGTTGCTCGCATCCTTATTCATATCGTCGGAGAACACACCCGTTTCCTGCGTCCAACCAAAATGAGGCAACTGCCAACCGAGTTTGGTATACCAGCCGTTTACGACTGCCAACGTGCGAGCATAAAGGTATGCGTCTTTGATGAAGTTCTGCACATATTCGCTGTTGATGACCGCGAGGATATTTGCGGGCAAACTCGCAATTTCCTCGGCAGTGCAACCGGTATAAGCTTTATAGAATTTGTAAAGATTTGTGCCGATTCCGTCTTGGGGTTCTGCAATGTCCCAAGCCATTTTCGTGACTTTGCCATCCTCATCTTTCTTTTCGCCTTCGGTATTATAACACTTTACCGTATAGTCGAGCAGATCGCCCAATTTGCTGTTCGTTTTTTCGATCGCGGTAAGCGCTTTTTCGAGCGCGGTGAGCTTCTGGGTAACGCCCATCGTTTCAAGCGCCTCTTTATCTTTGTCGCTCAATTCCCGATAAGCCGCCCATGCCGCATGGATCTTCGCGGAATCCAGTTTCAGCGCGGCAGCGGTCGCATAGTTGTCTTCGCCGAAGCCGATTTCCTTAAACGCCTTGACCGCTTGTTCAACAGCGCTCGCCCCCCCCGACATGTTGAGCGCCGCCATGCGCTTTTCCGCATCGTCAAGGGTCTTTTTTTCCGCATCGGTGATATAATCGGTCTGATAAGGCTTCGTGAGCTTGTTGAAAGCATTCACCGCCGCGTCAACCGTCGCTTTGTCCTCTTTGGTCAGTTTGTCGATCGCAGGGATCTCCGCAATCGCCTCTTTCACGCCGCGGATCGCGGAAGAATACGCGGGAGCCGTATTGTCGAACCGGAACGAGAAGTTATAAATATCGCAATTCGGCGTATCGAAATTATAGCTTACCGCCGCGCGATTGTAGATAACGGTTTGGAAACGGACGTCGGTCGCTTCGTTGGAATTGAGCAGATCGTACACGCCCGCTTCGTGCGTGATCAGGTTTCCGCCGTAGGTCGTAGGATCGTCGATCGATTCCTGTTTGATCGTGCCCTTTGCGGAAGTGATCTTCAAATTCTGGAACTGCGCGCCGTTGCCGTACGCGGGCATCCCCTCTTCGTTGATGATGTTCAAAGAAGCATTGAAACGGTGCGTCGCACAGGAAGTCATGCTCGCA
>Ga0073906_1004926_pt1 | contig 12681 bp, 11 predicted proteins | sample Inofromicrocosms_FD_65485 | JGI IMG/M metagenome (GOLD analysis project Ga0073906, IMG submission 65485) | Mouse cecum microbial communities from Vienna, Austria - Inoculum for glucosamine and mucus D2O microcosms | ecosystem: Host-associated > Mammals > Digestive system > Large intestine >... | reverse complement strand
GGTGAAGCTGGTAACGGCGGTAGCCACAATCGGAATGGTGGTGGTTTTGCTGGCCATTGCCTGCGTGGAGGGCGTGGCGATGGTGAAAGCCAAATCCACGTTTTCAGCCACAAACTTGTCCGCAATGGTGGCCAGGTTGTTGATGTCGCCCTGGGCGTTTTCAATCAGCAGCGTCAGGTTTTCGCCCGCTTGGTAGCCGTTTTCAGCTAAAGTGTCAATAAAGCCTTGCTGGGCTTGGTTCAGCGCCTCGTGATCCATAAGCTGGATAATGCCGATTTTAATTTGCTCGTTGTTCGGATTGTCGGCGCTGCCTTGCTGGGTTGTTTGGTCGCCGCCGCAGCCGGTCAGGCAGAATGCCAAACTCAAAACTGTCAGCAGCAACATAAAAATGCTGGATTTTTTCATGATATTTTCCTCGTTTTTGTTTTTGGGGTGTTAATTACTCAGCCTTTTCAGCGGCCGGGTCAATTACATACTGTTGCAATTCCTCCGGCACGGTGATGTTCAAAGCCTGGCAAACCGGGCCGTTAATGCAATATTCATAATCGTCGGTACTCTGGATGGGCATGGTGGCCGGGTCGGCGCCGTTTTCCAGAATATCCAGAGCCATATCAGCCGCTGCCTGGCCAATGCCGTAGTAGGTGATACCAACAGTGGCGGTGCCGCCGGTTTTAACCATGTTGGACTCGCCGCAGATTACCGGAATGCCAGCCGCCACGGTTACGTCGTTAACGGTGGGCATAGCGGAAGCAAAGTTGTTGTCGGTGGGGATATAGATAGCGTCACATTCGCCAACGATGGCGGTTACAGCCTGCTGAATATCGTTGGTGTTGGTGATGGTGCGCTCCACGGTTTTAATGTTTTTGTTTTCCAGATAATCCTTGGCAATACTGCATTGCAGGGTGGAGTTGTCCTCGGAAGAGGTATAAAGGAAGCCGACAGTTTGCACGTCTGGGCACAGCTGCAACAGCAGGTCAATCTGGTCGGTGATGGGGTTCAAATCGCTGGTGCCGGTGATGTTGCCGCCGGGCTGCTCGTCAGATTCCACCAGGCCGGCTTTAGTGAAGCTGGTAACGGCCGTGGCCACAATCGGAATTGTGGTGGTTTTGCTGGCCATTGCCTGTGTGGAAGGAGTGGCAATGCAGAATGCCAAATCAACGTTTTCCGAAACAAACTTGTCCGCAATGGTCACCAGGTTGTTCTGGTCGCCCTGGCCGTTTTCAATCAACAGCGTAACTTTGTCGCCGTCGGTGTAGCCGCGTTCCGCCAGTCGGTCAACAAAGCCTTGCTGAGCCAGATTTAATGCGTCGTGCTCCATCAGCTGCATAATGCCAATGGTGTAATGTACATCGCTTTGTTGAGTTTTTTCGCCGCAACCGGCCAGGCCCAAGGTCAGGCACAGAGCCAGCAGAACGGCTAAGATTTTGCTAGTTTTCTTCATCTTAAATTCCTCCTGATTATTTATAATAACAAAATATAAAGGCGAAATCGCCTTTGTTCAAAATTATAGACTAAATAGGGCCTTTTTGTCAATGGACTTGCCTAAAAATAAAGCTTAAATTTATAAATATACAGTTTTTTAATCCACGTATTCAAAAATATCCGCCAGCTTAATCAACAAATCGTCGTAAAGGCTGCACTTAAATTCCGTCACCAGAGCGGCCAGCTCCTCCTCGGTCATATCCTCCAGCAGATAATCAGGGTACTGGGTGTAAGTGTTGGCTAGCACAAAGCGGCCGTCTTGCAGCAAATATTGCTCCACTGATTTTTCCGCCGTGCTGACAATCCAATATTCCTTAACGCCGGCTTGCTCGTAAACGTCCTTTTTGTAGCTTCTATCCCGATGCGCTGTGCTGGGGGAGAGTACCTCTGCTACCAAATCAGGCGCGCCGAAAATGCCTTTGGGCTGGATTTTTTTAGGGTCGCAAACCACCATAAAATCCGGCACAAAACGGTCCTTTTTTGTTAAATATACGTCGCGTCCATCTGCCAGAGGGCGGCAGGTTCTTCCCTGCAAGTGCTTGCGAAAGATAAAAAATAGATTTTCAGCTACCGTGCAATGGCTGTTTGACGGCCTTGGCGACATCATTACTATCTGGCCGTTAATCAATTCATCTCGCGGTTCGTCCTGATAGGCTAAATTGCTGCTCATATTAAGGCTCCTTTCAGCTTCTGGCTGGCTTAAAGTGTTCCTTATTTAATATATCGTTTTATTAATATATCATTTTACGCAGGAAAAAGCAATAAAAATCCAAATAATATTATTTATATTGTTAAAAAAATGTTTGCTACAGCCAAATTATGTGATATAATAGGGGGTAATATAATAGAAAAATATTAGCGAGGTACAAAGCTTGACAAATCACGATATTTTAATGCCCGGTGAAGTTGCCGGAGCTGAAAATTCTGCCGACTTGGTTGGCAAAATGCTGCGGGAGCCGGCGGCGGAAGCCCGCCACAGCTTGCCGTTGTCTGGACGGGCCTTGGAGGCTTTGTTGGGCCGGGGCGAGGCTTTGTTGCTGCTTTTGGAGCGTACTCTGCAAGTGCGTTTGGTGCCGCGGGACGGCCGCTTGCTGCTTTTGGGCGAGCCGCCCCAGGTGGAGCGAGCGGCGGCCATTTTGCGCCATTTGCTGCAAATGGCCGAAGGCGGCGCGGAAATTGACGAGGTTGCCGTCAATTATCAGCTGGCTATGTGGGAGCAGCGTTTGCACGGAGGGCGACAAAACCCGGAGGAAGCGGCCCAGCTCAGCCAGGTTATTTACACAACGCCCAAAGGGCGGCAAATTCGCCCCAAGTCCTATGGGCAGTATGCCTATTTGCAGGCGATTGATAAATATGACATTACCTTTGGCATTGGCCCGGCTGGCACTGGCAAAACCTATTTGGCGGTGGTTAAAGCCGCCGACGCGTTGCGCCGCCGTCGGGTGGCCAAGATGGTGCTGGTGCGCCCGGCTGTGGAGGCTGGCGAAAAGCTGGGCTTTTTGCCGGGGGATTTGCAGGAAAAGGTTAATCCTTATCTGCGGCCAATTTACGACGCTTTGGATGACACGCTGGGCGCGGAAACTGCGGCTAAATATATGGAGCGCGGTTTGATTGAGGTTGTGCCTCTGGCTTATATGCGCGGACGCACGCTGGACGCTTCCTTTATCATTTTGGATGAGGCCCAGAACACCACGCCGCCGCAGATGAAAATGTTTTTAACTCGCCTGGGCCAGGGCAGCAAGGCTGTGGTAACTGGTGATATAACGCAGATTGACCTGCCTGCCGGGCAGAAATCCGGCTTGCATGACGCGCAGCAAGTGCTGCACGGAGTGCCGGGCCTGGCTTTTTGTTATCTGACGGATTTAGACGTGGTGCGTCATCCGCTGGTGCAGAAGATTATTGAAGCCTACGCCAGGGCGGAGGGCTGAAACCGAGGTGAATTTGATTGAAGCCGAATAGATTTGCGTTGACCAAAACCCATTTGCAGGTGCGCTTGAGCCGTTTGGGTTATCTTTGGCTGGTGGTTTTGGTGGCGCTGACCTTTCTGCTGCTGGCCAGTGATTTTTTGAGTGACCGAGTTTCCTTGCAGGAGGGTGATTTGGCGCCGGATAATGTTTATTATTTTGGTACGGCCAAAACTTATGTCAGCCAGGCTTACACTGCTCAGGCTCAAAATTTGGCGGCCAGTGCGGTGGAGCAGATATATAAATATGATGAAACAGTTTCCGTTGATATGCAGCGGCAGGTGGATGAGCTTTTTGATAAATTGCAAAGCACCAAAGCGTTGGTGCCGGATGTTAGCGGCCAGCTGACAGCTTTAAGCGAGCTTTTAACACCCGCTGGCGATGATGTGCAGCCGCCGGACCAAGCGGTGTTGGAATATTTTTTGCAGCTGGATGAATCCGGCGAATGGTTGCTGCGCAACAGTTTGAAAAACGCCGTGGCTGCGGCCTATAGCCGGGGCGAGTTTGGTGATGAGGAATTGCCGCAGGTGATTGAGCAGTGCAGCGCTAACATTCAGGCGGCGGCTGTGAACGATGACGCCGAGGCTTTTATGCTGCAAGCGCAAAAGCTGTTGAGCTTTCGGGCCACCCACGTTTTTGACCAAGTGGCCACGATGGACGCTATCACGGCGGCTATTAGCAATGTGCAGCCGATTTCCCGCACTATTTATCCCGGCCAGCTGATTGTGAAGCGCGGCCAGGAGGTGGGGGCCACTGAGGTGGAGGCCTTGCAGGCGGTGGGATTGCAGCAGCCGGTCAGCGATATGCAGGCTTATATGGGCCTGTTGCTGCTGGTTATCATCTGTTATTTGCTGCTGTGGTTGTACTGCACTAAATTGAGCGGTGACAATGATTTGGGCTTGCAAAAGCTAACTCTGATTTCCCTGTTGTTTAGCGGTATTCTGCTGATGGCCAGGGTAATTACATTGGTGAAGTTTGACGCAAATTCCGCCACCGATTGGATGTTGGGCCTGGCCGTGCCGGTGCCCGCCTTTGCCATGCTGGTGACAGCTTTGGTGAACCGCCGCACCGCCATTTTTGCCACGGTGGTGGTCAGCATTTTTGTGGGCGTGATGTGCGGCACCAATATGCTCTACATTTTGGCGGCCTTGGTGGGCGGCTTCATTGGCATTTGGCAGTTGAGCAATATGAAATCCCGCAGTCATTATGCCGTGGCCGTGGCTTATATTTTTGCGGCCTATGCGCTGGTGAGCCTTTCCTGGTGCTTGATGTGGAACTACGGAGCGCGATCGGTGGGCATTGCCGTGATGATGTCGTTTATTAACGGCTTGATTTCCGTAATCCTGACCGTGGGCACCTTGCCTTTGCTGGAAACGGCTTTTTCCATCACCACGGAAATCCGCCTGATGGAGCTTTCCAATCTTAATCATCCCCTGCTGAAAAAGCTGATGATTGAAGCCCCCGGCACCTATAATCATAGTATTTTGGTGGGTAATCTGGCGGAGGCCGCCGCCGACCAAATTGGCGCCAACGGCCTGCTGGTGAGGGTTGCTTCCTACTTTCATGATATTGGCAAAACCAAGCGGCCCAACTTTTATGTGGAAAATCAAAAGCCGGGTGAAAACCCGCACGACAAATTGCAGCCCAGCCTGAGCACTTTCATCATCACCTCTCACACCAAGGAGGGGGCGGATATGGCCCGCAAATATAAGCTGCCGGTGGAGATTATTGATATTATTGAGCAGCACCATGGCACCGGCGTGCTGAAGGGCTTTTATAATAAGGCGTTGGAGCAGGCCAAAAATGCGGAGGCCGCCACGGCTCCAGTGCGGATGGAGGATTTTTGTTATCCCGGCCCGATTCCCCAAACCCGTGAGGCCGCTTTGGTAATGCTGGCCGATAGCTGCCAGGCGGCGGTGCAGTCTATGAATGCGCCAACGCCGGGCCAGATTGAGGGCATGGTGCGGGATATTGTGAAAGGCAAGCATAATGAGGGCCAGTTGAACAACTGCGATTTGACTTTCCGGGATTTGGATGTGATTTCCTCCACATTTGCCACCATTTTGGCTGGGGCTAAGCATTATCGTTTGGCTTATCCAGAGCAGCTGGCTAAGGAGATGGAGAAAATGCGCCGCCAGGCGGAACGAGAGGCGGAAAAAGCAGAAAAGGCTGATAAAGAAAAGACAGATAAAGAAGAAAAGAACGAAAAAGACGAAAAGCTAGAAAAAACAGAAAAGACAGAAAAGACAGAAAAGACAGATAAAACGGAAAAAACCAATAAGAGCGAAAATTCCGAAAAAGAGGCCAAAGACAAGAACAAGTGAGATGATTATTAAATGAAGCTTTTGTTGACGATAGATTTGCCGCAGCAGGCGGACTGGCAGTTGCCCAAGCCCTGGGCGGCGGCGCTGCTGGCGGTTTTGCAAAAAACCCTGGCTTTGGAATATCCGGCGTTGGGGGTGGAGCCAAACCAGCTTTGCGGTTGCGAGGTTTCCCTGCTGCTGACGGATAACCCAACCATTCATCGGCTGAACAGCAGTTTTCGCGGGGTGGACAGGCCCACGGATGTGCTTTCCTTTCCGCAGTATCAGGCGGGCGAAGCGCCGCAGCCACACAGCAGCTTGGGGGATATTGTAATCTCGCTGCCCAAAATGGCGGAGCAGGCGGCGGCTTTTGACCACAGCCAAAAGCGGGAGCTGTGCTTTTTGTTTGTGCATGGTCTGTTGCATTTGCTGGGCTATGACCACGAGCTTTCCGACGCGGAGGAGCGGCGGCAGTTTGCCCGGCAGGATGAAGTGTTGGCGGCTTTGGGGATTTATAGATAAATATTATAAATTAGGTAGGTAAAAAAATGGGAATAGATTTAGACGCTTATTTTGGCCACGCCGCCTTGCCGGAGGATTATCGCTCCGGCTTTGTGGCTTTAATCGGCCGGCCCAACGCTGGCAAAAGCACCTTATTAAACCGGCTTTTGGGACAAAAGGTGGCCATTGTTTCAGATAAGCCGCAGACAACGCGCACCAAAATTCAGGGCATTTACACCGACGATACGATGCAGGCGGTGTTTTTTGATACGCCTGGGTTGCACAAACCCAAGCATAAATTGGGCGATTATATGAACCGGGCGGCCGCGGTGACGTTTGGCGACGTGGATGTGATTTGTTATCTCACCGATGCTAGCCAGCCTTTTGGCGGCGGCGAGGCGCACATTTGCCAACAGCTGGCGGAGTGTGGGGCGCCCTTGTTTTTGCTGCTAAATAAGCTGGATTTGCTGCCGGAGGCCGGGCCGGACAAGCTGGCTGAGCTGGCGGCTCCTTTTGAAGCCAAGTTGAATTTTGCCAAGGTGTTGGGCATTTCCGCCGCGGAGGGGCGGGGGGTGGAACAGCTGTTGGGCGCTCTGCGGGAGCAGTTGCCGCGCGGTCCTCGCTACTATGACGAGGAGCAGCTGACCGACCAGCCGGAAAAGCAGATTATGGCGGAGATTATTCGGGAAAAAATCTTTTTGGCCACGCGGGAGGAAATTCCGCACGCGGTGGCGGTGATTATCAGCCAATATCAACGCCGGCCCAACGGTATGCTGTATCTGGAGGCGCAAATTTTTGTGGAGCGCGACAGCCAAAAGGGGATTATTATCGGCAAGGGCGGCGCGATGTTGCGCAGCATTGGCCAGGCCGCAAGGGCGGAAATTGAGGGCTTGTTTGACGAGCAGCTTTATCTGGAATTGCGGGTGAAGGTGAAAAAGGATTGGCGCGACGACGCTTGGCTGCTGAAAAGCCTGGGGTATGACCCGAAGAAGCTTTAGGCGGAAATTTTTAATAGGCGGTGGTTGGCAATGGATTTGCGTTCTCAAATGGATGAATGTTTGATTTTGCGCAGTCGGGAGTTTCAGGAGGCTGACCGCTTGCTGACAGTGTTGGGGCGGCGTTTGGGGCGTTTATCCTGCCTGGCCAGGGGCGTGCGCCGGCCGAACAGCCGGCTGAAAGCGGCCACGCTGGATTTTAGCTACAGCAAGCTGCAATTTGCTCCGGCGGGGCGCAAAGCGGCCAACGCCGCCGGCGCTTCCAGCGGCCTGCAACTGATTACGCAAGGGGAGGCTTTGGACGGCCTGCCCGGGCTTAGGGAGGATTTAAGCAAACTGGGCTGTGCTTACTATCTGGGCGAGTTGCTAACTTTGGCTTTGCCGGAAAATAAGCCGCAGGAGAACATCTTTATTTTGGCTGTGACAACTTTAACCCTGCTGGCTAATTTAACAACTGAGCAGGAGCAGTTTTTGGTGCTGAAGTTTTTTGAGCTGCGTTTGCTGGGAGAACTAGGCTGGCGGCCAAATTTGACGGTGTGCAGCCGCTGCGGGCGGCCGGTGCGCCTGCCGCGAATTTCAGGGCTGCCGGATGTTTTTGTGGCCGCGCCGGCCTTGGGCGGCCTGGCTTGCCCGCTCTGCTGCCTGGATTTGGATTGGAGCATTGGCCGTGGCAAATCGGAAAGGCCGGGGCTTTCCCGCGGTTGCCTGCGCCTGTTGGATAGTCTGCTGAACTGGGAGCTGCGGCCACTGCTGAAGCTGCGTATCTCCACTGAGCTTCGGCAGGAGGTGAACGCTTGCATTTGGGCCTTTTTGGATTATCACCTGGGGCCTGGGGCTGGCAAGGCCCGCCGGAATTTGCAGGTGTACTATGATATTTAAGAGAAAATATTTGACAACCCCCGTGGGACTTGTTATAATAATACTTTAGGTAATAATGTGAAAAAACAGCAATGTTTTAATATAAGGAGTGACAAGCATGAATTTTCAGCAGTTGATTTTGAACCTGCAAAAATACTGGGGCGACCAGGGCTGCGTGATTTTGCAGCCTTATGACCTGGAAAAAGGCGCGGGTACTATGAACCCGGCCACTTTTTTGCGGGCCTTGGGGCCGGAGCCTTGGAATGTGGCTTATGTGGAGCCGTCCCGCCGGCCCACCGACGGCCGCTACGGCGAGAACCCCAACCGTTTGCAGCATTACTTTCAGTTTCAGGTGATTTTAAAGCCCTCGCCGGACAATGTGCAGGAGCTTTATCTGGACAGCCTGCGCGCACTGGGCATTGACCCGGCCGAGCACGACATTCGCTTTGTGGAGGACAACTGGGAAAGTCCCACTCTAGGCGCTTGGGGCTTGGGTTGGGAGGTTTGGCTGGACGGTATGGAGGTGACGCAGTTTACTTACTTCCAGCAGTGCGGCGGCTTGGATTGCAAGCCCGTTTGCGCGGAAATCACCTACGGCATTGAGCGTTTGGCGATGTTCATTCAGGAGGTTGACAGCGTTTTTGACATCAACTGGGTGGCTGATGTGAGCTATGGCGACGTTTATCATCAGAATGAGGTGGATTATTCTACCTATAATTTTAAGGTTTCCAATGCGGATATGCTGTTTAAGCTGTTTGATATGTATGAGCAGGAGTGCGGCAGCATTTTGCAGGCGGGCCTGGTGCAGCCGGCTTACGATTACGCGCTGAAATGCTCGCACACCTTTAATTTGCTGGACGCTCGCGGCGCTATCAGCGTGACGGAGCGGCAAAGCTTTATTGGCAGGGTGCGCGCGATGGCCCGCCAATGCGCGGAGGCTTATGTGCAGCAGCGGGAGCGCTTGGGCTTCCCAATGCTGAAAGACGCTGAACAAAGGAAACTGCTGGGGCTGGAGCCGCTGCCGGCGGGGAAAGAGGGGTTGAAATAATGGCCAAGGATTTGTTGTTTGAAATTGGTATTGAGGAAATCCCGGCCCGTTTTATGGAGCCGGCGTTGAAGCAGCTGCGGGAGCTGGCGGCCGACGGCTTGCAGCAGGCCGGGCTGGAATATGCGGATATGCAGGTTTATGGCACGCCGCGCCGCATTGCTCTGTTGGTTAAGGATTTGGCGGAAATGCAGCCGGACAGCCAGCAGGAAAGCAAAGGCCCTGCTTTGAAGGCCGCTTTTGACGCAGCCGGACAGCCCACCAAGGCTCTGTTGGGCTTTTGCCGCGGCCAGGGCATTGAGCCGGACGCGGTGCTGCAAAAGGAAATTAAGGGTGTGCAATATGTTTACGCAGTGAAGCATATCCAGGGCCGGCCCACGGCTGAGCTTTTGCCGGCTATGCTGGAGGAAATTGTGCACAAGCTGTACTTCCCCAAGCCGATGCGCTGGGGCAACAACGAAATGCGCTTTGCGCGGCCGATTCGCTGGTTGGTGCTGCTTTTTGGGCAAGAGGTGTTGCCTTTGGAGATTGCCGGGGTTAAGGCCGGGCGCGTTACCCGCGGCCATCGCTTTTTGGGCAACGGCCAGGCGGAGATTAAGGAGCCGGCGGCTTATCTGCTGACTTTGCAAAATGAATATGTGGTTGCCGACCAAAAGGTGCGCCGGGAGAAGATTTGGGCGCAAATTCAGGCGGTGGCCAAGGTGGCCGGCGGCCAGGTGAAGCCGGACGAGGATTTGCTCTCCGAGCTGGTTTACATTTTGGAATATCCTACCGCTTTGCTGGGCAGCTTTGACGCTAAGTATCTGGAAATCCCGGAGGAGTTGGTGGTGACGCCAATGCGGGAGCACCAGCGTTACTTCCCGGTTTACGACGCGTCTGGACAAAAGCTGTTGCCGCATTTTATCACCGTGCGCAACGGCAACAGCGAGCATTTGGATATTGTGCAGGCTGGCAATGAAAAGGTGCTGGCGGCCCGGCTGGCGGACGCAGAATTTTTCTGGCATGAGGATTGCTCTCATCCGCTGGCGGATAATCTGCCCCGGCTGGCCCATATCGTGTTCCACGAAAAGCTGGGTACGCTGGACGCTAAGGTGCAGCGGATTAAAACGCTGGCGGGGCATATTGCGACTAAGCTGGTGTTTAGCGACGACGACCGCCGCGATACCGAGCGGGCGGCCGAGCTTTTGAAGTGTGATTTGGTTTCCAATGCGGTTTACGAATTTACCGAGTTGCAGGGGATTATGGGTGAATACTATGCTCAACACGATGGCGAAACGCCCCAGGTGGCGGCTGCTATTCGGGAGCATTATCTGCCGCGCTTTGCCGGCGACGCTTTGCCGCAGACCAAGGCGGGCATTGCTCTGGCTTTGGCTGACCGTTTAGATAGTTTGGTTGGCTTTTTCGCCCAGGGAATGATCCCCACCGGCTCCCAGGACCCTTACGCGCTGCGCCGGGCGGCGATTGGCGTTATGCAGATTTTGTTGCAGAACAAGCTGGGTCTGAATTTGCTGTGGCTGTGCCAAAAGGCCTACGCGCTTTACGAGGGCATTACTTTGGAGCGCGACGAGCCGGCCACGCTGGAGGCCTTGGCTAGCTTCTTTGAGCAGCGTTTGGAAAATATTTTAGCCGAGGAGGGCGTGGCCTACGACGTGGTGAATGCGGTTAGCGGCCTGCCTTTGTTCTGCCCACTTTACAACTATCAAAAGGCGCATGCGCTGGCAGATTTCCGTGGCGATGGGGAATTTGCCCAACTGATGGCGGCCTATGGCCGGGCGGCTAATTTGCTGAAAAACGCCCAACCGGCGGCCGAGGTGCAGGAGCAGCTTTTGGAGGAGCAGGCGGAGCGTGAGCTTTTTGCGGCGCTTTCGGCGGCCAGCTCTAAGGTGAAATCGGCTTTGGCTTTGCGGGATTATCTGGCTGCTTTGCGGGTTTTGGCATCTGTGCGCCCGCAGCTGGACGCCTTTTTTGAGGCGGTTATGGTGATGGCTGAAAGCGAGGCTCTTCGAGGCAACCGGCTGGCCTTGCTGCAAAAGCTGGTGGCGATGACGGCTGAGCTGGGCGACCTTTCCGCTCTGGTAAGCAAGGGCTGATGTGTTAATGGGATTGGATTAAGGAGTTTTTATGCTGCATAATGTTATTGCTATTATCAGCGTTTTTATGGTGCTGTTGACGATGTTTGAGCGGGTTTTTCGCCAGAAGCGGCGTGGTATCAAGGCCAATCTGTTGTGCCGGCACCATATTATGGAATTTGTTATTTATCCTTATGTGGTGTTGCTGGCTTATCACGTACTGGCCTACAGCTTTAATTGGCCGAAAATTTGGGGAGCGGCCTTGAACACGGTGCTTATTCCCTGGGGGTGGCTGGATTGGGTGGGCGATTTGCTCTGCCTGATTGGTATGGTGATTTTTGTCTGGTGTATTCAGTCCTTTGGCGCAGCTTTTCGGCTTGGCGTGGATTACGAGCACCCGCAGCCGCTGATTACCACTGGTATTTACGCCTACACCCGCAACCCGATGTATGTGGCTTATGACCTGATTACGCTGGGGCTTTTCCTGATTTATCCCACACCGTTGTTCTTCATTTTTGGCTTGGGTTGTTGGTCTATCTTTTTCCGGCAGACTGTTATTGAGGAGGAGTTTTTGCGGGAATATCACGGCGAAGTGTTTACGGCCTATTGCCGTAAGGTGGGGCGGTTTTTTAAGGAGTTTTAAGTGAACACTTAGCGAGTGCCTAGTCTGAGCGTAGCGATAGGCGACGGCAGAGCTTAGTGTGAACTTATACCACAGTGCAATTTGTTATGACAAGATGAAATAATCTTGTTCCTGTGGTGTGGTGAGAACTTAAATAGTATATCTAAACACAAAAATAGGGCTATGCTAAAAGCATAGCCCTATTTTTGTGTTTATTGCTCTGCTCCGGTTATATAAGCGTTGAGCAGAGCCTTTAATTCTTCGACGGTGTAGCTTTTTTCCGGTTCTTTTTCCAGAATACGCTGTAAATCATAAATGGTTGCTTTTTGGATGATCATTATTTCTTTTTCTGTTGGCATAGCTCTGCCTCCTTTACATAATTGTATATAATAATTATAGCATAGAAATAAATATAAACCAATAGATTAATAAAAAAATATGGCTTAGTTTTTTTATTTGTGTTATAATTATAACAATACTAGAAAGAGAATTATTGTTTAGTATACAAGAAGAAAACAAGAAGATGAAAATTCAACTTCTAGTATTGACACGTTTGTTTTCTAGTGATATAATAATAATAGCATAGGGGAAAGAAAAAATTGGCCAAAATGATTTTCAAATGCCCAGTATGCAACGAAACATTACAGGTTACAACTTTGCAATGTGGTAAATGCGGACTGGAACTAAAAAATAACTTTGAATTAAGTCCATTTGATAAATTGGACGAAGAAAAAATGAAGTTTTTGTTGATTTTTTTGCAAGCCAAGGGCAATTTAAGCTTGGTAAAAAACATCTTGGGCATTAGCTATACCAATGCTCAGACTAAATTGCAAGAGCTTTTA
>Ga0073906_1004924_pt1 | contig 12685 bp, 12 predicted proteins | sample Inofromicrocosms_FD_65485 | JGI IMG/M metagenome (GOLD analysis project Ga0073906, IMG submission 65485) | Mouse cecum microbial communities from Vienna, Austria - Inoculum for glucosamine and mucus D2O microcosms | ecosystem: Host-associated > Mammals > Digestive system > Large intestine >... | reverse complement strand
ATTTTTTACAAGTTATCGATATTTTGAAATTCGATTGCTTATTTGTCTTCGTTTCCGAGCAGTTCGGCAATGGAAGCGCCGCTGAAACCGCCGTCGTTCCACTCTCTGTACTCCTCGTCTTCGCCGTATTCGCTTACGTTGCGGTTGCGTTTTCCGCCCTTCTTTCTGGAACGGCCGCCCGCATTTTCTTCGCGATCACGGGAATAGTCGAACTCGGGCGCGGCTTGCAAAGCCTTGATGGAAAGCGTGATCTTCTTTTCATCGGGATTGAACGCCAAAACCTTTGCGTCGATTTCTTCACCGATGCTCAGCACGGAAGTCGGATTTTCCAGCCATTCGTGAGAGATCTGCGAAACGTGTACCAAACCGTCGATCCCTTTTTCGAGTTCGACGAACGCGCCGAACGGAACGATACGGACGACTTTGCCGTGGACGATATCGCCTTCTGCGTATTTCCCTGCGGCAAGATCCCAAGGCTGCGGTTGCAACTGCTTGTAACCGATAGAAACTTTCTTGTTTTCGCGGTCGATTTTCAAAACCTTGAATTCATAGCGCTTCCCGATTTCCAAAACGTCTTTCACGTCTTTCACGCCCGTCCAGGAGAGGTCGGAGATGTGCGCAAGGCAGTCAAACCCGTTTACCGAAACAAACGCACCGAAAGAAGTCGTTCTTTCCACTTTGCCTTCCACAACGTCGCCGATCTGGATCGCATCAAAGAACGCGCCTTCCTTTTCGGCTTTCGCCGCTTCGCGCGCTTCGCGTTCCGCTTCCAAAATCACGCGCTGGGAAGCGATGATCTCTTTTCTGCGCTCCTTGCGGATTTCGATGAGTTTCAAACGAAGCTTTTTGCCAGTATACTTTTCAAGATCTTTTACATATCCGGGACGGATCTCTCTTGCGGGCACGAATACCGGATAGGTGCCGAGTTCCGCAGTCAGTCCGCCTTTATTGAAGCCCGTGCAAACGACGGTAAATTCGTTGCCCGCTTCCACGTCCTTTAAAAGAAGTTCTTCTTCCTTTACCTTTTTAACCGCCTTTTCCGAGAGTTTTACTTTGGGCGAGGTTTCTACGACCATCGCTTCGATATCTTCTCCCACTTTTCTCGCGTAGGCTTCGCGAGTGTAATCTTCGCAGTCGAGGTTGACCTTTTCAATCAGGATTTCACCCTTACCGGATACGGAAACGTAAACACCCTCGTCGCGGGCCGACACGATTTTAACGTTGAGAATCTGACCTTTGCGGTAACGCGCTTCTCTGTCGATGTCTTCGACGACTTCCGCCATCGTGGGCGCCGCTACGTTTTTTGTAGCCGTATCTTCGGCAACTTCCGTTGCCACCTGTACTTCTGCATTGTTTTCTGCCATCTTGAAAAGAACCTCCTGAGTCTGCCAATCGGGCGTGCTGGCTCCCGCTATGACGCCGACCCTTTTAAAAAATTTAATTTTATCGTATTTGAAATCGTCGGCATTGTTCAGGCGCAGCACATGCCTGCAATTCGCTGACGCGATTTCACACAGTTTACCGGTATTACTGCTGTTAATACCGCCGATCACGAGAACGGCGTCGCATAACTTCGCAATCCGTTCCGCTTCTCTTTGCCTATATACAGTAGTATAACAAATCGTCTTGAAAATCTCAACTGATTTTAGGCTCACTTTTTGAATATTTTCTACGATTTTTAAAAATCTTTGCGCGGAAAAGGTGGTTTGCGATACCAGAACAACGGCTTTTCCCTGCAATACGGAAAAATCGTCTTTTTCCGAAGAAAAGACGTAAGCTTCGCCCGTACGCCATCCCATCAGCCCGACGACCTCCGGATGTTCCGCATGGCCTACGATCGCAACGACTTTTCCTGCTTCGCCCGCTTCTCTTACGATTTTCTGCGTGCGCTGCACGAACGAACAGGTACAGTCTACGATGCGGACGTTTTTCGTTTTGCAGGCGTCGTACGTTTCTTTGCCGACGCCGTGGGATCTGATCAAAAGCGTTGCGCCGGAAGGGACTTCGCTCAGACTTTGAACGGTAGTGATTCCGCGTTCCGAAATCTTCGATACGACTTCTTCGTTATGGATTAACTCCCCCAGCACGTAAGTGTTGTCGACCGGTACGGACATTGCGGTGTCGACTGCCTGACGGACGCCGCGACAGAAACCGCAACTTTTCGCAACGATGACATTCATGCCTTTTTGCCCTTTTTCTTTTTAGCGGCAAGAAACTGCCGGTACTCGGCGCGAAGATCGTATATTCTTTGTTTGAGCTTTTCGTCCGCTTCGGCGTAGTCTTCCGCCGTCAGCTTTTTATCGTAATATTCGGATAGTTCGATCGGTTCGCCGAACCGCACGTGCGTCTTCCGAAAAACGTGCGGGCGGTTGCAGATGGCAAACGGAACGATCGGCGTTTTCGTTTTGATCGCGAGCATCGCCGCTCCGCCGTGAAACGGAAGAAACTCTTCGTCCGATTCTTTGTTCCGCGTTCCTTCGGGAAAAATCGAAATTTTTTCTCCGCTGCGCAGAACTTTCATGGAATCCATCAGCGTGCGCACGTCGGAACCGTCGCGCATGGCGCCGATGACGCCGACTTTTCTTGCCCACCAACCGAGTACGGGCGCTTCGAGAATGGACTGTTTCGCCATAAAATGAATCCCTTCGCGCGTCGTGTGCGCAGGATAAAAAATATCCCACAAGCAAAAGTGATTGCCGACGTAGATGCATGCGCCGTCTTTTACCTTATGCGGACCGTAAAGTTTGAACGGATAAAAGAACCGGTGCAACGGATACGCGAGGAAGCGGAGAAAATTCATCATGCGGGAGATGTGCCGCCCCTTTTTGTTGACGGGGAAGTGCAAACGGTATTGTTTCGCCCATTTCTTTTGATTTTTTTCTCTGCGTTTTTGTTTTTTGCGCAGCTTTTTGAGCTGTTTTTTCGTCAATTCGGGCGCTAAGTTTTCCGTGGATTCCGCCATCAGATTCTCTCCTGAATTTTGCTCTTGATCGCGGCGACGACCTTTTCGATCGTCATATCCGAAGTGTCGATAAAAACCGCGTCGCTCGCCTGTTTTAAGGGCGCGAATTCCCGATTGGCGTCCTGTTCGTCTCTTTTGACGATTTCGGCTTTCAGTTCGTCGTAATCGACGTCGTGTCCCTTTTCTTTCAGTTCCAGATAACGGCGTTTCGCCCGTACGTCGGCGCTGGCGGTGAGGAAAAACTTGAAGTCGGCGTCGGGAAGAACGTACGTGCCGATATCCCTGCCGTCGAGCACGCAGGAGGTCTCTCTTGCGATTTCACGCTGTTTTTCCACCATTTTCATGCGGACGCATTTATGTTTGGAAACGGTAGACGCCGCCATGGAAATACGCGGCTCGCGAATTTGATCGGACACGTCCTTTCCGTCCAGCAGAGTGATCTGCTTTCCGTTTTGATAGACGATATCGAGTGGAAGATTGCTCATGAGATCGTAAAGCGCGGACTCCGATTCGACGTTGATACCCGAATTGACCGCCTGCAGGGCGCAGGCGCGATACATGGCGCCCGTATCGAGATACAGAATTTTGTAATCTTCGGCAAGGCGTTTGGCAATCGTAGACTTGCCGCTGCCCGCAGGTCCGTCGATCGCAACGTTCATTTTCTGCGAGATGTCCTTTCGCAATGCCTTCGCTCCCCGTAAATATACGTGATGTACGGCAATATTTTTTTCGACGAACAGCATAACGCGGATGCATAACTTTAAGCTTCCGTTGATTTCCGGCTCCATCGCCGAAAACAGAGAAGCTGTTTCGAAACCCGCTTCGCGGGCGGCTTTCGCGGGATAATAAGAATGAATATCGGACGTGCTGGAAAAAACAATGCTCAGAATTTCGTCGCGTTTCAATCCGTTCGTATTTTCGATTTGAACAAGCAATTCCCGTACCGCTTCGCGGATTTCCGTTATTTCGTCATGCGCGATCGTCGTTGCGCCTCGTATAATTGTCATAGATCCTCCATGCTTTCCGAAAAAGTATAACGCAAATGAGACAAAATGTCAACTTGAAAAACAAAAAGTCTTATATTATGTCACGCATAATACTATGCAAATATTAAGAAATGGCGTTTCCTGCTAAATATCCCGTTGAAAATGCGATTTGCAAATTGAATCCGCCGGTATAAGCGTCAACGTCCAGAACTTCCCCGCAAAAATACAATCCTTTGATTTTTTTGCTTTCCATCGTCTTCGGGTTAACTTCGGATAAATCCACTCCGCCGGAAGTTACAACCGCTTCCGAAAAACCGCGTAAAGCCTTCGGCGTCAGCACAAATTTTTTTAACGTTCGGATCAGGGTTGTTCGCATTTCCCGCGTTACCGAATTGGCTTTAACCTCCCCTTGCGTTTGCGCGCTTTTCAAAACATAGGGAATCAGAGATGCCGGCAGGAGTCCCTGCATTACGGTTTTCAGCTGTTCGTTTTTTCGTTCCGTAAAATCTCGGATCAACCGTAAATCCAGTTCCTTTTCGCTTAGCGCAGGTTTGAAATCGATCGCGAGGGTGAGTTCTTTTGAGGGGATACGGTTAATCTCCGCCGACAAAGATAAGACAAGCGGACCGCTGATTCCGTAATGGGTAATCAAAACTTCTCCGAGAGCGGAAAAGATGACTTTATCGAACCGTTTTGCCGTAAGCACGACGTTTTTTAAAGTTACCCCCTGCGCCGAGGATAAAACATCAAAGGTTTCCAATCCGACCAAAGAAGGTACGGTATCGATGATGCGATGACCTGCTTTACGGGCAAACCGATACCCATCGCCTGTGGAGCCGGTTGCCGGATATGAGATCCCGCCGGTTGCAATGATTGCCGCTTCGCATCGATAGGAATTCAGAGCGGTTTGTATTCCGGTTACGGTGTTTTCTTCAATCAGGACGTCGGTTACGGGGTCGTTTAGTTTGAAAGAAACGCCGACGTTGCGGCATGCGCGTTCGAGCGTTGCCGTTACGTCGCTGGCGTGATCGCTGACGGGAAAGACGCGATTCCCTCTTTCCACTTTCACGTTAAGCCCGTGTTCTTCCATAAAACGGATCGTTTTTTCCGCGGGAAAAGAATATGCGGAACCGGTCAGAAATTTTTTTCCGCGAACGATGTTTTGAAGAAATTCTTCCGGCGAGCAATCGTTTGTGAGATTGCAGCGCCCTTTCCCCGTGATATAAATTTTTTTGCCCAATTTTTCGTTCTTTTCAAGAAGGATCACTTTGTTTCCGCGGGCGGCGCTTGCATAAGCAGCCATCAGTCCGGAAGCGCCTCCTCCGACGATAATTACATTTTTCATAATCCCCTTTTGCGGAGAAAGCGAGGGCTAATGCCCTCGCTTTGCGATTGAAAATTCCTGTTATACGGGGTATACGCCCGCCTTCGCCAGATCGCCGTCCACACCGTCGTTTTTCGCCTTTCTCCATTTGAAGAAGTTTTCGGCGACTTCGGGGAAAGACGCGTAGGACAAAACGTCCTCTTCCTGCGTGTAATATCCTTTCGCAATGACTTCCGCTTTCAGCTTTTCATACTCCGGTTCCAGATCGTCTGCGGGACGATAGGTAATCCGCTTTTCATCTTTCAGAATTTTACCGGCAACCTCTTCGTTGATCGGCATAGGAAGCTGTCCGTATTTTCCAGCAAACAGATCCCGGGTTTCTTTCGTGACCATTTTGTAACGTTCGCCCATGACGACGTTCATCACCGCCTGCGTTCCCACAATCTGCGAACTCGGCGTTACGAGCGGAGGATAACCGCAATCGCGGCGTACATTCGGCACTTCGGCGAGAACTTCGGGGAGTTTTTCCTCTTTACCCGCTTTTTTGAGCTGATTCATAAGGTTGGAAAGCATACCGCCCGGAACCTGATAGATCAGCGTGTTTACGTCCACCTGACGAACTTTCGGGTTAAGAGAACCCTCTTTTTCAAGATCGGCGGCAACTTTTTTAAAATGCGCGGCAATCGGAATCAGCTTTTCAAGGTCGATTCCCGTATCGAATTCCGTACCTTTCAAAGTCGCGATAAGCGGTTCCGTCGCAGGTTGCGAGGTTCCGTTGGCAAGCGGCGAAAGCGCCGTATCAACGATGTCGACGCCGGCCTGGATCGCCATGAGATTTACCATGTCGCCCGTTCCGGTCGTGTTGTGGGTATGCAGATGAATCTTGGTTTCGGCGTTCAGTTCTTTCTTTAACGCAGAAACAAGCTGGTAGGCGTCAAAAGGCAACAGAAGATTTGCCATGTCCTTGATACAGATATTGTCGGCGCCCATGCTCTCGTAAGTCTTTGCAAGTTTTACGAAATAATCAAGCGTGTGTACGGGGCTGGTCGTATACGAAATCGCCGCTTCGCATACGCATTTTCCGTTTGCTCCGTACTTTTTGATCGCTTTCATGGAAGCTTCGATATTGCGCGGGTCGTTGAGCGCGTCGAATACGCGCACGACGCCGATTCCGTTTTCGATTGATTTTTCCACCACTTTATCGACGAGATCGTCGGCATAGTTGCGGTATCCCAAAAGATTTTGTCCGCGCAACAGCATCTGGATCGGGGTCTTTTTTAAGTATTTCCGAAGCGTTCTCAAACGTTCCCAAGGATCCTCGTTGAGGAAGCGCATGCAGGAATCAAACGTCGCTCCGCCCCAACCTTCCAACGAATAGTATCCGACTTCGTCCAACTGTTCCAACACGGGAATCATCTGCTCCGTGCGCATACGCGTCGCCGCGTGGGACTGATGCGCGTCGCGCAGGATCGTGTCCATGATCATTACTTTTTTTGCCATAATTTACTCCGTGATTCGTTAATTTTAGCCGCCGAAGCATGCGAGCAGAATACCTGCCGCCAATGCCGAACCGATAACCCCCGCTACGTTGGGACCCATTGCGTGCATCAATAAGTGATTCTGAGGGTCGTATTCCCGTCCTACGTCTTCGGAAATACGCGCCGCCATCGGTACGGCGGAAACCCCTGCGGAACCGATCAGCGGGTTGACTTGCCCTTTCGTCAGTTTGCACATCAATTTTGCAACCAACAAGCCGCCGATCGTGCCGAGCACGAAAGCCGTAACGCCGATCAGCATGATATAGATCGTCTGTAAGGAAAGGAAGATTTCCCCTTTCGCTTTACAACCTACGGCAATCCCGAGGAAAATCGTGATCGTATTGATCAACCCGTTCTGCGCCTGCGAAGAAAGTCTTTCGACTACGCCGGATTCGCGGAACAGATTCCCGAGCATCAACATGCCGAGAAGCGGGATCGCATCCGGAACCAGCAAGCCTACGACGAGCGTAACGGCGACCGGAAAGATAACTTTTTCGAGCTTCGAAACCTGACGAAGCGGTTTCATGCGGATCATCCGCTCCTTTTTGGTCGTCAATGCGCGCATCAACGGCTTTTGGATCAACGGAATCAACGCCATATAGGAATATGCCGCGATGGCGATCGTTGGCACCAGATGTTCCGCAAGCGTCTTGGCAACGTAAATGGCGGTCGGGCCGTCTGCTCCGCCGATAATGGCGGTGGCGGCCGCTTCCTCGCCCGTGAAGCCGAGCAGGATCGCGCCGAACAAAGCGACGAAAATACCCAACTGCGCGCCCGCGCCGATCAACATGCTCTTCGGGTTTGCGATCAACGGTCCGAAATCCGTCATTGCGCCGATACCGAGGAAAATGAGCGGCGGATAGATGACTTTATCTACGCCGTAATACAAATACCAAAGCAAGCCGCGATCGGTTACGGATTCGTAAGTTTCGAGCAAGATCGGCGAACTGCTCGTGAAGGTCATCGCGCCGTTTTCTACCGTGCCCTGAATGAAGCCGCTGAGCGAATACAGCGAGTTGAACGTTGCCGCGTCCATCGTAGAGACCGTTCCCGAATTCAACGCTTCGAGCGAAGAATAGAAAGAAACGATGCCGTCGCGCAAATAGCCCTCGCGCAGGAAAATCAGCTGGTTGCCGTAGGCGTACAGTCCTACGATTTCACTCTTTCCGTCTCCCGAAACTCCCAGAGAAAGCGACGTGTCGGGCGTTTTGTAAATACCCCAAAGCACCTTTTCCGCACCGGGCAGGTTAATAAGGAACATTCCGAACGCGATGGGAACCAACAACATCGGTTCAAATTTTTTTACGATCGCGAGGAACATCAGAACAAAGGAAATCAGGAGCATTACGACGTTTTGCCAAGCGATTTGCGAAAGCCCCATAGAAGTCCAGAGGTCTGAAAAGATCGACCCGATATCGATGAGTAAACTGCTATGCATGAACAATCTCCAATTACGAAATCACGGCAAGCACCGCATCGGATTCTACGTTGGCGCCTTTTACGACGTTTACCGTAACGACGCCGTCGCAGGGAGCGGTAATGTCATTATCCATTTTCATTGCTTCGAGCACCAAAATCGGCTGATCTTTTTTCACCTTCGTTCCGTTTTGCACGAGAACGTTTTTGATCAGTCCGGGGAACGGCGAAAGCACTTTGGTGCCGTTTGCATTCGTTGCGGGCGCGGGCGCCGCAACAGGCGCTTGCGTTGCAATCGGAACGGCTTTGGGAGCTTCGGCGCCCCCTACTTCTTCAACGCCGACTTCATACTGTTTTCCGTCTACCGTGATAATAAAATTACGCATACTTTATACTCCTCAATCTATTACAATTTTTTAATTCTTCTTACGACGAAATCGCATTTAACATTTTCGCCTTCGTAATATGCGGCGATCGCCGCCGATATTACAGCCAACGTTTCGGGAGAAATTCCGTCGTTCTTGCTTTGGGAATCGGAATCGGCGTGTTTCGGATTGGATTTCGCGCCGGACGCTTTTTTCTTGCCCGAAACCGACATGATTTTGCCGAGTCCTGAGAACAGTAATACCAAGAGCGTGATTCCGCAAACGACGAATACAAATCCGAGCAACGCCATAAACGCGCCTTCGCCTACATTGTACTGAAACCATCCCGACAATAAGCCCGTAAACATAGCGACTCCTTAACCGATCAGCGTCTGCAAAGACGCCGTAAGATACTGTTTGATAAACTGCGGTTCGATAATATCGTCGAGATATCCGTTCTTCGCCGCATTGAAAGGATCGGCATTTTCATCCGCATAGACGGCTTGCAGTTTTGCTTTGTCCGCGTTCTTCTCGTTTGCATACTCGATTTCTGCACCCGCCGCGTTTTCGAAAAGCGAAATCTGCGCCGTCGCCAAGGCGTAAGTATAATCAAATCCCGCCGATTTTGCCGCAAAAAGAGAATATCCCAATCCGATCGCTTTTCCCGTAACGACGGAAATTTTCACATCGACGTTATCGAGAATCGCGAGGTATTCGCAGATTTCCTTTAACAACGCGCTGTTGTTTGTTTCGAGCGTAGCTTCCGCACCGTTGCAATTTACAAAAGTTACGAGCGGGAGTCCGTAACAGCAGGCAAATTCCGCAAAATTTTTGATTTTCTTGACGGAATCGACTTTCAGAGCCGCTTCGTCAAACACAACCGCGGCGACCGCGATCCCTCCGATCCGTCCGAGAACGGTTTTGATTTCGGGGCAAGAATTTGCGCCGAGTTCGATTCCGTTTTCGAGCAAAGCGACAAGCGCGGCTACGTCGACGCGCTTGTTGAGCGCAGGAACGGGCGCATTCAGTTCCGCTTCGACGACGGGCGTCCCCGTCAGATCGGTAATCTGCGCGATTTTGGAAGCCGCGCCTTTCATATCCTTCACGCTGACTGCGGGCAGGAGCGACCGAGAAAGCGCGGCATATCCCCCGACTTCTTCTTTTTTAAGATTTTTACCCGCTTTTGCCGACAGCACAAGCGGACTGTTGATACACAGCGCGCTCTTTTCGGTGAAAAAAACGCAATCGCAAACGGAAGCCAGCGCCGCCGAAGAGCCGTACACTTCTCCGTTGATAACGGCAAATTGAAGTACGGTCCCCTTTAATTGCGTTGCTTTCAACAAGAGTTCCGAAATTCCTTCCAGAACGTTTACTCCTTCCCCTACGCGAACGCCGCAAGAATGAAGCAGATAGACGACGGGCGTCGAATTTTTCTCCGCCGCATTCAGTGTCTTTGCAATTTTTTCACAGTTGGCCTTGCTGAGTCCGCCAAACGAGACTTCGAAATTCTGCGCAACAATATAGTGCGGGTATCCGCCTATGGTCGCAAAACCCGTTACAACGCCTTCGCCCTGCGCGTCTTCCCCGTAGAAAGCATCTTTTGAAAAACTGAATGCCGACAACTCTACAAAACTATCGGCATCCGTAAGCGCGGCAATATCGGCACGTACCGCCGCCCCTGCTTTTTTCAGCAATTCTTTTCGTTCTCTTAATTGTTTGATTTTGTCCATTCCTAACCTCTTAAAAAACATCCAACTTCTACCGAATAACAGTATACTCCATTCTTTTCCAAAAAGCAAGAGAATTAAAAAAGAAAAAATATATTTTCAAACATCATGCAGTGAATTTAACGCTTGCGTTTCAGCTTTTTCCACGGACGGTTGTTATCAAGCCACCCGTTCTCGTACCAGTACCGATTGTCGAGACTTGCAATTCCGTTTTTGCTTATCCGTTTTTGTATCGCACGGCAAAGATGAAACTTGATTTTTGTCGTCATTTTCGTGCGAGCAGGTTTTAAATAATTGAATTTTGTGAATTTGCGAGCAAGTCTATCGATTTTATTCGTCAGCCTTTTTTGCTTCTTTTCAGGTAAGTTGTTCCATACAATGTCGGTCATGAGCGCGCATTTGAATTTTCCGATTTTTGAAATGCCCCACCACGATAGGCTGTGTTTGATATCGTTTGCCGCAGATTTTGCGCCTGCTCCAACACACTGTGTAATGATGACGGCGCGTTTCCCAAACATCTCCGCGGCAGGACGGTGCGGCATCCAACGATAAGCAAAATGATCTAATAGGGCTTTCATGGCTCCGGTAACATGCATGACATAAGCGGGTGAAGTCATTACAATCAAATCAGCTTGTATCAGCAATCTTTCGATGGCGTTTATGTAGGTATGATCTTTGCAGGTATTCTCTCCGTTCATGAAACAACCCGTACAGCCGGCGCAAAAGGCAGGACAGTCTTTCGGTAAATAAAATTCAGTTATCTCTGCCGACGGAAATCTTTTCAAAAAAATATCTTTTAATTGGCAGGTAACGCCGCGTTTTTCGGTACCGTTTATTACCGTAATTCTCATATATCGTCTCCGCTATTGTGATTTTTAATTTATTATACCATAAAGAAAGAGCGAAATCAATTCAATCACTTCCACAACAAAAAATCCGAGCCAATCCTTGTTAAGGGATTTGGTTCGGATTTCATGGAATGCCTTTGCAACCCGAAAAGGATGTAAAGACATTCAGGGCTGCCAAAAAAATCGAAGAACTTTTTTGGAAAAGGAGAACCGGCGTTAAAGCAAGAAAGACAGCTTATGCTGTCTTTCTGCAAAATTCGCCGTGTTTCGACGTGGTGCGGTCGACAGGAATCGAACCTGCATGGGGTGAACCACAAGATCCTTAGTCTTGCGCGTCTGCCAGTTCCGCCACGACCGCTTGGATACGCTCTGAAACAGAGCTTTGTTATTGTACCCCATTCAAAATGAAAAGTCAAGTTTTAACGATATAAATTTTCATAAATTTTTCGGTATTTCAGAATTTTTTTCAAGTAGGCTCGTGTCTCCGAATACGGAATCTCGGATAAACGGATTCCGTCGGGCGAGAGTTCGGGATCCTTTAACCATATCCTTACGGTCCCCTCGCCCGCATTGTACGCGCACAGCGCGGTCTCGACGGCGGGAAAGCGTTCGCAAAGGTAACTGAGATATTTACAGCCAAGTTTGATATTGTAAGAAGCTTCTTTTAAACGTTCTTTTTCGAATACGATTTTTTCCCGCGAACAGATAAACTCGGCGGTTGCGGGCATGAGCTGCATTAAACCGATCGCGCCAGCCTTGCTGATTGCCGCTTCGTCAAAATCGCTTTCGGCCTTTATGACGGCATAAACAAGGGAATCAGGCAATCCGCTCTCGGAAACCGTTTTGTAGTGCGGACGAGGATAATTGGCTCGCAACACAAAATAAGGAATGCCCGTTACGGCAAACAGCAGTAAAATTGCGATCAGCACGGCGAAGACGTTGCGTCGGATATTTTCTCTCATTTCTTACAGTATGTGCGTATGATATAAAACTTTCCCCGTTCGCATAGAAAATGCGGCGGAGATCATTCTCCGCCGCAACCTTCCTGTTAGGATTCTTTTTCCGTTCCGTATCCGGGCAAAAGCAACGTTGCGTTTCCGTTTGTTACGACGACGTCGGGGAGTTTTCCGTCCCACGTCTGCAAATATTCCACGTATTTCAGATATTCCACGATCACCGCGACTTCTTCTTGCGTTTTGTCGGTGAAATCGATTTCGTATTTTATCGAAACGTTGCCCTCTTCGTCCTGCAAGGTATTTTCCCGAATCGTGAAACCGAGCGCACGCGCTATTTCGATCGATTTGGCTTGGAGAGCATTCGCCTCCGCCTGCGCGGCAAGTAAACGCGCTTCCGCATCCCCTTTCGCAGCTTCGATTCTGGCGTTTGCCTGTAACTTCGCGACTTCGAGTTCCTGTTCCGCTTTGATGATTGCGGTTTCTTTCTCGTATTCCGCCTTTAACTTTTCCTGTTCGGCAATCATTTTATCCTCTACGGTTTGTTCGAACGCGCTGGAAAAATC
>Ga0073906_1004922_pt1 | contig 12696 bp, 10 predicted proteins | sample Inofromicrocosms_FD_65485 | JGI IMG/M metagenome (GOLD analysis project Ga0073906, IMG submission 65485) | Mouse cecum microbial communities from Vienna, Austria - Inoculum for glucosamine and mucus D2O microcosms | ecosystem: Host-associated > Mammals > Digestive system > Large intestine >... | reverse complement strand
GAGTATTGCGCTAATTCATACTCAGACCACTGGCGCTGTAAACGTAAGCGCGTAATTTCAGCAAGAACGTCTTTCAAGCCATCGCCTCCCCTGTTCGTTATGACGTTAATTATACTTCGCAAAAATCTTGATTTTTAGTTGGTTGAAAAGTATAATATATTCGGCATGACGTAGCAATAAGAGAGGTTAAGGTAATGCGGTAAGACGAGAAGGGGGAATATAAATCGCCACCACCCGCCTCATGCCTCTGCATACTGGCAAAGGCCGCTCTGTGGGGACAGCGATCAGCGACATCCTGGACTATGTGGAAAATCCAGAAAAGACGGACGGCGGCAGGCTTATCAGCAGTTACCAATGCGACAGCCGCATTGCCGACGCCGAATTTCTTTTTGCAAAGCGGCAGTACGCCGCCAAGACCGGCAGGCACCGGGGAGCGGACGATGTGCTGGCCTATCAGATACGGCAGTCCTTCGCTCCTGGTGAGATCACCCCCGAAGAGGCCAACCGCCTGGGCCGGGAGCTGGCGATGCGTTTCACCAAAGGAAATCACGCCTTTATCGTCTGCACCCACATCGACAAGGCCCATATCCATAATCACATCATTTTCAATTCGACCTCCCTGGACCACTCCCGGAAGTTCCGCAATTTCTGGGGCAGCACCAAAGCCGTGCGGCGGCTGAATGACACCATCTGCGTTGAGAACGGCTACTCCATCGTAGAAAATCCCAGGTCCCACGGCAAGAGCTACGGCCAGTGGCTAGGAGAAAAGCCACCCTCCCAGCGGGACCAGCTGCGCATGGCGATTGATGCCGCTCTTGAGAAAAGGCCCGCCGATCTGGAGGCTCTGCTGGCCCTCCTGCGGGAGATGGGGATAGAGGTTTCTCCCAGGGGAAAGTCCATCCGGCTGAAAGCTCCGGGCGGCAAGAAGTTTATCCGGCTGGACGCTGACAGTATGGGAGAGGGCTACAGTGTTGACGCTCTGCTGGAGGTCCTGTCCGGCGAGCGCACCCATGCCCCCAGCGCAAAGAAAGCCCGCCAGCCGGACCCCTCAAAGGTCAATCTGCTGGTGGACATTCAAGCCAAACTGCAAGCCGGGAAGGGCGCTGGCTACGCTCGGTGGGCCAGTGTATTCAACCTCAAACAGATGGCACATACGCTGAACTATCTGACGGAACACGGCCTGCTGGAGTACGCCGCCCTCGCCGCCAGAACAGACGAGGCTACAGCCCGTTGCAGCGGCCTGTTGGAGCAGATCAAGGCGGCGGAGCAGCGCATGGCGGAGATCGCCGTGCTGAAATCCCACATCATCAATTACTCCAAGACCCGCGAGATCTATGTGGCCTACCGAAAGGCCGGATACTCCAAAGCGTTTCGGGCGGAGCATGAGAGTGAGATACTGCTGCATCAGGCGGCAAAGAAATATTTTGACGGCCTGGGGCTGAAAAAGCTGCCTACCGTCAAGAGCCTCCAGGCCGAGTACGCCGCTCTGCTGGCGGAGAAAAAATCTGCCTACGCCGACTACCGAAAGGCCCGTGATGAAATGCGGGAGCTGCTGACCGTCAAGGCCAACGTGGACCGTCTGATGGGCTATGAGGAACAGGAGAAGGAGGCGGAGGCCGCCCGGCAGGAAGAGCAGCGCTGACCGTCTCTCTCGTCCTCCGGGAGGGCCACCGGCCCGACAAAAGCGTTCCGCAGGAACGCGCAGCCAGACCCGGCACGGGGCTGTTCAATGGGGGTATGGGGGCTTGCCACCATCAAGCAAAAGCGCCTGTTTCATGAAACAGGCATTGCTTGCCGGTTTCTCCAAACCCCTGTCCCCCCGCAGGGGAAAAGCGGTTACTTCTCAATCCACTTAATGAATGTAGCTACTTTTTCAAGGCTTTCGTCGTCAAGTTCGTGCAGTTTCTCTCGAAGTTCAGACCGCAGAGAACCTTTATCTTCCAGGCCCTCAAAAAATTCTGCTGGGCTGATTTCAAAATAGTCGATGATATTGAACAACTCCTTGACAGAGGGCAAGGCCAGTCCGTTTGTTATGGCGCGGATGTAGGAACCGCCTTTGCCCAGTTCAAGACTCAATTTGTGTTCTGATATGCCCCGCTGAGTAAGCAACTCTGAGATGCGGGAGCGCAGAAATGCAATATATCGCTCGTTTGTGTCCATCGTATACCTCCGCTCTTTATATGTAATATTTTACCCTTAATCTGAGCGGCGTATTGATGACCTGTCCATAAAAAATCAGCTTGTAAATGCTAAAAATAATGATATAATCATAAATACAGGCAAGCGATTTATGCTTGTACCATAAATTTTCAATAGGAGGGCTGTGAGATGATAATTTGTGCTTTTACCGGACACCGCCCAGGGAGTTTCCCTTGGAAGTATGACGAAACCGCGCCAGCTTGCATCATGTTAAAGGAAGTTCTGGCAGAACAGATCAAGGCATTGGCGGACGAAGGCGTTACAGGCTTTATTTCTGGTATGGCCCAGGGGGTAGACATTTGGGCAGCTCAGATCGTTCTCGACCTTAAAAAGAAGTATCCCATGTTGAAACTTTCCTGCGCCCTGCCCTGCGACAACCAGGAAAAGATGTGGCCCGATCCCGTTCAAAAGCAGTACCATTCTATCTTGGAGCAAGCCCATAAGGTGGTCCGTGTTGGGCGGGAGTATACAAAAGAGTCTATGTATGCCCGGAATCGATACATGGTGGACCATGCCAATATCCTGCTGGCTGTCTACAACGGAAAACGCCGGAGCGGTACGGGGATGACAGTAAGTTACGCCGAAGAGAAACATCGAAGAATTATCAAGATCGACCCTCTTTCTCGCCTTGTGACCTGTACGGAGGGCAGAGAATGAAAAAGGTTTTTGCGCTGTCTCTGCTACTTGCCTTTGCTTTGTTTGGGTGTACCGTCAAACAGGAGGTTCAGGCCAATAACGAGTATGGAGCAGAGATTGTTTATCATTCCGATGTGTCCCCGGAGGACTGCTACATATGCGGAGATAAAGCAGAAAACCTCCAAACAGTAAATTGGGGGCAGTGCAATGTAGCTCTTGTCAGCTTGAATACATTTGAAGTTAAGCCAATCAAGATCAACCGCTATGATATGGATGGGCATCTGATAAGAAAAGAGTCCGGCGTGATGTCTCTCGGTGGGGGAGCCTGCGCGGATGGAGGATTTGCTGCCAGTCTGATGGAGGATTATGATAGAGGCTATGCAACAGGAGTATTAGATTTCTACAATGATGAGGAACTTGATGTAGACAAGCTATCTACTTTTTTATGTGAGGACTGCTTGAACGATGTTTTGCCGTGGAAACTAAATCAATGTTCTGGCGTGGGTGTTATCAATCTTGAAACAAAAAAAATCCATGTTATCCCTAACACTACAAGCGGATTTAGCATTGGTGACTTTTATGTTGATTGCAATCCGTTGGAACGCAACAAGGAAACGAGCCGGATGGACTTGCTGATTTTCTATTGTCCAGTTCGGTACTAAGAATTTAGTTCGTAGTTGACCTTTACTCTGATGTTTGTCAAAATAGTTTAAGCGCTATATCCAGGAAGTGCGCGTGTATTAGGTCGGGGGAGGCTACGCAATGAAGATAGTGAGCTGGAACATAAATGGGATAGCATCATGCCGGAGGAAAGGTTTTCTGAGTTTTATTGCGAATGCGAAACCTGATATCATGTGCTGCCAGGAGACAAAGACCAGCTCCAGGTTCAGGCTTTCTACGCCAGGGTATCATCAATACTGGAACCATTCTGAACGCTCTGGCTATGCTGGAACTCTGATACTGACACGTAGCGAACCCCTGTCCTGCGCGTATGGGCTGGGCGTGGATGAGCTGGATCATGAGGGGCGTTTGATTACCCTGGAGTTCAAAAATTTCTATATCGTTAATGCCTATGTGCCAAGTATCCATACCTATTCCACTCAAGAGCGGCATGACTACCGTATGGAATGGGAAACAGCATTTCGGGAATATCTGAGCCGGTTGCAGAGGAATAAACCCATTATTCTTTGTGGTGACTTCAATGCCACCCGCGCCTATATTGACAGCTATCCAGAGAACGGGAAAAATGAGCCTGACACCGTTCTGTTTACTTCCGAAACCCGTGATGGATTTGAAAAATTGCTTGCACTTGGTGTCGTTGACGTATTCCGCATATTTTATCCCTGCAAAGAAGGAGCATACACATGGTGGGGGCCAAAGAACAATGACCGCACTGAGAATAGAGGCTCCCGGCTGGATTACATTCTGGTATCCGGGGATCTTTTATCTTTTGTACAGAGCATTAAATTTCATAAGGACATCCTTGGCTCCGACCATTGCCCAATCTCCATGCTTATCTCTCCAGTCAGCCCCAAACATGAATTGGACGACACAGATATGGCCGCAATCTGGAGCGCTATCGACTGGCAGCGGCTGGAGGAAACACTCTTGTCCATGCAGCAGGACTTGGCCTACGCCGCATATAACCGGGAGTGGGATAAGGTTGATATGCTCCAGCGCCAGCTCGTCAATTCGTGGGCGGCACGGGCGCTGGCGGTCCGAACTGCTGCTGATGCAAAAACAGCGGCTGGTGTTGACGGCGTTAAATGGCTTACCAATGAGCAAAAGGGCCGTGCGGTATTATCCTTAACGCCCAGGGGCTATCGCCCTCTGCCGTATCTCCATCGTGAGCTGGAGGAAAACGGGAAGGTGCGGACAAATTTAATTCCCACCATCCGGGACAAGGCCATGCAGATTTTGTATTCCTATGCTCTGGACCCTGTTGCAGAATCGACAGCAGATCGCAGGTCTTTCTTTGCGAGAAAGGGTCGGTCAGCATTGGACGCTCACGCATATCTTAGCCAGGATTTGAGCGGGGAGGATGCGCCGCAGCTTGTCGTACTGATTGACGTGCAAACCTTCTATGATACAGTGGCTCATGACTGGATGCTTGTAAATATCCCTATGGACAAAACCATACTGCGTAAATTTTTGAAGGCCGGTATGGTGAGAAACGGTGAGTTGTTCCCATCAGAAAAGGGAATGTCAATGGCCTCCAGTCTGTCTCCAATCATGGGAAACATGATGCTGGATGGCTTACAATCCTGTATCTATGACGGCCTCTATCCAAACGGGAAAGTAGATTACCTGAACGGAGCTTTGACCCGCTTTGCCGATGACATAATCGTTACAGTGCGTAGCCGCAAACAGGCAGAGATAGTAATGCAGATCGTAGCGGACTTTCTGGCACAGCGAGGTCTGCGTATGCACCCGGATAAATCAGCTATCGTCAATGTCTACGATGGATTTGATTATCTGGGAAGACACTATCAGCGCAGAGCCGGTGTCCTTTCCATCACGCCTGCCGACAGTTCCATCCGAAAAATCGAACACGATCTGAAAAATCTGATTATGAATTTTGATGGAACGCAGCGCGATCTGATTGAAAAAATCAATCAGAAGATTGCGGGCTGGGGGAACTATCACCGCACCGAAGATGCCTACATGGAGTTTCGTCACATTGACGCCATTGTGGAGGGCTTGCTGATAGATAAGATGTGCGCCAAATACCCGCGCTGGCATCGCCAGACAGTATTGGAGAAATTCTGGGTCAGTGACGGATTTACACGGGTCTTTGCCCTCCCGAACGATCACTCGGTCCGGGTAAACCGCCTTGCGCCGCTGCCAATCGCACAGCATAAGCCATGCAAGCTGAAATTCAATCCGTACTTAGACCAGGACTATCATGTCTATCTCAAACACCGGCGTGATATGCAAAAGAGCAATGGCAGGTATCGCGGTGTTTGGACCCGGCAGAGCGGTCGATGCGCCTATTGCGGGGAACGGATGCTCCCAGATCAGGAAGTAGAGCTGGTCGAGAAAAATCTGGGGCAGGGCTGGAAAGTTCGAAATTTAATCTATATCCACCGGCAATGCGCATACCAGGTATACTTTGACGGCGGCGAAACAATGGCAGAACACATTGACCTTTTCTCTATGCTGGAGGGCCTTATGGATGCTGCCCCGGCAGACGAGTCCCCCTACGTTGAACTGACAGATTTTTTTCGCAGGAGCAAGCAACAGACTATCAGCCTGCGTTTCAGTGAGATAGAAAATATCCTGGGTGATATACTCCCCTGGGAGGCATACTGCTTTGACGCCTTTTGGTATCAAGCAGAACCGGACCAGATATCACCTATGTGGCAGGACGAAGGTTTTCCGTTCCAAACCTTCCAGCTTTCTGACACAGGCTATTGCATTGCCCATTCCTGGATAAATCAGGGATACAAAATCAAGGCTTTGCACCGAGAGTCAGGTCGAGTAGTGTTTCGCAGATCCGAAAAAAACACATCCGGTTACACGCTCCCAAAGGCCCTGACGGACCAGCGGCTCCCGGACGAAATCATCTACAAGTTTGAAAAAATAGTGCAGCAGTTTATCAAGGATTACGGGCTTTAGAAAAACGCCGCTCATGCTGATAAAGCACAAGCGGCGTTACAAGGTCAAACCTCAATTCCCAGTTTTTCAGCAATTTCTTCCGGGGTAAGGCCAGCCTTTTTAGCACTCGCCATGACGGTTTTCATGGTGACGGGATGGAGCAATTTCTGTTTCTGCGCCTCCAGGACTTTAATCTCTTCTTCCTTTTTGGCGATTTTTGCGTCAATGATTGCTACACGTTCTTCGGCAGTTTTTCTTCCGGGCATAGTGGAAACCTCCTTAAATAAAGATGCTTTCATTCTAAAAGAAATGTAGCACAGTGTCAACCTCTATCTGCAAATTTCAAACATATCGTTGTATCAGTAAAAGGCCGTGACAATCCTCTCCGTTCATGTTATACTAATGATGATATTGTGAAAAAGGAGGGCGGTACTATGACAGATGTGGAACGGCGCGGCGCAGCCGCTAAATTCATAGCTGACTGGCGAGGCCGGGGCGATGAAAAACAGGAGACACAGCGTTTTTGGCTTTCTCTGCTCCAAAATGTTTATGGAATGGAACAGCCAACAGAAATTATTGAGTTTGAAAAACGGGTGGAGGTTGTGAACAATAACGGCACGACCACCACAAAATATATTGATGGATACATCCCCGCTACCCGGACACTGATTGAGCAAAAGGGGATGCAGATTGACCTGAAAAAGGGAGAGCGGCAATCTGATGGGGCGATACTCACGCCGTTCCAGCAGGGGCGGCGCTATGGCGGTTTCCTGCCCAATCCAGAGCAGCCGCGCTGGATCGTGGTCTGCAATTTTCAAACTTTTGAAATCCACGATATGAACCGCCCCAATGAGGAACCGGAAGTTCTTGCCCTTTCTGATCTGGAGAAGGAATTTCACCGTCTGGACTTCCTGATTGACACCGGCAAAGAGCATATCAAAAAAGAAATGGAAATCTCCCTGCAAGCCGGTGAACTGGTGGGGGTGCCTTATGACGCGCTCTTGAAACAGTACAAGGACCCCAACGACCCGGAAACGCTGAAAAGCCTCAACAAGCTCTGCGTCCGGCTGGTGTTCTGCCTGTACGCCGAGGATGCCGGTATCTTCGGCGGCAAAAGTATGTTCCACGATTATCTGGAGCATCACTGCTCTGAGGACCGGCGGGCGCTTATCAACCTGTTCCGGGTGCTGGACCAGGATATCCCCCAGCGGGACAAGTACCTGGACGACGATCTGGCGGCGTTCCCCTATGTGAACGGCGGTCTGTTCGCTGACGAGGATATCGAGATACCCCGTCTGGGGGATGAAGTGATTGACCTGATTTTGCGCCGGGGTAGCGAAGGTTTTGACTGGAGCGACATTTCCCCGACCATCTTCGGGGCCGTCTTTGAAAGCACTCTGAACCCGGAAACCCGGCGCTCCGGCGGGATGCACTACACCAGCATTGAGAACATCCATAAGCTGATTGACCCGCTGTTCCTGGACGGTCTGAAAGCGGAGTTTGCTGAAATTGCCGCATTGACGGTGGAGAAAACCCGCAAGGCCAAACTGGAGGCATTTCAACGGAAACTGGCCGGATTAAAATTTCTGGACCCGGCCTGCGGCTCTGGGAACTTCCTCACCGAAACTTATATATCTTTGCGGCGGCTGGAGAATGAGACTATTTCCCTGCTGCACCGGGGCCAGATCATGCTGGACATGGGCAATCCCATCCAGGTGTCCATCGGGCAATTCTATGGCATTGAGATCAACGACTTTGCCGTGACCGTGGCAAAGACGGCCCTGTGGATCGCCGAAAGCCAGATGATGAAGGAAACCGAGGACGTGGTACACATGACACTTGATTTCCTGCCGCTGAAATCCTACGCCAACATCACCGAGGCCAATGCCCTGCGGGTGGACTGGGAGAGCGTCATTCCCAAATACGAACTGAGCTATATTATGGGTAATCCGCCGTTTGTTGGCTACTCTTTGCAGAACAAGTCCCAGAAGGATGATATTCTCTCAATCTATGTAGATGAAAAAGGCAAGCCCTATAAGACTGCCGGAAAAATTGACTACGTTTCTGGATGGTATTTCAAGGCAGCGCAGCTCATGGTCGGAACAAATATTCGCACAGCTTTTGTATCTACTAACTCCATCACCCAGGGAGAGCAGGTAGCTGGTGTATGGAAACCTCTTTATGAGCGGTTTAGCATTCATATCGACTTTGCTCACCGAACTTTCCGCTGGGACAGCGAGGCTAGTCTAAAAGCTCATGTGCATTGTGTAATTGTTGGATTTAGTGTTGCAGCCAATCCAGGTAGAAAGCGGCTCTATACATCTGAGAGATTGAATGAAATAAATAACATCAATGCGTATTTGATGGATGCCCCCGATATTTTCATTGAGAGCCGGAGTAAACCTATTTGTGATGCACCACAAATGACAACGGGCAATCGGCCAGCAGATGGTGGGCATTTAATCATTGAGGACTGCGATTATGCTGACTTTATAAAGAAAGAGCCAGCTGCACAACCTTACATCAAAAGATTGATGGGTGCTGTCGAGTTTATCAATAATAAGCCTCGCTGGTGTCTATGGCTTGTTGGAATTGAGCCGTCTGAGTTAAGAAAGATGCCCTTAGTGATGGAACGAGTAGAGCGATGCCGCGACAACCGCCTGAATGCGACTGATGCAGGACGGCGCAAACTTGCGGACACTCCAACTCTTTTCCGGGAAGCAAATAACCCTTTGTCTTGCATAGTCGTTGCAGAAGTTTCCTCTCAAAATAGACGTTACATCCCAATGGATTTTATTGGGCAGGATGTTATCTGCACAAATAAACTTCAAATCATTCCCAACGCAAGCCTGTACCATTTCGGTATTCTGACTTCAAATGTTCATATGGCATGGATGAGAGCGGTATGCGGACGATTGAAAAGTGATTATGATTACTCCCAAAAAATTGTTTATAATAATTTCCCTTGGCCTTCGGTGACTGATGCACAACGGTCAAAAATCGAAACTACTGCCCAAGCCATTCTGGATGCTCGCGCACTTTATCCCCAATCAAGCCTAGCCGATCTCTACAACGAGGTATCTATGCCCCCGGAACTGCGCAAGGCCCACCAGAACAATGACCGGGCCGTGATGGAGGCTTACGGTTTCTCTGTCAGAGACATGACCGAGAGCAAGTGCGTGGCGGAGCTGATGAAGATGTACCAGCGGCTTACAGAGGGAAAATAGTTCTGTGAGGAAAAGCGTACTAATCATTGAGGACGATAAGCAGGTGCTGGATATTCTGGCATTTGCTGTAGGCCGGGAGGGGTACGCGGTTTTTCGATGCACTGACGGGCTGGAGGGGATACAGCTTGCCGAAGAACGAGCGCCGGACTTGATTGTCTTGGACCTGGACACATCTCCCATGAGCAATATGGAAGTCTGCTGCGGGTTGCGGGAAGAGGACATAGCCGCGCCAATTCTTGTATGTACGCCGTCAGACCATAGGCAGGACGAGATACTTAACGCCGGAGCGGATGATTGCATTCAAAAACCTTTCGCCATGAAGGAGCTGCTGTTGAAGATCCGCACAAATACCTGGCATTTGAATGGCGGAGACACGGTTAGGTCTGCAAGGCTGCAAATGCTTGGCCGTATCGCCATTGACCCGGAACAGGTTAAGGTATTCAAAGACGGCAGCGCCCTTGACCTTACTCAGCGGGAATTTGATTTAATTTCTTTTTTGGCGAAGGAACCGGGGAAAGTGTATTCCCGCGAGGACCTCATGCACGCCGTATGGGAGTACACCGGTTTTGTGGGAGACGTGAGAGCCGTGGATGTGAGCATCCGCCGCCTGCGGGAAAAGATTGAGGATGACCCCGCAAATCCCACGATCATTATCACTAAACGGGGGCGAGGATATTATTTCGCGGCTGACAGGTAGGAGTGGAAACCATTAGGAGGACCACAGTATGGAACAGATTACGATTGAGGGGTATATTGGGAAGTTCGCCAATCTGATACAGTCCTTTTTGTTTATTGATGAGATACTCAATGAGGACATTCGGCCAAAGAATAAGGATAATCCAATAAACTCCGTTTTTTGGCGGCAGGGGGCCGCAAATGGAGCATTTGTATATTTCTCTTCAATTCTTACACCAACGGAAATGGAAATCAATAAGATGGTCATAGCCAGATTGAAGGGTGACGGCGGCAGTAATACGCCAATAGACCCATTTGATTACATAGATCAGGCTGTAATAGTCCTGGAGGAAATGGGCTATCATATCCCAATACCGGAGGATTAAGCCATCTGCTATAGTGAGATGGGAGGCATTGAAGATGAAAGTGCGGACTTATATTGCAATCGACTTAAAATCATTCTATGCCTCCGTGGAGTGCATGGAGCGCGGCCTTGACCCGCTGACAACAAATCTTGTCGTTGCAGACCAGAGCAGGACAGAAAAAACTATCTGCCTCGCCGTGTCCCCATCTTTGAAATCCTACGGAATACCAGGACGGGCACGGCTGTTTGAGGTTGTCCAAAAGGTAAAAGAAGTAAACGCCAAACGGCAATCCACAGCACCAAAGCGTCAGCTCACCGGTTCTTCCACCAGCGCCCCGGAGCTGAAAGCAAATCCTTCCCTGGCCGTTGACTATATCGTTGCCCCGCCCCAGATGGCTCACTATATGAAGTGCAGCACCGAGATTTATCAGGTCTACTTGAAGTACATTGCCCCGGAGGATATTCACGTCTACTCCATTGACGAAGTATTCATGGATGTAACGAACTACCTGGATACCTACGGCCTGACGCCCAGGGAGTTGGCAATGAAGATGATTCTGGACGTGCTGCATACCACCGGAATTACTGCCACAGCGGGCATTGGGACTAATCTGTACCTCTGCAAAATTGCGATGGATATTGGGGCCAAGCACATTCAACCGGACAAAAACGGCGTCCGAATTGCTGAGTTGGATGAAATGAGTTATCGCCGCAACCTTTGGACCCACCGTCCACTCACCGATTTCTGGCGGGTGGGGCGTGGCTATGCAAAAAAGCTGGAGGCCCACGGACTCTATACAATGGGCGATATTGCAAGATGTTCAGCAGGAAGGTCATCGGACTACTACAATGAGGACCTTTTGTATAAACTCTTTGGCATAAATGCCGAGCTACTGATCGACCACGCCTGGGGCTGGGAGCCTTGCACGATTGCTGACATCAAAGCCTATAAGCCCGAAAGCAACAGCATCGGGTCCGGTCAAGTGCTACAGTATCCTTACACCAACGACAAGGCCAAACTGGTGGTCCGTGAGATGGCTGATCTCCTGTCGCTTGATCTGGTCGAGAAAGGGCTTGTAACCGACCAACTGACGATGACAATAGGCTATGACATAGACAATTTGAAGGATGCAAAAATCAGCAGCGGCTATCATGGGGAAGTAACGGTTGATCGCTATGGTCGTGCAGTCCCCAAACACGCTCATGGGACGGCCAACCTTGAAATCTACACATCATCCACTAAACGAATTGTATCTGCTGTGCTGGAGCTTTTTGAGCGGATTACAAACAAGGACCTCCTTGTCCGGCGTATCTATCTAACGGCCAATCGTGTCCTGGAGGAAAGCACCGCACCTGACAAGCATATAGTGGAGCAGCTTGACCTCTTTACTGACTATGCCCTCCAACAAGAACAGCAAGAAAAAGAAAAAGAGGCAATGGAGCGGGAAAGGCGGATGCAGAAAACAGTGCTGGAAATCAAGCGTCGCTTTGGAAAGAACGCTATTCTTAAAGGCATGAATTTGGAAGATGGAGCTACAACCATCAGCCGTAATGGACAGATCGGAGGTCACAAGGCATAATGGGACCCTATGACGATATTATAAATCTGCCGCACCACATTTCCCAAGCGCACCCACAAATGCCCATCCGGGACAGAGCTGCACAGTTTTCTCCATTTGCGGCTCTGTCCGGGTATGAGGCTAAAGTAAAAGAGACTGCCCGAATTACTGACACGAAAATTGAATTGACCGAAGATCAGCAAGCCGTACTTGATGAATGCCTGCGCCTGTTGGAAGATGCTCTTCCGCAAAGTCCAGTAACAGCATTCACCTATTTTGTTCCAGATACAAAAAAAGAAGGTGGAACTTACATCACGGTTACAGGAAGGATAAGAAGAATTGACAGTATCGCACGGAGTATCTTCCTTACAGACGGCACAGTAATCCCTATGGATGACCTTCTGCAAGTGGACAGTGAGGCTTGGAATATGCTTATGTA
>Ga0073906_1004919_pt1 | contig 12706 bp, 10 predicted proteins | sample Inofromicrocosms_FD_65485 | JGI IMG/M metagenome (GOLD analysis project Ga0073906, IMG submission 65485) | Mouse cecum microbial communities from Vienna, Austria - Inoculum for glucosamine and mucus D2O microcosms | ecosystem: Host-associated > Mammals > Digestive system > Large intestine >... | reverse complement strand
CCGATATCCGCTCTTGGGGGCGGTTTAGGCCGCCCCCGCCGCTCAGGCATCCCCCTCCAGAAGGAGAGAGGATGGGCATTTCAGCTCACAGCCTTCGCACTTCGTCTTTGAATTCGCGGTGTAGCTCGCTACACTCCTTCATCTTCGAGAAAAATCGACTGCAAGGAGGCCGTCCAGTCGAACTCCTTCCATTTCACGGGTCATACGGAATTTCTCGGCGAACGCTGCGGCGCCGAGCCCGGCCGAATACTACAATCTGCAGGGACAGAGCATCGACAGCTCCGACAAGCTCCGCCCCGGCATCTACATCATCCGCCAGGGCAACAACGCAAGGAAAATTGTGGTGAGGTAACGTCGTTCAACTTGTAGGCCAGTTAACTCCGCCGAACGCTTCCCTGACAAGGCTCTTTTTCTGTTGTCGGAAAATATTTGTAACTTTGGAGGTTGAAAGATATTGAACGAACGATATGTCAGAGCTGATAAAGGTGGGTATAACCCATGGCGATTATAATGGTGTGGGATATGAGGTGAGCCTCAAGGCTCTTGCCGATGAGGAGATTACGGAGCTTTTCACGCCGGTGTTCTACGGCATCCCTGCGTTGGTGGAGAAAGCTGCCGAGAATTTCGGACTCACGCTTCCGCGCATCAAGGTGGTGACGGATGCCGGCTATGCCGAGGATGGATTCCTCAACATAGTGGACCTCGGCATCAAGGATGTGGAGCTTACTCCCGGCACAGGGACCCGTCAGTCGGGCAGAGCCGCCGTGACGGCTCTGGAAAGAGCCGTAAAAGACATCGCCGATGCCAAAATCGACACTCTCGTCACGGCTCCCATCAGCAAGGAGGCCGTCCAGTCGGACTCCTTCCATTTCACGGGCCATACGGAATTTCTCGGCGAACGCTGCGGCGCCAAGCCGCGGATGATCCTCTTCGACGATTCTCTGCGCATAGCTCTGCTCACCACCCACAAGCCGATAGGGGAAGTGGCCGGCTCTGTCACCAAAGAGGCGATAATCGAAGCCCTCGCTGAGTTCGACGCCTCGCTGCGCCTCGACTTCGACATAGACTGCCCGAAGATAGCGGTGCTTAGTCTCAATCCACATTGCGGCGACAACGGGCTTTTAGGCACCGAGGAGATACGCGAGATCATACCGGCCATCAAGGAGACAGGCAACAGCCATATGACCTTCGGGCCATTTGCCGCCGACGGTTTCTTCGCCAGCGGCGCCTACCGCAAATATGACGGGGCGCTGGCCATGTACCACGACCAGGGTCTGGCACCCTTCAAGGCACTTGCCGGCGACCGCGGGGTGAACTTCACGGCAGGACTGCCGCTGGTGCGCACGAGTCCTGACCATGGCACTGCCTACGACATCGCCTGGCAGGGCGTGGCCGACCCCACATCCATGCGCCAGGCCATCTATGCCGCCATCGACCTGCTGCGCAACCGCCGCCGCAACCTTGAAGCCGCCGCCAATCCTTTAAAAGCATGAATTTCGGCATCATAGCCGCCGGCGAAGGAAGCCGCCTCGCCGACGAAGGTCTCTCACTACCCAAACCGCTGGTGGAAGTCAACGGCATGCCGCTGATCGGCCGGCTACTGCACGTCTTCGCCATGGCCGGCGCCGACACTGTGGCCGTGGTCACCAACGCCTCACGCCCCGAAACAGCCCGTTACCTGCAGACAACGGCTCCCTCCCTCCCATACCGGCTCGAAATACGCCAGGCCATCACCCCCAGCTCCATGCACACCTTCGCCATTGTCGGCGACATGCTACGCGGAAAGGGCCGATTCATAGCCACTACCGTCGACACCGTCTTCAACACACGGGCATTCCTCGACTATGCCGCAGCCTATGCCGCTGCCCCCGACGACATCGACGGCATCATGGCCGTGACCTCATTCATCGACGACGAAAAGCCTCTGTACGTAAGCGTCGACAAGGATATGGACATCCTCGGCTTCAAGGACCGTGAGGAGAATCCGCGATACATATCCGCAGGCATCTACGGACTTGGCGACAAGGCACTCGACATCCTCGACGAGACACTGCGGAAAGGTGTGCGGCGCATGCGCAACTACCAGCGGGCTCTCGTGGAAGCGGGGCTGCGGCTCAAAGCCTACGACATAGGCAAGGCCGTCGACGTGGACCATGCCGCCGACATCTCCACGGCCGCCTCTGTGGCCGGAACATTCAAAGATAACCACACATGGCGGAAATAGAGATTGCTGGCGTGATGAGGTCAGGAGCCTATTCCCCCAACAACATAGGCAACGACGCGGCGATTATCAACACCGTGTCGGAACATCTGCGCAAACGCGGCTGCTCGGTGACGCTTTACAGCGAGGAACAGTTCCGCAACAGCGACATCACCCAGGACATCATCCTCAACATGTGCCGGGAACCGGCGTCGGTGGCCAAGCTGCAGAGCCTTGAAGACAAGGGTCGGCTGGTAATCAACTCGGGCTACGGCATCTCCAACAGCCGACGCGAGCCGCTTACCCGACTGCTCATCGCCAACGGCATCCCCTACCCCCAGTCGCTCATAGTGAACACCAACGAGGATGTGCGCGCCGAGCTCGACGAAGCGGGCATAGGCGCCTGCTGGATAAAGCGGGGCGACTTCCACGCCATGCACAAGGAAGACATCAGCTATTGCCGCAATGCCCGCGAAGCCCAGGACATGCTCCATGAATATTTCTACCGCGGGATACGCCGCGCCGTCATCAACCGCCACCTTACCGGCGACCTGGTGAAATTCTACGGCGTGCAGGGAGAACCCTTCTTCTACTGGTTCTATCCTTTCGACGAAGGCCACAGCAAATATGGCTGGGAGACGGTCAACGGCAAAAGCCAGGGGTATGCCTTCGACATCCCGGCGCTTCACCAGCTGTGCGAAAGGACGTCGCGGCTTCTTGATGTGAAGATATATGGGGGCGACTGCATAGTGGGCTCCGACGGCACGGTACGCATCATCGACTTCAACGACTGGCCGAGCTTCGCGCCCTGCCGCGACGAGGCCGCCGCCGCCATTGCCCGATGCATCCTCAAAAACATCCGCAAACACTTAAAAACAACACGTCACAATGGGAAATGACCGTCGAAACGCCGCCGGAGCGAAAATGGGTGAATATCAGGCGTCGCTGAAATCGATGGATACCGAAGAATGGTGGGACCTTCATTTCTACCGTCCGATAGGCTACGGGTGGGCTCGACTGGCGCGGCGTCTGGGAGTGACCCCCAACGCCATCACCATAGCCTCCATATTCCTGGGCATAGGCGCCGGCTGGTGCTTCTATTACGACAGCCTGTGGTGGAACCTTCTTGGCGCCATACTGCTCATATGGGCCGACTCGTTCGATTCGGCCGACGGGCAGCTCGCACGCCTTACGGGACAATACTCCCGGATGGGCCGCATCCTCGACGGGCTGAGCAGCGACATATGGTTCGCCGCAATTTACCTGGCCATCATCTTCCGCGAGAACGCCACCTCACCCTTCTTCTCCGCCCACCCCTGGGCAATATGGGCCATGGCCGTGGCCGCTGCCATTTGCCATGCCGCCCAGGCTGCCATAGCCGACTATTACCGCCAGTTCCACCTCTTCTTCCTCAAAGGGAAAGAGGGTTCCGAACTCGACAACGCCGAAGCCATGAAAGCCCAGTACCATTCCCTGTCATGGCGGCGTGAACCCTGGCGCAAGCTCGTGCTCCTTTTCTATTCCAACTATACGGCAGGACAGGAAAACCGCACGCCGCATATGCAGCGGCTCCGCCGCGAAATCGCCCTCAGATATGGCGACAATATCCCCGACGGCTTCCGCCGGCAGTTCAGGAAAGAATCTCTCCCTCTCATGAAATATACCAACATACTGAGCTTCAACACGCGTTCACTGGCCCTTTTCATAGCCATTCTGCTGCTGCGGATGCCATGGACCTATCTGGCCTTTGAACTAACCGTGATGAATTGCATTATGATATATATGATGGTGCGTCACGAACACATATGCCGACGCCTGTCACAGGAACTGAAAAACTCGGAAGGCACCGTTGGCGCCCTCAAAACACAAGAGTACCTTCCTTAAACACAAGGGTCATGAACATAGATGTAAAAAGAATAAAGGGAATAATCTTCGATTACGGCGGGACACTTGACACAGACGGGCGTCACTGGAGCGAGGTATTGTGGCTGGGCTACCGCCAGGCCGGCGTGACAGTAGACAAGGGAGCCTTCCGCGAAGCCTATGTGTACGCGGAGCGGGAACTCGCCCGCGAGCGACACATACTGCCCGCCCACGATTTTCACGACATGCTCCTCATCAAGGTGAAAATCGAGCTGGAATGGCTTGTGCGCCAGGGTCTATTCGCACCGGAGGAAGTCGACAAGGCCACGCGGCGCATCGCCGGCTCCTGCTACGACTACGCACGCCACAACATAGAGCTTGCAAAGCCGATGCTCAAGGCTTTGTCGGAGCGGTATCCGCTGGTGCTCGTATCCAATTTCTACGGCAATATAGATACCGTCCTCACCGATTTCGGCATCAGGAAATATTTCCGCGACATCATAGAAAGCGCCATTCTGGGCATACGCAAACCCGACCCGCGCATATTCGAGCATGGCGTAAAGGCACTGGGGCTGCAGCCGTCGGAAACACTTGTGATAGGCGACTCGCTGAAGAAAGATATCCTGCCGGCAGAGTCGATAGGCTGCCAGGTGCTATGGATCAAGGGAGAGGCCTGGGACAAGGAGGAAAACGAACTCTTCCACCCCAACATGATCAGCAACCTCGGGGAAGCATTGCGAATTGTAGAGGCCTACCCGTCGGCCGCCCGGGAGAAAGAGGGGCAAGAGTGATTTGGGGATAGCTGCCCGATTAACTTTATTTAACCTTATCTTCTTAATAGAACTATATTTAACTTTATTTATATAAATCTTCAATCCGTTAAGGTAATTTAAGTTTAGAGGGCTTAAATAGTCCCCTAAATCTTTGGCCGATTCGCAAATTGGCAATAATTTTACGGCTTATTAATTGGATGAACAGTTACTTTCAACAAATAACACACAGAAATGTCGAAAACAGCAGAGGCTCCGAAAGGTAAACTGGGAGTAATGATAGTAGGTCTTGGCGCTGTAAGCACCACCTTCATCACCGGTGTGCTGATGACCCGCAAAGGTCTGGCAAAGCCCATCGGCTCCATGACACAATATGACAAGATACGCATCGGCAAAGGCGCCGACAAGAAATATCTGCACTACAAAGACATCGTTCCGTTGGCAAATCTCAACGACATCGTTTTTGCTGCCTGGGACGTATATCCGGCGAATGCTTACGAGAGCGCTATAAATGCCGAAGTGCTCAAAGAGAAGGATATAAATCCCGTCAAGGAGGAGCTTGAACGCATCAAGCCTCTGAAAGCGGCTTTTGACCACAATTACGCCAAGCGTCTTGACGGCGACAACGTCAAGGAATGCAGCGACCGCTGGGACATGACCGAGCAGATCCGCGAGGACATACGCGCCTTCCGGCGCGAAAGCGGCGTGGAGCGCGTGGTGGTGCTATGGGCCGCCTCCACAGAGGTGTACGTGCCCGTCGACGAGAAGGCACACTACAGTCTCGCCGACCTCGAGGCCGCCATGAAGGCCGACGACCGTGAGCATGTGGCACCGTCGATGTGCTATGCTTATGCCGCCCTTTCCGAAGGATGCCCATTCATCATGGGAGCACCCAACACCACCGTAGACATCCCCGCCATGTGGGAACTCGCCGACAAGACAGGCATGCCCATAGCCGGCAAGGACTTCAAGACGGGCCAGACGCTGGTGAAATCAGGCTTCGCCCCAATAATCGGCACGCGCTGCCTCGGCCTCAGCGGATGGTTCTCCACCAACATCCTCGGCAACCGCGACGGTCTCGTGCTCGACGAACCCGCCAATTTCCGCACCAAAGAGGTGTCGAAACTGTCGACACTCGAGTCGATTCTCGTGCCCGAGGAGCAGCCCGACCTCTATGGCCACGGCAACGACGAAGATACCCAGTACTACCACAAGGTACGCATCAACTACTATCCCCCGCGCAACGACAACAAGGAGGGCTGGGACAACATCGACATTTTCGGCTGGATGGGCTACCCCATGCAGATAAAGATCAACTTCCTCTGCCGCGACTCCATTCTGGCGGCTCCGCTATGTCTGGACCTGGTGCTGCTCAGCGACCTCGCGCAACGTGCCGGAAGAAAGGGTATACAGCGTTTCCTGAGCTTCTTCCTGAAGAGCCCCATGCACAACTATCTGGAGGGAGAAGTGCCCGTGAACAATCTTTTCCAGCAGTACACGATGCTCAAGAACGCCATCCGCGAGATGGGCGGTTACGAAGCTGACGAAGAAATCGACTGATGCGCATAGACATCCTCACAGTGATGCCCGAGATGATAGAGCCTTTTGTGGGGTGCTCTATCCTCAAGCGGGCTCAGGACAAGGGACTCGCCGAGATACACATACACAATCTTCGCGACTACACCACGAGCCGGCACCGCAAGGTCGACGACTACCCTTTCGGGGGCGAGGCCGGGATGGTGATGCAGATACAGCCCATCTACGACTGCATCACCAAGCTGACGTCGGAGCGGCATTACGACGAGATAATCTTCACCACTCCCGATGGCGAGAAGTTCGACCAGCCGATGGCCAACCAGCTGTCGCTGCTCGACAACATCATCATCCTCTGCGGCCATTACAAGGGTGTTGACTGGCGCGTGCGCGAGCACCTCATCACCCGGGAGATATCCGTCGGCGACTATGTTCTCACGGGCGGCGAGCTTCCGGCGGCGGTAATCGCCGACGCCGTGGTACGCATAATCCCCGGTGTGATCGGCGACGAACAGTCGGCACTCTCCGACTCTTTCCAGGACAACCTCCTGGCACCCCCGGTCTACTCCCGGCCCGCCGAGTTCAACGGCTGGAAAGTGCCAGACATACTCCTGTCGGGCCACGAGGCCAAGATAGCGCAATGGCGCTACGACATGGCCCTGCAACGCACCCGTGAACTGCGCCCCGACCTCCTCGGCGACTCTGAATAACACTTCTTGCGACGACACGCTCTAAAATATCAATAGCGGTGCGGCGTTTCTTTGTTAGTGGGAATACGTAACAGAATCATATATTGGGTCACGACGGTTGCCGTACTGCTGGGCATGGCGGCCTGCGGCACCAACAAGAACACGCCCGGCTCTCGCGCCTGGCAGGCTTTCAACACCCGTTATAACGTGTATTATAACGGCAAGACCCATTATGACGAGCAGCTCCAGGAGATGGAGCGCGCTTATCAGGACGACTATTCGCGCCGGGTGTTCATCCACCCGGCGGAAGCTCGCGCCGACCAGAAAGTGCCTCAGCCCTCGGGCGACTTCAAGCGCACCATCGAGAAGATGCAGAAGGCCATTCAGCTGCATTCCATCAAGAAGAAACCTAAAAAGAAGAGCGGCACTCCCAAGGAGAAGGCATTCCGCGCCCGCGAGGAATTCAATCCCTTCCTCCACAACGCATGGCTCACCATGGGACGCGGCCAATACATGAACGGCGACTTCCTCGGCGCCGCAGCCACTTTCTTCTACATCTCCAAGCACTTCGGCTGGCTGCCTGCCGTCACCACCGAAGCGCGACTCTGGACTGCCCTCAGCTATCTCGCCATGGACTGGGACTATGAGGCTGAGAACGCTCTCCACCTCGTAAAGGAGAAAGACCTCACCGACAAGAATCTCAAGAATTTATACAATCTGGCGTGGGCCGACTATTACCTGCGCACAGAGCATTGGCAGGAGGCGGTGAAACCCCTGCAGTATGCCGCCCGGCAGGCTTCCGGCTCGCAGAAGAACCGCCTGTGGTTCCTGCTGGGACAGACCTATTCTCAGCTCGGCGAGAAAAAGAACGCCTACAATGCCTTCAAGAAAGCGGGCAGCGGTGCCTCCACCGACTACCGCGTGAAATTCAACGCCCGTATCAAACAGAGCGAGGTATTCCAGGGCACCAACATCAAGGGAGAGGTGCGCAGCCTCCGCGGCATGACTCGATACGCCCGCAATGCCGAATACCTCGACCAGATATATTATGCCATAGGCAACCTCTATCTGAGCCGCCGCGACACCACGCAGGCTGTCAAAAATTATGTGCTGGCCGTGGAAAAATCCACGCGCAACGGCATCGACAAGGCCCTGGCGCAGCTCGCCCTCGGCAACATATATTTCACGCAAGGCGACTATATAAAGGCACAGCCCTGCTATTCGGAAGCCATACCTCAGCTGCCCGAGACATATCCCGACTACAAGCTCCTCAAGAAGCGCAGCGACGTGCTTGACGAACTCGCCACATATGCCGGCAACGTGCACCTGCAGGACTCGCTGCTCACTCTCTCCAAGATGTCGCCCGAGGAGCAGAGAAAGGTGTGCCAGAAGATTGTGGACGACCTCATAAAGAAAGAGAAGGAGGAGGCCGAGGAGGCCAAGCGTCAGGAATATCTTGCCGAACAGGAGGGACGCGACGACGGCATAAAGCGCGACGAGACAGCCCCGCCGGTTATCAACAATGCCGACAAGTCATGGTATTTCTACAACGCCACCACCAAGAACCAGGGAAAGAACGAGTTTCTGCGTCGCTGGGGGTCGCGCAAGAACGAGGATGACTGGCGCCGCCGCAACAAGACATCCTTCTCCATGGAAGAACCCGACGATGACACCGAGCTGTCCGACGGCTCACAGCCTTCCGACACCACCGCCGTCAACGACCCCGAGGCCGCGAAAAAGGCCGAGGGTGCAAGCGACCCGCATAACGTGGAGTTCTACCTCAGCCAGATTCCCAAGACTCCCGAGGATATTCAGACATGCAACGATGTGATCCAGGAGGGTCTCTACAACATGGGCATCATCCTCAAGGACCGGCTGGAGGACTTCCCCGCATCCATGAAGGAGTTCAACGAACTGCTCAGGCGGTATCCCGACAATATCTACCGTCTTGACGTATATTACAACATGTACCTTATGGCGATACGCAGCGGGCAGACCGCGGAGGCCGAGAGATGGCGACAGCTTATCCTCACCGACTTCCCCGATTCACCCTACGGCACCGCCATGAAAGACCCTGCCTATTTCGACAACCTGCGCAAGATGAACCAGGTGCAGGAGGAGATGTATCAGGAAGCCTACGATGCCTATCTCGACAACCGCAACAACCGTGTCCACGCCCTCACCGGGGATATGGAACGCGACTTCCCGCTGTCGAAGATTCTGCCCAAGTTCGTGTTTATCGACGCTCTGAGCTACCTCACGGAGGATCAGCCGGAGAAGTTCAAGGAGCGGATCACCACGCTGCTTGAGAAATGGCCCGACACCGACATGACCGACATGGCCGGCGGCATCATGCGCGGGCTGCGCGAGGGTCGCAAGCTGCGTTCGGGACAGTCCAACTCGCGAGGCATGATATGGTCGATGCGCCTCTCCAACGACAGCGTCGCCAAGGGTGCCGACGGACAGCCTGCCAATTTCGAACGCGACCCCGACTCCCCTCAGTATCTCGTGCTCGCTTTCCCCCGCGATTCCGTCAACGCCAACCTGCTCCTCTATGATGTGGCCCGTTTCAACTTCTCATCGTTCGTGGTCAAGGACTTCGACCTCGAACCCATGAGTTTCGGCAACGTCGGACTACTCATAATAAAGGGATTCGGCAATACCCGGCAGGTGGACCATTACCGTCAGGTGATGACCGACAAGGACTTCACATTCCCGCCCGGAGTGAGGCCGATACGCATAAGCAAGCCCAATTTCGAACTTCTGTTGCGCGAGGGACGTTCATTTGATGATTACTTCCGCTTCGAGGAGGAGGATGCCGTGAAGGAGACGGAACGGCAGGTGCTTGAGGCGCCGGAAGAACCGGCGGAAGAAACTTTATAAATCCGATTATCGATGGACAAGATACTATGGGCCGACGACGAGATAGATCTTCTGAAGCCCCACATACTCTTTCTCAAGGCGAAAGGCTATGAGGTGACGACCGTTTCCAACGGCCGCGACGCCCTCGATGCCCTCGACGCGGAGCCTTTCTCTCTGGTGCTCCTCGACGAGAACATGCCCGGCATTTCCGGCCTCGAGACCCTCGACATCATCAACGAGCGACACCCCGAGGTGCCCGTGGTGATGATCACCAAGTCAGAAGAGGAGAATATCATGGACCAGGCCATCGGCAACCGCATCGCCGACTATCTCATAAAGCCTGTGAACCCCAACCAGATTCTTCTGTCAATCAAGAAGAACCTGCACAGCCGGGAGATAGTCACCGAGCAGACGTCGTCCGACTATCAGCATGAGTTTGCCGCCCTGTCGCAACAGATCAACATGGCCTCGTGCCTCGACGACTGGCACGACATCTACCGCAAACTCGTGAGCTGGGAACTGAAACTGTCGGCATCAGGCTCTCCCATGGGCGAGATGCTTCTCTCCCAGAAACGGGATGCCAACGCCAACTTCTGCAAATACGTGCGCCGCACTTATGAGAAATGGGTCACCGAGGATGACCGTCCGCTCATGAGCCCGGCGCTATTCAAGAACAGAGTATTCCCGCTGCTCGACAATGGCGAGAAGGTCTGCTTCTTCCTCGTCGACAATTTCCGTCTTGACCAGTGGAAGGTGATTCAGCCGCTCCTCGCCGAGTATTTCAACATTTCCGAGGACCTTTACACCACCATTCTTCCCACCTCCACACAGTATGCCCGCAATTCCATATTCGCCGGCTTGATGCCGCTCGACATACAGCAGATGTATCCGGAACTGTGGGTGGAGGAAGATGAGGACGAGGGCCTCAACATACACGAGCAGGAGCTTGTTCAGACGCAGCTCGACAGGTACCGCCGCAAGGACCGCTTCACATATACCAAGATCAACGACTCCACGGGCTGCGAGAAATTTCTGGGCAAGCTCAGCGGCAACCGCGATGTGCCGCTACAGGTGGTGGTGCTCAATTTCATCGACATGCTGTCGCACGCCCGTACCGAGTCGAAGATGATCCGCGAACTTGCCGCCAACGATGCAGCCTACCGCTCGATTGCCGAGTCATGGTTCCGCCATTCCGGCGTGCTCGACATTTTCAGCCGTCTCGCGGCTTTCGGATACAAGGTGGTGCTTACCACCGACCATGGTACCATCCGCGTGGATAACCCCATAAAGGTCGTCGGCGACAAGAACACCAACACAAACCTGCGTTACAAGGTCGGCAAGAATCTCAGCTACAACCCCCGTCAGGTATACGAAATAAAGAATCCGCGGCGTTTCGGTCTCCCGATGCCGAACATGTCGAGCACCTATATCTTCGCCACCAACGAGGATTTCTTCTCCTACCCCAACAATTACAATTACTATGTGCAGTATTACAACGGCACCTTCCAGCACGGGGGCATCTCGCTGGAGGAGATGATAGTGCCGTTGGTAACGCTCACGCCCAAAGGATAACGCGATGCGGTGGGTGTGGGTTATACTTCTTGCGTGCTTCGCGGCCATGGGGATGGTCTATGGCCATGGCAGAGACGCCTCGGAGGCTCGGGCGTCGTTCCGGCAGTTCGAGAGGCTTGCCGAGAATGGCGACAGCGAGGCTCAGTATCGGCTGGCGCTCATCCTGGAACAGGGATGGGACACGGTAGCCCCCGATTCGGCACGTGCCTTGCGGCTCATGCGCCGCAGTGCCGAGGCTCTATATCCTCCCGCCATGAACCATATGGGTTATCTCTATGGCCATGGATACTATGCCGGAGGGCGAAGGCTGGTAGCCGTCAACGCCGATTCGGCCCGCATGTGGCTGCGGCGCAGCGCCGATATGGCCGACCCCCGCGCCATGGCAAACATTGCTTTCCTCCTCCTGAACGATTCCACCGTCTGCTCCAAGGCTGAAAGAAACCATAACGATTCCGTGGCCTTTCGCTATCTCATACAGGCTGCCGACATGAAGGTTCCAACGGCCCTCAGTATGCTCGGCGACATGTGGCGCGACGGGCGGTGGGTAGATCAGGACTCGCTGAAAGCGATGCTGGCATATGAAGGGGCTCTCGCCGGCGGTCTCGCCGACGCACAGTCGCGGCTTATATCGCTCATGGCGCCGCGGTGGCAACGCCTCTCTGCCGACTCGGCGCTGAACCTCGGCCTGCGTTATTACACCTCATTAGCTCCGGCGGCAGGAGTAATTCTCTTCGAACAGGTCGGCGACTCTGTGGACAATCCTCTCTGCGGCAGGGCACTCGCTTTGCTCGGCGATGCTTATTCCCGTGGTGCCGGTGTAGCTTACGGCTATGACAAAAGTCTGCAATATTTCACGAAGGCTGCAAAAAAAGGGAATCCGTCGGCAATGTTTATTCTGGCGGAGACTCTGGAGATGTTCCCCGATGCTGTCAACGATACAAGCATCAACGATGCAGAGGAGCTTCGCCGCTGTGCCGCCGAAGCCGGCATCAAATCCGCTCACGACGCCAATAAAGCCCTTTTGGCAAGGTAGCCGCGATAAAGCGCCGCACATTCCTTAAGATATTTTAACATTTCAATAATTTGAATTGTTAATAATTCAAGTTTCGCAAGTGCAGTCGCGCATTGATATTATCTCACGCAGAGAACCGCAGAGCCGCAGAGGCAGCTATGATGCGGTATATCTCTATCCTGAGAAGAGGGCACAGAGGTCAGCT
>Ga0073906_1004915_pt1 | contig 12714 bp, 15 predicted proteins | sample Inofromicrocosms_FD_65485 | JGI IMG/M metagenome (GOLD analysis project Ga0073906, IMG submission 65485) | Mouse cecum microbial communities from Vienna, Austria - Inoculum for glucosamine and mucus D2O microcosms | ecosystem: Host-associated > Mammals > Digestive system > Large intestine >... | reverse complement strand
ATTGATGTAATTTTTGGCGGCCCACCATGCCAAGCTTTTAGTACCGCCGGAAACCGTAAAGGCTTTGACGATTCCAGGGGGAATGTCTTTCTCCGCTACCTTGATATAGTTGGTGATATCAAGCCAACATATGTTGTTATAGAAAATGTCCGTGGATTGTTGTCAGCAGAATATCCATACAAGGACATTACGAAACCATTCAAAGGCGGGGCATTGCTTATAATCATTGACCGCTTGCGGGAACTTGGATACACCATTTCTTTCGAACTGTATAATGCCGCCAATTTTGGCGCCCCACAAATCCGGGAAAGGGTTGTGATGATAGGCAAATTAAACGGAAACAAAGTCCCTTATCTTTCTCCTACAAACAGTGATAAAGAAAAATATGGCCTGCCAGGTTGGAACACATTAGCAGACGCATTGAAACACCTGCCATCCGATACTGAACACCACTACATAGAATTTCCTGAAAAGAGGCTGAAATATTACCGTATGCTAACAGAAGGGCAATATTGGAAAGACCTTCCTTCAGATATACAAGTTGAAGCCATGGGTGATAAATTGAAACTTGGTGGTGGTAAAACGGGATTTTACCGTCGGCTGTCATTCGGAAAACCATCCCCAACATTGGTGACCAATCCAACTATGCCTGCCACGGATTTATGCCATCCAACGGAAGACCGCCCATTAAGTGTTGAGGAATATGGCTGCATCCAAGGCTTCCCTTCTGATTGGAAAATTTGCGGTCCCATATTGGAGCAGTATAAGCAAATAGGGAATGCTGTTCCTATAAAATTGGGGGAAGCAATAGCGCATACAATCATTGCTGATATGGACGGGACTCCTTTACCACAGATTTCTGGTTTTGGTTATTCCAGATACAAAAACACAAGTGATATATCTTGGCATAAACATATAGACACCGTTCTTTCTAAATTACGCAATGAAAATCAACAGCTTTCTTTCACCGATTTAATCTAACAACGCAAAAGGCAAGCATCTTTGAAAGATGCTTGCCTTTTAAATTAATCTCTCAAAGACTGTAGCATCTGCTAAAACCTGTCTAGAAACAATATGTTCTACAAAATTGTCATCTTGTACATCAACCGAAGATTCCTATCCAAATTCTAATTTTTCGGATTATAATTCCAAATACTTAAACGCCCAACAGTAGGTATGGGATCAATATATTAGATGTCTTTAAAAATTCAAGCATATTTGCCAACTGTATAATCTCCGCATTCATAATTTAAAGGATTTTCTTTACTGGTTTTTACCGCAAATTCTTCATCAATGTAAACACAATCTGTTAAATTACATTTTGCGATTATCATCCCATACATAAATGTTTTATCATCCAAATATGAGCTAAGCTTTTTTATCCTCTTATCTTTTGTAGGAACTTTTGCTAATTCGGCGTGAATATAAAGTTCTCCCCCCCCCCCTATAAGAAGTTGGCCAGTTAATTGTTTCAATCGTTTTTATATGCTTTCCTGTAAGGCTTGCCCAAGGTTCCCTTAGTGTTAAAACTTTTATGCTTGAGCAAAGCTCCTATTTTCCATTAAACATCCTGGATATTGTCTGTTTTGTTTTCGCACCTACTGCCTGTACAATATCTATCAATTCCTCATAACAGCCAGCCCCCCCCTTTAATTGTATCCTACATTTCCTTGCCAGTCAAAACGACTGTATCATGATGAAAATCAAATATTCCCATTAATTGGGTATGGGCATAGTCGCTTTTATTTTCGCCATACGGGTTATACAGCAGGCCAAAATAAGCATTACAATATGTATCTGATAATGTTAAACGCAGACAGTCTTCTTTTACTATTGCTGTCTGGTCTATATTGGGCTTTACAGTTTTCAAACTAATGTAATTGTTGATTCCATCTTTTTGCCACTATAAATCTGAGATTATTCTCACAGGAGTTGCTGTTCCCGATAAAGGAAGCGCCCGAAGTGCAGCAATTGTGGTATTCCAATCGGAACGTTGTCCATTCCTCAGCCCCTGTATATGTGCCGGGATTGCAGCAGCATAAGCATTATCTAAATTGACAAAAGTTTCCATTTGCCTTTGTGCCGCAGAATCACCGTTAGAAAGGATAACAAGCCTTGCTATTTCTTCAATAACCACTCTGCCCAAATGATGCGCTAAAAGACCGTTCAAATCTGCTACAAAGAATTGCCTCTTCTGGCAGCAAAGCAGTATGGAATGGCTGATAGGTTGTTTCACCCTGCAGCCTTCTAATAGTGTTATTTACACAATTTCTAAATTTATTTTCTATCATCTGTCTGTATCTTTGATTTATAATACCCCTCTAATCCTCTGTAATAATATCTGGGTTTTCTGTTGCCACCCTATCCAAGAAATCTTGATAATCTTCCTCTGTCATTTCACATGGTTCTTCACCATATCTCAAGTCCCTATTAATAATGTCATTTAGTTTATCCCATTCATACGAAGGATACGGTCTCTTATTATTCTTTTTCGTTTTTAAGCGGTACCATTTTTCAATTTTTGTACCATTTCTAATGGCACTGCTGGAACTGTTTTCTGTATTATTCTTATTTTTCATCTGTAATAATGCCGAACCATCTCTTTTGCAAAAATCAACAGCTCTTAGAGCATTACCTGAACACCATACCCAGCCATAATCCTCTACATTTTCTGCTATGTATTCTTCTAACAATTCTCCTTGGATATTTTCAGCCGACATGAACAGATTATGGGCACTTTCCATCTCCTTAATCTCGTTGTCATCTAACTCACACGCAATTTTAACAATCTTAGCCAGTGCAGGATTGGAACATGTCTTTTTTGCTTCTCCTATATGTGAACTCGGTAAATTATTGATACTTTGGATGTATCCATTAATCCAATTCCTCAAGCATTTTTCTTCCGAGTTCTTATTTTGATTTGGAAATAAATTTTTCCTATCCAACATTGCAACTTGGAAAATATCATCCAAATCTTCATTCTCTATCCCCATTTCATACTTAATATCTTCATACAAATCCCATAATTCATCATCTGACATATCCGAATAAGCAAGTACATTTTCTTTTGCCATATTACACCTCCATAAATTAATTTATAAAAAATGTATTAGAAAAACCAACACAATTATCATACTACAAAATGTACAATTACACAATACTAGTCTTAATCAGAGATAGTATAATTTTACTTGGGTATGTGTCGGGACTTATGTGTCAAAAAACGTTAATATATATATAATTTGTTCGGAGTAGTATTAAATATATTTAAAGTAATTTATACTATATAATTTATTATTTAAAAGATAAAGATTATATTGACACGTTTATCAATAATATTATAGATTTTAATTGTTGGTGTGTAATAAGAGTTCTTACTTTAGATAGAAAATATGTAAAAGAAATATTAAACAGCATAGAGATGTTACTGATAAAGAAAGAGCAAAAATTGCACTATCCTACTGTTGTGCATCGTTAAATGATGTTTTATAGGTAAAATTAAATATAGAAAAAATTTCGTTTAGAGATGTTCACTTGTATGAGAAACACCTGGATAATATATTTATTGATATTGCGTTAAAAGGAAAACAATATACTATACAGAATTAGTGTTTAGCCAGGGAGTTGTCTACTAACGGGTGTTTTTCAAGAGCCTGGCAGAGAACAGGCAATGGTTTCAGGCTACTGAAGGATGGTGGTTCAGATGCAGTTGAAAGTAAACTGCTTGCCAGCCAGATATGCCGGTGTTTTAATGTTTCACAGGTATTGTATGAAAGGGATTGTTTTAATTGGGAAAAACCAGTAGTAACATTACATCAAAAGAATATTCAATAGTACCAATGAAAGCTTTTAGTATTTATTCTTTAAACTATAACAGGAATACAAAGAAATATATTCTGTCTTTAGACAGACACAATTATTATATGATGAATATAGTTGATTATATTGTTGGGAATACAGACAGGCACTTGGGCAATTGGGGAGTATTAGTTAATAATTCTAATAATAAACCAGTAAGGCTGTATGATTTGATGAATTTTAAACAGGCGTTTAATTCTTATAATGATGTGGATGGCTCTAACTGCCAGACAATGTTTTGGGAATGTATTAACCAGAAAGAAGCAACAGTTAAATCAGTTAAAAGAATTGGTTTAAACCAGACCAAAGAAGTAGACAAAGGGATTTTTTAGTGAATTATCACAGTTCTGTGAAATGTTTTACAGGAGATTAGAACTGTTAAAGTCAGTAAAGTAGCACAAGGAAGCATGATATAGTAAATCACAGCCTCCTTTTTGTGTTGTTTCAAAACCATTTCCTTCTGGTGTCACTTTCTATAACAAGATGAACATAGTAAATCAGGAGGGATTAGGGTATTTAGTCTTTGGAATGTAAGCAATTTTTGTCAGTCCGTTTCTGTCTAGCGGTTTTCTGCTGTACTTCCAAGTTCCGTAGCCAGCTAATCTTTTTCCATTTGGAAGTTTCTGTTTAAGCAAAGAAATCATGTATCCGTGATACGGCTGGATAAACATGGTTTGTTCAATTTCTAAATCCAGGACATGAAAGAGTTCTTTTGCTATTACATCGTCTTTGTTACTTTTAGAATGGTATATCCAGGGATTTGGAACTTCAGAGTTAGTGGTAAAGTTATAGTAGTCAAAAGTTAAACCTTTTAATTCTGGAGTATTCAGGTCTTCTGCAATAGCCCTGAGTGCGAGTTTTGTCAGTTTGGTATCTGATGGATTTGTAATAGTTACAGTTCTTTTTGTGTATTCGTGGTGGTATCCTAATTCATATCTTGTGTTATCATCTCTTAGGCATATGCGCATGTAAGTGTACTGGATGAGTAGTGTGCCTGTGTGTTTGTTGTAATATGCCTTGGGTGATGTGAATTTGTTACCTGTTTTTTCTGTTTTGATTAGTTTCATTTTACGGGTATCAGGTTCTGTATAAATTCTGTTATAGGTTTTGTACATACAATTATCCTCCAATGTTTAGTGCTATTTATGTTATCGGTAGATATTGTGTAATAGTTTAGAAAGGTGGTATTTTAATGGAAAAAAAGTATGAATTTACAGGTTTAGACAGGAGAGTCAGTGTGTCAGGGCGGTATGCTGTAGTGAGCCAGATAAGGGCTGTACGTTCTTTCGGTTCTGTAAAAAAGGGTGAAGCTGGTGGCTGGATTGGTATGGAATATAATTTAATCCATGATGGAAACGCATGGGTAAAGGACAATGCTGTAGTTGTTGATGACTCTGTAGTCTGCGGTAATGCCCTGGTTTCTGGCAGTGCTTTAATTGCGGAAGGTTCTGAGATTTCAGGAAATGCTGTTGTTTGTGGTGATGCCATGGTTACAGATGCTAAGATAAGCGGAAACGCAAGGGTGTATGGGTACGCAGAAATACATCCGGGTGCGGAAGTTACAGGTAATGCTGTAGTTTGTGGTGATGCCCGTATAGAATTTGATACCTGTATTTATGGAGATGCGAAAGTGTGTGGTTATGGGCGGATACCTGCATATACTGGAGTGGGAGACAATATTATTGTTGACAAGGCTTCGGACTTTGATGCTGGTTCTGGTAATGAAACAGTGGACAAGCTTAACCGGGATATCTTAAATATTAATTATCTGAAATATATTATGAATTACTGGATTTTTGCAGGACTGCCTCCGTATGGGTTTGAAAAGAAAGACTTTAGCAGTCCTTTAGAATTTAGAAAAGCTGCAGAGGATTTTATCTTAAACGATAATAAAAAATTTAAAGATGCTATGCTAGCTTATTATTGTACAGAAGAGCCTGATTGTCTGTGTGACTGGATAGACCATGATGAATATGATACTTCGCAGATTAATCTTCCAGGAAGATTGTTTTACCTGCCTGCAGGCTGGAAAGGCAGAAGGACTGTAAACCCTGTCATAAGTAAAGAAAATGCTTTAAAGGAAGTAAAACGTAACGGGCTTCTTTTAAGATGGGTAAAAGAACAGACCCCTGAAATTTGTATGGCTGCGGTAAAGCAGAATGGAGAAGCCTTGCAATGGGTGAAGGAGCAGACTCCTGAAATGTGTGCTGCTGCTATGCTGGAAAATCCTAATGCAGAAAAATATGCTGAATGGAAGCCAGAATATAAAGAACCAGAAGCTGATGAAAATGGTTTTGTTTCTTTTAATGAATTAATAGATGCTGAGGCAGAAAGTATAAAAGCAGGACGTCTGGTAAAGATGTGCAATTAATTGGAATAATCTGTTTGAATCTATTTAAATATAGAAAGGATTGATTGTAAATGTTTAATTCAGAAAATTCAAAATTTAAAACAGGGGATAGTGTAGTTTTAAGGAACAGCCAGTACAGGGGTGACTGGTTAGACTATAATCTTGCTGGAGGCAGAGAAGTTGAATATACAGGTGATGACCCCTTTTGTGCGCCAAAAGCAGCTGTTACCAGAGTTTTGAAAAGAAAAGAAAATTCCATTAATGGTGTGCGTGAAGAATACTATTATGAAGTTTCTGGTTATCCTGGTGGGAGGTTCAGGGAAGAGCTTTTAGAAGGGGAGAGTTCTGGCGGTTTATGTATTGTGTATGGGACAGCATTTTATGTTTCAGAAACATTAGAAGTTAGTTACAGGACAAATGCTAAATTATTTACAGAAGAAGAAGTCCAGGAATTTGCACCAGATGTTTTAGGCAGCGCCACTTTCAATAAGGAAGACTTTTTCAAGAGCGCTGAACCATCTGAGGGGACTGTAATTGTTTCCGTTGAGGGTATCTGGTATGATAGTGGGACAGTTGAACTTGAGCTGTATTTTGTTTTTGAAGGTGAACCGGACAGGCACAGGGTATTAGCACAAGGTTTTGCAGATGCTGTCAGTTTAAGCCAGCTGGAATTCTGTGCCAGGGAAGCTGTAGGCCAGATGTGGGGAGAGCCTTCATTAAGTCTGGCAAAATCTGGTGATTGGTATTTTGCACTGGATGTATTTTGTGACTCTCTTGAAATACTTGCAGTTGAGGAAATTGATACTGATGACTGGGATTAAACAGGTGCAGCCTGGAATTGGGTCTGGTTGCTGGTAGTAGTAATGAAACCTGTCTTGTTTGGATTTCTAAGTAGAATTTAGAAGCTTCTGGAAGACAGGTTTATTTTGTTTTATAATAATAGTCTTTTTAATGGATTGTTTATAAAACAGACAATAGCCATATCTTTACACAGATAAAGTGGTTTGTTATAATAAGCTAAATAAAACTTTGGAGAAATGAAGGTGGTTTTATGCTGTATATACATGTAGGCCAGGTGGAAAGAGAATGTATAAGGACAATAGACCCTTATTTTAACCGAAATAAATCTAAAGACTGGTTTAACCGTGATGATGTTAAAAAAATTATTAAAAATATAGATTTATCTATAGCTGTAAAAGATGAATATATTGAGTCACCTGTGTTTGGTGGGATGTCACCTACGAAGCTGTCAACAGGGTGTAAAGCAGTTATTTTGATGGCTGTGCTCGAAAAACCTTATATTTATGCAACAAAGTGTGGGGATAACTGTGTTCCTGATATTTTAGAAATTTCCAGGAATAAAGATGTCCATATTACATTACATCATATTATGCAGTTCCCGGAATCTGGTTTTGAAGCAGTAATAGCTGAGTCAGGAAAGAAGGTATGTACGTTTGGAGGGTTTGTTGATGAATACTATAGAATTAGAGATAATTTCTAACCAGTACGTGTGTAAATTTTATTTTGAAAGAAGGATAAATGTTATTAAAGGGGACAGTGGTACTGGCAAAACTTCCTTATTAGAACTTGTAAGAGACACATCTCCCGATATTATTAAAAATATTTCTCTAGATGTACTGGTTGCTGATGACCTTGGCTGGAAAGCTTTGATGACTGCTTCAAAGAATGCTATAATTATTTTTGATGATTCCAATGTAATTGACAGTGCTGAATTTGCAAAATGTTGTTATGAGTATGTTGTTAAAAATAATTTATATTTATTAATTTTCAACAGAGAAAGTTTAAAAATAGAACAAAATGGTGAGGGATCTGGATATATGCCACACATATCTTATAGTATTGACTCCATATACCGTTTATGCAGTGATGGCATTAACCATTGGTTAGAACCGTTTTATAATTTAAATACGTTTAACCAGTCCTCTAAATTAGATATTTGCATTACAGAAGATTCTTCAGGTGGGTTTGAATTTTTTAATAAACTTTTAAATATGCTTTCTGTGGAACATTCTGATGGTGGAAAAAGTGCAATTGTTGATAAGATCGAAAGAATGTCCATAAAAGATAAAAATATACTTGTTGTATTTGACAGGGCAGCGTTCGGATGCGAAATCGAAAAATTTGTAAATAAGTTGAGGGATTATAATATAACAGTATTAGATTCTTATGAGTGTTTTGAAGAATTATTATTACGTAGTAACTTGTTTTTGAATAACCAGGAAGTTAAACGTGTGTTTAATAATTTGCCGGCTTATGCTAATAAATATTGTTTGTCATGGGAAGTATTTTTTGAGAAATTTCTTGCTTGTATAACTAAAGAAAAGCCATATAAGTATTTACATGGGAAGCGGTTGAGGGAATGTTATTTTGAAGAATGTGGTTCATTTTCATTTTGCACTTTTGAACTGTCACAAAAATGTGACCTGGATATTAAGGGAAGCAAATTGGACTGGTTATTAAAGGATACTAAATACTCATACCTTTTAACTTTTCATGATAATGGAAAAAATATCACCAGGAAAATGTCTGCTTTTTAGGGTTTGTTTTTAAGAGAATAACAAAAGATAATTTCATGCAGGCCAGAGTGTTGTTTTAATTATACTGTAGCATGTTTATGAAATGTTTATTAAAATTAAAAAATATTTTGCAAGTACCAGGTAAGTGTTGGTACGGGTACTATCGAAAACAGGTGGGAAAGTCTTGAACAGGCGTCGGAAAGTAAATTGAAGAATAAAATTAGTTATGATAAAGGACATCTGCCAAAATGTTTAAAACATAATTCTTTGTGCAATACTTGCCGGCAAATAGATAACTGCAAATATAACCAGGATGGAGGTATTTTAAATGTTAAGTATAAGATGGGGTACAACTGAAGATACTGTTGAACTGGTGGAATCTGTTTTTGATAATAATTATGAAGAAGAGTGGCTTGATGACCCGTTAGTAAAAGAGATGGTACTGGATGTAGATAAATCAGAGATTCTTTCCCCTTACTGTATCCAGAGCCCTGTGCTTGGGCAGATTCCTCCAACAGGCTTGTCTGGCGGGGTTAAAGCGTTAATTATGGCTTTAAAGACTGACTGGGAGATTTGGGCAACAGCATGCGGGGATAATTGTGCTAAATGGTTTTTAGAAATTGGAAAACGGAAAGATTTAACCATCAGTATAGAACATTATTTCAGGTTTCCAGAAACAGAGTTTGATTTTATAGATGCTGCCACGGGTGATTTGTATCATAACTATATGGATTTTATCGTTAAATACCATAGATAGTGGGGTGTTGTGAAAAAGAGCCAGTTTTGTTTTGAGGGAGTTGAGAACAATTTAATGCTTTCGCGGAAAATAATGTTGCTGATGCTGCTATTGAATTATCAAAAATATTCTTTCAATTAAAATATTGGGGTAAGGCCTGTGAATAAAGAATTAGAAAAAGGAAATGGTGTGGGGAAGAAGATGCCAGTGGTAATTTTTAATGGAAATGAATACTTTTATAAATGGAAACCAGATTCAGGAATTCTATCTGTATATGATTGCAAACAGTGTAAAATTGGGACAGCTGAGGCAGGTGGTTTTAACAAAGAACCTGAAGCAATCAGGGAGCTTGTTGTTTTAGCTCTTGTAGAAGCTGTCGTTAAAAAACAAAAAGCTGAGAGTTTACTTGAGGATTTGTTTTAAGGGGAAATTATGGATATTTTCTATTTAATGCACCAGGATAATAAAATTGCTGCTTTTACTGTGGATAATGGTTCAGTCTTAAGTTTTAAAATTAACGGAGACTGGCAGGGATTACTGCCTTATGGTGTATCTGGTTTAAGAAGTTTTATAAACTGGTTAGAAGACAGGGCAATTCCCACAGGACGGTATTCAAACCTTGGGAACAGTTTTTCCAGGTTACAGTTTTTATTAAATAATAATTCATTATCTTTGTCTGACAGTTACTGGACTTGTCCTGTAGGAATAGTCCCATCATGGAACAAAGTAAATTTGTATAGCAATTCTTTTGTATCAACTAATATTCTTGATAATTTTAGTGAAGTTAAAACAATTCCTTACAAGACAGACTTGATTCCAAGTTCTTCCTTAAAAGGAGACCTTGCAAAGAAATGGATAACTGACCATGATGGAAACAGAATTTTAGTAAAAGGGAGTTATTTGCAAAATGCCCTGCAGTCAGTTTCAGAAGTACTGGCTGCAGCAATGTATTCTGTATGTGATATTAATTTTGTAAAATACAATTTTATATGGGTATCTTGTAATGATGAAAAGAAGCTTGGTTGTGGGTGCAAAAACTTCACATCTTTAGATTCTGAATTTATTCCAGCTATAGATATAGTAAATGCAGGAAAAAAAGCAAATTCTGATTCCTGGTATGGATACTTTATTAAAAAATGTAATGAGCAATTACTGGATGTGCAGCATTTTATGGATGTGATGTTATGTATTGATTTTTTAATTGCTAACAATGACAGGCATTTAAACAATTTTGGTATTCTGAGAGACCCTGTAAGTTTGCAGTGGAAGTCAATGGCTCCTGTATTTGACTCAGGAAATTCTTTGTTTTATAAATATACCACTAATTCGTTTTTACCTAAAGGAAAAGAATTACTTAAAATGCCGGTTAATTCATTTTACAGGACTGCTTCTGAACAGCTGAAATGTGTTTCTGACAGGGGATGCGTTGAGCTGGGCAGTCTGCCTTCTTTAAGCACCTTGGAGGGGATTATCAGGACTGATACTTCTTTAACTGGTTTTGATATAGAAGAACGGATAAGGATATTGGAGGAACTAAGGCAATTTTTTGAAGATTTTCAGAATGGTGCTAAAATATGGAGTTATCCATACCAGAAAGGTTTTGCCAGGACTATGAAGGCATTCTAATTTGTACCTAAAGCAATCCTTTATAAGCTGTTATCCATGATTTTGGCAGTAAGGGATTCTATATTTTTAAAGGTAAAAATACCATGATGGTATTCAGTATAGAGATATGATATAATAGATAGCAAAGATTAAAAGAAGGGTTTAGTATGGAGCTAGAAGAAGTAATGGAATTTACTATGACTGTAGAAGAAGTGGCAGAAAAATTTGGTTTAGGGATTGAAGAAGTAGAACCTGGTTATTATAAAGTTTTGAAACCAAAGAAAATCAGTTTAACGAAATTTAAAGACTGTTTTGACAAATGTATTTTAATTTATAAGGATGCAGAGGATATAGTAAATGACAGCCATTGGATTATAGAGGAAAAAGGTACTCTTTACTATTTTACGCCTTTTCTAGATGCTGAACATAGCAAGATAGAATCTATAGCTGATGCTGCAGGTCTGGAGCAATATTGTTACACTGGTTATGACCACGATTATAAAGAAGATAATGGAATAGATTCAATATTTTTAAAAGAAGAAATGTTATGATAACATTTAACACAGAAGTAAGCTATAATAAATAGTAAATATTAAAAGGAGGGGATTTGTTATGAAATTAGAATTTAATATGTCTGTAGATGAGGCAGCTGGGAAGTTCGGTTTGGATATTGAAGAAATAGAACCTGGTTATTTTAAAGTTTTAAATCCTAAAAAGATTAGTTTAACTAAGTTTCAAAATTGTTTTGACAGATGTATTTTAATTTTTATGGACTTGGAAAATATAACAAACGAGTATCATCAGGTTATAGATCAAAAAGGGGTATTATACTATTTTACACCATTTTTTGATGATGAACATTGTAAGCTTTCTTCTGTAGCTGAAGATGCTGGCATGACAGGATATTATAGTAAAGGTTATGATCATAATTACAAAGAAGATAATGGAATAGATTCTGTTTTTTTGAAAGGAGAGCTGTAATGGTAAAATTCAATGGAAACCGGTCATATTTTCAACGTGCATGGAATGAAAGAGGTAATTATGATAGAAGGTCATATTTTGTACTTGTTAATTTTTGCTTAGAATGTACAAGAACGGATTTAAGTATGAAAGTTGATACTGGCGCTTCCCGTACTGTAATAGGTCTTGATAGTATTCGTGCTGCTACAAAAATTAAAAACACTATCATGCAGGAACAGCTCTGTAAAGGCAGGCTTGAGAGTGCAACAGGCGGGGATATTAGTTACCGTGAAATCGTTGTTGAAGATTTTTATTTAACTCCTGATGTAATCTTTCCAAAAATAAAATTGGCATTTTCAGAAGATGTAGGAAACAAGGCTTTACTAGGAATGGATATTTTAAGTTTGTTTTCATTTATGTATAACCGTAAGAAACGTGAATTATGTTTAATGGATTGTGATACTGTAAATGAGTACATAGAACAGCATTGTTTTAACAAAGAATTAGATTGTGTTGACCCATCATTAATAGCAGGAATTGATGGTGTATCTGGTGGCACTACAAAGCTGATGGATATTTTTTAAATTAAATATATTGCCAATATTCTAGATATTACTATGAACTGGTATTGGATTGTTATTCAGGGACAGAATAGAGTTTTAATTGTG
>Ga0073906_1004914_pt1 | contig 12714 bp, 9 predicted proteins | sample Inofromicrocosms_FD_65485 | JGI IMG/M metagenome (GOLD analysis project Ga0073906, IMG submission 65485) | Mouse cecum microbial communities from Vienna, Austria - Inoculum for glucosamine and mucus D2O microcosms | ecosystem: Host-associated > Mammals > Digestive system > Large intestine > Cecum... | reverse complement strand
ATTACCTCCTAGGGTGGAGATCCTGATTTTGGAGAAGTTCCGAAACTATGCACGGTTGTACGGTGCTCCATCTATTGAGGACTATTACTGTTCGATGCTACTGCGCGGGAATTCGCCGTACTATGACGAATATCAACCTTTCTCGCAGATAATTCATGACTGGAAGAGCACGGCGCTCGACGATCGCCGTATGGTAAGTGACAATTGGAAGAAATCGCATATTAAGGATTTGTTCAGACGATATCATTTCGATGTCCGAGTGAAGAGAGAGGGCGACAAGGTAGTAGATTTCGAGGTTCCGCGCGAGTATCCAGATGTCATAGACATGATGCAGGACCGGATGATGGACAAAATAGCTAAACTCAATATAGCCGTAGAGTGTTGTCCGACGTCGAATGTCAAAATTGCAAGCCTCGGTCGATATGAGCACCATCCTATTTTCAGGCTATTGCCAGTACATAGCGATGGGCTCATGCGTCCGGTGGCCACAGTGAATACCGATGATCTCGGAATCTTCTCCACGTCACTCGACAACGAGTATGCTTTGCTGGCGCTAGCTTTGCTGAAACAGCACGATGACAGCGGCCGCAGCCTTTACGACAACCGTCAGGTCATGCGGTGGATAGAATCGCTGTTGCGAAACGGTAATGCGTTTAGATTTGCTTAGTGTGCGTCTTATACTTAATCCAATAATTGTCTGCGAAGAGATTGTTGGACACCCGTATTCGTATCTTACAAAGTTGTACGATTGGAATGTCTGCATTTTAATTGTCTTGCACAAGTATGGAAGTTCTCAAAAATAGTATTCAGTATTTTGTTATAGCCCGTATGATGATTTGTAGGTCGGATAGCATAAGTATAACTAACATTGATTCACGATCGTTCTGCGAATAATCGTGCCTCTTAATAGAGTGTTCAAATCATTCACTTGCGAATGTCCTGAAAAACATTAAAGCTACGTACTCCACTCTGTTAATCGCTTTGTATCGTTAATAAAATAACCAAAATCAGTATTATGAATATTTGAAGCTATTTCACACCCCTTGGCGTATCAAATTTTCTAAATTCGTAATCAATATTTTATTACATTGGCTTAATCATTGAGTCGATGAAAGCGATTTCGTCGGTGGAAAGATCGTATTTCGCATATAATTCCGCATCAGTCCACGGTTTTGAGAAATCAACTAACGGAATTAGGTCGAATACATTTTGATTTACCTGCATTGTTCCATGACCATAATACAACAAGAAGAGGAATAGGTGTGTCTGCATATACTTAATGCAATTATCCCGTTCTTGTTTGCTATCAAACGGCCCTATAAGTAAAAAAGTCTCAGTACAGATCTCTTTTGGTGCAGCTTCAATAGTACTAGGAGGAATTGTCGCATTAGTCGAATACGTTGTTGTAAAGAAAATCTTATATTTGTCTATTGCTTGATATCTATCCGTTGCCAGCTCGGCTTTTACATATCCTTCCGTTCGGCGAGCTCCACCTTTAATTCCTTTTACTCCATATATTTTCAGCGCCCCTTTAAATTTTTGGTTTTGTAAATTGGCATCCGCGTATTTCTCTGGGTTATTAAACAAGTCTTTTCTAATGCCAAACGGTTTAGTCCGGGAAACTATTGATGAGAACTTTGTATCACCACTCGTTTTATCCAAAATGGATATTATACGTGTATCACGTATGATATAAGACGAGTAGTTGGATATTAATGTTTGTGCCTTATTGACTGTACCGTCATTTGCGATAAAAGTATAATCGATTTTATCCTCGTATGTGTTATCTCTCAAGAAATAACAAACACCTCCATCAATGTGTAAATTGGGGAAAAATCTTGCCGCATCTTCATAATCAATCATAATTCGCAAATGTTTATCTTGCTGCATTGTGCTACGAAAATCATTTAATTCCGAACGTCCTCCTACCATCCATTTTGATGGCATAATTATATTTATATATTTTGCCTGTATGGACTTAGCTTGTTCAACGAACTTCTGATATATAGGAGCAGCTGCATCAGAAGAGGCCCCACTACCATCATTCGCTTGATACGGCGGATTACCTATGATTGTATCGAATTTCATATCTTTTAATCTCCTTATTATCTGTTTATTATTTTCGCCGACAAGGTCGTACGAAGTAAAATTGGCAAATATGTTCTCAACAGGCATTCCCAACAACTTGTAGGTTTTGCGTATAAATTCATAGGTCAGCAACGAAGTCGGGATAGCATAGATGCTATCCTTTACAATATCGCCGAACTTTTTGTAGAGCGCAATCGTAAATTCGCCTTGCTTGGAAGCAATGTCGAGGAACTTGGCATTCACCTTTGCTTTAAGTTCATCAAATGGCAAAATCGACACCATCTCATCGGCGACCTTTGCCGGAGTTACCACCTCAGAATCGGACAGACGTCCGAATTTACGCATCGCCACCTCTACACGCTCAATTGGCGCCAAGTTGTCATCACGCACCAAGTCGTTGGTATTCTCTATTTTGTAATCGAACTTACGCAGTACAAACGGATTGCTTTTGCGCTGAATCAGTTTGAGAATGTCCACCTTCAAGCCGAGATTGCCGGCAATGCGACGGTTATCATTAGTTGCTGGAATCTGCTCAATCACATCCTCCAGAGATTTGACTGCCGATTCGGTCAGAAACGCAAAGAAAAGTATACGCGCATAATATGCCGCCAGTCGTTTTTCAAGGTTATCATCCTCCTCAGCCTCTGCTGGCTGCTTAGGATTTGCAGGCGGATTGTCGTTTTGGTCTATATTTTCCTTTGGGGCATCTGTCCCATCACCATAAGGTACATCTATATCATCACCTTCACCCTCCGTCGGTTTAATCTGCAAACCGTTTTTAGCATCTAAAGGCTCTATCGTGCGGAGGAGAGCTGCCAAAGCATCATCTTGCAGCAAATCATTGTCGGCCGGTATCTCTGAGGCATCGTCCAAAATGCTGCGTGTGCGTGAGTATTCACGTACAGCGTCGGTGATATTGGTAGGCGTAGCCTGCTGTAACTTATTTTTGTTCAGTATAATAATTGGCGAAACTTCCAACTCTTTTGCAATGCGCTCTTTTAATTGCGCATTACCCTGCACCTCCGTATTGACATTGTAGAACTGCGATTTCAGTTCCTGCAAAATGAACATTCGATTAGGGTCGAAATCCACAAGCAGTGTCTGCGGCTTCATATTGTACTTGAAGGTCTTGCCACTTTCATTCTTGAAGGTCGTAATATATTGGTTCTGCAAACGGAATATTGCTTGGTCATACTCTTGCGGTGAAGCCGTACCTTTGAGATAGAGCATCGTGTCCCACTGTGGTACGGTTGTACCCGTCAGCATTCGATTGACAGTCAGAGTCAGCGTCTTTTTATTCTGGCTCTCACACTCTTTGATGGCACGCTTAACATCATCAGTCGATTTGTATTTACGTTCATCGTCGAATCCGGCAATGTTGATTATATCATAATCGCCGAGATTATTAAACTTGCCTATATTCTTCTTTATCAAAGCTGACATAGCATCACAAGAAGCCCGAAATGGTAGCACACAGACGATATGGCGACACATTTTGCCATCTTTGATTTTGTCGTAATCGAGGAATCCGAGCAAGTTTTCATCCTCTTTCGTGCCGTCGATAACCTCCAACAAATCGAGTATCTCGGACTCGTGATTAAATCGACGATGGCTACCGTCAGCTTGTGTAGTCATCGCAAACGGACGGAACAACTCCGAAAAGGCGTAGGTAATACCATCCTTGCGCATTTGTTCCATCTTTTTGCGCGACGACTCATTGGGATTGAAGGCAAAACGAATCATCTGTGGGAATCCGTAGTAGGGATTTTTCCACTCATCGCAATCATCCTCCTTTAGATGTTCATCATTCCACTGTTGCTGCGCATCGATAATATCAGTAAACTGAACGAAAGCAATAATGTCCTCCTTTTGGAACTCATCACTCATAAGAATGCGATATGGTGTACCCGACAGGTGAAGTCGGATTTTTGCATTCAACGCCTTGACGGCATCTTCTACCCTGTCGAGCGTCTCGAATCCATCGAGATCTTTTAGTTCCTTATTTATCTCTGATTTACTGAGTCGCTGCGCCTGCAATACCTTGCCGTAAGACTCTCCACGAGCGCCAAAATGGGTCTCGTCAATAATCAGCAGGTCAATTTTATGATCGAATACCTCTTTGTGTTTCTCTTTTATGTCATCGCCTTGCAAATCCTGCAAGGTGAGGAATAAAGCTACTTTATCTCCTGTGGCAAGTGTATCGGCAATAACTGTCTCATTCCGTTTCAGCGCTTCGCTGTCGAGATAGTGGTAACCTTCAAAATACTTGTGACTCTCGACCGTCTTTTTCCACTCCTCTTTTACATCCGCTTTGGCAGATACGATAACTACAAACCGCGCTTCGATCGCCTTGGCGCAGCACATTGAAGTAAACGACTTCCCGAATCGCATAACTGCATAGAGCAGCAGATTCGTGCGACCAGCATTGACCGCCTTTTGAAAACTGTCGATAGCTTGTTGCTGATTCTTGCGCGGTTCGTAATCCTCGGTTCGCTCGTAAGTCAATGTTTGCGGCAGGCGGTCGGGTGAATAAAATTGATACTTGCCGTTTTTTTCACGAGCGCTTTGACAAATATCCGCTATGGCATCATCCAAATCTTGGGTAGTTGCATCTTCAAAAAACTCTTTTGAGTAGTACGGCAGATGTTCGAATGTATCAGGTTGCAGACGAGCTCGCCCTTTATCTTGTTCCAAATAACTGTGAACAGCAAAATCTCGAAAGATTGTTTCATCGTCAATCTGAGCCGAATGCTCATACTGCGGAATCAGATTGGGGAATACCCGTCGCCATTCCTCCAAACGCACCCGCACACCGCGCGATGTATCTCCGACTTTCAGATAGTTGGGGACAGTCTCCGTTGAAAACGCATAAATATGCGGTTCGACCCGACCGATGATTATATTGTCGAGAATTGTTGTATCTATTTTTGCATCTTCCATACTACTTTTGCTTAATTAATGATACAAAAGTTATGACCTGACCGTTGTTCCAATCTTTAATTTTACAGTATACCCCATTATGTTTGTGCATATTGTCTTTTTGACAATCTTTGCACTCCTGTATTGTTTCACTCGTATCAAACAAGTTCTGAATCGGTTGTCTAACAACTCGACAACTATTAGGTACCACGCATTTTAAACCATCCATCTGCCAAATGTTCCAAGAGATAACGTCTGCGATATATTGCAGCGATTTGAGTTGCGGCTCTCGACCGAACTTCGCCTTATAGTAGTCGATGAATGTATAGAGCAATGCTTCACGGGCAAGTACAAGATTATCGCCCTGCCATTCATAGCCATAGATGCTCTTGTATGCCGACTGCGCTGCTTTCAGCCACTCGCTTGTAGTTTCCGTATTCTCTCCAACAACACGGAGTTTCCTATCCAGCAAACCTATACGGCATTTAACCGATATAGGCTCGCCTGTCACCGTGTCATACCGACTAACCAAATACGGAGCTTCGCCGCAGGTAATTTCCAACCGGTTCTCGTTGATATAGTCACGCCACGTTTTATTTTCTGGGAATGTAATTTGACCCTCTGACGGAATCCACGAATGCGAGCCGTCGGGGTTATCCACTTCGGTATTGAACACATTCTCCCGACCGAACCAAGCGTTATCAACCAAATTGTTCTGCTTGTTGCATATCCACGATGGCGTGAAGACTTCGGCCATCTCACGGCTGCGCTGCTGTTGCATCTCGCGGCTCTTGACCGCACGAGGTTTGATTATCTCTTCATTCTTGCCAGTTATAGACTCTATCGTTATTTGGTCGGCATACTGATAACCCACCCCCATAGCGGCATAGTTATTCGTTGCCCAGAAAATATTGACCTGCTGCTCCTCCGTGCTTAACGTGTGGTCTTTAAGCAATGTGGAAAGCAGTTCGGGCGATCGCTCGAAAATATCATTCTCTCGTATATCTATTTGAGATGATGCCATCTGTCAATTTAATGCCTTTATATAGTTTCAATAATTAGTCGTATTGGGCACTCCAGCGGAATCATTTTTACACCATCTTCGCGGGTATAAGCTAACTCTCCGCCTGTAGTAACGATCATCAAACCGGCTCGTGCAATGAAACTTGTTTCTCAGTCTCGTTTTTCAGTCGTATCAATCGCTGAATTTCCAGCAAGTGCTTTGCGCCATCTTCTATGTCCCTACTTCTCAGTTTGCTCTCTATTAAGGCATAGCGGCCATCTTCAAGATGCAGTACAATATCCGATTCCAATCCATACCGGTCTCGATAGTAGTAGACTCTGCCGCCTAATGGCTGGGAATACACTTTCAAATCTCGAATACACATACTCTCGAAAATAAATCCGAAAGTGCACAGATCAAGTTCCAGACTTCTTGGCGATGCGCCCATTGCGGCCACAGCAATCTAAGGATCGACAAAACTGCGCTTTTTGCAGCTTTTTATCGCCGTTGCCGAGTATTGCTATACACCATGCTTCAATACCCTCTATGACAAACAGCTTTTCCAATGCCCCGACATAATCTTCAAAGGCCGTCATCGATGTCCTCTTCATTTCAACGGTAACATATACGAGCATTTTCGTTTTTTGCGTCAATGTACATAAGTTACGAGTATACGAGAGTAATATCAGTCGAGCCAATGTCGGGTTGCGTTTTACATTGTCAACTCTTGATATATCTTCAGCGCAGATTACATTCAAATAATCTTTGGCGATAAACGGTTTCGCTTTATCACTCCTTGCGCTCTGTGATGCTGGCCATCCGCCGCGACACGCTGCAAAAACCAGATTCTCGAAAGATAAAGACGATGTTATGCCGTTTATATCACTATCAAAAAGCGTTTGCAGGGATATTTCGCCGTTGGACTCACGGGATTCATAGAGGCTCATAGGATACATCGTAATGGGGCGAGATATGCCCTGTTTGGGTGTGCATTCTTTTATTGCTCTCATTCTTATTATCGTCGTCTATAACCGTTGAGCCGGTAAGAATAAATTGTCCGGTTGGGCGTCGTTCATCGACGGCATTGCGTACGGTATCCCATAGAAAAGGAACATCTTGCCTTCATCTATCAGGCGATGCGTATTTCCTTTCAATAGAAACGAGGGTTTAGTGCGATCCGTCACCAAATATCCGTCACGATTGTCCGGGCCCTGAAACTTGATTACGCTTTTAGCCTGCTAGTCTGCAGTTGTGGTTTTTCCACACCATTTCGGCCCTTTAATTTGTCCAGCAACACCGCATACAAGCGTAGAACTAACTGCTCATCTGCTATTCGCTTCAGATACTCCATAATCCAGCATTTGTCTGCGACAAAGATAAGAAAATATCTATTGTCAATAAATCTGCTGTGTGCTTTTGTCTGTTTTTACTGTATGTTTTTGCGGAAATATGGTGTGTTTCATTGTGGTTGATAAATGATGCGCGCAGGCACCAAAATTTTTCAAAAGTTTCAATAATTCGAATTTTTGAATGTCGACCATCTAAAATAATAATACTTTTCGTCAAGTTCTCCTTATGTGTAGCCTGTCTATCCTATAATGACATTTCTACCTTCTCTCTATTCGTACGATACAACGTCTATTCAGTTCCTCCTTGAGCCTTATATCGAGCTCATTGTAGAATTGATCCACAGCTTGCTTTTCTGTCTCTTTCTGCATATCCGACAAGTTCTCATTCTGCTCAATATTCCGCTTATTATGCGCTTTCATACAACGTAACGCACCGCTAATCTCGTCCTCTTTTATCTCGCACGGATTGCCCCTTGTGGCTGACAATAGGAATGTCAGTAATTTTTGCATGTCTACGCAGTTGTACATCGCTTCCGCTGCATATGCGTTTACCATGTTGCTATCAATCATACATCTTGCTTTTACAAATTATCTTGCTATATTTTTACAAAGATAGCGTTTTTATCTGCACCAACGCAGCCTTTCATGAGTAAAAAACCTCAGATGGTTGGATGGTATCAGTTGTAACGATTACATAATAACAACCTGTTATAAGAACCAATGCTGAATAATTATGCCGTTAACAAGTGGCAAAATGTGGATATATGGTACAACATTCGAAATAATTTTATACCTGTCATAGCACTGACGCAGGCTTGTCTATTATATGGTTTCCCATCGACCGGGGTAAACCTAATCCCTAAAAAGGCATTGCGCACTTTCTCAGCCGTCACGTAGGCTTCGTGTGTTTCTATGTCGTGAAAGTGATTCTTCAACGACGTGCGCACGTCATCCAATAATGAATTGAGCTGGCGCGCCTTTAATGAATTACCGTTCATCTTCTGACTGCTCACATTCCATAATTCGGGTTCTACTTCTAATTTGGGGCTGAACTGGGACGTGTCGCCATTGATAGTAAGACGAATTATGATACTCGCCTTGCCTTCTTTGTTCACTTGATTCTTTCGTACATAAAAAAGAATCCTGAATGTACTTTTGCTCATATTACCTCCTTTTTTGGCTCCTTTGAATCCTTGCGGCAAAAGAACGGATAATAATTGGTTTATGAGCAGACACTTTATCGACAACAAACGACAAATCAAAGACTTACTCCGAAAATTGTTACTAAAATCATTGTGTTGTTTTTTCAGTAACGATTTAGTAACGAAACGCTGTCCGAACGGGTCTTTTTCGTGTCTTTCGGATGTCCGAAGGAGAAAAGAAAAAATCCCGTAAGACCTTGATCTTACAGGATTTGTCATTGTTTGACCTCATTTTGTCTCTGAGGTTCAGCGGAGAGAGAGGGATTCGAACCCCCGGAGCCTCGCAGCTCAACGGTTTTCAAGACCGCCGCGATCGACCACTCTGCCACCTCTCCGAGTGCAAAAGTAGAACAGTTTTTCGGTTCTACCAAATATTTTCCGCGTTTTTTATCGCATGCCGCGGCAAGACGCTCATTATCAACCAAAAATATGCCGTTTTATTTGGCCGTCTCGGAAAAAAGATTAATTTTGTATTCGATAATGTACCGCCAACTAACCCTTACAACTTCGATCGTTATGAATAAATCGCAATTAATCAGCGCAGTAGCGGAGCAACTCGCCATGTCGAAAGACGAGGTGCGCAGAGTCGTCGATTCGCTGCTCGGCATAGCGGAACGCACTTTGTCGAATGACGAAAAGGTGCTTATCTCGGGATTCGGCATGTTTTCGGTGGTGCGTACGCCCGAACACATCGGCCGCAATCCGCGTACGGGCGAGAAGGTCAAGGTAGACGAGCGGCGGAACGTTCGTTTCAAATCGAGCATGAATTTGAAATGAGGCCTCGCTTCGCCGACGCATTTGTCGTCGCGAATTTTCGTCGGATTCGCGAAAAAAGATAAATTTGCATCCGAATTTGTTTATGATGCGTTATGAGATCTTTTTGCGCGATATGTTTTTTGCTGCTGACGATATTGTCGGGTTGCGCCGACAGAAAGTATACTCCGCGAAACGGCGATTTGCTGTTCAAGGTGGCGGGAGAGTCCGAACCTTCGCAGGCCATCGCCGACGCTACGGCTTGGCACGATTCCGTCAGGTTCTCGCATGTGGCGATCGTCGCGACGGAAAACGGTAAGCCGTATGTGCTCGAAGCCTCGGGCAAAAAAGGCGTTACCCGCACCGAATGGGAGGATTTCATGTCGTCGGCGCCGCTGGTCGACGGCAAGGCGGGCGTGGTGGCGATGCGCGTCACGGTCGATTTCTCTGCGGACGAAGCCATAGCGCGGGCGAAAGGGCATCTGGGCGAGGAGTACGATTGGTCGTATTACCCGAACAACGGAAAGATGTATTGCTCGGAACTCGTCTATGAGTGTTTTCGCAAAGAGGACGGGACGCCGTTGTTCACGGCCAAGCCGATGAATTTCCGCGACTCGAAAGGCGATATGCCTAAGTTCTGGGTCGAATTGTTCGAAAAACTGAACGAGCCAGTTCCCGAGGGTGTCGAGGGGACCAACCCCAACGATATGGCGAAAGAGCCGATCCTGACGGAGGTGTACAGATTCTTTTGACGATTTTAATATTGTAATGCCCCGCGGGGCATTACTATCTTCGGCGGCTCGCGCTTCGCGCGACCCCCGCAGCCGCCGAAGATAAACGCTTACGCCGCGCGAACTCCGTTTCCCTTATCCCGCATACCTTTTCAGCAACTCCAGCATCTTGCGGTCGAGTTTGTGGCCCTTATAGTTTTCGTATTTCACGTCGCGTCGGCCGCTGTCCAGCACGCCGAACGAGCCCGTGAGATTCCATAGCGACCATCCCCATCCCCTCTCCTCGAATATGTCGAACTGGTCTTCGAGCCATGCCAACGCCACGTCGTGAGGCGTGCGGTTGTGGCATCCGAACTCTCCGATATGAACTCGTCCGCCCTTCGCGATCCACGGTTGCCAGTTGCGGTCGAGCGTTTCGCGCAGCCACTCCTTGTCGTATGTCTTGCCGTTCTCGACCAGCGGCCATCCGAGTTTGTCTTCGGGGAAATACATCGGGCCGTCGCCATAGACCCAGTTGGCGGCATAGTGCGATATGAGCATCGGTTGATATCCGCGGCCGCTCTGTATTATGTCGGGCACGTCCGCGAGGCTCATCAACGGACGGTTGCCGACATCAAGCCCGTCGACGATGATGGTGCGGCGTCGGCTCACGGCGCGAATCTCGTCGATGAGGCGTCGCGCGACGCGGTCGTAAGCCGCGTCGGCCACCGACGGAGCTTCGTTGATGAGGTTGAAACTGAGCCTGCTCGACGGACACGACTCGTACCGCTCGGCGAAGAGGCGCCAATGATATGCGCAGGCCTCCAGAGCGTCGTCGTTCTCGAACAGATTCTTTTCGCCGTGCGGCGGGTTGATGCAGTACCCGGGAACGCGGTGGAAATTCAGATTTATATGTATGCCGTATCGACGTCCCAGCTCCACCGCGCGGTCGATCTCTTTCAGACACTTCTCGTCTGCCCGATACCAGTCGTCCTCGCTGCTCCAGCACCAGTACGACAGCGGGATGCGCGCGAAGTTGAAGCCCCACTCCGCCATTATCTCGAAATCGGACTCCGCGAAGGGCGTCTGGTAGTCGGGATTGAATTTGTTGAGCAGATTGAAGCCTTTCCATAATTTTTTCTTGCCGGCGGGCGCGGCCGACAGATTCGTGTCGCGCAGCAGAGTTGCCGTGGTAGCAGCGCCGACGATGCGGATAAAATCGCGGCGGGTAATGTTCTTGTCGAGTCTCATGGCGGTTGGGTTTTATGTCGAAGATACGCATAAGCCGAGCGCAAAAGCGAATCCGTTTGCGGCTTTGCCGAGGCGAAGTATCTAAGGTTAAGCCAAAGATAGGCATTTTCGGCGGAAAAAAAGAGGGGATGGAATGTAAAAAACGCGATAACATTTCGCCATCGCGTCGCGATGGCGGCAGTTCGCCGCCGCCCTCTCGCGGCGGACTGCTGCTCGCATGTGGCTCGCGCACTCCTCCGCCGTCGGCGAACCGCAAGTGCGTCGGGGATGCGGGCAATAATTATAAAAACGAATAGGGGCCTACGAGTTGTAGGTCCCCTATTCCGTTCTTCTGGCCGTTGCGGCCCGCGCGTCAGTTCGAGAATGTCAGACGGTCGCCGTCGGCATCGATGCGGATGGGACGTTCGCGATCGACTTCGCCCGCGAGAATCCGTTTCGAAAGGTCGTTTATGACCTCGCGCTGAATGACTCTCTTGACGGGACGCGCGCCGTACATCGGGTCGTAGCCCAATTGCGCCATGAGCTCCTTGGCCGCTGCGGTGTATTCGAGACGTATGCCGTTCTCGCCGAGCATGCGGCGTATGCCGTTCATCTGTATGTCGACGATCTTTTCGATGTCGCGCTTGGTGAGCGGCTCGAACATCACGATCTCGTCTATTCGGTTCAGGAACTCGGGCTTGAGCTGCTGTTTCAGCATGTCTATGACGTCTTGCCGCGTACGCTCCACCACCTCGTCCGATACCCGCTCGCCGTCGAAGGCGCGCGAGAAGTTCTCCTGAATGATCTGCGAACCCATGTTCGAAGTCATGATGATGATCGTGTTGCGGAAATCGACCGTGCGGCCCTTGTTGTCGGTCAGGCGGCCGTCGTCGAGCACCTGCAACAGAATGTTGAACACATCGGGATGGGCCTTCTCGATCTCGTCGAGCAACACCACCGAATAGGGCTTGCGTCTTACCGCCTCGGTGAGCTGCCCGCCCTCGTCGTAACCGACGTATCCCGGGGGCGCTCCCACCAGACGCGATACGCTGTGCCGCTCCTGATACTCGCTCATGTCGATTCGCGTCATCATCGAGTCGTCGTTGAACAGGAATTCGGCCAAAGCCTTCGCCAGCTCGGTCTTGCCGACGCCCGTGGTGCCGAGGAATATGAACGATCCGATGGGCTTGCGCGAGTCGTTCAACCCCGCGCGCGAGCGGCGCACGGCATCCGATATCACCTCTATGGCGTGCTGCTGACCCACCACGCGCTTATGCAGCTCGTCCTCCATGTGGAGCAGTTTTTCGCGTTCCGAGGCCAGCATGCGCTGCACGGGGATGCCCGTCCACCGCGAAACCACCTCGGCTATGTCCTGCGAATCCACCTCCTCCTTTATCATCGCGTCGCCGCCCGCCGAGGTCAGCCGCAGCTGCTCCTGCAAGGCGTCGATCTGCTTCTCG
>Ga0073906_1004906_pt1 | contig 12739 bp, 12 predicted proteins | sample Inofromicrocosms_FD_65485 | JGI IMG/M metagenome (GOLD analysis project Ga0073906, IMG submission 65485) | Mouse cecum microbial communities from Vienna, Austria - Inoculum for glucosamine and mucus D2O microcosms | ecosystem: Host-associated > Mammals > Digestive system > Large intestine >... | reverse complement strand
AGGCGGTATATTAGCGTGTTTCTGTGCATATACATTCTGCGCGACGTTTCCGATACGTTCATACCGCAGTTGAAGTAACACTCGACGGTCGCCATAGTGTCCTCGTCCTCGAAAAGCTTCGCGAAATTTTTCAAATCGTACCCCGAAATCAGCTTTTCGCGCTGGGGTTTCGTGAGCTCGGCAAGTATGTCGGCGACGCTGACGTTACGCACCTTAAAACGCGTTCGTTGCGGCATATTACCGCACGAATTTGATTTTTTACCGTTATTTGCGTCCATATTTATCGACCTCCGCCTATGATTTGCCCGTATAAATTATAACGCAATTTTTTTGTTTTTGCAATGCTTTTAAACGCCGTGCGTATAAATATTCTGTGCGGAAGTAAAATATTAAAAACGGAACGCTTTTATTACCTTAAAAGGCAAATATTACCATATTAATTAATTTTATTATATAAAACCTTGACACGGCGCATAAATTGTATTAAAATGGTAAATGTGCAATACCTCCCGCATATGTGCGGGTCTAATACGAAAAAACAATAAATACGATACGGTTTCAGGAGGAATTCTATGAAGATTTCCGAAGTTAAAAAAACGAATAAGTATGTAACGCTGGTTACATACCTCATAGCTGTAGTTTGTCTGATACTCGGGCTGTTTCTGCCGCTCTGGGGCGATAAGGGGATACTTGCCCTGCAATTGCCCAAGGCGTTGAACGCCCTCGCCGGAAAGGAATTACTTTCTTTCGGCAAAGATTTTACGCTTGCGCACAGAATAAGCCTTTTCGGTATACAGAGCGCGACCTTCGATATTTTTGCCCTGCTTGCGATAATTTACGCAGCGGTAACCGCGCTTGCGTTGCTTGCGCTTATACCCGTAGGGCTTTCGGTTAAAAACGAGGGGCGCGTTGCGAAAGCTTTTGCTTATGCAATGGAAATTGCGGCGGGTATAACGCTTTCGGTCTATCTTATGATTGCATTGCAAATGCACCCCGAAACGGCGATAAGTTACAGTATGGTTATCGCGCTTGCTGGCTGCGTGCTCGCGCTTATAGTTTTAAGCATAGCGGACAAAGGCGCGACAGGCGTGGCTAAACTATTCCTCTTCCTCTTCTCTGCAATTGCGCTTTTACTGCTTTTCGACGTTTCGGTTTTAATACCCAAACTCGCCGACCCTTTGAAAAATTTCGGGGATAAGACCAAATTATATCCCTATATTTTCTCGCAGGAATACGAGAGTATAAAATACGGTTCGCCCGCTTACGGATACGTTAAAATACTGTTCGAGGGATTTGCCGCACCGAACGCAAACCCCGACGCGCCCGCCGTTATGACGCTTATGACGTATTTCGACGTACTGAAAACTTATCCGACGGCAAAAGAAAAAGCAACCGTGGTGCTTTGCACAATTCTGGCTTTGGTCGTAATTTTCAATTACTTAGCAGACCTTATAAGCCTTTCGACGAACGGCAAAAAAGTCGGGCATGTATTCAATATGGCGAGATACTCGCTCGAAGTTGCGGTGCTCGTATGCCTCTATATAACAATCCCCGTTATGAAAGCCAACCTCGGGCTCTTCCTCGTAATTATATCCGCCTTAGCGGTAATTCAGCTTTTGACGAGCGTTGTAAGGTATTTAATCAACAGAAAGAAAGTTGTATATGCGAAGCCCGTCAATAACGGTAAACCCAAAAAGGCGAAGCCCGTTAACGACCTTGAAGAGATACGCATTGTAAGAAAAACCGAAGTTAAGCAGCGCCCCGCCTCTGCGGAACAGCTTGCTTTTATAGACCCTCCTCCCGCGGCTCGTCCCGAACCCGTCATAATGGATATCGAGGAGGAAGCGCGTCCGGACGGCGGCGAGCAGCTTACGATTAACGAAGCTCCGCGCACTGAAGAGCGCGTGCGCCCCGCACCTCCTCCCCCCGTTATGGCAGCGGAAGAACAGTCCGAAAAGCCGATGGATACGCCTTTAAAAGCAAACCCCGTAAGCGAGGCTAAGCCCGCCGCGGAAGAGGTTAAGCCTCAGCCCGTCCCCGAACCCAAACCGACGCCCGCACCTACGCCTGCACCCGAGTTAAGAGCGCAACCCGAACCCGCGTTCAGACCTCAACCCGAGCCCGTACGCGTTCAGCCGTCGTTTACCGAGCAGCCCGCGCCCGTGCAAAGCAACGTGGAAACGAGGATTTATACGATAAACACAATATACGGCGGGCCCTCAGACGACTTCCTCAAAAAGCTTACCAACGACGAGAAAATCGAGTTTGCGAGGACGTTCATAGAAAAGAGCAACGGCGTAATAGGCAATATCCCCGACTACGTTATAGGCGGAAACAACAAAAAATTCTTCTCGTCTGTATTCATTTATCTGGGAAGAATTCGCGGAATGATTTCCGACGGGCTTTTGAATAAGATGTACAAAGAACTGAATATGATGTAACGAAAAGCCCCGACCGACGGTCGGGGCTTTTATATACGCTCTTATTTCTTCCTCAATATTTCCACTTTAAGCTCGCCGCTTTCACCGCGCTGAATTTCGCCGCAGAAGCATTTGACTATATAAAGCCCTCTGCCGCTTTCCGCGAAAACGTCGGGTATACGGCAAGGCAAATCAAGCCCCTTCAGGCTGTCGGCAAAAACGCGTATTTCAATCGCGTCGCGCGTAAGCGTACCGCGAAACTCCGCCGTGTCGCCGCCGTGGCGGATTACGTTTGTGATGAGCTCGCACGAGACGAGGCGGCTTGCGAATATATCGTCGTCACACGCGCCCGAGGCGCGCAGAAACTCCGCAAACGCCTTTAACTCGTCGCTCATATTTTTTAAATCGTTTACCTTAAAATTAACCGTCAAAGCAAAGATTCCCTCAACTTTTCAACTATCTTTCTCTCGGCGCGCGACACGAACATCTGGCTTACGCCCAATATTTTGCCTACCTCCGACTGCGACTTGCCGTGCAAAAACCTCAAAGACACAACCTTTTGCTCGGTTGGGTCGAGCTTGGCGATTTCCGTGCGCAGCGACTCGAAATCCTCGAACTTTTCAAAGCTGTCGTTGCGGTCGGGTATGACGTCGTAGAGATGCCCGTCGCCGTCGTCGTTGCCGACTTTCGCGTCGAGGCTTACGGGCGCGCGGTATTCGAGCGCCTCCAAAATTTGCTCTTCCGATACGTCGAGCTTTTCCGCAAGCTGCTTTACCGTGGGTTTTACGCCGTGCTCTTTATAGTAGTCGTTCGTTTCCTTTCTGACCTTGCTCGCAATAGCGTAGAGCTTACGCGGCGGACGGACGGAACGCGAATAATCGCGGAAATAGTTTTTAATAACCCCCGTTACGGTGGGCGTTATGTACGTGGTGAACTGTACTCCGATATCGGGGTCGAACTTTTCCACGCCGGAAATAAGCCCCTCGGAAGCCACCTGCAACAAATCGTCGTACTCAACTCCTCTTCCCGCAAACTTCTTTGCGAGGATTTCGGCGACGTACATGTAGTTTTCTATAAGCCGGTTGCGCACGGAAACGTCGTGCGTTTCGCGGTATTCGCGGAATAATTTATCGGCTTCTTTTGCGTCAATCATAATTTAAGCGTTACCTTGTCGATTATTCCGCCGTTTTTACCTATATCGCACCTTCCTACGAGCGCGCCTATGAGCGCGAGAGAAAGCTCCGAATCACCCTCCTCGGGGTTGCCGCCTACACCTGCGATTGTGGCGCCGACGCCGCCTTGCACGTCAAAAACCGCCTTTACGCGTTCGAAGCCGCCGTTTTTGAGAATGAGCGCGCTTTCCGTCACGCAGACCTTGAAATCCTCCGCAGAGTCCACGTCCACGTCGGCGACCGAGCAGATCGCCCCCGCAACGAGGCGCAGCGCCGTCATATATTCGCTGTCGCGCAGATTGAATTCAACAGAAAAACTTTTCATCGTCCTATCTCCATAATCGTATCCAGCGAGCAGATTTCAAAAAGCTTGCGTATCCTGGGCTGGACGTTTTTTAAAGAACTTTTGAACCCGTCCTTTTTGAGCTCCTTGAAAATCTTAACGAAAGTGCCAAGCATAGTACTGTCTATAAACGTAAGACGGGTGCAATCGAACACGATATCCTTTTTATCGCGCGCATAAGCCGCGATAACTTCGGCATAAAAATCCTCGCTCGAAGCCGAATCTATTTCGCCAGAAAGCGAAAATTTGAGGACGCTGTCCGTCGTTACAAGTTTTAACTGTTGCATAAATTTTACTCCTTACGTATTATTTATAAACGTTTTATCCGTGCGTGAAACGAATTAATTTTTATCGCGGGCAATCGGGGTCGAGGTTGCTTTTAAATTCTTTTCCGTTAAGATAACTCAGCCCGCCGTCAAGGTTAAAAGTTAAATATTTGGCGATAAGCCGCTGCCGCCCCGCGGAATATTTTTTATTCAGCGCGTCGTCGCCGTACTTGCCGTCGCCGACAACGGGGCAGCCGATAAACGCCATATGCGCGCGTATCTGATGCGTTTTGCCCGTGTGCAGCCTGATTTTCATAAGCGCGGTATCACCCCGCTCGTTTAAAATCTCGTATTCGGTGATTATCTTCGCACCGCCGCTTTTCGGCGACGGATAAATCTTAACCCGACTTTCGGCTTCGTTTTTCACGAGATAAGCCGTAAGCGTTGCGCTTTTGTTTTTAAAGCAATTTTTACATACGGCAAGATATATTTTACTCACTTTTCGCTCTTTGAACGCATTTAAAAGCTGCTCTTCGGCAGTTTTATTTTTTGCGAAAACCAACAGCCCGCCGGTATTTCTGTCGAGCCTGTGCACGGGATAAAATTCGCCCGAGGCGCGAAGCTCCGCACAAAGCCCCTCCGTCGTGACGCCCTGAAACTTGTCCGCTATCAGCACGTTTTCGTCCTCGTAAACAGCGGTGTGCGATGGAATTTGCTCCTGTTTGGGCGATGTGTAATATACGACCTCGTCGCCCGCGTTCAGCGTTAAGTTTTTGCCGACACGCGCTCCGTTGACCTTTATATCCTTTCCGCGCAGAAGCGCCGCAAGGCAGAATGCGCCCTGCGGATATACAGAATCGGTGAATTGCTTTAAATTACACTTTTCTTTAACGTAAAAAACTTTCATAAACAGAACAGAAGCCTGACGGTAAACGCGATTATAAAGGCGATAACCGTCTGCACGACAAAGCATTTGAGCGTGAATTTTACACCCGCTTCCTTACACGAAGCCGTGAAAGCGGATACGCACGCGGGGCAGGTGAGCATAAACGCGCATATGCCCATAGACGCAGCCAGATCGAGCCCCGTACCCGCGGGCATAAGCATGGCGACCGTCGCCGCCACGTTTTCCTTTGCGATAAACCCGCAAAGCACGGCGTATGCTATGCGCCAGTCGGAAACGCCCATAGGGTAAAATACGGGCAGTATAACTCCGCTGATTGCCGCGAGCATACTGTTTTCGACGCCGACGTATTCAAGCCCGAAAGAAAAATGCGACAAAAACCAGCTGACTACGCAAAAAAGCGTAACCGTGACCGCCACCTTTATTATAAACCCTTTCAGATAAAAATACAACTTTTTACCGACGGTTGCAAACGCCGGAAGTATTACGGGCGTAACCTCCGACAGCATCCCCTCCTTACCGCCGCGCATTGCGAAAGAAAAGCCGAGCGACAGCGCAAGCCCCGCGAAATAAAAACAGGTTATCACGGGGAAAGGATTTTCGAAAAGCGGGGATAAGAACGTGAGAAACACGGGAAGCTTGGCGCCGCACGGAATGTACGGAAGCACTGCTATCGTACGCTTTTGCGCGCCCGGGGTGGAGTATCCGCGCGTGGTGAGTATCGCCGCCGCGGTACAGCCGAAGCCCGACACAAGCGAAAATGCCGCACGACCGGAAAGGTTCACCTTTTCGAAAAGTCCGTCGGTTGCGAACGCAAGCGCGGAGGTGACGCCGCTCTCGTCGAGCAGGGTCAAAAAGAGATAAAGTATCGCAAGCTGAGGTATGAACGAAAACACCCCGCCAGCGCCGCTTAAAATTCCTTCGGTAACGAGTGAAATCACCGCATCGCTACGCATTTTCGACGCGAGAAAGCCGCCGAATTTATCCACGACGAGGCTTTCCGTCAAATCCTTTAAAATCGAGCCCGGCATCAACGGGTGAAACGCCGTGAAAAACATCGCGGCAATCGCGGCAATAAAGAAAGCGAGCGCGAAAAAGCGGTTGTAAAACAGCTTATCCGCGCGGGTCAGCCCCTCCCTGCCCGCCGAATACGCATCGTTTAACGGCATGGCGGATTTACCGATATTAAAGTTCACGCCCGAAAGCAGTTGCTTTCTGAATTTTTTTGCCGAACCGTAAAACACGGGCGCACCAAGAATACGGGAAAGCTTTTCCCCGTCGAGTCTGCCTCCCCTGCGCTTCAGCTGGTTCAGTTTGGTTACGTATAAAACCACGGGCTTACCCGTAGATATCAGCTTTTTCGTAAGGTTTAAGCTGTTTTCGAGCGTGAGCCCGTCCACTACGTTTATAATTATATCGGCGGTTTTTATTTCCTCCGCGGCGGAGACCTCTTCCATGGAATACGCGTTCATTGCGTATAGCCCGGGCGAATCGACAAAAGTTATACCGTCAACCGTCTTCCGCGAGGGCGCGGTGGTTACGCCGTGGAAGTTGCCCGTTCTGAGATTACTGCCCGTAAGCGCGTTAAACAGCGTTGTTTTGCCCGCGTTTGGGTTTCCCGCTAAAACTATACGTTTGAAGCTTTTTGCCTCCACGGCGGATTTTACGGCGTTTAAGTTCATCTTTCCACCTCGATACCCGCAGCAAGCGACTTCCTTATACCAACGCGCACCGCGCCGCAGCCTATAAGCACTCCGGATTTGAAAAGCGAAAAGGCAAGCACCGTTACGCGCTTGCCCGCAGTTATACCCAAAGAGTTGAGCCGCGCCGCCGCGCCGCCCGAAGAATTGATTTTGACTATTTCGGCAGATTCACCCGCCTTTAACTCAAAAACGCTCATAGTATAACCTATGAGCGTTTTTTTCGTTTAATGACTTGACAATTATTTTTTAACAAGCGTCAAAACAACTTTTTCGCCGTTGATGTTCTGTTCTTTGGTATAGCCTTCGGCGTCGCCGCAACAAACCTTTTCCGCAAGCACGTCCTTTGCGAATTTCGCCGCTGCAAACACCTTTTCCGCCTTGCCTTCCGCCCTGTAGTACACCTCTATCCTGTCGGTTACCTCAAAGCCCGCGTCCTTTCGCATATTCTGGATTTTGGAAACTATTTCGCGCTCTATCCCCTCGAAAACGAGTTCCTCCGTAAGAAGCGTATCCAAAGCGACGGTGATGCCCCTGTCCTCCGCGGCGACAAAGCCGTTTGCGCTTTCGGTAAATATCTGCAAATCTTCCTGCTTTAACGTAACGTCGATATCCTTGATTTCATACGAACCGCCGTTTTTGACCGCGTTTACAACTTCTTTTGCGTTGCAACTTGCAAGGAAAGCGGAAATCGCACCAAGCTTTTTGCCGTATTTGGGGCCGAGCGTTTTAAGCTGCGGCTTCAATTTATAGCCGATATATTTATCCGCGTCGTCCGCAAAACCGAAAGATTTGATGTTCAGCTCGTCCAGAACGATTGCGCGTTCTTCTTCGGAAAGCTCTATTTTTCTATCCGACACGACTACCATTTTCGCAAGCGGCTGACGGTTTTTGAGGTTGCCCGCATTCCTTGCCGCGCGGCCCAGAACCACGATATCGAGCACCTCTTCCATACCTTCTTCGAGCTTTTTATCTATATACTTTTCCTCAACCGCGGGGAATTTGCAAAGGTGAACGCTCTTTTCCGCGTCTTTGAAAAATCCGGGCACGAGGTTTAGGTACATCATTTCAGCAATAAACGGCGTATACGGCGCGGTGAGCTTTGCAAGAGTTGTAAGCACGGTATACAGCGTTGTGTACGCCGCCGCTTTATCCTCGGTCATCTCCGAACCCCAGTATCTTTCTCTGCCGCGGCGCACGTACCAGTTTGACAATACGTCCGCAAAATCCTGCAACGCGCGCGAGCTTTCGGTTATTTCGTAACGGGCGAGATGTTCGTCCACAAGCTTTACGAGACTGTTCAGCTTTGACAAAATCCATTTATCCATTACGGAAAGCTTGCACTTTTTCAAATCGTATTCCGCGGGATTGTACTTATCGATTTCGGCGTAAAGCACGAAGAACGCGTACGTATTCCAGAGCGTGCCTATATACTTGCGCTGCGCTTCGGATACCGTTTCCTCCGCAAAACGCGACGGCAGCCACGGCGCAGACGAAGTATAGAAATACCACCTGACCGCGTCCGCGCCCTGCTTATCGAGGACGCTCCACGGGTCTACGACGTTACCCTTATGCTTTGACATCTTTATGCCGTTTTTATCGTTCACGTGCCCTAAAACTATACAGTTTTTAAAGGGCGCTTTACCGAACAGTACGGTGTTTACGACGAGCAGGGTATAGAACCAGCCGCGCGTCTGGTCGACCGCTTCCGATATAAAATCGGCGGGGAAGGTTTTATCGAAAACCTCCTTGTTTTCGAACGGGTAGTGATACTGCGCAAAGGGCATAGAGCCGGAATCGAACCAGCAGTCGATAACCTCGGGCGTACGCTTCATACTGCCGCCGCACCTGCCGCATTTGCACGTAAGCCCGTCGAGGTAGGGGCGGTGAAGCTCGATATCCTTTTCTGCGGGTATGCCGCACTTTTCTTTGAGCTCGGCTTTTGAACCGATAACTTCTATTTCGCCGCAGTCGGGGCATACCCATACGGGCAGCGGCGTACCCCAGTATCTGTCGCGGGAAAGCCCCCAGTCGATTACGTTTTCGAGGAAGTTACCCATTCTGCCGTCTTTTATGGTTTCGGGCATCCAGTTGACCGAACGGTTTGCGGCGATAATTTTATCCTTAACTTTTGTGACTTCTATAAACCAGCTCGATTTTGCGTAGTACAGAAGCGGAGTGTCGCAACGCCAGCAATGCGGATAATCGTGCTCGAAAGGAATAACCTTAAATAACAGCCCCTTTTCTTCGAGCATATCGAGAATATGCTTATCGGCCTTTTTGGCGAAAAGCCCGTCAAGCTTTTTAAAACGATTATCGAAGCAACCCCGCTCGTCCACAAGCTGAACCACGGGCAGAGAGTAGCGTTTGCCGACCTTATAGTCGTCCTCGCCGAATGCGGGCGCTATGTGAACGACGCCCGTGCCGTCGCCCATAGTTACGTAGGTGTCGCATACGACGTAGTGCGCCTTTAACGCTTCCTTTGCGGGCGAAACGCGAACGATTTCGGCAGAAGTTTCCTCAAATAAGGGTTCGTATTCAAGCCCCTCCCATTCTTTGCCGAGTTTTTTGGCAACCACTTCGTACTGCTCGAAGAATTTGGAAGCAAGCGCTTCGGCAAGTATATAATTCACTCCGTCTGTCGCGACTTCCACGTAAGGCTCGTCGGGGTTCATACAAAGGGCTACGTTCGAGGGAAGCGTCCACGGCGTTGTCGTCCAGGCGAGGATATAGCGGTTTTTGCTTCCCTTCACCTTAAAGCGCGCCACTGCGGAGTTTTCCTTTACAAGCTTATAACCCTGCGCTACCTCGTGCGAGGAAAGCGCGGTGCCGCACCTCGGGCAGTAGGGCACTATTTTATGCCCCTTGTACAAAAGCCCTTTTTCATGCATCTGCTTTAAAGCCCACCACTCCGACTCAATATACTTGTCGTCGTAAGTGACGTAAGGGTCGTCCATATCCACCCAGTAACCGACGCGGTCGGACATTTTTTCCCACTCGCTCTTATATTTCCATACGGACTGCTTACACTGTTTTATGAAGGGCTCTATTCCGTAGCCCTCGATTTGCTGTTTACCGTCCAGCCCCAGAGTTTTTTCGACCTCGAGCTCAACGGGCAAACCGTGAGTATCCCAGCCCGCCTTACGTAAAACGTGCGCGCCCTTCATTGTGCGGTAACGGGGGATAATGTCTTTCATAACGCGGGTTAAAATATGGCCTATATGCGGCTTTCCGTTCGCCGTGGGGGGGCCGTCGTAGAAAGAAAACTCTTCCCCGCCCTCGCGGCTTTGCATGCTTTCTTCGAATACTTCGTTGTCTTTCCAGAATTTGATTACTTCCTTTTCGCGCTCGACGAAATTAAGTGAAGTGTCTACCTTTTTGTACATACAAAACTCCTTGTAAATAATAAAGCGGCGTCCGCGTTTCGGACACCACTGAAATAAGTGCTTATAAACCACCAAAACAAACCGACATTTGCCGTAACTTGTAACGGGTTACGAATCCGCGCAAAGCTAATAAGGTTTTTAACCCTTTCGCAATACGGGCTGAAAGGTGATATCCTGTAAGGCGAGTTTACTTTCTTGCACCAACCGAAAGCTCTCTTAAAAACCCTGACCAAACGGCGTTGTCCTTTGTCATAGCCTTTAATATTAACTTATACTAATTATATAAAATACTTTTTGAAATGTAAAGTAAAAAATAAACAAATGCCGTAAAATATTAAAACCCGTCATCACAAACACACTCTACGGCAAGGCGCAAGCCGCATTTAAAACCCGTAATAAAGCTCTCTTCACCAAATTCGTTTTCCGCGCTCATAAATGCGTCGACAAATTTGTCAAACAATGTAAAATCCTTTTTATCCAGCTTTTCTTCCAAAATTCGGTAATAGTTAAACGCTTCTTCGTTTAATGATTTATACTTTTCCGTTTTTTGCACCAAATTATACAAACCCGTATCGTTATCCATAAAATATAAAAATTTTAAAATAGAATTTTTCATTTGCTTCTCCTTTTTTTATTAAAATTGTAGTTCATATTTTATGAATTGTCAAGCATTTATTTGTAAAAGTTTATATAATATGAATTATGAAAACATTCGGTGTAAGAGTTAAACAAGAACTAAAAGTACAAGGTAAACTTCAAAAAGACCTTTGCGAAGCGCTTAAAGTAAAAAAATCGACATTATCTGAATGGCTTAACGGTAATAACGAACCGCCTATGCAGACAATAGTGGACATAGCTCGATTTTTAAACGTTTCAACAGACTATCTTTTAGGTTTAGAAGATTAAAAGGCTTCCTCTCAGGGGAAGCCTTTTTCAGTATTGTTAAATATATGCGCGATTTACTTCAATGGTATGCTCGCGCTGGCGTTTATATCCATTGCCGCAAAATTACCCGCCTGATATTGTATAAGCCCCTCCGCGGCAATCATAGCCGCATTGTCGGTGCAATATACCTTTTCGGGCAAAATCAGTTTTATATTCGCCTCTTTGCAAGCTTTCGTCAAAGAATCCCTCAGATAACCGTTTGCCGCAACTCCGCCGCCCGCCGTTACCGTTTCCACGCCCAGCATTTTCGCGCTTTCCACGGTTTTTAAAACAAGCGGGTCGATTGCCGCGCGCTGGAAAGACGCCGCAACGTCGGCACGGTTAACCCGCTCGCCTTTTTGCTCCGCGTTGTGACAGTAGTTTATAACGGCTGTTTTAAGTCCGCTGTAAGAAAACTGCATTTTGCTTACGTTTTTAACGAGCGCGCGCGGAAACGCGATTTCCGCTTTGCCGCTTTCGGCAAGCTTTTGTACGTTCGGTCCGCCGGGATAAGGCAAGCCCAAAATCCTTGCCACTTTATCGAAAGCTTCGCCCGCTGCGTCGTCCGAAGTTCCGCCTAAAATTTCAAATTCGGTATACGTTTTAGTGTGCAAAATCGCCGTGTGTCCTCCGCTCGCAAGCAAGGTTACGTAAGGAGGCTTCAGTTTACTGTCGCATAAATATGCGGCGGCAAGGTGGCCGCGTATATGGTTTACCGCGATAAGCGGCACGTTAAGGGTATACGCAAGCGCTTTCGCGAAAGATAGCCCGACTAAAAGCGCGCCCAAAAGCCCCGCGCCGTAGGTAACCGCAACAGCGTCGATGTCATTAAACGCGATATCCGCCTTTTTAAGCGCGGCTTTCACAGCCTCGTCTATCGCGTCGGTATGCGCGCGGGAAGCTATTTCCGGCACCACGCCGCCGTATTTAGCCTGTTCGGCGGCGGACGAGAAAATCACGCTCGATAAAAGCGTCCTGCCGCGTATTACCGCCGCGGCGGTTTCGTCGCAGCTCGATTCTATCCCGAGTATTACGGGGTTTTGTTTTATAGTGAAATTACCGTACATAATCGAAAACGGCGGTAAGCCGCCGTATTTTTAAAATTTCAATTTACCCTCGTAAACGTCGTTGAAGCCGCCCTCGTCCTTTGTTTGCGGCAGCGACAGACGCGGTTTGCGTTCGGGCTGAGACTGCGGTTTGAGCTGCGGCTTCGCGGAGGCGAGCTGCCGCGCTTCCTGAATTTCGCTTTCGGTTGGCGTAAGCATTTCGCGGATTCGGTCCGCAAGATTTGTGACGTGCTGCATACGGCGTTTGGAATATATACCCTCTGCGCCCATTACGTTTAAAACGAAAACAGCTCTGTCAAGCTGCCTTACGGCTACCCTTGCGGCGTTTATGCGCGCCGCCTGCGGGCAGTTGCCCACTTCCGTTATCAAATGTCCTGCGTCAATGGAATACTCCAGAAACTTTTTCGCAAGCACTTCTTTTTCGCGGTAGTATTTGCCCGACCTGTACAAAACAAGCACTGTTTTCACAAATTCAAGCCCCGCTGTTTTTATATCGAGAGCCATAATAAACCTCCTCTTTCCGAAGAATGTTTTAAACCTTAAACCTTATAACTCAT
>Ga0073906_1004904_pt1 | contig 12750 bp, 9 predicted proteins | sample Inofromicrocosms_FD_65485 | JGI IMG/M metagenome (GOLD analysis project Ga0073906, IMG submission 65485) | Mouse cecum microbial communities from Vienna, Austria - Inoculum for glucosamine and mucus D2O microcosms | ecosystem: Host-associated > Mammals > Digestive system > Large intestine > Cecum... | reverse complement strand
CCATCGCGCCTGCCAGCACGGTGGTCGATGGAACCGCTGTGGCGGCGGTCTCCTCCAGTGACATGGCGGAGGCGGTGGCGCAGGCCCGGACCGGAGGCAGCGGGGAGGTGGTCATCGCTCCCAAGACCGCCGGAGATCTGGAGCGGGTGCAGGTGAGCATTCCCGCCTGGTCGGTGGGACAGGTGGGCAGCCGCACCGGCGCAGATCTGACCATTTGCACTCCCATCGCCAGCGTGACGGTGGCCAACCGGAGCCTGGCCGGGCTGTCTGCCAGCGGCGGCTCCGTCGTCGCCGCTGTGGAGCACACCGGCGGCAGCGTATACGCTCTGAGCATAACTGCGGGCGGTCGGGCTGTGGAGAGCCTGGACGGCGGTGTAACCCTCCGGCTCCCCTGTCCCGGCGCGGACCCGGGCACGGTGGCTGTCCTCCCCCAGGATGACGGGTCCCGCCTGGTCCTTCGCCGGTCCGCCGCTGTGGACGGGGTTTTAACCGTTCCCCTGAGCGGCCCCGCCCAGGTGGAGATCGTGAGCAATGGCAGGAGCTTTGACGATGTGTCCGCCTCCAGCTGGGCCTATGGAGCCGTCTCCTTTGCCAGCGGGCACGGACTGTTCAGCGGTACCGGGGCCAATACCTTCTCCCCCGACCTGAATATGACCCGCGGCATGCTGGCAACCGTCCTCCATAATCTGGCGGACAACCCGGACAGCGCCCATTCGGCCGCCTTCTCCGATGTGGACAGCGGCGTCTACTACGCGGACGCCGTGGCCTGGGCCTTTGAGCAGGGGATCGTCTCCGGCTATGGCAGCGGCGTGTTTGGCGCGGAGGACAGCGTGACCCGGGAGCAGCTGGCGGTCATGCTGTACCGGACCGCGGGAAGTCCCTCCGCCGGGAACGGCGGGAGCAGAGGCTTTGCGGATTCCGAGGCCATCGGCGGGTATGCCTCCACCGCCATGGATTGGGCGGTGGAGACAGGGATCATCAACGGCGTCGGCAATGGGCGGCTGGACCCGCAGGGACTGGCGACCCGGGCCCAGGTGGCCCAGATGCTGAAGAACTATGTGGAAAGCAGGTTTTAAAGGCGCATAGAACAGGGGACAGCAGCTTTGCCGCTGCTGTCCCGTTTTTTTGGAGCGGGTCCCGCGGTCATATCCGGCTGTCTCCGCCGCATAGGATGGAGGGAGCTTTGCGTGAGGAGGGACAGACCTTGCATATTCAGCACACGCACCCCGCCGGCGCGGCGCCGGAGGTGAGGGAGGAGGCGCTGCGCCGGCTCTACTGCAGCTGCCTGCGGGAATTACAGGGACAGGGCTGGGATGAGAACGGCCTGTGCCGCAGGCGTCCGGTGCGGCGGGCCCCCCAGGAGGAACAGCCGTAAGGAGGGGAGGGGTCTGGCTTGGACGCCATCTATGCCCGTCAGTCGGTGGACAAGGCGGACAGCCTTTCCATTCAGGGGCAGATCGACCTGTGCAGCCGTAAGGCCGGGGAGGACGTGCAGGTGTATCAGGACCGGGGGTTTTCGGGAAAAAATACCAACCGCCCCGCATTTCAGCGGATGATGGAGGATGTGGAAAAGGGCCTCATTCGGAAGATCGTCGTATACCGGCTGGACCGCCTGTCCCGTTCCATTGCCGATTTTGGCAGGCTCTGGGATATTCTGGAGCGGCACGGGGTGGAATTCATCTCCATCAACGAGACCTTTGACACCTCCACCCCCATGGGGCGGGCGATGCTGAACATCATCATGGTGTTCGCGCAGCTGGAGCGGGAGACGACCGCCGAGCGGGTGCGGGACAACTATTACCAGCGGGCGAAGCTGGGCTCCTGGCCGGGCGGGCCCGCCCCCTACGGGTTCTCCATCGGCCGCCTTCCCGGTGCGGACGGACGGTTGGCGCCCGCCCTGATCCCAAACGAACATATGGCCGCCGTGGAGGAGATCTTTTCCGCCTACCTTGGCCCGGACGCCTCGCTGGGCAGCGTGGCCCGAGGTTTGAATGCCAGGGGGGTCCCCGCCCCCAAGCGGGCCACCTGGGACAATGTGGCCCTCTCCCGCATTTTGCACAGTCCCCTGTATGTGATGGCGGACGAGGACGTCTACCTCTATTATAAAGCGAAGGGGCTGCGCTTTGCCAACCCGCTGGAAGCCTTCGACGGCCTCCACGCCGGGATGATCACCGGCAGGCGGGACCGCAGTGCCGGAAAGTATCAGGATCTGCAAGACCAGCAGTTTGCGCTGGCCAGCCATTTTGGAGTGATCCCCTCGGGGCTGTGGCTGGACTGCCAGTACAAGCTGGAGCGCAGCCGCAAGCTGGGCTTTGCGGGACGGGGCAGGCACACCTGGCTGTCCGGACTGATGAAGTGCGCCAAGTGCGGCTACAGCATCAAGGTCAACCGGGACAAGGAAAAATACTACCTGCTCTGCAGCGGCCGATCCAACCTGGGGCTGTGCGACAGCACGAACCGGGTGGACCTGCGGGAGCTGGAATCGGCGGTGGCAGCGGAGCTGGAGCGGCTGCTGCGCGAGTGCCCCGGGACGGATGAGGCGGGGCAGACCGGGCAGGAGTCCGCCCATGAGCTGACCGCCATCGACCGGAAGATCGGTCGGCTGATCGACGCGCTGGCGGAGAGCAGCGACCTGTCCATGGGGTACATCAACCGCGCCATCCAGGAGCTGGAGCGGCAGCGCCAGGAGCTCCTGGACCGGCAGGCAAAGGGGCGGGCCAGAACGCTGGAACGGAAGCGCCTGCGTTTTGAGCCGCTGAGCTTTGAGGAGAAAAAGCTGGTGGCGGCGCAGTTTATCCAGGAGATCCGGCTGGAGCAGGACACTGCGGCTGTCATTTGGAACGTATAAGACGCGGGATGAGGCGTTTTGCCTCGTCCCGCGTCCTTTGTTATGGCTCCCCCGCGGAGGAACCGGCGTCTGTGCCAACAAGTCCCGACAGAGGGATGAAGGAGGGGATGCGCTGCTGCGCCGTCTTTTTCCAGGCGGTCAGGGCTTGAAGCGGTTTGGGAACCATCCACATCCCACTGGATGGGCTCCATGCCAATGGAGCGCACCGCGTTGATAGAGCTGTCGTCATAATCGCCGTAGGGCAGGCGGACCAGGGTGGGCCGGACGCCGGTGACCTGTTCGATCTTGTCATTGCAGGCGTTCAGGTCGGCCACCACCTCATCGGCGGAGAGCTGAGGGTAGTGGGCGTGGGTGTTGGAGTGGTTCATCACCTCGTGGCCCGCGTCGGAGAGGGCCTTCACCGATTCGGGGTACTTATCCACCCACTCGCCCACCACGAAAAAGGTGGCGGGGACGTTGTACTGCCCCAGAATATCGATGAGCTGCTGGGTGTCCTCGTTGCCCCAGGGTAATGTTATTTTGCGGACGTTGGAATGAGTAAGAGATATAGGCTCCTTGCGCTACCTTTTGAATTGTGGTATGATAAATTTAAAGTACTTCAGAAAGTAGAGTGAACTGCAAATGACGCCAGATCAGGATTATGAACTCTTTGAGTTCGCCTCGAACGATTTTCTGGATGATGAGCTGATAAACAAAGGGCTATGTATTGCACGGGATGTCATAAGCGCTTTATTGAAATCACTGCGCCAATCTCCTATAAAAGTATGCGTTTATGGGTATGTGGATTTAGAAATCAATGCAATGGTGATAAAAAGCAAGGAAGTTTACAAAATTACGATATCAACTGGCGCATTAACACAATTCTTTTGTTGGTATAAAATGTGGTTTCAAGCCCCAGCTATGAAAGAGCTGTTTCAGAGCGAAAAAGATGATGCGGATACACTGGTTGAAAAATTGTATAAGTTTTCTATAGAGTATATTGCCGCGCATGAGCTTTTCCATGCTCTGAACGGACATTGTGATATTCCCAAGAATGAAGAACATTTTGTATCAGAAAAGCTGGATATAAGTAGCGAAGAGCAACACCTTTTTAACCAAATACTTGAGTTTGATGCTGATCGAGCAGCCGTAAGAAGCTGTATATACCTGTTGTTAAGAGGAAATAGCACATATGCTGATTTATTCAGAGAAGTGGGCCTACTTTCCTTTGCACTGTATAATGTTTTTCTGGTATTCCAAAATGAATCAAAAATCGGTTTTGATAATTACATAAAACACGTATTCTATTTCAAAGATCATCCATATGACGGTATCCGATTTTCATATTCTTTTGCCTTTATAGTGGATGCTTTGCTACAAATTTCTCTACAGCAGGTAGTTATTGATTATTTTATATTCCCAACCACCGAGAGATTTATTACATTTGAAAAACGGGTGCTTGGGGTACCTGAGGTCAAAAATTGTCTCTTCTCGGCTTCATTTACATACCGAGGTGCCCAACATATTATGAATTTAAATAATGCATGGAACGATGTCGCTGAAAGGCTAAGACCTTATGCGCATATTCCTTTAGCAACGGGTGAACATATTCCCGCAATGCGAATATTTCTTGATGATTCTGGTAAATTTTATAACGCATCAGAAGGCAATACGCAAACTGATGATTCCATTGAGTAAACTAATTCGCAATTTCCTGAAGCGTAAATTTTCAGTTCACAGTTATTACTTCTGCAATTCGTATCGTTACATGGTGATTATTATGGTTGTTAGATGCAGAATGCCGCATACAGCGGCACCGACTTTTGCCCATCCTCCATGCCAAAATTCTTTCCAGACAGCTTGATGGCATACTCCGGCCGGAACATCTTCCTGTAGGTGTTCAGACTTTTAGCTTGGGTATGTTCAGCCGCCTTGACCTCAATGGGGATAATAGCTCCATCCAGCTGAACCAGAAAATCCACCTCATAACCGTGATCACCCGTCCAGTAGTAACAGCTGTGTCCACTTGAAACCAACTGGTTGCAGACATAATTCTCCGCCATGCCGCCCTTGAAGTCATCCAGGTCGTGGGTGGAATACAGAATATCCTCCGGAACGATTTCCTTCTTCGCACACAGTAGCCCCACATCAGACACATAGGTCTTGAAAGCATCGATATCTCGGAAATTCTCCAGCGGTTTCTTGGCCTGTTCCACTCGATGCACCCTTGTCACAATGCCAGAGAGGACAAGCCACTCAATGGCATTCTCAAACTCGGAGGCCCGCCCGCCCTTTTTCACCAGCTTGTACTGGAATCGGGTGTTTTTCTTGGAGAGCTGCACCGTAATATTGTCGTAGACCAGCCGGGTCTTTTTGATCTCGTTCTCCTTGTTGTATTTGCTCATGTCGTTGAGATATGCTGCCAAAATTGTCTCCTGGATGTGCCGCACCAGAATATAGTCGTGGGTCTCCACAAACTTGCTGACACAGTCGGGCATACCTCCCACCACCTGGTACTGGCGGTAATAATTCATTGCGGCCTCGTGAAGAGCGGTGGGCATGGGGGTGTCGTGGGCAAAGCAGTCCTTGATCTGTTCCACCAGGCCAGCTTCCCCGCAGGCCAAGAGAAATTCCTCCATATCCATAGGGTAGAGGGTTTTCATATCCACCTTTCCCACCGGGAAAGAGAACCGTTTCCGGTTGACCGCCACCCCCAGCAGACTGCCGCAGGCAATTACATGGTAGTCCGGGGCCTGTTCACAGAAGTATTTCAGGGCGGTCAGCGCCCGTTCGTACAACTGCACCTCGTCGAAGATCACCAACGTCTTTTCCCGGATGATGGTCTGTCCGGCGATTCGGGAGAGAAGGGGAACCAGGTAGCCAGGCTCGATGTTTTCCTCGAAGGTCTTTATCAAGCTGGGATTGGTTTCAAAGTTAAAATAAGCCACATTTTCATAGTGTTTTTTGCCAAATTCCAGCAAAATATAGGTCTTTCCTACTTGTCTTGCTCCTTGTAGGATCAGTGGCTTACGATAGGGACTGTTCTTCCATTCCAGAAGATATTTTGTTACCTTACGTTCCATATAGAACCCCCTGCGTAAATTTTAATATTAGTATAACCGATTTTAGCGCAAAAATCAATTGTATTTTCGCGTTATCCAGCAAAACCGGGTCAAGACAGCTAATTAACCATCTTGACCCGGCTCATCTAGGATACCCAGTTCGTCAGAAAACAGATATGTCATTTCGATATGCCCGTCCTCAAAGACCAAAATCTCCTTCACGGTCTCGGCCATTGTAGTGCGATCCAGTTCGGTAAGTTTTCCGTGTTCCAGGAGTGAAATCATCCAGGGGCGGTTGAAAATATTTTCCGGCTGCTCCTGCTTCAGTTGAGCCAGTTGGGCAGACAGTGCTTCTTCCTGACGGGTGTAGTCTTCCTTGTAGCGCAAGTATTCGGACTGAGTAAGCAATCCGGATCGAAAATCCTCATAGGCGCTCTTTTTTAGATGATAGATTCGCTCCAGATTGCCCCGGATGTGTTCCTGCTCCGCTTGCAGACTGCGGAGCTTTTTCTTGGGGATGGCCTCCTCCGCAAGAGCTTTTAAGTCACCCACCGCTTGAATGATTTTGTTCAGGTCATCCAGGACAATATGCTCCAGCTCCTGCTGGGAGATGCCGTGGCGAGTGCAGACGGTAGAGCCGTAACGTTTGTAAGACCCACAGCAGTAGTAGATACCGCCGGGATGATTGGTCTTGCTCATAGCCCGTCCACAGTCACCGCAGCGGAGAAACCCGGCAAAGGGACTGACATTCTGCTCAAAGGATGGAGCGCGGGTGTCCTTTGCTAAAAGTACTTGTACTCTGTCCCACTGCTGACGGGAAATAATGGGCTCATGAGTTCCCTCCACAACAGTCCACTGGCTTCGATCCAACTGCTTTGCCCTGCCGTGCATGATTTGCCGGGGAGCGCGACCCTGCTCCATATTGCCGATGTACATCTGATTTTTCAGCATCCGGTGGATGGTAGCGTAGGTCCAGTAGGTAGTTTTCCCCAGCTTTTGGCCATTGTGGTAGCGTTCCCCGTTCAGCTTCTTGTACTCGCTGGGACAGGGAACCCCCTCCTCGTTGAGCAGCTTGGCGATCCTGATCTTTCCATTACCCTGTTCATACAGATCAAAAATGCGCTGGACCACAGTGGCAGCACATGGGTCGATCAACAGTTTGTTGTGGTCCTCCGGATCCTTCCGGTAGCCGTAGGAAGCAAAGGCTCCGATAAAGGCTCCCTGTTTCTGCTTGGCCTGCATAGCGCTTTTTACCTTGTTGGAGATGTCCCGGGCATACTGCTCGTTGAACACGTTTTTGAAGGGGAGCAACATGTCATAGGGGCCGTTTTCGCTGTCGATATGGTCGTTGACCGCCAGGAAACGGACCCCATGCTCGGGAAACCAGCGCTCCAGATAGCGGCCTGAGTTGATGTAGTCCCGGCCAAACCGGGAGAGGTCTTTGACGATCACACAGTTGATCTTCCCGGCCTCGATATCGGCAATCATCCTTTGAAAATCCGGTCGCTGGAAGTTTGTGCCAGTAAAGCCGTCATCGCTATATTGGCTGATCACCTGCAAATCAGGCTGCCGGGCGGCGAAATCCTCTAACAGTGCTCGTTGGTTGGCGATGCTGTCACTCTCAGGCTTGTCCCCGTCCTCCCGGGACAGGCGGGTATATAAGGCGGCCCGCCAGATGGCCTGAGATGGGCTTGAAATCGGTATGTTCCGCTTTGTCCGGGCCATAAGGCGGGCCCTCCTTTCCTTAGCATATGTACATGGACTTATGTACCGCAGTGGGCCCGGAGCAAGTCACGCACCAGGTCTTTGATTCCTCGATGTGAAGAAAACTGACGCTCAATACGATAGTACCGGCGCTGCTCTTGGATGGGCTGGCGGCTAATGGCATGTACGTTTGTGCTTTGCATAATCTATTCCCCCTTCTGTACTATTCTTATTTGGATTCGGGATACTTTATGTCAGGCTGAACCATCCCACAGTCAAACTCCAAATCAGGCCGGATTTTGTTGTAAACTGTGTTTTTGCCTGAACCGGTGACTTGGATATGGGTTTTGAAATAATTTTGCACCTCTGGGTGCTTTTTTGCTTCTTTGAACTGTTCAAGAGATATGCCAGTTGCTTTCCGAATTTGTGTGGGCGTGAGGTTGGTTTTGCCATCCCATCCGGCGAGGAATTTCAGCAGCTGACTGGCGTGAGTGGGCTTGCCCATATACGTCCGACCTATTGTTGCGGCAGTTCGGCAACTTTCCGGAAGTTCGGTATGCTCCCGAATCTGACAATCGATGAAGTAATTTTTTAAATGTTGAACAACACCATTAGGCGGCTGCAAAATCCACAAATCAATAGGCTGGGCCTCGCCATGATTTCGTAGTGCGCTTCGGAATACCAGCTGCACGATATCTCGGGCCAGAGTGATATCTTGCACGTCCATAATGCAAGGAAAGCTGTCTAACCGGCATTTGCCTTCCTCCACCTCCAAAACAGTGTTGATTTTATCCCGGCATGTCCCATCAGAATCCAGGGCAAGTGTGCGGCTGATGTAGTCCCGGGGCTCGAAGCGGTTCAGCCCGGCGCAGATAACACAGGTACTCTCCCGGTATAGATTGGAGCCGTTCAGTCCTCCAAAGTAGGGCAGCAGTGGCTGGGGTTGCCCATCGCTTCCAATGTAGGGGATTAGAAGATCATGGAAGTCGTGTAGAGAGTTCCAGAAAGCTTCGGCATAGCTCTTGTAGGTCACAAGCAAGATTTTCTTGTGATCCTTAGCAATTTGCGGTAGAATATAATGAAACCATGCAACAAGGGCAGCCTGATTTTGCTTCTTAGACAACCCCGACTTGGAGCTGTTGAACGAGTCTCCTCGCTGGATGTTGATTTGCAGGCGGTCAAAGAATTCCAGATTTTGATCCGGAAAGCACTTGATGTCCGGATTTTGGGATAACTCCGGTGAGAGCGACGCTGTGCCGCTGAACAGAAATGTAGCGGGTTGGCCCTCACCACAGATCTTTCGGAGCCTGGGGAAGAATAGTGAGAAGTCCTGGCCAACTGCGAAGTAGGCGCTATCGGCACTCTTGAGAATGCCTGCCAGCTGAATGGACGGATGATCTGTCGTCCCCAAGTATTTCACAAACAAAGAGGTCAGATGTTCCAGCCGTTCGGTTGTAAACCCGGCCTCTTCCAATTCCTTGTGTGAAACCAAACCATACATCCCGCGACATTTGCGTACTGTTTTGGAGAGCTGAAAGTATGGGGTGCGCATAACGGTGCTCCACTCATATAGTACAGCGGCTTTCTCCTTCCAGAACTGTGGTTGATAGCTGGGTTTGAATCGAGCGAGCTCAGATTCGATATTGTTTATCACGTCAAGATTCAGCGCGTTGTCCTCGATCATAGGTGGCAACTCGTCCACAAGAAGGAGTGTCCGGCTGTGTAGGCCAGAGGAATCTTCCCACGTCAGGAACGGCGACATATCTTCCATATACCACTGATATCGGGCATGGAGCATGATCAGAATCGGTGTATCGTGGATTTGGCTGGCGGACTGTACCAGGGGACAGTCCGCATAGTCGGGGCAGCTGCGGCCCAGACACTCCTGATAGGAGGTAGCAGTGCCATTTAGGCACTTGCCTTGGGCCAGATTATAGTCGTTGGGGGCGGAGATGGCCCTGGCGACAGGAGATCGGTCTCCGGGTCCGTTGCACAGTTCCTCTAATTCCTCCGCTTCAGCGGTCTTCTCCACCACAACAATCACGCCGCCGATAGTTTGCGCAATAGGAGTGTTTTCCAAAAATTCGCCGGAGAATATCATCAGCAGAGCGCGGATTAGTGTGGACTTGCCCAGACCCGGCTGGAACGGAATTGCGGTAGCAGTGCCAGGAACCGCTTGGAGAACAGCTTCCACCGCTTTAGCAAGCAGTTCCCGCTGGCCAGTTAAATATGTTAGACCACGTTTCGAAAAGTAATCGTCCAGCTTTTCCATGACATGGGGATACAGCAGCATGGGATCAGATTGGTCACGGGGATTCAAATTTTTAAATCCCCGTGTGTCCTCCCGAACTTCTGGAGCTGCCCGAGCATCCGAATTACCGGAAACAAGCCCGTGTCTCACAGCGGTTTCACCCCATCAGAACCATTCATGGCAGCTTCGGGAGCATTCGGAATGGCCATATGGCTGTTAGGGCCGCCGAACAGTGTCCCGAAGACAGTCTGAACGCTCTCCGGAAGCTGAGAAACTGGAAGGGCCATACAGCTGATCATGCCCCCACCAGAAGTTTTCTTATCTTTCCCGTAGAAGGGGTAGCGCCATGTTGCCGGGTTTCCGCTTTCATGCTTGAATGGGATGCCAGCTTCCAGAAGGCTGCGTTGTACCGCTGCCTCGCTTTTTGTTGTTGATAGATCGAAGCCGGAGATATGTTGCCCGGGCAGCCATTTTGAGTAGGCCTCCAGCAGAATAGTACGGGGGATAATGATGTAGTCAACTCCGTCCAATGGCCGAATCAACCCCATTGTTCCCTGGTATCCTTGACGGCCTTGTAGGATTTGACCCTGGTAGGTTGGAAAGAAATATTCCAAAAGAAAGCGGTAGAAGGTTTGGAAATCGTTGTAAGTATATTGCGTGTTTTGTTCTTTCTCCTCCTGTGGTGCGGATTCCGGCAGGACCAGCCGCCAGTAGTGGAGCAGGATTTCAACAGCTTGTTCTTCGGTGATCCATTCCGTTTCGTCTGAGGCGAAACGAAGATATTGCTCAAGCAGTGAGAGTGCAGCACACATGAGTATCGTTTGGAGGTCTGACTTTGGCTGGCTGAACTGTCCGTTTTTCTTGAATGGCTGAAAGCGAGTCATATTGCGTTTCCATTCGCGCAGTTCTTTTTTGCTGTTACAAAACCATTGCAAGAAGATCATGATCCCCAGATAGCAGGCTTGGGACAATTTTTTTAGTTCTTCCAACTTTTCCAGATTGCAGGAGCCAAGTTGGTCAGCATCTAATGCAAGGGTGCTTCGGTTATCCTCAGCTTTTCCGCCTTTGAATAAAATCGGCAAGGACAGCGGAGACATAGAAGTAATTTGTTTGCTCACAGACGGCGGAAGTCCGGGCAAGAGCACGAAAGCAGAATTGACATATGGAAAGCAGAATTTTCTGGATTTTCCGCAGTATATGTCAGGAATTTTTCCACCGATATAATCGATGACAGATATAGACGGCTTAGTTTCACACATAGAAAGACGGGGGCGTATAATCCACGGACGTAGTAGCTTCCATCCATCACCGCACCATTTTGAGGGGCCCTGGATAGCACTAAGCAGAACACTTAGGACAGGGGTTAATTTTTCCGGCGATGTATTTAAGAGAACTGCTGGTAGTGGTGGCAATATACCAACTATTAGGTGAGCCACATGGCTAAGCAGAATCAGCAGCAGAAGAATAGCCATTGTTCCAGGCTGTTCTGTATAATCCGGGGCACGAAACAGCTGTGTTATCGCTTCGGCGAAAGGCTGTTTCTTCAGAACCTTCTTTTTGAGCGGATTATGCTTGACTTCGAGTTCACGTTCAGGCTTTTTAGTCTGTTCTGATTTTTGAGCCTTTCCGCCAGACATTGCGGATGGAATCAACTGTTTGTTGATCTTGACCATGTCTGCGGTGAGTTCGGTATGCGGTTGTTCGATTGTAACAATGTACAGTTCGGGTGATTTCTTATTGCTGCTCATGATCATAAACTCCTTTCCGAATTTTCCCCGAGTAGTTCGGAGACTATGGGAAAGTATACATAAACTCCCGAACTCTGGAAATGGAATCCAAGATCAGATTTTTTTCGATTTTGGGCTGGTTTGAGATGTTGATTTATTATGCGGAAGGAGGAAGTTGTTTGTCAGCGGAAAAGAGAGATTCCGTAGTCGGCATAAGTCGGAATCTGACTGATGCACTGATGGCACAGATTGACTCAGGTGTCATCATACCGACAGAGGAGTCGGCACTTCAATGGAACTCCATGCTCGATTATGCTCCCAATAGAAATGACATATCAGATATGCGGGAAGATGTATGGATTGGGATTGGAGAATTTCAGAAGCTGGCCGAGCGTTTTAAGATGCCAACGCACAATGCGGTTGCGTTTTTTGAAACGGCAATAGAAAAGGAAAAGGAACTTCGAGCATCCAGTGCGAAAAGAGATGCGTTCAGATCGCTGATCCATCTTGCGTTATCTGGCAGGGGATTCGTATTTGGAACCGCTTTTGATGGAGAACGACCCTTGTCTGTTCGTCCGTGTGATTCATTGGAGTCGTTCAATATCCCAGCAGAGAGTAGCGAGAAGTTTCGTCAAATTACATGGAGAAACAACGCTTTATTGAGCGGCGCAGTTTATTTTCAGCAGGATTACGCCTGCTGTCAGCGAATCATAGATGAGTTGAAAAAACAGAGCGAAATTACATCCGGTTGGCTTGGTATTGATAAGGCAATCAAGAACGACGCTGTAGTATTGTCAGAAAAGAATATTCGGGATTTTTTTGAGATTTATCGTGAATACTGCATAGAACAGACTGGAGCGGGTGAAAACAGAGCGACTTGCGAAATAGCTGAGGGACAAAAGGTGCTACAAGATCTGAGATATATTGAAGAAACAATAATGTTATTGATTTCTTTGGATCAGCTGATTCACCGACTCGAAGCGGTTTTAGAAATACCAGCAGATAATTTGCGTTTAAGTGAGAAAATCCAATGGCTTGACGACTTTTACGAGTGGCTAAGGAATGCGGATCAGGATAAATTAAACCATGTAACGGGAATCGAGTTGGGAGTTACTCCGTTGCTTGGACTGAATGATTTTATAATTGCAGCAAAATCAGGTGCCCCCCCAAAAGGCTTGG
>Ga0073906_1004897_pt1 | contig 12764 bp, 12 predicted proteins | sample Inofromicrocosms_FD_65485 | JGI IMG/M metagenome (GOLD analysis project Ga0073906, IMG submission 65485) | Mouse cecum microbial communities from Vienna, Austria - Inoculum for glucosamine and mucus D2O microcosms | ecosystem: Host-associated > Mammals > Digestive system > Large intestine >... | reverse complement strand
TCAGGCCGCTTTCCGACGGCAGCTCGATATTGACGCTGAGCCTGTCCGCCAGCAGGCCCAACTGCGTGACCAGCTCCGGCGACGTGCCGGGAATGGCCTTGGCGTGGATGTAGCCATTGAACCGGTAGTGATTGCGCAGCAGATCCAGACACCGGATCATCCGCTCGGTGGTATAGTCCGGGCTCTGCAGTACCCCGGAGGACAAAAACAGGCCCTCGATATAGTTGCGCCGGTAGAACTGGATTGTCAGGTCCGCCAGCTCCTCCGGCGTGAAGACGGCCCGGCGGGTGTCGTTGGAGCAGCGGTTGACGCAGTACTTGCAGTCATAGACGCAGCAGTTGGTCATCAGCACCTTCAGCAGCGTCACGCACCGCCCGTCCCCGGAGAAGGTGTGGCAGCACCCGGCCAGCGAAGACGACGTGTTGCCGATATACCCCTTGCGGTGCCCCCGCTGGGCCCCGCTGGAGGTACAGGCGGCATCGTATTTTGCCGCGTCCGTCAGGATTGTCAGCTTTTCCATTACGTCCACCGGCAGTCCTCCTCCCCTCTCAAAAACAAATGTTCTTGCAGATAGTATAGAACAAATGACCGAAAATGTCAAGAGGGAATCTGCATAAAACGGTTTCAGATGAATTTGTAACTAACCAGCAACTAACGACTTATCTCTGTATACTATGGCAAAATAAGAGGGCAGACGGCTCGCCAAAGCGTCTGCCCTATAGCCGCTCTCGGTGTTGGCAGCACCGGGGGCGGTGTTTTATCTGCTACAATTTCCGCACAATTTTCTTCCATCCGCTATTGCGTCTTCTGCTGAATCATACCAGTACATATCGTTTTGCGCTATTTTTTGAGCAGAAGAGCAGTATTTTGTGTGATAAACCGGCTTTCCGTTGTTGTTTGACGCTGTTGTTATCAATACCTTGCCTGCCGAGAATTTATCCGCATTTGTTTCCCTGCTTGGTGTGCCTCCGCCGTTCGCGTTCGCCTGGTTGCTGCTTGCTGATGCGGCAGGAGCTTTAGGCTTCTCGCTTGGTGCAATTGTTGGTTGAGCCTCCAGCTCTTTGGCGGGTTCCGGCTCATTTTGCGGCTCTGTCTCCTGGGTGGGCACGGGGTCTGGCTGCGGCTCCGCTACCACGGACCGCGTGGTTGCTGTTCCGGGCATCGCGCCCCTGACCACCTGGCCGTCTTTGACATGGACGTTTGGGCCGACATAATCGACTGCCGCCGGTTCGTCTCGCTCCTGCCGCCGCTGCTCCTGATATTCCTCGTACCGCGCTATGGCATCTTCGTTGGCCTGCTGGTTGATCTGTACCGTAACGCCCACATAGGACGCTATCCCGGCCTCTGCGATGATGCAGCTCGCCAGCAGCACGGTCAGCAGCGTTATCAGACCGCCGGAATTGTTGTTGTTTCTCATATGTACACCGTCTTTCTAACGCAGCCGATAGAGGGCGACGGACACGCCGAACAGGACAATCAGCAGCGCAATCTTTATACCGCCCTGCAATTTCTTTGCAGCATAGAATTCCTGGAGCTGGTCAATGGGGGCGGATATGAACGAAAACAGAAGCATTGTCACGCTTGCGAAGGTGCTCGCCTCCTTACAAAATGAGTATACAACAAAAAAGTCTCGATATCAACAAAAAGTTCTTGATGCGTGCTTCGCAGAGACGTGTAACGGCGCCAGCGGCAGCAAAAGGAGGTGAGCCGGCGGTGCGCTGCCGGCATATCCCGCCTCCTGCCAGGACCTGCATAATTTTCCTGGATTTGCGCATAAACTAGGAAGAGCAAAAGGAGGGATGGATTTTGAACAGGTCCAGCAATGTACGCCGCCGCGCCCAGCAGCTCCGGCGGGAACGCGCCAGGGAACAGGGCGACGGCAGCACGGCGACCCTGCGCCTGCTTGTCTGTGGCGTGATTTTTGTGCTGCTCGTAGCGGCAAAGCTGCTGTTTCCGGAGGCTGTCAGCGGCGTGACCCGCTCCGCCGGGCAGCTGATCGGCAGAAACGCGGATTTCAAGGAGGCCTTCGCCGCGATGGGCCGCGCCATCAGCGGGGAGGAGCCCGCCGCCGCCTCCCTCCAGGACGCCTATACCGCCGTATTCAATCCGGCTCCGCCGGACACCGGAAGCTCCGCGGCCCCGCCGGATTCCCCGCCGGATTCCCAGCCGGACGCGGCGGCTGTCCAGCGCGATCAGGCCGCCCGGGTCCCGTCGGCCTCGCAGGCCTCGCAGACCCCGCCGGCCTCGCCGGCCTCACAGACCGCACAGGTTCCGCAGGCCCCGCCAGCTTCCAGCGCCCTGACGGCGCTGGACCTGGGCGGCCTGGCGCCCCAGACCCTGCCCCAGCCGCCGGAGGAGGTGCTGGACGCTGTGACAGAGACGGTGGTGGAGGACCCCGGCCAGAGCGCGCCGGAGCCGGACGACACCACCGCCAGCGAGGCCCTCTCCTATGTCTACACCATGCCCGCCCTGCCGGAGAATGCCAGCCTGGAGCAGCGGAACCTGGGCTTTGTCCACTGCACGCCGGTCTCCGGCGTCCTCAGCTCCACCTTCGGCTGGCGGGAGCACCCGGTGGAGGGGGGCAGCAAGTTCCACTACGGCGTGGACCTGGCGGCGGAGGAGGGCGCGCCGGTCCTCGCCTTTGCTGACGGCTCTGTCTACGCCACAGGGGAGAGCAGCACCCTGGGCAACTATATCATGCTCCAGCATGCGGGCGGCTATATCACTCTGTACGCCCACTGCAGCCGGGTGACGGCCTCCGGCGGCAGCGTGGCCATGGGGGACAAAATTGCCGAGGTGGGGGCCACAGGCCTGGCCACCGGGCCCCACCTGCACTTTGAGCTCCACGACGGCGGGCTGTATCTCAACCCGATCTTCTATGTGGACGTGGGGTAGGTTCTCCGTCACCTGGGGCTTCGGCGCGATGCTGCTGGTGGCCGGGCTGGCCGGGGCCGGCAGCGTGATGCCGCTGGTGGCGCTGTCTGCGGTGTGCCACGAGCTGGGGCACCTGGCCGGGCTGCGTCTGGCGGGGGCGGCGGTGGAGAGCTTCCGCCTTACCGCTTTCGGCGCGGAGATCCGGGCGGATACCCGGTATCTGCCCTACGGGCGGGAGATCCTGTGTACGCTGGCGGGGCCGGCGGTGAATCTGCTGCTGGCGCTGGTCCTGGCCCGGACGGCAGGGGACTATATCCTGGCGGGGGCGAACCTGCTGCTGGGATGCTTCAACCTTCTGCCCATTCCGTCCCTGGACGGCGGGCGGCTGCTGTACCTGCTGGTGAGCTGGTGTACGGACCCGGTGCTGGCCGGCCGGGTGTGCCGGCCGGTGGGGGTGGGCTGCTCCGCGATGTTGACTGCCGCCGCCCTGGCGCTGACGCTGTGGCACGGCGCAGGACTCTTTCTTCTGCTGGCCGCCGCAGGGACGCTTCTGCCGCAGATGACGCGGCGGGAGCGCTGCGCCTGCTGAAAAAATGTACTGCGAGGAATTGACGTATGGAATCGATTTGGCATCAAACGGCAAAATTTGCCCCCTGTCCTCCGCTGCAGGGGGACCTGGAGACGGAGGCGGCGGTGATCGGCGGCGGTCTGGCGGGGGTCCTGACCGCCGCCCTGCTGGCGGAGGCGGGGGTGTCCACCGTTGTTCTGGAGGCAAACCGGACAGGCTTTGGACAGACGGGCAACACCACCGCCAAGGTGACGGCCCAGCACGGGGCCCTCTACCGGCGGCTGGAGGCAGAGCTGGGCGGTCCCGCGGCCCAGGGGTACGCCCAGGCCCATCAGGCGGCTATTGAGGCGTATCAGAAAATGATCCAGGACCGCCGGATCGCCTGCGGCTGGGAGAGGCTGCCGGCGTATCTCTACTCTGTGGAGGAGGAGAATATTCTGGAGGAGGAGTGTGCCGCCCAGCAGCGGGCCGGGCTGCCGGCAGCACTGACCAGAGAGACCGGGCTGCCCTTTCCGGTCAAAGGGGCGGTGCGCTGCGAGCGGCAGGCCCAGTTCCACCCCCTGCGGCTGCTGTATACCCTGGCGGACACGCTGTCCATCTATGAGTGCACACGGGTACTGGAGGCGGACGGCGATACGCTGCGCACAGACAACGGGTCCGTCCGGGCCCGGCACATGGTCTTTGCCTGCCACTTCCCCTTTGTCAACGTGCCGGGGTACTATTTCATGCGGATGCATCAGGAGCGCAGCTATGTGGCTGCGCTCACAGGCGCGGGGAAGCTGCCGGGGATGTACTACAGTGTGGATGCCGGGGGTCTCTCCCTGCGCAGCGCCGGGGACCTGCTGCTGGTGGGCGGCGGCGGCCACCGGACCGGCGAGAACCGGGGCGGAGGAAAATACGAGGCCCTGAGACGGTCCGCCGTCCTGCTGTTTCCAGGGGGGGAGATCGCCCGTCAGTGGTCCGCCCAGGACTGCATGACCCTGGACGGCATGCCCTATATCGGGCAGTTTTCCGCCAATACGCCCAACTGGTATGTGGCCACCGGCTTCGGCAAGTGGGGCATGACAGCGTCCATGGTGGCCGCACAGCTGCTGCGGGACCAGATCCTGGGGCGGGAAAACGCCTGGGCGGAGCTGTTTTCCCCCCAGCGCTTTACGCCCGCCGCGTCGGCCTCCGGGCTGGTGGAAAACGGCGTCCACGCGGTGCGGGACCTCACCAGGGAGCTGCTGGCGCCGGCCAGGGGGGCGGCTGCGGCCCTGCCGCCGGACCACGGCGGCGTGGTGGAGCTGGACGGGCGGAAGGTGGGCGTCTACAAGGCCAACGACGGGACGCTGTACGCAGTGGACATCCGGTGCCCCCACCTGGGGTGCCAGCTGGAGTGGAATCCGGACGAGAGAAGCTGGGACTGCCCCTGTCACGGCTCCCGGTTTGACCTGCGGGGAAGGCTGCTGAGCGGACCCGCCCAGACGGACCTGGAGGCCGCCGTATTTCCGCGCTGAAGCAGAGCGCCCCCGCCCTGACTGAGGGCGGGGGCGTGTTGACAGCGCGGCGTCAGAAGGAGGAATGGCCCTGCCAGTTCTGGGAGGCGGCGCAGTAGGGCACGCCCTTCACGTTGTGGAACTGGACGAATTTCAGGGAGTAGATGTCGCAGGAGATGTACCGCTCGTAATCCGGCTGGTAGAGGACGATGTAGTCGCTGCCCACCGTATGTAAAATCCCCTGCCAGGTTACGGTCTGCTGGGTGCCGATGAGGAAGCTGGCGACAATAAAGTAGCCCACATTCCTGTCCAGCAGGCTCCGCAGGGACGCCTGATAGGCCTCCTCGCTGTTGGAGGGGGTGTGGGTGGCGGACATGCTGAGGGGGTTGGTCATCCGCAGGCTCTGGGCGGCCCGGCTGGATATGCCGGTTCCCCGATGGTCCTCACCGTTCAATCCGGGGATGGGCATGGGCGTGCTGTCCGTCTCGCTGGCCGGCGTGCTGCCGTCCATGGTATAGACGGACACGCCGTTGGAGGGGGTCTGTCCGTCGTAGGTGAGATTGGGGTCGCCGTAGATCCAGGTGCTGTTGGCAGGCGCGCCGGGGTCCGGCGGCATGGTGTAGCCCGTCTCGTCCGGCGAAACGTTGTGGTTGTTGATGGTGATGTTCTGGGTGTTGTGATTGTTCTGCGTGGCCTGCATGCCGTGGGCTGCGGGGGCGTTCTGGACATTTGCCATAGGTTGCGTCACTCCTTAAAAAATTGCGCTCAAGTGCTGAAATAAGCGTTTGTCGGGTTATAAAAACAATGATCGCCGATGCGGGTCTGCCAGTAACCCACATCGGATGGGAAACGATTGCGGCATTTGCTGCTGAAGGGATTATAAAACCAGAGGGACTCTCCCAGATCCGGGAGGCGGTTGCCTGCGATGGCCCAGTCGGCGATTTCATAGTGGATCGCCTCGGGGCGCATGTTGTAGATATTCTGCGGGTTGTATGCGCCCCCCTCCGTCTCGCTGGCGCAAACGAATTGATAGGGCTGGAAGATGATGTTGCGGATACTGCCCTGCCCGACCCGTGCGTACTCGCCGCCCCTGGCATGGACGCGGTTCATGACCACACAGGCCACTGCCTTCATTCCGGTTTCACCCTCCCCGCCGGCCTCGCACTCAATGAGGCGGGCCAGCAGCTCACGATCGGAATAAGCCATAATTACTTCACACTCCTGCTCACTGTCAGTCTATGCGCCCGGGGAGAAAAGGGTGCGCCGCCGAAAGCACAGCCTGCAGCAAGTGAAAGACGAGCGCGCCCTACACAAAGCAGTATTCGCCCCGGTTATCCAGCATGCGGTCCAGACTGCCGCAGGCGGACACGGGCGTATAGACACCGGTTACGCCGCCGGTGGTAAAGGAGGAGACACAGATGGTGAAATGAATTCCTTCCCCCTCAATAGAGATTACGTGGTCGTTGGTGGATACCGCCGGGTCCGCTACAATGCGGGACACAGTCCTGTCAAACCCGATTCCCGCCAGCGCCACCGCTGCGTGGATGTTTACATTCCGGGGGAAGGCCCTGCATGCGCCCCGTGTGCTGCCCTCATAGACCACCTTGCGCTCCGGCAGTTCCAGCCCCAGGCTTTTAGGACTTTTTACTGTCTCAATAGACGCGCCGCTGAGAATCTTCCGGGCGTCCGAAATGCCGTCCAGACCCAAAATCGCGCCGTGGGGGAAATACATACGGTGACCGCATTCCGCGGCTTTGACCTTGGCGTGCTGCAAAAAGTCCTCGTCGCTAAAGGCAGTGAGGGAGAAAATCAGCATGTCCGCGGCAGTGATCATGGCGTCAAAATTCTCCCGCAGCGCATCCGCTGTGGCGCACTCCACAATCAAATCCACCCTTGTCAGGACCGCTGGGTCCACAGCTTTCACTACCGGAAAATCTGCCCGCTCTTTATAAAACATGTCCTGCACAAAGGCCACCTCGTGGCCGGTTTCCTGCACCCGTCCCAGCATGGCGCGGCCGATCTTGCCGCAGCCGAGAAATCCTACTCGTTTCATAGTATCGTTTCCTCCGGACCAGCCGCGCCGTCAGAGCGCGGCTGGCCTTCTTTCCTGATTTAAAATAAAAGCCGCCGGTTACGCGCGGTAGCGCTCCACCATCTGGGCAATGCGGCGGACCGCCGCCACCGCCGCCTGATGATCCTGAGAAAAGTTTATGCGGAAGCTGTCCAGGTAGGGGCCGAACTCCGTGCCCGGAGTTACCGTCACGTTAGCCTGTGCCCGCAGTGCTGCCACAAAATCCTGCATTTCCACCTTCAGCGGCGGCAGCTTCGGGAACAGGTAGCTGCCGCCCTCGGTGGGCCGGACTATGCAGCCCGGAATCTTCCGGAACTCGCCGACCAGATCGTCCCGGATGGCCTGGTGGGCCGCCACCCGCTCGCGCATCCAGTCCTCAGGCTCGGAGAACCAGCTGCCCAGCACCGCCTGACAGTAGCCCGCAGCCCGGAGGGAGACCACTGCCTGCAATTTCTCCATGCGCAGAATCATGGACGGAGAGCCGAACGCCGCCCCCAGCCGGAAGCCGCTGGCGGACTCAGTCTTGGACGGTCCCATAATGGTCATCAGATTCTCCGGGTCCATCAGGCCCAGGGACCGCAGGTGAACATAGGTCCGTCCGTCAAAGATCTGCCGGGCGTACAGCTCGTCGCAGATGACTTTGACGCCATACTTGTCCGCCAGCGTGCCGATAGCCCGCAGCTCCCGTTCGGAGTACACCGCGCCGGTGGGGTTGTTGGGGGTGGAGAACAGGAACAGCTTCACGCCATTGGAAAATTCCTCCTCCAGCTTCACCAGGTCCAACCCCGCCCCCTCCTTGGCCCCGAAATAGTCCATGGGCACGGGCCGCAGCTCGCCCTCAAAGAACTCCACCAGCTTACGGTTGGCGAAGTAGTCCGGCTCCACAATGGCCACCTTGTCCCCCCGGACGATGTTGGCGCCCATGGCCAGAAACAGCGCCCCCTGGGTGCCGGGAGTGAGAATCAGTTCCCGCTCCGCCGAAACCGGCGCGCCGGTAAATGCGGCCAGCTTCGCCGCCACGTCCTCGCACAGGCTTCGCTTGCCCCGGTACTCCGTGTAGGCCTGCTCCGCCCCCGCGCGGAATCCCCGGCAGAAGAGGTCCAGGGTGCTGGGCAGGGGCGGGAAGGCGTTGACGTCGCCGTGGGAGAAATCCACCTGGGCTCCGGGAATGGGATCACCGATCAGTCCGGCGTCCACGTCCTTCAAGCGTACCTCCTGCCCTGGGGCATTGTCCACCCCCAGTTTGGCAAATTTTTCCTCTATTGTTTTCATGGCTTTCAAACCTCCTGTAACGATCAGTGAAACAGCTGCAAGCTGGCGGGGGTGTGCAGCCTGCCGTAGGCATAGTCAAGATAGCGGTCCATATCCTTCGCCTCCACGCGGTCCAGCACGCCGGAAACCGCCTGGTCGCCCCGCCAATAGGACCAGATCAGCGCCGCTCGGGACGGGTCGCCCACAAACCGCAGACGGCTTCTCACCGTGCCTTCGCCGCCCAGCATGGGCCACTTGTGCATGTAATCGCGGACCTGGCTGTCCGTCCACTGAAGCACATTTTTCTGGTAGGAGGATGCGGTGCCCATGGCGGACTTGATCTCGCTGAGAATTTCAAAGGCTCTGTCGTTGTCATCCTTGATCCAGCCCATCATCCGGACGCCCATGTCGGCGATGCCCTCGAAGGTGCTGGAGGAGGAGTGGTTGCACACGGACAGAAGGCCGTCCGCCGCGCCATAGCCCTGCTCATAGTACTCCCGGCGCATGGTGAACTGCATATAGTGACCCGGATAGGCCTCGTGGCCCACCAGATGCTTTAAAGACTGCAGGGTGTAGTCCGGCTCAATGTTGACCACCACCCGCAGGTGGTTGTAGTCGCTGCGGGCGCTGAAGGCCCCGCCCTTCTCCACCGCGCAGGTGTACTCCGCCTCCGGCAGGGGCAGAAACTCGCCGGTCTTTTTCCGGGCCGCCGCCATCAGGGACAGCATGGTCTCCTGCACCTTATCCGCCGGGACCCGGTTTTCCGCCTCCCACTTGGCGGTCATCTCCTGGAGGGAGCCCTTGTAGCCCATGCGGTCGAAGAGGGCCTGCAAACGGGCGCAGCGCTCCTTCAGATACGCCTCGCTCACCGGCGCGCAGTCGGCATGGAGGAACAGCCCCACCTGGTCCGTCAGCTCCGGCAGCTGGCCCATGCTGAAGGCGCAGAAGCTGTCCAGGGACAGGCAGGCCTGCAAATAGTACAGCCGCCGGTCCGGCTCCGGCAGGGAGAAGGTTTTTCGCGCCAGCTCCCCCAGCGCTGCCCGGGCCTCGGCGCAGCTCTCGAACTCCCGGACCTTCTTCCAGCCCATGTTGATGACCACCAGCCCGTCCGCCATCTCCGTGTAGTGGTGCAGACGGCGGTCCAGAGTGTCGATGCCCAGGGTAACGGAAGCAAGCTCCTCTCCAAAGCGCAGAGATTCATCGCTGAGTCTGGTCATAGTAAACATAAAAAGCCGCCTCTTTTCTGAAAATTATTGCTTATTCAGCGTCCACAGCTCCGTCTGGGGGAGGTAGACGTATTCGCCGCCGTGCTCCGTCAGCTCGATCATCTCCTCCATGGCCACTACGCCGCGGGAGGTATCGCAGAAAAATTCCAATGTGAACACATTGCCCGCCTCCAATGGGCGTCCCGGCAGGTCCCCCAGCACCGGCGTGTCTGGGCACAGCTGGAAGCAGCCGTCATGGAGGGCCATGCCCACGGCGTGGCCGCTGCCCCGGGAGTAGGGGAAGCCCTCCCGCCCCATGATCTCCCGGGCCATCTCATCCACCTGCCGGCCCTCAATGCCCGGACGCACAGCGGTGCGCACGGTCTCAATCACCCTGCGGATCGTATCAAAGGCGTGCTGTACCTCCTGGGGGACAGCGGTCTCCCCCTCCTCAAACACATACCAGGTTCGCTGGAAGTCCGTGGCGTAGCCGTTCTTCTTCGCGCCGAAGCTGAGATGGAAGGCGTCGCCGGGGCGGATGGGGTTTTCCGCAGGGGGCACCAGCCCCTGGCGGCTCCTGGCCCCCGCATGGACCAAGGGGCAGCAGCTGTTCTCCCAGGAACCCACCATGCCGTTTTCCTCCATGAATTTCTGGCAGAAGCGGTATATGTCTGCCTCCGTGGTCCCCACGCGGACCCAGTCTTGGAGCTTGGCGCACACCTGATTGAGCAGCTTGAGCACCTCCCTTTGCCGGGCAGTCTCCCCCGGCGTCTTGCGGCCCCGGATGGAGCGGACGGCCTGTCCATGGCTGATGCGGCCGGCGTAGACCGTCCCCTCCAGATCCTGGAGCAGGCGCAGGTAGAGTCCAGTGGTCAGGCCGTCGGTCATGGCGTCGTAGAGGTCTACGTTCACGTCAATCACATTGGGGTCGATTGCCTGAATCATTGCCAGCAGCTGTTCGTCAAAGTCGGCGCCGTAGCCACGCACCTCATCGAAGCCCCCGGCCTCCTCCACGCCGCTCACGTCCTGCCGCCGCACCAGTGCCCGGCGGCGTCCATCCGGGGTGAAGAAGAAGGCGGACACCCCCATGATGTTGGTGGGCAGTACCAGCCGCAGTCCGGGGTCGCAGACGTCCACCGTCTCCCGGCCCATCAGCAGCCACAGCCCGATATTCTTCTCCTGCAAAATCTGGGCAATCTGCCCATATTTTTCCTGAATGACCATCGCTCAGCTCCTCCTATTTTACCAGATGGCAGGCCACGAAATGGCCGCCGCCCACATCCCGGAATACCGGTTCACTCTGGCGGCACTGCTCCGCGGCATGGGGGCAGCGGGTATGGAAGCGGCAGCCGCTGGGGGGGTCCACCGGGCTGGGCACGTCCCCCACCAGAATTTCCCGCTGCCGGACCTTCTCCGGGTCCGGCTCGGGGATGGCGGAAATCAAGGCCCGTGTATAGGGGTGCAGGGCGTTTTTGTACACGCCGTCCCCCTCCGCCAGCTCCACCATCTTGCCCAGATACATCACCCCCACCCGGTTGGAGATGTGTTTGACCACCGCCAGGCCGTGGGCAATGAAGATGTAGGTCAGGCCCAACTCCTTTTGCAGCTTGCGCAGCAGGTTGAGCACCTGGGCCTGGATGGACACGTCCAAGGCGGACACCGCCTCGTCGCAGATGATCAGCTTTGGGTCCACCGCCAGGGCCCGTGCGATGCCGATGCGCTGGCGCTGGCCGCCGGAGAACTCGTGGGGATAGCGCTTGGCGTGCTCGGGCCGCAGGCCCACCAGCTCCAGCAGCTCGCCCACCCGCCGGTACCGCTGGGCGGCGGAGCCCATATGGTGGACCAGCATAGGCTCGGCAATGATACTGCCCACGGTCATCTTGGGGTTCAGGGAGGAGTAGGGGTCCTGGAAGATGATCTGGATTTCCCTGCGCAGTTCCCGCATATCGTCCTTCTTCAGGCTTGTGACCTCCACGCCCCGGTAGATGATCTTTCCCGCGGTGGCTTTTTCCAGGCACAAAATGGTCTGGCCCAGGGTGGATTTCCCGCAGCCGGGCTCCCCCACCAGGCCCATGGTCTCCCCGCACCGCAGGGACAGAGAAATGTCGTCCAGCGCCTTGACGTATTTCCGGTCCTTCACAAGGAGGGCCTTGTTGGCAGGATAATATTTTTTCAGATTTTCCAGCCGGAGCAGCTCCTCTCCGGCCTTCACAGTGTCAAGATTCAGCATGTCCCGCTCCTTCCTGGCCGCACACATGGAAGCAGCGTACCATATGATTGTTCCCCATATCCGCCAGCGGGGGGTCCTCCGCCTCGCAGCGGGCCGTACAGTAGGCGCACCGGGGCGCGAAGCGGCAGCCCTTAGGCATCTCGAAGAGACCGGGCACCGTGCCCTCAATGGCGCTCAGCTCCTCCGTCTCCGTATCCAGCCGGGGGATGGATGCCAGAAGGCCGCGGGTATAGGGGTGCATCGGCTCCCGGAAGAGGGCCTTTACATCCGCCTCCTCCACGGCGTCGCCGGCGTACATGACCACCACCCGTTCCGCCATCTCCGCCACCACGCCCATGTCGTGGGTAATCAGCACCAGCGCCATGTTCAGCCGCTCCTTCAGGTCCCGGATCAGCTCCATAATCTGGGCCTGGATGGTCACGTCCAGGGCCGTGGTCGGCTCGTCCGCGATCAGCAGCTTGGGCTGGCAGGCCAGGGCCATAGCGATCATCACCCGCTGGCGCATACCGCCGGACAGCTGGTGGGGATACTCGTCCACCCGCTTTTCCGGCAGGGGGATGCCCACCAGCTTCATCAGCTCAATGGCCCGGGCCCGGGCCTTCGCCTTGGGCAGATGGAGCACCTCGGAAATCTGATAGCCGCAGGTGAACACCGGGTTGAGGGCGGTCATAGGCTCCTGGAAGATCATGGCGATCTCCTTGCCGCGGATCTTGCGCATCTCATCCATGGACAGCTCCAGCAGCTCCCGCCCGTCAAAGCGGATGGAGCCGCTTACCTCTGACTGGGCCTCGTTCAAAAGGCGCATGATGGACATGCTGGTCACGCTCTTGCCGCACCCGGACTCGCCCACGATGCACACGCTCTCCCCCGGCTTCACGTCGAAGCACAGGTTATTGACAGCCGTCACCATACCGTCATCGGTATGGAAGCGGGTCACCAGGTTGGTTACCTCCAGCAGTTTCTCCTGCATGATCCTCCATTCCCCCCTTTACCTGAAAAGCTGCATGGATTGGATCGTATGCAGCCGGTTGTAGATGTATGTGAAAAAGCGGGGGCGGTCCGCCTTTTCCACCCGCTCCCACACGGG